>Ga0308418_1000222_pt1 | contig 36694 bp, 28 predicted proteins | sample HotsprSampleR4cd_FD_203517 | JGI IMG/M metagenome (GOLD analysis project Ga0308418, IMG submission 203517) | Hot spring phototrophic mat microbial communities from Mushroom Spring, Yellowstone National Park, Wyoming, United States - 20090729_R4cd ... | reverse complement strand
GGCGCTGGCATCGGCGCTGGCGCTGACGATTCAGGAGGCGACTTGGAAACGGTCGGTTTCTGGAAAATGAAGAGGTTGCTGAGATTTCCCAGAATATCTATTATGTCGTCATCGTTTTGGAACCAGGACGGAGACGTCGTCGACGGAAGAGGCGCATCGACAGGCGTTTCACTCGGCAGGACTGAAGCAAGATCGTCCGACAGCGGAAACGGAGCGACATTGAACAACGAAGGAACTTCGGGAACTCGAACGTCAATGCCGCCGACCTGGATCGTCCTGTACGGAAAAACCTCGTATTCCGAAAGCAGATGGGCGTATTCTCTGGCAAACTTCGGAGTCTGAGAACGCTCGCGAAGGATATTGTTGAACTCGTCAGGCGAAACGCTCGCCTGTATGCGTTCAAGATCGTCATCCGAAATCAGTCCAAGAGGAGAACGAAATACATTGTCGTCCGGGCTTTCTCCAATGCCTTTGACAAACATTTGAGTAAACACGCCGGCGCTTGCTTCGGCCACGCTTTTGATTGCGTCTGCATCTTTCAAAGCCCGAATTGCAAATGCCCCATTCTCTTGTTTTTCAATGAAATCACCCGCCGAGACGCTACTGCCGAATGTTTCTTTCGCCCATCTGGATGTTCGGGAAATGACCTGATCTGAGTCTTCAACGGCGGAAGAGAACGACCCGGCCGCATTCAGAACGTCTTCCGCAAGCGCAGATCGCATGCGCTTGAGCGTTTCCGGCTCCGTGCCCCACAAGGCCGCCGAAACCATATGCCCTATTTCGTGCAGACCGGTTTCTACAATGCGTTGCGGATCGGGATGCGCGTCGGTGCGGACAAAGATGTGTCCTTCCGTGTCGACCCAACCGGAATGCGACATGGCCAGAAGAGGATTGTTCAGGAGTTCCGCCGCCTGCTGTTCGTCAACGGGGTGTATGCCGCGAATAGGGAAGCCGTAGGTGCGATTCATAAAACCGGCGATGCGCCGAAGCGCTCCGACTGCGTCATCTTCGGTCATCGACGGCGGAGCGCGAGATTGGATGGCGCTTTCGACGGGACGCTGCACGTCGTCGTCCGGGGAAGGAGCGGACGCAACCTGCACGATCGGCTCGTCGGCCGGAGCGGTCGGAGCGTCGGGAGCCTGCTGTCGCTCGAGTTCGGAAGCGATGAATGCAAACGCAGAGTCGGGACGATATACGTCGTCGAGGTTGCGATAGCCGCCATGCTGCTCGAAGAGGCGATGAGCGACAGAGCGAACGACCCGCGATGCAAGGGTATCGCGCTGCAACGCCTTTCCAAGCGCCGTCAGGGTGCGTCGCCCCGATTCGTCTTCAACATACGCCGGAGCGCCGAGATACATCATCGACCGTTCAATGATGGACCGAACGATGTCGTCCTGCGCAAAATCTATATTCGACACATCCTTCGGGTCGTCTTCGCTTCCTTCCTTTATGCCGGACAACCGCAACAATGACTCGCGATCGACGTCCGACATCGAGCCGGAAACGAGATTGCGCACAACTCCCGTCATGCTCTGGATGAAATCGTCGCTGTCGCGGATGAACGACTCCACCGGCGAGATCGGCTTTTCGGCAATAATGTCGAGCATCTCGCGCATTCCGGCATATATCGTCCCTTCGACAGGGAACGGAAGTTTATCGCCGAACACATTCCGAATCGACATCGCCGTTCCCCATGCGATCTTTGCCGCTTCGGAATCGTTCGCTATCAACCGCTCCCAGAGCTTCGGATTCTTCTCTCGCAACCCGAACAGATGTTGAATCGACCGTAACGCTGCGCTCATCCCGACATCCAGCGGCGCAATATCGTCGTCCTGATCGGTCATTCCCGCAAGTTTGAGAATGCTTTTTCGAGCGGGATCGTCTTTTGCAAGCCCGTGGAACACGTCGGCGATCGACGTTCCGATCTGTTCGACAAACGGCATGCCGCGTCCCGCAAAGAAGTGCATGGCCTGGTCGTATGGGGATTGCGTCTCCGGCTCTTGAGTTTCGACGGTCGGAGGCGCAATCGAAGTTGCAGGCGCAACCGACGGAGGCGCAACCGGCGCAGGCGCTGCGCTTTCGGCGATCAGGCCTTCATAAAAGGTTCCTTTTACGGAGAAAGGCAAATCGGGTTCAATTTTGCCGATTACGTGGGCCGCTGCGCGAATGATGTTCGCCGACTCCTCCTCGCTTTTTTGAAATCTCTTCCAGAGGTCCGGCTTCTCCTCTCGACTCTCGAACAGATAGCGAATAGCCCGTGTCGCCACGTTCTTCTCGATTTCTTCCTGTCGCAGTTGTTCGGCAGGGAGATTCGACATTCCCGCAAGTTTGAGAATGCTCGCTCTGGCCTGGCTTTCCGGGGGCAATGCAGGATATACGGCAGATATCAGTCGCCCTAACTCTTCGACGACGTCTTTTCTCTGTTCCGTAAAGAATCGCAGCGCCTGCTCGGGAAGTGGAAGCGGCCGTTCGACCGGACCGAACAGGCGAGAAACGCCTGCTTCTTCGGGCAACGAGACATCATCGACCGGCGGAGCGACCGGACCGACTTCAGGCGGACTCGCCTGCTTCCTGGCGGGCTTCGCCTCGACTCTGCCGCCTCCGAACAGGTGAGAAACGTCTATTTCTTCGGACAACGAAACGTCGTCGACCGGCGGAGCGACCGGCGGAGCGACCGGACCGACTTCAGGCGGACTCGCCTGCTTCCTGGCGGGCTTCGCCTCGACTCTGCCGCCTCCGAACAGGTGAGAAACGTCCGCTTCTTCAAGCATCGAAACGTCGTCGATTGGCGGAGCTTTCGGTCCAGGATCGGTCGGAGTCGGCGCGTCGACGACCGGCTTTTGTTCGGTCGGACTCTTTTGCTCTGAAGCCTTCGCGCCCGATGCCTTGCCTCCCGCAACTATTTTCGACATCACGTTGCGCATCTTTTCGCGTGTCTCCTGCCGTTTCGGGTCTTGCTTCTCGACGATCGTTTCGATCGGCGTAAACGACACGCGATCGGTCGGAGCGGCCATGCTGCGCAAAACGCGGCGGGCATCGTACATCGGCGCATTCGTCGCAGCGATTGCCCGCATCAGATCGTCACGCGAAAGAGTCGCTTCCGGCGCAAGATATGATCCTCGCAGATACTCGGGGGGTGCAACAGGCGAACCGAATGTCACTCCGCCTTTCTTCTGAGTTTCTTTCGTTTCGATCTTCTGCACCGGCTCGATGTCGAGGGTCGGAATGTCGGTCGACGCTGCGAATGCGGCGGCTATGCGTCCGGCTTTGGTCTCAAGAGGCGCAAACGAAATGAACTCGTCCGATCTCCGTCCGTGGCGCGCCAGAAATACGCCGGTCGACGCGAGGATGTGCTCGGGACTTTCGATGTCGACGATGTCGTCGCGTGCAACCTGCGATGTGACGTACATGCGCGTCGACTCGTCGGCCAGCAATCCGTAAAGCGCGTCGTAATGCGCCTGACTCAGATTGAGTTTCTTCGCCATAACCGCAGGCGGAGCCGGCAATGTCGCTTCGATTGCAAATCCCGCCTGGCGCGCCTGAACCGCAGCCGTTATATCGAGCGGAGTGCGCAGCTGAGTTCGATAGATAAGCGCCGAAGCGCCCTTTTCCTGCGCCTCCTTCGCCCGCGCCCGGAACAATTCTCTGAACAGAGAAACCGGGTTTTCTTCGGCGGGCATTCGCTCGAACAACCCCGACACGACATACGCCCGATCGTCGCCCGACGCGCTCCTGTACATCGGTTCGGCAATCGGCGATCGCGCCGTCATAAAGCGCCACGACAGGCTTCGCGCCTGACCGATGATGTCGGCAATCGTAACGTTCTTCGCCGATGTCGCCTCTCTGCCGAGTCGACTGCGGGCAAACGCCATCTGCGCCATCGATGTCGGGTTGAGGGAAATCTCCGGCAGCGCATGCCGGTACAAAGCTTCGACCGCTTTCACGTAGTCGGGATCGAGTTCCGCCTTTTCGCCTCGACTCTTCTTCGCCATCGCCTCAAGCGACGCAACTGCGGCAATCGGGTTCTCTATCCCCCTCCCCTGCGTGGCAAGCGCCGCCCGCGTCAGGTCATACGCTGCGCGAGCGTATTGCGCCATGCGCTGCGCGGTTCCCCTGTCGCTTCCCTCGAATACGACCGTCGGCTTCGATTCCGACTGCGCATCGATGCCGTGGCGCAACGCTTCGATGAACGGCAGTCCGGTTTCGACATCTCGCATGTCGTCGTCGGCAAGGGCCGCAAGGAACGATACCGCCTCCAGGCGTTGCCGATCCGCGCCCGGTTCGACAAGATCGGTTCGCAATCGCGGGGTGCGGAACCGGATCGTCGGACCTTTCGGACGCTCGTCGTTTTCGCGCAGTCCGACGAACGCCAGCTCCGGCGCTTCGCCCGACATGCGCACGCGCTGGTGAACAAGACCTTCCCAGAACTTCGAGTGAGGCGACAGCAGCGAACGGACGTTCATCACCGCGCCTTCGCGCTCGACCTGTTCGCCGATCGGACGGGATATCGACGGCAATGAAAACGTTTCGACTCCGGTCTGCTTCGGTTGCGCAGAAGCTGCGTCGGCAATCGCCTGGAACGCCTGTTTCGCCTGTTCCGGGCCGGACAGGATGCGTGGAGCGCGCAACAGGAACGGACGTCCGGTTTCGCTTGGTCGACTCGTAATCGGACGCACGTTCGGATCGTTGCCGAAAGCGACTCCGGTGATCGACAGAAACCGCATGGCGCGGTCGCCGCCGCCTTTTGTCGAAGCGGCAAGCACATCGCCCGTTCTCGGATCGACGGCCGCCGTTCCATACGCCTCTCGCATGCGCATGCGCGCCTCTTGCAACCCAAGCCGGACAATCGCTTCTCGCTCTCTTGCGCTCTTCGCGTTTCTGAATCTGTCGAGTTTTCCGGCATAGGCTGCAATCATCTGCGCAAGCGCAGGCCGATGCTCGATGATGTCGGACACGTTGCGCAGCTCTTGCGGATCGAACACCCATTCCGATGCGCGTGCGACGATGTTCGATCCTTTCGGAATCGAAAAGCCGCGCCTCAACCCCTCCTGCGACGTGAAGAACTCGGCAGCCGGAAGCGTAATGGTGATGCCGGTTTTGACGCCGCCGGGAAGTTGCAGTTGCGCCTGAATGCCGATGTTCGTCTTCGCCTGGCGCTCCAGCTCAAGCGTGCGCATCACGGCATCGATGAACGACTCGTCTTCGCTTCTGACGATCGGCGTAATTTCGGTCGCTCCGCCGTACAGTATCGGCACTCCGGCAATTCGCTGCGGAACGGCAATCGCCTTTTGCTCGCCGCTTACAATGCGCTTCAATTCTTCAGGCGTCACCGTAATCGACGGCATATCGACCCGCTCCTGCGAAGCCGTGGCGGAAACGTTCCGCATCCAGGAACGGTCGGTCGTCGCAGGCTTCCGTCTCGGTCGCGACCGGATATTGATCGGCGAGTCGGTTCTGATGTCGCCTTCCATATGATCCAGCGCGTCCGACGGATCGACATACGCCAGAGCGCGATTGCCCAGACGCTGCGCCGTAATAAGCGCTCCGGCGGAATGAATGCCGGCAATCGACTCGGCGATAATGCGCGGATCGGGAGGACGCCGCAGCGCATCGGTGACTCCCCGATAGGTGATGCTGCGCTCGTCGGATTCGATCAGCCGCTGCACATCGCCCTGTCCGAGAATAGTCTCGATCGCCTTCGGCGTTTCGCCGACGCCGCTGACATACGTGACGTTCGAGCGCGTCATGGCGACGTACAGCGTCGATGCCGACTGCACGGCGTCGCGGATGCGCTGGTGCGCCTGTTCGATGCTCAATCCCGGTTCCGCCTGCGCCAGATTCATCGCTTCGCGGGCGACGTCGACGTCCGACATCGTCGCAAAACGCGCAATCTGTTCCAGCGTAAACGGTTCGACCGGCGGATTGTTCTTCCCCGTAAAAATGCCGCGAACCGCCTGGTACGGCCCCAGACCTGCGCCAAGAACGAAGAACAGGTCATACGTGCTTCCGATCGACGCATGGTAGGTCCCTGCCGTCGCATGCCCGGCCGTCGCACGCGGAATGCTCTCCAGGTCGGTCGACTCGTCGACCTGCTGATCCTTCGGTATGCGGAGGAACCCGCCGGTTCTGGCATACGGCGCTTCGGGATCGGCGAACGTCGACAGACGCTCGATTTCCTCGTCGCTCAGGCGCGAGGCGAATGCGATGTCGTCCGGCGTTACGCCGGACATATTCGCCGTCGTTTGCGCTTCGGCGACTCGCCGTCGGATGTCGGAGAGCCTGGCCCGCACCTGGTCGCCGAGCGTTTCCAGATACTTGCGGGTCGGAACGGCAAATCCAATGCGATGCGTCGCCGGATCGACGCGTCCCGTCTTGAGCATGCCGACATACACGTCGGCGACGTTCGCAATTTCGCGCTGTATCAACGTATCGATGGACTCGCCCTGCGCCTGTTCGGGACGCCAGTACAGCAACGCCCCGCGATCCTCTTCGTGCGCCGATACCAGACGTCCCGGCGATCCGATGCTCGCCGATGTCAGTTCGGCAAGCATCTTCCCCAGACGACGGGTGCGCTTGATTTCGATATCCGGCGCTCCGCCGATCGCCTGAAGGATGCTTTCGCGGGCCTGCCGACGCAGTCGATCATCGCCCTCAAGACCAACGGCAAATGCGGCGTTCGCCCATATCGCTTCTTCAACGTCCGGCGTTCGACCGGCATTCATAATCGCCTGGGCCGTCGTCAGGTCCTTGATCGACTCGCCGAAGTTGATGACCGAACCGCGAAAGAGGTCGGTATTCTGGCGCGGGTCGCCGATCGCCAGCACATCTTTTCCGAGGAGCGTCGTAATAAATGTCAGATCAAGCGCGTTCGCCTTCTGCGCTTCGTCGAATACGCCGACGTTCTCGTCCGGTCGATACCTGGACCTGCCTTCAACCGTGCGCAGGAGACGGGTGGAAAACGCCTTCAGAAACGACGATGTTCCTTTGCGCTGCTCGAAGAACGTTTCGTGCAACTGTCGCTGGACGGACGCGACATAGTATGTCGCAATGTCGCGGTCGATTTCCTCATCGGAAATCGACACGTTCGGCAGATAATCGCGATACAGATCACGCATCGCCTCCCGCGCCAGCGCAAGTCGTTCTTGCGCCGTCGATGCCCGGGCAATGCGATCTCCATACCCCTTGCGTCGTTCCGCTTCCTCGAACAACCCGGACATCGTCTGGGCAAACTCGCCCATCATGAGTCCGCCGACCTTCCCTGTCGCCTTCAGATAGTCGACGACGACACTCCTGCGAATCCCGCCTTTTGCGCCTTCAAGCCGTCGGCGATACGACTCGGCCAGGAGGAGTTGCAGTTGCGGAGACATGCGACCGGCGGTCTGCGCCTCGATCTCTTCGGTCAGCAGCGCATCATCGCCCTGCGCTCCGGGCTTTGCCGAACTGCGCCAGGCCTCTATTGCAATCTGAAGTGCATACCCGGCGAACGGCTCGAATTGCCGGCCTTCGGGAGACGGACGCTTCCTCGCAAGATCATCGACGGCGCGCCGAGCCTGCGCCGTCATCTTGACGACCGGCGAGTACGCACTGATGCCGGTCGACGTTTCCAGAAACTCAAACGGCTCCGAGTCGGCGCGTCCTCGCTGCATCCGATCGATAAGCGCGTCGTACTGCGTTTCGACATCGACGGTGTACGACGGTCGTCCCATCAGCAGCGCCTCTTTGATTGTTTCTTTGCGATACGGGGTTGCGGAAGCTTCCGCAACGTGAGCCGTATTCAGATCAATGCCGGACGCGATCTGGCGCGCTGCGGCATCGATGGTGCGAATGACGACGCCGCCGTACTGGTCGCTTACCGCCGCGAGCTGTTTCTTGATTTCGGCGACGGCGTTCAACCCGAACGACAGCGCAAACACCCGCCTCGGCGTCGGCTGCGTCTCGCCGGTCGCTTTCCTCTGCTGCATTTCATCAAGCCGGAGCGACGCCAGCCGCGCAGCGGCCGCCCAGGTCTTGCCGGTTCCGGGACCGGAAATGGCGATCCCGATGCGAGCGCGCTGTTGCACCAGGCGCTTCTGGTCGACGTCGCCTTTCTCCATAACGCGGGCTACGAGCGACTGGAGCCGCTCCTCTTCCGTCGATCCGGCCAGCGCCTCACGGGCATCCCATCCCATAAACGGCGACACGGCGCTTGCCGCCGACGCAGCGACGGAAATGAAATCGGCATCGCTCTTGATATCGGTGAACGGCACGCCGCGACCGATGGCGTACTGCACCGACGCCTTCTTTGCCGAAGTATCCTGCGGTTTGCGCACGACGTGTCCGACGTCGGGGAAACTCGCCGCAATGTTCGCCTGAATATCGGACAGGCGATCCGCAGGCAGCACGCCGTGACGCTGCAACGTTTCGACAAACGCCATGATGTCGCCGTGGCGCAATTCGCGCTTTTCGGGATCGTCCGATTGCATGGCCCAGGCGACATATCCCGATTTCTCGTCGCCGATGATGTCGCTCCAGAATCGAACCGCCTGCTGGATCGTCATATCGCGCATGCCGCGCTCGATCCAGGAGCGGACGACATGTCTGGTAATCTTGTTCCCGGCGTCTTCCGGCGGCAGGAACTCGTATGGCGCGCCTGTCGTCGGGTCGATATGCGACATCAGCCCGGTTACGGCGGCCAGATAGGTCGCCATATCGCGCTGCCGGGAAAACGTGCGATACGCATCCTGAGCGGTGCGCTCTCCGGTTGCGATGCCGAACAGTTCGGCGACGGGACGGATCGCCTCGATCATGCCTTGGGCATGAGTCGCCGACTGTTCAAGATCGGACAGCGCTTCGAGCGTGTCTTCCCTGGTCGGAGCCGACTCGATGGCGCTCATCAGCCTGCCGAACGTCGACACCCGTCGCTCCTGCTCAAGACGCAGCTCCTGCGTGCGCCGAACCTCGCCGCGCAACGCCTCGAACGCCTCCGCCAGCGTCTGGCGATCGTCGAACATGCCGAGCGCTTTCAGCCGACGCTCCGTCTTCTCAAGGTCGGCGCGAAACTCGCCGACGGCTTCGACATCGCCTCGCGCTTCAGATTCCGATATGCTTTGCGACAATTCTCTGGACAGAGAAATCAGTTGTGATCGATGGTCGCCGACGCTCTTCTGCGACGCAGGCGATCCCGGACGCCCCATCATCCCGGAAAGGGCGTCGACGGCATCGCGCAGCTCCGCCAGTCGATCGTCGTATACGCCGACGAAATCCATCGCCTGATCGCGTAGCGACTCATACGCCAGGCGCTGCGCCTCGACATCGTCGCGCTTCGGCAGCATGCGGGCGCGAAGTTGCATAACGGCCCGATACGGCAGCGATTCGGGGAGCGGGAGCGATTGCAGCGTCGCCGCATCGACGACCGACGTTTCATCGACGTCCTCGGGAATGTCGATGCCCGATCGTTTCAAATCGGCATACGTCAGGCGAATGTCGCCGGAAGCGACTCCTTCGATAAGCTCGCGTTTCGCGGAAATTCGCGCTTTGCGATACGCCAGAAAGTTTCGGTAGAAGTCGGAAAAACGTTTGCGATCGTCTTCGTTCGTCGCAGACGCAAGCGCCGGACGGATGACGTCGTTGTACAGAGCGCGGGTGTCCTGGACAACGTCGACCTGTTCGAGAAGCGTTTCGGCGACGGCGCGCAGACGGGTTGGACCTGTCGGAATGCGCAGCTGAGTCTCACGGATGCGCTCGATCGGTCCGCCGATCTGCGAAGCTTTGACCTGGAGCGACCGGCGCATATCGGCAAGCGACATGATCGTGCGCCGGCGGTTGAACGACGCCGGCGCTTCGATCGGACGCAGCGCGTTTGCACGATCGATCATCGCCTGATACGTTCCGATGAGCGACCGCAGCGACGTCGTCGACGGCTCGCCCGCCAGCCATTCGCGCCGGACATCCTCATCGGGCAGTCCGGAGAAGGTCGTGAGCGGAGTGACGCCTTCGACGTCGCCTTTCGCCTTCTGGTCGTCCACGTCGCCGGCATCGTGGATCAGCCCGATGCGCGTAAGAAACCGCATCGTATTCTCCACCGCCGAGCCGTAGCGGTTCAATACCGATCCGGCGACGCCCGCGCCTCCGGTTCCGGCGATGACATCGATCATGGCGGATACGTCGGTCGGAGATCGCAGCGTGTGCATGGCGATATGCGCGCCGAACCCCGACGGGTGCCGCGACTCTTCCGCTCCGTGCGCCAGAAACATCGCCGACAACCCGCGCATATACCGCGATGCCGACGCCGCAAACTGTCCGACGTTGCGCGAAATGTCATGCAGATGTCGGATGTCGTCGGCAATCGACGGATCGGGAATGTCGGCAAGCATACGCTCGAGAAGCAAACGCCTGCGCTCGTCATCGCTCCCCTGGCGCATGGCGGGATCGCGCAGATACTGCCTGATGTTGAAGTCCGTCACCCATCGCAGATGGTGCGGCAGCGCAAGATGACCCAGGCGTTCAGGATCGGTTTCCGGTCGCACCACGTCGATGTCGCCGCGCTTCGGTCGAAAAACCTTTTGCACCGCCGCAGGCTTGCCGGTAGTCATCTTGAACGCTTCGTCGATCATCTCGACCTGATGCCGAAGCGCCGCACGCGCCATCACAGGAGCCATGTCGACAACCGAACGTCCGTCATCGTCGACTCCCAGCATGCGCATCTGCTGACGAACATCCGACTCAGGAAGCTCCTCGATCATGCGGTATGCGCCTTTGAGGAAGTCGAAGTACGTGCGGGTCATTTCTGCAATCACCGACATGTCGACCATCGTTGCGCCTACGGCCGTCGATTCGGCAATGCGCCGCACCGTATCCTCATCGGTTCCGGCATCGACAATCGTTCGCGCTCCGCCGGGAATGTCGATCGGAATGCCGGATGCATCGCGGATCGCTTCGACGGCGTTTTCGATAATCGACGCCGCACGTTCGTGTCGCGCTTTGCTCTTCGACTGCAATTCCTCGTCGAACGCGCTGCGAATGGCGAAGAAGCCTTCAATCAGGCGACGAGGAGCGGTTCCCGACCGGATGCCCGCCGGCGCATCGGGGTCGAAGAGACGAATCGCATCGGTCAGGCTGCGGTCGTAGTCGCCAGACTTCGTCGTTCGAGGAACGCCGCGAAATCTGCGGGCGTAGTCGTACAGATTGGGGCCTTCGATCGGCTCGAGCGACCCTTCCCGGGCCATCCGCAGAATGTCGGCAATCTCGTCCGCCTCGGCTTCCAAATCTTGCCCCCATCCCGCAGCAGTCTTCTTCGATCGCTTGATCTCGTCCGCCATCGCAAACGGATCGAACGGCGGAGGCGGACGGTCGAGGTCGCGCTCTGCGCGACGGGATGCGTTGATGCGCTGCGCAATGCGACTTGCCTGCTCGATGGTCGGCGCTGCGCCTTCGCCGCCGCGCTCTTCCCAGGCGCGAACCATCTTCGCGTGAATGGCATGCGGTGAAACGAACGCCAGCCCTTTGCCGAACCCGAGCGGGTCGAGCTGACTTTCCAGCGTCGGAGGCGTGATGACGGTCGGCTGCACCAGCGGAACGACCGACAATCCGCTCTTCTGGATCGCTTCCGGGGTCGCTCCCTGCTGAGCGGCAATGCGCAGCGCCTCGCGCACCTGAGCGCCGGTTCTGCGAATGATGTTGCCGGCCCGTGGTCCGCGCACCGGCATGTGCATGACGTGAACGGGGAGACCTTCGACGGTCGTCGACGTCGGCGCGCCAGGCGCGTTGCGCTCGAGCGTTTCAATGGCGCTTTCATACGCCGACTCGGCCATCTTGCGCTCGAGGCGGAAAAATTGCTCGTTCGACTTGAGCTCGCTGCGCACGACCATATCGGCGATCTGCTCGCCGCCCAGACGGGAAGCCGCATCGAAACGCTCGTCTCCTTCGGCCTCCTTCGCGAGCGCTTCGGGAACGTCGCGCTCGAGGACGGCATCGGGAGGCAGCGACCGCGCCCGTTCGACGAACCGGACGCCTTCCCACATATTCGACAACGTTTCGCGGAACTCTGCGGCATGCTTCATCAGCCGGTCGGCGGCCTGGATGGGGTCGGGATCGTCGAACAGGTCCTGACCGAGTCGGACGGCCCGACGGCGGGCCAGGTGCTCGATGCTCAGCGTTTTCGCCTGATCGGAGCCGAAAACGGTTTCGACATGCTTCGCCAGGCGTTCAAGCGGATCAAGCCCTTCCTTTTCGCGATCTTCCTGCATCGCATACGCAATCAGGATATGCGACAGCGCTTCTCGATCGATCGACCGGATAATCGCCCGCTTCGCCAGACGCTCGCGGTCTTCCTTCGACGATACGCTCTGCATCGCAAGGATATCGCTTCGCCGCAAGCGCCCTTCGTCGACCATGCGCCGCATCGTCTGCGGGATGTCCCCTTTTTCAAGCGACTCGTGCAGATCGGGAATGATGGAAGTTATGTCGACGGTTCCCGATTCGATGGCCTCGACCAGGCGAAACGGCGTCGTCGCCCGATATTCGGGTATCTGCGCAATGTGCGATGTCGCCGCCACTTCGAGCCATGCCGACCTGAGCGCCCTGCGCACGTCTTGAGGCGTCTTTCCCGGCAGCGCTTCCTCGAGGATGAACTCGGCCATCTGCTCGATGTGCGACGGAAGATCGGCGTTCGGCAAAAAGTCGATGCCGATATGTTCGGGAGGCGAACCGCGATCGTCGTAGAACGGGTTCAGACTCGTCGTGCGATGAACGGCGGATACGATCGGCGACGATTCGGTCGGCGCTTCGATGCCGTACATGCTTCTGGCCGCCCGCACCGCTCCTTTGTGCAACGCTTCCCGGTATCGAGCAGTGACGAACCGCTGCGTTTCGAGCGGATTCATCGACGACCCGGAAGCGACCACTTCCTGCGCCTGCGCCTGCGCCAGCGGCATGGCGAACTGCGCAATGCGCGAAGCGATGACGTCGCCGGTCGACAACGCCTTGCCGATGACGCCTATATGCCTGCGCATCGACTCGGCAATGTCGATCGATCCCGGAAGGTTCATAATCGCATCGCGGTCGACCGTCTCTTCGATTTTGTCGAGTCGGAGACTCGCCCATCGTCTGGCGTCATCGATAATGTCGCCCCGCCCCGACTCGCTCCTTGCCGCAGGCGCATGAACGACGGCCTGTCTTTCGGCTTCCGAAAAGATGTCGGCGACGTATCGCCGCGTCGACTCGTCCTGAAGATCGGACAGCGCCTGTCGCACCTGCGATTCGTGCGCCAGCGCCGGCTTCATCAGGTGCGTCGCAATCGCCGTCAGCCGTCGCTTTCGCTCGTCTTCGTCGTCGATCCGCGACACCGGCTGGAACGTCTCCCGACGATTCTTGACGATCGACGTCGTTTTGCGGTCGTAGGCCGATGCAACGACCAGCGCCGCAGCAAGCGGATCGTCGCCGCTCCACACGACGACGCTCGCCGTCGAATCGGCCAGCGCATCTCGCACCGCAGCAATGCGTTGCGACTCGTCCCCTCCCGTGCCGTACACCCTGTACGACTCGTAGTCCTTCGACCGGAGATACCGCTCGACCGACTTCGTGAAATCGGGTTCAACATCCGGGATGTTTACGACAATCGGCGATTCGCCGCGCTCGACCCGCCGTTTCGATTCATCAACAATTCGGTCGAGCAGACTTTTGACGTTCGATGTGAAGTCGCCCTCCGACGATCCGTACAGAAATACCGCCGTTCCCTGAATGCCGGGACGACGTCCGAACTCGATCTTTGCATCGCTGCGACCCTTCAGCAACGACATGTCGTCATCATCGGTCGGCTGTTGTCGGGCTTCGGAAACGACAGGCGCGGCAGCAGGCGCAGGCGCAGGCGCAGGCGCAGCGCCGCCGGAAACGCCGAGGCGCTCGATGACGGGATCGTGAACCGACAGCCACGTATCGAATGTCGGTTCGCTTCGGGAAAGCTGCTGCGATACAACGACGACGTGCGGGTAGTCTCTGGACGCAAGCGCATCGAGAGCTTTTTGTCCGGCAGGCGCAACATCGCGCACAACAATGCGCGAGCCGCTTTGAATGAGTCTCTCGAGCCTTTCCTTATCGGACTCCGTCAGATCGTCGCCGGACGGCGCAAAGACTTCAAGCGGACGATTGCGTTTCTGTTCCGCCGATTCTCTGTCCAGAGAAACGGCCGTCCAGAAGAACTCGGGATTTTTCCGACGCTCATCGTCTGCGCGAACGACGAAAGAGCGATCTCCCCGCGTGAAGATCAGCCCGCCCGAAAATCGTTGCAACGCCTCCTGGTACAGGTCGATATTCGAGATCGCCTTCGGAATGTCGAATACCGCGCCGGTTGTCGAGCGAAGGGCTTCGACTGCAATGTCGACGCCGACATACGTCGCTTCCGCCTCTTTATCGCCGGACGACTGCAACCGGTCGCTCTCGAAAACGAACGACCACGTTTTCGGCAACATTCCGGGAACGGACGTTCTCTTTCCGGGAAGCCAGACTTCGACGTTCTTCGCCTCGATGTCGGAACCGGCAAGCGACTTGAGCAGCAGGCTCGCGCCCTGTTCGGATGTCGCCACCTGACTCGGGTGGAACTGAGCCGCAACGACGAACGTCGTGTCGTACTCCTCCTGCGACTGGAGCTGTTGAATGCGCCTGATGAACGCCGGCGACAATTCCCCGGCCCGGTCGGACACGTCAAGGAAAACGCGACGCGCCTTTTTCGACGGCGATTCCTTCTCCGGCGGCTCCTGTTTCGGCGACGGCGTCTTCGCCGACGGCGGCTCGACGGGAGGCGACGGCATCGTCGCCTGTTCGTTGTCGCCCGAAGGATGGGAAGGAGGAGAGGGAGGAGGAGAAGACGGAGCGCTTTGTTTGCCCGTCGACGCCGGCTTCGCCATCGGAATGTACCGCACGTCGATGTTTTTGCCCTGCGTTATGCCGGCAAGGAACTGTCTCGTCCTGTCGCTTTCGGCGTCGCGGACGCCGGTTGCAAGGATGCGTCCGGCGTATTCGGCGACGTTCCGATACAGCCAGAGTTTCTGCGCCTGAAAATCTCCTTCCGGCATCGGATCGTCTTCCGTGCCGGAAACCGTCGCAAAACGCCATTCGGGATTGCGCAACAATCGGGAACGACGGCTTTTGCCGATCGTTTCGTACATCGACAGGACGTCGACGTTCGGATAATCGGCAAGCAGACGTCGCGCCAGCTCAAGACCTCGCGCCTGCTGCTGACCCGATCCTTCCTGTTCTCCTTCCTTCGGAAGGTCGTCGTCGGTCACGACAAACCGGACGTTGCGCCGCTTCGCTTCCTCGATTGCGTCGACAAACGCTTTCGGAAGCGACGTCGCCCAGTACGGGACGTGCAACATCAACAGGTCCTGACGATCGGGATCGGTCGGTTGTTTCTCACGATCCGTCATGGCTCAGCAGGTCGATAACCGGAACGGATTGCGCCGCATCGACGGTCGATCCGAACGTCGATGCCGCGTTGCGCATCTTCTCCCTGATTTCCAGCTCTTCGTTGTACGTGCGCTCGATGATTTCAAGCGCATACATCGTTTCGTAATCCTGATCCAGCCATCCTCCGCCGTTGGGCAGCGCGCCGCCGCATACGTTTTTCAGATTCTTCATCAAAACCCACAGGCGGATGTACGGATGGGGACGGGTAATCGCATGCCCATGCGCCAGACGACGAGCCTGATCGACAATGTCGTTCATCTCGTCTTCCGGCATCGTTATTCCCCCGATTCGGCGATATGCTCGGCCAGCAAGCGAAACTCCTCCGGCGTCAAATACGTCTCGATGTTCTCGCGGGTGACGGGGATGGGATTGCCCTGCTCGTCGACGAGATTCCAGGAAACGAGACGCGAAACGACCCGATCCATCTGCATGTCGCCGAAACGCATTTCGCGTCGGGTCGCCACTACCCGGTTGTTCTCGCCGAGAACATATTCGAGCATCGATCCGTGATTGCTCTCCGAGATGACGTCGGCGACGGTGGGGTTGCGGATGGTGAATACGATGTCCTCGCCGGAATCGGTTGTAATGACGTATTCGTGAGTTCGGCGAATCGGTGTACGTCGGACTGGCATACTGTTTTCCTCCATGCATCGGCGAACGGCGCGCCTGACGCCATCATAGCAGGAAGATTTTCAGAAACGCAAAAAGATGCAGACTGCACGGCGTGCAGTCTGCATCCTCTTCCTCCGTCTGAAATGCGATCAGTACGGGTCTTCGCGGTTGTTGCGCAGCGTGACAAATATCGGCTGCAACGTGTCGCTTCCCGGGTTGCCGGCGTCGTAGTTCGTCGACGTAAGCGATACGTTCCCCTGGAGTTGAGCGCGGATCAGCTCGTTGCCCTGCATCTGAACATTGAGCGTCAACAGATCGACCGATGGGAAGTTGATGACGAGTTGCTGAGGCGGGTTCTCGCTTGTTACGAATGTCGCCGTGAACGATGTCCTGAAGATGACCGGCGACCATGCGCCAAGCCCTGTACCGGTCGGAGCCGCAGCGTTGTTGCGATAGACCCTGGCCATCAGATCACGGTTGCGAATGCGCACGTCGGCGGTAATCGTCGCCATGCGCCGCAGCATCGTAATCTCGTCCAGGTAGTAGGAACCGACGGTGAACTCGTTATCGGTCAGCTCCGCGCCGATAGAAATCGTGGCGCGGTCGACGATGAAGGCGTTGCCGCCCATCTGCACCGATGCCGCCGTCGCCTGGAAGAAATCGCCGGTTGCAGCGGAAATGGACGGATCGGCTGCGATTTCATCCCATTGACGGCCGACAAGCTGAACGGTCGCATTCGCCACGTTCGTGGCGGCCACCTCGATGTTGAACTGCCCCACGGCGGCATCCGAAATCTGTTCGCCGTAGACGGGACCGACGTATCGCCGCACCGTCAGCCAGCGCCGTTGCGCCGGCAGGTGATCGCCGACGCGGAACAGGTGATCCCACCGACCCGTCTGTCCGTTGACGGCCGTCACCGTCTCCTGCGCGAAGAGTGAGCGCAGCAGCGGACCGACGAGGTTCGGACGGATCACGAACGACACCTCGCCACGCGAAAGCACGCCGCCCTTATACGAACCGCGAGAAAACAACGAACCGCCGACTTCCGGCGGCAGCGCCTGTGCGATCTGCTCGCCGGTGACGTTTGCAGAAAGTGCGGGGAAATATGTAAACGAAGTCGCAGGCGTTCCAAGCGCCGACTGAATGCCGACGCCCACTACGCCGCGCAACGATGAAATGCCCATAACGACCTCCTTCTATACTCAACGCGCTACGTATGCGCTGCATCCTATGGTACGCCATTGCAGGCGAGTCGCTCAACGGACGTCCACAACGCGCCAGTGTCTGTCGCATAACGCAACGACCGATGTGCGCGCCATATCGTACCAGCGATTCGTTTTCGGTCGAGGCGGATTCGCCACGGCATCCACCTGGCGAACAAACGGACAGACGCGAAGATTGCGCTTTCGAGCATCGGCGATGATCTCCGGCGCGACCATCGGAAGTCGACGAACGACATATCCCCGTCCATGATCGGCGACGCACCGATCGACGGCCTGTCGAATGCGCCGACGAACCTCGTTCCTGTCGGATATATGGCGAATGTCGATGAAGGCGATCGGAAGACAGGCGCTGACACAGGCCATATGCACAACAACGTCGCGCTCGATGCGATCGTGCCGTCGATGCGATGCGTCGTTCAATTCCACGCAGACTAATGGACGATATTCGTTGTTCTCCCGAACGCAAACGACGAAGTCGATCGTCTTGCAGGCAATCGCCGCCATGCGCTGCCGACGCAGCGACGGCTCGTCGGGAACGGGTTCGACCAGTTCCGCAAGCCGCACCTGCGGCAGAATGTCGAGTCCGCCGTTCGACGCGTCGACCGCCGCCGCAAGGGTGCGATAGAAACGCCGTTCCGCCGGAGTGAGCAGAAACGGACGCGATATGCTGCGACGTTTGCGCAGGAACATTGCAAGCGTTACAGCGCTCAGGAAAACGACGGCGACAATGACGTCAGGCGACCGGAACATATCTCACCTTTGTGATGTCGTGATAAAACTCGATGAGCGACAGCCAGGCGGAATAGACGCGCATCGGCGTCAGCGATCGCTCGCGCTGGACATACGCCCATCCCGACATAATGCGACGGCGATACGACAGTCCATCGGGACGCGCCAGCAGGGTCAGCAGCCGATCGATGGAGCGAGCGCATTCGCCGGCATCGGCATCGAGACAGACCGCATACCGCGAAAGCGCATCGATCGACATGCCGACGCATACCGGAAGCGCTTTTCCAACCGAAAGAGTCTCGCATACGCCGAGGTCGTCGTGTGCGCATGACGCTCCGACGAACAGCGCAATGTCCGCCATCGCAAACGCACGCATACGGTCGATGTCGGACATGCGACCGTCGATATGCACGTCGGTGTCGGGATACAATCGCCTGTCGGCCAGGATGCACACGTCGGGTCGAAGTTTGCGCAGCGCCGCAAGAATCGAGCGCGACCGCTCGACAACCGCCGGAATGCGACTGCACGGCGACGGGTCGAGCCACGCCACCGTCGGACGACCTGTTGCATCCGCAAGAACAATGTCGGAGGCGGGAGTCAGCGTCGGAAGAAGAACGGATCGCAGCCCTTTGCTTCGACGATGGTCCGGGGCGACGACATACATCGCATCGTCGCCGACGTCGTCGTTCGCATCGACGATGACCGTCAGACGCTGCGATGCAACCGATCGAAATCGTTCGATCGCCGTGGCGGAAACAACGGCGAAAGAATATCCCCATAGCCCCGTCGGTCGCAGCGCATCCGCCGGCATCCACGAAACGCGACGGTCGTACTCCGACATGGCGCGGAACAGATCGAGAATGCGCCGTCTCGATACAGGACAGGATCGGTCGTATACGCCGATCATCGACGGGACGGGTACGCGCCGGCTCACGATAACGCCCTGTACACGGGAATGTCAAAACGCACCGCGCCGCGATCGACGATGTAGCGCCGGTTCGCCGCGTCGACGGCGACGACTTCGTAAACGCCGGCGCGGAACGATATTGTCGCCGGAGCGAAAACGACGACGCGAATGACTCCGACCGGACTGTATCCTGCAACTTCGTCGAGAGCGTAGTCGCGTTGAAGGCGAAGCGTATCCGGCATCGTCGCCGAAAGCAGCAGATACCCGCCGGGACGGTGGCGAACCTGGAAGAACGCAGACCCGCCGTCGAGGTCGATCCGCGTTCCGTCCGACGGCGAGCGGGCGACAAAGACGTGATCGAACGTTTCGCCGACGCGGATCACAAGCGGATCACGCACGGCGTACCCGGCGGATATGTCGATTAGACCCATTTCTCCGGCTCCTCGCCCTGAGCGTGACGACGCGCCCATTTGACGACTTCAGGCGCGTAGTCGGTTGTGTGAAACCCTTCGCCGTAGTATACAACGTTCGGAATATGGAACGGACGTCGCACGTAGCGTTTGCCGTCGACGACCAGTTCGCGGACGTCGAACGGCGCAAACGCTTCGATGACGCTTCCGTCGTCGGAAATGAAGTCATACAGGGGCATGCGTCGTCTCCATGATCGTATGGTCGAATGAAATCTTCGCGCCTACAATCCAGTCTTTATCGGAACCGCGAATCCAGTACGTAATGTTGACGTTCGCTTCGGACTCGAACAGGTCGGCGACGACCAGCGACACAACGGCATTGTCGGCGTCTCTGCGCTCTTCGATAACCGTCGTCGTCGACAGCGTCGCAAACGCCGTTTCGACAACGGCGTTCGCCAGAGCATCGGTTGCGCGCATCGCATCGTCTATCGTAAACGCACGCGATGCAACCTCAACGACGATCGTGATCGTCCAACGCAGCGAGTTCGACAGCTCCTGAATGTCCGAAATCCGCACCCCTTTCTTTTCGTCGACGGTGATGACCATCCAGGGAGCGCCCTTGGCGGGATCGACGTGCAACGCTCCGACGGCGACGGTGCGCAGGCGCAGCGGGTGCGACGGCGCAACTCCGTGCATCATGCGATCTTCAAATACGCGCTTCCAGAACGCAAGCGCAGCGTATGTGCGAATCATATCGCCGTCCTTTTCTGGTGCTTCGGACTCTTCGCCGCACGCGCCCGGCTCTCGGCTTCGGCAAGCAATTCTCTGGCGACGACCAACGGCGGATTTTCAACCCGAAACATGCCTTCGCGCCAGCGATCCGCCTGTGCGGTTTCGCCGGCGATGCGCAGCAAGCACGACCCGCGAACGTGCAGGTCGAGAATATCCCAGTACGTTTGCGGCACGTCGAACACATCGCGATCGGAACGCGGAACTCGAAAATCGGAATATCCGGCTATGCGCACCGGCGTTTCAGGCGCAACGTAGAACGAGAAATCGAGTCGACCGGCGATGACGCTCCAGGACGGACGTCGATAGATGGCCGACTGACGCCGCTGCGCCGGAACGATATCGACCCATCGACTCCGATTCCACAGCGACACCTCGACGATCGTATCCATCACGTTCGCCCACGACGTCCGGGCCACCTCGAACGTCGCTTCCCACTCGACCGTTTTATGGACATACTTGTTGAGAAACCCTATCGATTGCGCAATAAGAGCGTTGACTTCGTCGTCGCTCCACTTCGTCGAAGCGTAGTAGTGCATATCGACGTCCGGCGATTCGACGACGTCGCCCAGACCTCGTCGAATGCGCCAGCGCAATTCTGCGCGACTCGGCGGGTTGTTTATCGGAAATGTCAGCGGTTTGCCGCGTCGACGGGTTCCGTTGGGGAGCGTCTCATACTCCGGGATGACGAGCAGCAACCCCGACTCGCCGTCGGGAACCGAATCGTCGACTTCGTATTCGTATCGGTTCGTTTGCAGGCCGGTCGCCAGATTCGTCGTAAGACCGGTGCGGAACGAGTGCCAGTCCACGGCATACGACGGAGCATCCGGCGACCAGCCGATAACGCATCGCATAACGGCGCTACGATGTCAATCGGTTGTAACGATGGCGACTCGGGTCGACCGTCGCTACAACCATAAGCGGATTGCTGTTGACCCGTTTGACCCTGTACGTATTGACCAGTTCACCGATCGCGGCGAACGGATCGCGATCGGGGTTCGACACCGCAATGTACATGCTTCCGATCTGAAAGATGCGCTGCGATCCCGATTGTCCGACATAGACAACCGGGATCGCAGAGCCGTTTGCCGCGTTCGATTCCATCATGATGATGAAGTACAGCGCTTCTCGAAAATCGACGGCGTTGCTCTCCACCACAAGATGACATTTCGGTCGCAGATTGGCCAGATACCGATCAGGGTCGGTCGGTTCCGGCCGGTCGATCGTCCGAAAGTTAGACATAGAAGCCTCGCTTCCATACTATCAGGACGGAGGCGGCGTCGGCGCAAGATTATGGTGAATGTCCGCGCCGTGCAGCACGACCAGCGGATGACCGTTCGTGCGCCGGATGCGCCGGGCGGTCACAAGCGCATCGATGTCGGCCCAGATGTTTTGCGTGTTCAGATACGCAACATAGGTCGACCCGATCAGGTACACGGTGCGGGTTGCGTTCAGCGACGAAACGCCGATATGCCGGATTTCTATCGCTCCGCCTCCGACTTTGAGGCATTCGGTCTTGATCAGGTCGGCAAGAGAATCGCGCCGACCCGCCTCGTTCGACTCGTTCGCCAGCACGACCGACGCGCCATAGGCCCGATTGATGAAATCGGGTTCGCTGTACGACTCGGGCGGGAACGGATATCGAAATGTCGTCATGGTGACTCCTCCTTTTTCTCCTTACCACGGGAACGCCGGCAACGTCGTTACGGAAGCCGCCGTTTCAAGGTACTGCACCGCCCACGGACGGATCAGACCGTACCCGAAGATGCCGTACCAGCCGATATGCCACCGGCGTCCGAGCTTGTCGGTCGGAGTCGCAAACCGGACTTCCGGCTCAAGAACGCGGGCATACCCCAACGACGGCGTCGCGCCCAGGAACACAACCGGGAAGATGTCGCGTCCTTCGGTCACGTAATCGCCGACTTCGTGCGGCATGGTCGCCTTGGCGCGGAAAATCAGACGGTTGCCGTCGATACGGTCGATGACCAGGTGCTCTTCGGTCGGATCGATGCCGTTCGGGCCGCTTGCATCGGCGTGAAGCGTCACTTCCATGCCCGCCTGAAGCCCGGTCGTCGCCGCAACAACGGCGTGCTGCTGGTTCGGATGAACCGGCTGAGTCAGGGTCGTCCGTGCGGTTTGCGCGCCGGCGTTCGGCAGACGGGCCACCGTCGTCTGAACGAAGCGCACGCCGAAAAGCGTCCCGATTTCGCCGTTCAGCACAAGATCGGGTCGCGTGTACTGGTTGACGTTGATCCAGAACGGATGCGCCCGCAGATCATGCGCCTGCGCAGGGTGAATAATGGCGACATACCCGTTCGGCGACGAGAACGGCTGAACAAGGCGGGTGTTCAGAGCAAACGCCGCCTCGCGGACAAGCTCCGGCGTCAGCGTATGATTTTCGCTGCCGATGGTTCCGATCTGAGCGCGGCTCGTCGCCGTTCCCGGGAATCTGCGCCACTGCGCGCCGGAAATGACCGCATTGCGCGCCAGAATATCGCGGGTAAGCGCCATCTGCGGGGCCAGCATCGTCTTGACGATGTCGGTTACAGGACCGACGGCCGACGTGAGGTTCAGCTTCTCGGTGACGCCGACCGCCGTGCCGTACTCCTGAACCGATACGGCATGCTGGCTCGTCACAAGTTCGATGCCGCCAACATCCCTGTATTCCGAAAGAGGCGCGGTTGTAGGCGGCAGATTTTGAATGACCGTAAATACGACGGTCGTGCCTGCGTTCAGCCCCGGCGCGCCTCCTTCCGGTCCCTTCGCTTCGGCGTGCATGGCATACGCCAGGAGCGCCTCGCCGGTCGTAATCAGTTGCTGCGAATAGTACGCCCGCAAGAGCTGCGGGACGTCGGTGGACATGGTCACATCGGTAATGATCATATGTTACGCTCCTCCCTGGAGATACTGTCGTATTTCGTTCAGGCGCTGTTCGCGCTCGGCGAGCGACGTTGCGCCTTTCACGTACCGTTCAATGTCGTCCGCCGTCTGGAATCGAGCCGGCGGGCGCTGAGCGATGCGACCGGACAACGACGCCGCCGCTGCAACGTTCGGTTTCGGCTTCGCTGTCGACCGCAGGAGTGTCGCAAATCGTTCGAGGACGGATGGATCGAGATCGGAGAATTGCGACAGGTACGGGGCCATGTCGGGATTATCCCGGAGAAAGTCAAGCTTTCGGACCAGCGCATCCCGCTCGGCGGATACCGCTTCGAGACGTTGTTCGAGTTCGGCGATTCGCTTCTGCATATCCGCCAGCGCCGTTTGTTCGGCTTCGGATTCGCCTGGCGTCTGCGACTCCCGACGCTGCTTTATTTCCGCCTCGAGCAGCGCGATATACGCCGCCATCTGCCCGGGCGTCATGCCGGAAACGTCGGGCGTCGCTCCGGTCGTCGCTTCGACCGGCTGCTGTTGAACCTGTTCGACCGTCTCCGTGTTGTCCGACGACATACAAACCTCCTCTCCTTGTTGCTCTATCGCTTCAGTTTATGGCGTTTGCGGACGGTCGCGCAAGATAATGCGCGCTTCCAGTCGGTATGACGCTCGCTGTACAGTATCGGGTACCCGCAATCGACGACGACAAACCCGGCCTGCCAGCGCGGATGAGCCGTCATCGACGTCACGCTGTAGTGGTGGCGGGTCTCGTCGGTCATATGTCCGGCGTCGATTCCGATGTACGTCCCGCACGGAGTGCATTGCACTCCGATGATGTGGTTATGTCCGCAGATGACGTTTCGACGATGCACCTGCGCGATCTTGATCGGAGTCGATCCTCCGATCCGCGAATACGTCTTCGGATGTCCGACAATCCAGCGCCGGTCGCTCGCGTCGCCTTCCGGGTCGATCAGAACGTAGTCGTGGTCGACGGCGATAAACTCGCACGCCCCCTCGTATTTCCCGATTGCGCCGTCGATCAGGCTCTGAAATCGAATCGCCGCATCAAGCCGTCGGGAAAACCGACGATCGTGATTGCCAAGCGTGATCCAGCATCGCTTGAAGTGCATGCCGATTGCGGTGAGGATCGACGTAATCGCCTCGTACTCTTCTTCGAGCGACGCATGCGGAAAGTCGATCCCGTGTTTGCTGATCGACTCGAAATTGAACAGATCGCCGCCAATGATGCAATCGGTGATCGTTGCATGACGGCGATAGCGCAGTTCGAGCGCTTTCGTCAAAAGGTCGACGTTATGGTACGGAGCGTGGAAATCGGAAAAGAAGAAGAACGAATCGATTGCCAGACGGGGAGGAAGGTCGAACTTGCGTCTCGGAGGCGGCTTTACCAGATCAAAACCGATTTCTTCCGGCGACGCTTCTCCGCGTATAATGCGATAGCGCATACGCCGATACCCGTCAATCGTTGTGAAATCAGGGTAACGAGCCGCGAACTCACTCCAGGAGAGCGCATACGCATCGCGCATCTGTTCCGGCGACCATTTTCTGCGTCGAGTCGTCGATGAGGTCACACGCTATCCCCTTGTCGCATCGCGCAGCTCCGGCCCTATGTCAGGCATACCCGCAGAGCCGGGCGCGTTCTTTCCTCCTATCTGCATGTTCGGCGACGAAGGCGGACGCATCGGCTTCATAATGCCGAGCTCGACCTTGCGTCGGATTTCGTCTATGATTTCTTCCGCCTGGCGCGCCGGATCGTGTTCGCCGAGGTCTTCCAGGGCGCGGGCGATGGTGCGCAATCCGTTCGACACCAGCGAAACGTTCTCGTAGACCGTAGACGTGCGGTCTTTCGGCAGGATCGGAGCGAACTGCGGGATCGGCGTCGCATTCAGGATCGATTCGAGCGAAAACGGAAGAACGCCGTGCGCATCCTCGATCATGGCGGCAATGCGCAGGTAGCGTCGCAGAGCGTTTCCAAACGCCATGCGCTTCCAGTTGACGCGCTGGATGAGCGGAGCCATCAGCATCGCCAGAGCGATGCCGCTCGAGAACGACGCCTGATGCCGTCCGAGAGCCGCAGGCGGAACGCCGCTCAGGTCCTGGATGAGCGATGTGATGTAGTCGATGTACCGCGCAATGTCGACCGGAAGACGTCCTTCCATCCCGAGATACGACGCCTTGCCGCTGCGTCCCAGGTCCCATACCTCGTCCGGTCCCACGCGCAGGTCTTCCACCTTGCCGTAGTAATCGGATACGGTAATGATCGGATGAGACGCATATGCTACAATATCGCCGTAGTCGGCAACGCGCCGGTTGAGCTCATCCTGAAGCCGATGAATCGGCTCGGCGTCGCCCTGACCATAAAACTCGCCTGCAATGCGAGTGTTCGGGATGTGAATAATCGGCAGAATGCCCGGGGAGTCGTGCTCGAAGCGATCGATCAGCTCTGAACCGATATAGCGCGAACATTCAACGTCCGTCCAGTGTTCCCAATACGTCGCCGTCGCGCCTCGCACTGCAACGCCGAAACGCTGTTCGGCTTCATACGGAGAGATAGAGTACGAGAGAATCGCCTCGCGCATCGCCAGACTGTCGAACGACCACGCCGCATACAGCGACTCCGGGCTGATCGACATCGGCATTACCCGCCCAAGCGCTTCATCCCACACCGGCATCAAGACTGCATCGCCGTATACGCTCTGATTCAACCCCGCCGCCTGCAAAACATCCTCGAACCCGCCGAACTGCGATGCAGCCCACATCACAATCGCCTCGGCTTCCCTGACGTTGCGTCCAAACGGATTCATCCAGGAAACAAGCGTCCCTTGAGGCTCCCATTGCCCCCACAGGTAACTCGCGTGCGTCTCGCACACGAGTTGCACGATATTGATTGCAAGCGGCTGTTGCACGAACTCTTCGCCGTCGAAAACCAGCCCGTCGTAGTACCGGCGGTTTTCACGATAGCGCACCATGCGCGGAACCCGGCGATAGTTGCGGTTCCAGTTTTCCCAGTTGACGACCCGTTGATAAATCTCGTTCACGAAGGCGACACCTTTTATGAATGCGCATCACTTTCATTGTAACAACCCGTTTTCGACCGATGCAAACGATGCGCACGCCCATCGATGCACTCCTTATGTCGTTCCGTCCGTCATCCTGCTGTCGCCGCGCATTTTCCCGCTCGACGACCATCCGCCGTTCATCCTCCTGCGCTGTCGGTCGCTGCACCGGATTGCGGCATGGTGCTGCACCAACTGCAACCAGGTCGTCATTGAATGGCGATTGCCGAAGCGGGTCGGAGGGTACGCTCTGGCCCACGAAATCGTCGAGCTGTCGATCCCGGTCGACTGGAGCGGAAACGCGCCGACTATGGCGATGCGTCGCGCTCGCGACCGCATGATCGACGCCATCGTCTGTCGCCTGCCGTGGACGATTATCGACATGCTGTCGGACGCATACGTCACGGCGCGCATGTCGCCGTCTCCGGTCGGGCTGTTCTTTGTCGACGACGAGTTGTGAGAGTCGCACAACCGATCGTATCATAGGCTCGTAATCGATAATGCTCAGGCGAAGAAGGAACGCGCATGAAGAGAAACGATGTCGCACTTGCCGCAATTGCAGGAGCGCTTGTTGGAATTGTCCTGGCGCGCCTTGAAATGCGGGCGTCTCGGCCTTACGTCATCGAAGCGTCGCTGTCGATCAACAACGTCGAATCGCATGAACCCGACCAGGACCGGAAGACATGCGCGCAGTGCGGCAACGCAGCCGATGCGTGGAAGCTTGCGCTCTACGTCAACGACGCCGATGAAACGCTCTACTTCTGCAATGAAGGGTGTCTCGAAGCGTTCATCCTCTACGGATCATCGCTGCCGATATGAAGCCGCAACCGAAGCTCTTCAACATGACGTCCGTCGACCGGGCCATCCTCGAATCGACGTCGCCCGACGATGTCGACACGTTTGTCGCGAAATACTTCAACATCACCCTGTTTCCCTGGCAGAGCTACTTCATTCGCTATCCCTGCCGGGACAAGCTCGTCGTGGCCGGAATCCGCAGCGGAAAATCGTTTGCGTCCGCCGTGCATCTGCTTCATCATGCCTACTGGAACCCGATGTCGCGCATCCTGGCCGTCTGCATTACGTCCGACCAGGCGCGGGTCGTGTTCCAGGAAATCGTCGCCATGGCGTCATCGCCCGAGTTCGAGCACTGGATCGACGGCGACGTGCTGTTCCATCCGTATCCGAAACTGAAATTGATCAACGGATCGGAAATATGGGCAAGGTCGATCGGCGGACCGGCGGGAAAGGCGGACAACCTGCGCGGATGGGAGTTCGACGTCATCGCCCTCGACGAAGCGGCCTACGTCCAGAATGTTGAAGCGATCCGCACCCTTCAGGGTCGTCTCATCGGCTTCAACAAGGTCATCGGACGTCCTCGCGCCGGCATTTTTCTGATGACGACAACTCCGACCCGCAAGGCGGCGCAATGGCTCTACGAACGATGGCAGCTCGGCGATCCGGCGTCGCCGAACTCGAACCCGAAGGAATACCTCAGCATCCGCGCTCGAACTTACGATAATCCGCACCTCGATCCGAAAATCATCGCCGACATCGAACGATCGTACACCGAACGCATGCGCCAGCAGGAAATGGAAGGACTGTTCACCAACGACGACGCCTTTTTTCCGCTTGATGAAATCCTGCGCTGCTGCGGCAAGTACGTCACCGACAACATCATCGACGCCAGCAATGACGACATCGATCCCGATTTCGCCGACCTGGAGCGAAGAATCGTCGAACGCCTGAAGGAGGAACACCCGCAAAAATTCGCGCATATCGACTCGACCCCGGAACACATCGACCTGTACGAGCTGCCGCCGGAGCCGGGCAGGGCGTATGTCGCCGGGTGGGACATCGGCAGTCGCGCAATCGCATCGGGACGCGGGCGAGAACGCAACTCCACCGTCGGCGTCGTTTTCGATATCACATCGAAGCCGTGGAAGATGGTCGCCTATCGCTTTGCGCCGAACCTGCGCTATCCCGATACGATGGAGCTGATCAAGCGCTGGCACGATCGGTACAACTCGAACGGCGCAACCTGCCATACCCGCATCGACGCCGTCGGCTCCGGCGATGTCGTCCATCAGATACTTTCGGAACAGCAGTACCGCATCGACGGGTTCAAGGCGGGAGTCGAGTCGAAAGCGGCGATTCTTCAGGCGATCAAGATCGCCATCGAAAAGCGCTGGCTTCGGTTTCCATACATCCAGCGCATTATCACGCAACTCCAGAACTACGACGTCGACGACCGTCACCTGTCGCAGGATATCGTCATGGCTATGGCTCAGGCCGTCCATTACGCCATGACCATCAATGGAGATTTTCGTGAACGAACCGAATCTCGCACCGCCGAACGATCATCGTTCCGCGTCGCCTATCGAGGACTCTTCTCGAACAGCGGAACATCGCGCCCCTATCGACAGTTCCCGACGCTACATCGAACACGCCGACGATAAGGCGATCTATATCGTCGAGCGCGAGGAGTTGCTGCGTCGGATCGCCTATAGCGTCTATCGCTGGTCGAGCCACTGCCATCGGACGCCTTCCGCCATCGTTCTGCCCGAGTCGATCGCCTGCCAGATGTTCGACAACGAAAGCAAAACGCTGGTCGGATCGATTCGCCTGGCCGGAGTCTGGACCGACGGAGATGAAGTTATTCCGGTGTTGAGCGTTCCGTTCCTTGCCGGCGCGATGTTCCTGGTGATCTGATCGACATTGCCTCCCGCCTTCCCCCGTTCTTCCCCTTCTCCGGCGACTTTCTCTGGACAGAGAAACGTGCAGGTGTCGCTCAATAGAGTTCTGCAAAGAGGGGGGTTCTGCAAAGAGGGGGGTTCTGCAAAGAGGTTGATAAGAAGTCTTTGATCGCCGGAAGAAAGGGGGAGGCGCAGGATCGGCTATTCACTATAAGGAGGAAACTATGGACCTGGAGTTCAAGTGGGGCGGCGTCGAGACGAACAACGTCGTAAGGAGTGCGAAGATCGAAGAAACAGTCGAATACTTCGTAACCCTTGCGACTGCGGACGTATCGGGAATTGTCCGTAGATCGCCGGAGGCGCTGAAGTATCTTCTCGCACCTGCATATCGAAGCCAAATTATCGAAATCATCGCGGCAACCAGAGGCAGGCAGGCTGAAGCTACGCTCGAAGCCATCGAGACGTTTTTGAGTCTTGTGGCATCGGGCGTCTCAACCGCCACTGCAATGAAGACTGTTCGATCTGGACACAAGAAGCCGAAATCGCCTGTTCCTCGACTTCGATTCGATTAGCGATCAAGTAGTGCGCATTTCCGAAGCGCCGCACTCGAGTCTCGGCATCGCCGGGACTCGTTTTTTTTCGTCGTGAATAAGGCGTGAGACGACCGACGGCTTCGTACCCGCCGTGGCGCATAGCGATCGGGTACGGCATCGAACATCGACGGATGAAGCAGGGGAACGTTATCGTCGACGACTATCGAGGAACGACCCGCTTCCCCTGGAACGGAGTCCTGTGGGAAGCGTCGGGACGAGGAAAGTATATTCACATCAAAAAAATTACAGAAGAGGAGAATATGACAGCCAGGTTCTGGCGCGTCTCCGTTGTCCGTGACGACGGCGGCGTAATTCTCGCCGCCCCCGACGGCCAACAGGGGGAATGGGCCGTCGGTCCCCGCCCGCTTCACGTAGGTGAAGTCTGGATTGCGGATTCGATGTCGAAAACGAATGCGATAACGAAGAACGGACTCGTCGAGCGACATCAGCTTCGTCTGATTCGGCTTGTCGATGAGATTCCCGATCTTCGACTGTACGCAAGCGAAGAGCTTCGCTTCCTCGAATCCTCGACTCCATCGATACTCGAAAAAGCGAATGCAACGAACATACGACCCGACCTCGAGAGAGCGTTATGCGATAACGCTTTCGCGCAGGTTGAACACGAAGGTCGCATATACGATGTCGTTTACTTTCTTCGCCTCGACACTGTGAAGTTCGATTTCGACCGAATCGTTCTCAATGTCGACGTTCGCATTACGCTTCGAGACGGCATTCGTGCGGGATCGGATTTTATCAATGTATCGAAGGCATACGAAAACATTCGTATCGCATTCGGTCATAGCGAGGTCATCACAGTCGACGGACTGTCCGTCATTGTCGCAGACAATACGCTGCATCTTCGACTTCCGGTCACGCGAGAAGCGTTGACCAACGTTCGCACCGCTGTCAGCGTCGACGTGATGAAGTCGAAGAAACGAATTGTCGCACGTCGCGTCGGCGATCTGGTTCTAAACGGCAATCGAACAACCGTTCATACGATGACGCTCAGCACGCCTGTCGACATTGTCGTCGACGAGCGCGGCATCGTTACGGAAGGATCGATCTTCGACATTCCGACCGACGCCTTCGATATTCGCGGCGAATACGAAGGAAATGCGTCGAACGGAACGGGATATTTGACAATACGAATGAAGTCGAATCACGACATTATCATTCGAGTTCCCGTCATCGACGTCATCGACGGGTACGCCCTCGTGCTCGAACCCGAAGCCGCCGGGCTCGTTCAGCTCCCGGAAGGAGTCAGATGCGCCGAACGATGACGGCGCTCTTCGATGACGGCTTGCCCGAACCCGAGACGGTTGCGACTCTCGAAGGGACGCATCATTTCGTCGACGAAAACGGCATCGATATCGAAATGCTGACGCATATCGTCGACGTTCTCGTGTACGCCCGTTTGATCATATCCGTGCATGCGAAAGACGACGCAATTCTCGCCCGCAACGTATGCGCCATCGCTCTTCGCTTCGCCCATCGCATTGTAGCCTGGTCGACCGAGTCGTTCGCCGACATCGCCAATCGATGCTTCGACATCGGTCTTCCCGATCGAATAGCGTGGCGATTTGCGCAGTTGATCCTCGGTCACGACGAACTTCGCCGCAGCGAGTCCGAAACCGAGGCGATTCCGCCGGATAATTCGTCTGTGCGTGCGTGGTTCGATATGGTCGACGCCGCACTGACCGATACGCTCGGACGTTCGTACCAGTTGATCGCCATCGGAAAGGCGTTCGGCTTCGTCGCCGACGCCATCGAGAAGAATTACCGCCCAGACCTGTTCGAGATTGCGCTGCTCGAAGAAGAGCCGGATTCGTGCGCGTTTCTTGACACGATTCGTATAATAATGTCGATAGGATAAGGAGTGTGCGATGAAGCTGTCGATTATTTCATTTGTGCCTAAAGACCTCGTTTTCGAGGGCGGGCTTATCGTATCGATCCCGATGCGCGCAGAATCGCTTCCAGCCTATGTCGAAGCGATTCGGAATGAAGGATGGAAAATCGAAAACGACCTTGACGTGCTGACCGATGACGATCTTCGCTCCGCATTTCCCGGCATCGACATCCCGAAACCGTTCGTCGACACCGGGTTCTCGTGGGACGGCGAAGGCGAAGCGATTCTCGTTTCGGCGCGTCGAAACACATCCGAAGACGGATTCGAGGAAAAAACGATTTCGGCGGCCCGCGTGATTCATATTCGATCCGACAATCCGACGTATCCGAGCATCGAATGGCTCGGATACGTCAAAGAAATCGCATACTGATGTCGAGTATCGAAGTCGATTTCCTACTACTTCAGGAGGCAACAATGCCTGAGTACACCAACACCCCAATCACGGTCGTATCGACCGTGGTCGTTCCGAGTTTCGACAACGCAAAAGTCGTAATTCGACGCATCACGAGCGAAAAGGAGCTCGCCAACCTGCTTTCGCGTGCGTCTCGAAATCTGTGCGGGCATCCGGCGACGAACGCCGTCTTGAAGTCGATTTGCCCGGAACTCCCGGAGCCGGAGCGAGGGTTCTGGGATGGAGTCGGATTTGCAATCGCGGCTCGACCGAAAGGCGGAGTTCGCGGCTCAAAGTCGGAAGGAAAGGATGTCGAAGTGACGTCGTTCGACGACCTCGAGGCATGCCTGTTCGTGTATACCCGCGAGGAATGACGACAATGTCGAAAACGACATTCGCAGAACTCCTCGAGGAATACAGCCCGTTTCCCTGCGAACCTTCGTGTGTCGACCTCGACTTCTATATTCTTCCAGGCGGCAGGCCTCAATACCGCCTGGAAGATAACGTTCGCGGCCTGACCATCGCATACGGATTCACCGTCGAGGAAGTTCTCGAAAAGGCGGGCATCGACATCGAATCCGATCTCGACGCGAAAGCGGTTATCGCCATCGCCCGCATGCCCCATACCTGGGGTATGAAGTTCGGCGTCGCCAGGAACAAACTTGCGTTCGCTTCGGTGGGAATCCTTACGTACTTCGGTTCGACTATGCCTTGCCGTTCGCATACGGAGTACGGAGAGACATTCTCCGAGGCGATTCGACGTCTGCGATGGAATGTCGACCCCGCCGAAACGGATATTCGACGCTGGCTCGAAGACATGCGTCGCAGCGGGAACGCGGTTCGTCTGCGCTATATTCCCGGCGAACACCCGTACTATCGAGTTGAGTTGACGACCAAATACGGACATTATCGGAGTCACGGAAGCGACCCGTATTCTGCGCTTGTGCCGTTCGGCATCTACGCCACCGATTCCGCAAGCGCGTTCTTCATGGACGAGGACGACAATGACAACGCTTGAACGATTCGTAGACGCCCACGTTCTGTCCTGTGTGTCGAGCGTCGACTTCATCACCGCCGTCGGGTCGAGCATCTGGCATCGTGATCGGAAGTGGCGAGTGATGAAGAGCATATACGGAAAAGAGACGAAGAAGTCTTTGATTGCGACCGACACGATCGACGAATTGTTCGCTTCGTTCATCTTCGACAACGACGCGAAAACGCTGCGCGACGTGCTCGAGATGCCGTATGTTTTGAGCGTCGAGTTCGGACGACGCAACAGCGAATTCACCGTCGATGTCTTCATCGCATCTCGTGACTTGAATGCCGACAGACCACGGCATTCATACGTCGTTATGTCGGAGTCGTCAAAGTGGCATCGCATTTCGCCGCTCTACGCCCTTCGCAGACAGATCGCCATCGACTCGACCCCCGTTGACGTGTGGCGATCGACAATGCAACACCAGGGATACGACGTGCGACTCGTCCGCGATAACGAGACATTTACGGTTTTCGTTTACGACATCAACGATGCCGACGATGACGATCGAAAGCCGAAACAGATTACCTACGGCAAAAGCCCATACGAGGCCCTTCTGCCGTGGCGACTGGTCGTTTCCGACATCGCCGCTTCCGAGTTCGACGTCGAATAAGTCCTTTCCCTGCCGACACGCCTCAAGCGTGTCGGCTTTTTTCGTCTCGACTTTCTCTGGACAGAGAATTCGCCTTGCGCCCACGCACGCGAGTGCGATTGTCGAGGGTCGCCCGCACGCGAGCGCATGCGCGGGGGGTGTAACGAACTCAAAAGCATCTCATTTTTCAACATCCTGGGTATCCAGACGACAACGACTTCACGCCTGCTCGCTTCACAGCCTCTTTTTTTTTGATCGCATGCCGAAACCGGTTGGCGAATAGAAGCGCAGTTGCAAGTTTGCTGGCAGAGGGCCGGCACAACTGCGCAAAGAAGGAGATTGAGAAAATGGCGCGGATTACGTTCGGCACGCAAGGCGAGGAAGTGAAGAAGGCGGAAGTGAAGAAGGCGGCGCCGGACTTCCTGAGTGAAGTACCGGAGGTGGAAATCGAATCATTCTTCATCGGAGGATTTATCAGAATATGGGGAAGCTGGGTGTATATCACCCAGCTTGTGTCCGAGCAGCAGGTGGTTGCAGTGGCAAAAATGCGGCTGGCCACTTTCGCAAAATGGCTGGCCGTGGCGGTGACACAAGGGGCTGACGGCTGGAGCGCGGAGCCTACATGGGGGCTCCAGACGCTCCCGAGATTCGCGCGGGCTGACTGGGCCGCCTCCCGCTACGGGGTGGTATTCCACCCCGAAGAGGAAGAGGAGGCCCCCTATACGAGGGGAGCGTTCGTATCAGCGTGGGTAGCGATCGCCGTCCTGAACGGCGGGAGCTACCCCACCAGCGCCGATTGGCGCTGGTCCAACGACAGGATGTGGTACGCTCCCGAGAACTACCAGGACGCCCCGCTGGTGTACCAGGGGCAGCCCCTACCCCTGGTCATTGAGAAAATGGCCAGGGGCTACCTGGAGAAAAAGCAGGGGGCGTCGCAGGAACGGAAGAAGCTGTTCAATAACACAATCAACACAATCGAAGAGGAAGTTCCATTCTAGTAAGTGACAACGCCCGGCTCCCGCAAGGGGGTCGGGCATTCGTCGTCTCAAGTCGCCAACGAGTCGACAGAAGTCGCCAGAAAGTTCTGCAAAAGGGTGTTCTGCAAAAATGTTTCTTTCGATCGCGAGTCGAAACGGATTGGCGGGCGGCAGGCGCTGACCGAAGTCAGGACGCAACGGGCGTCCACGGCAGCGCAGCGCCCAAGGAGGACAAAATGAATATGTGGCGTATGGCAAATCCAGACGATGACGATGACGATGACGGGTGGGAAGGAGGGGTAGACCCGGAAAAGGACTGGGAACCCCCTGACTGGCTATAGGTTTTATCAGCCCGGCTCCCGCAAGGGGGTCGGGCATTCGTCGTCTCAAGTCGCCAACGAGTCGACAGAAGTCGCCAACGACTCGACGATCGCGTTCGGAACGCGCCGTACATCCCCCGCGAATCCGCCGACCCGACGACCGACGGGCAAACGGTTGTCGGACGGAGTCGCCGGAAAGTTCTGCAAAAGGGTGTTCTGCAAAGAGGGGGGTGTTCTGCAAAAATGTTTCTTTCGATCGCGAGTCGAAACGGATTGGCGGGCGGCAGGCGCTGACCGAAGTCAGGACGCAACGGGCGTCCACGGCAGCGCAGCGCCCAAGGAGGACAAAATGAATATGTGGCGTATGGCAAATCCAGACGATGACGATGACGATGACGGGTGGGAAGGAGGGGTAGACCCGGAAAAGGACTGGGAACCCCCTGACTGGCTATAGGTTTTATCAGCCCGGCTCCCGCAAGGGGGTCGGGCATTCGTCGTCTCAAGTCGCCAACGAGTCGACAGAAGTCGCCAACGACTCGACGATCGCGTTCGGAACGCGCCGTACATCCCCCGCGAATCCGCCGACCCGACGACCGACGGGCAAACGGTTGTCGGACGGAGTCGCCGGAAAGTTCTGCAAAAGGGTGTTCTGCAAAGAGGGGGGTGTTCTGCAAAAATGTTTCTTTCGATCGCGAGTCGAAACGGATTGGCGGGCGGCAGGCGCTGACCGAAGTCAGGACGCAACGGGCGTCCACGGCAGCGCAGCGCCCAAGGAGGCAACAGCAATGGCCGTCATTCTGTTCACACAGCAGGCGCAGGCGCAGGCGCAGAAGGGACAGCAGGAGGAAGCGACCTACGAGGAGTTCAAACGAGCAGCGACGGGAGTGCTGGTTCTTAGGGGGCAGCACATCGTGGACGAGAACGGACTCCGAACTCGTGCTGCATCGTTTTTGGAAGGGATGCTGAAGGACGAACAGCCATTGACGCCGTGCACCCGGTACCGGGAGGAGAACGATATGTTCGTCTCCCCCCTGACTCGCGCAAGGCAAACGGGGTGGGCGTTCGGCAATGCCTTCATTTCAGTGAACACACTAATCGGGTTGATATCACCGGGATACCAACTTCCCGAATATAAGGCGGTGCGGGCAGTTCCGCGTCCGAACGGACAGGTCGATGACGACGAGATGATGTGGGTTATCGGTCCATGGTCTGAAAAGACCAAGCTCCTGCTCTTTGCCACCGATGGAAGCAAAATCGAACGTTTAGAGGACTGGATTGCGCGCAGGCTCCAGGCGCTCCAGCCGAACTAATGGCAACTCGCGCCCGGCTCCCGCAAGGGGGTCGGGCATTCGTCGTCTCAACAACGGTGTCTCAACAACGGTCGAATCGGGCGCAACCGGCGACGTCGAAACGCGCCGCACGTCGGAACGCGCCGGACGATCCCCCGCCGCTGTCGCCTTTCGCCGTAGTCCTTCTCGTCCTCCTCGTCTTCCCGTCTTCCGCCTGCCGCACGTCGGAACGCGCCGCACGTCGGAACGCGCCGGACGATCCCCCGCATTTCCCCCCTCACCCCCCTTTTCCCGCCGCGCCGTGCGGTGATTCTCTGTTCAGAGAAATGCAGACAATGCAAGCATACTGCAAGCATATTGCGCTTGCCTGCGCCGTCAATGCCGCTTTCGCCTGCATGCAGCGCGATGCTATGCGTGCATAGCATCGATGCAGAGCCTGCATTCGCCCCTTCTGCATCGATGCAGCATCGCTCCTGCACCCGTGCAGCACCCGTGCAGCACCGCTCCTGCACCCGTGCTGCATCGCTCCTGCATCGATGCTTACGTATGCTTGCATTCGCCTGCATCGTTCCTGCACCCGTGCTGCATCGATGCTTGCATATGCTTGCATCGCTCCTGCATCGATGCTTGCATATGCTTGCATCGCTCCTGCATCGATGCTTGCATATGCTTGCATCGCTCCTGCATCGATGCTTGCATATGCTTGCATCGCTCCTGCATCGATGCTTGCATATGCTTGCATCGCTCCTGCATCGATGCTTGCATATGCTTGCATCGCTCCTGCATCGATGCTTGCATATGCTTGCATCGCTCCTGCATCGATGCTTGCATATGCTTGCAT
>Ga0308418_1000219_pt1 | contig 36790 bp, 37 predicted proteins | sample HotsprSampleR4cd_FD_203517 | JGI IMG/M metagenome (GOLD analysis project Ga0308418, IMG submission 203517) | Hot spring phototrophic mat microbial communities from Mushroom Spring, Yellowstone National Park, Wyoming, United States - 20090729_R4cd ... | reverse complement strand
CGGTCGGCTTTTTCGCGCTGGCGACGCGCTTTTTCCAGCCGCAGCGCAACCCGCTGTTCCCGCGCCTGCTGATGCTGAGCAACCCGCTGAAGTACCCGCTGCTGCTGGTGCTGGCGTACCTTGCGGTACAGGGCGGCGCGCTGATGGCGCTGGGCTTCGTGATGGGCATCGTGCTGCCGCTGGCGGTCATCACGGGTCTGGCAGTACGGGAGGCAGTGGCGCGGGGAGATGAGCGGTAGTGAAGAGCAAGGCAGTTGACACGATGTGCTTAGGGTATAATACTAATCGCCCGTCCAAAGTTCACTATTTGCCCCCCTCCTTTAGGTTCCCCCCGCTTCGCGAGGGGAACCGCGAGAGGCGCGCCTATTCGGTTCCCCCTGCGAGCAAGGGGAATCTTGAAGAAGGGGGTGACCGATTGTGCTTGTTTTCGCGAACTTTGGTTGCGCGATTGGTATTACTTCCTGCGCCGACGCAGCGCGAGCAGGCTCACCAGCCCGCTGCCCAACGCCAGCATACTCGCAGGCTCAGGCACAACCTCGTAGATGTCGAGGCGGTCGATGTAAGTTCCCGCACCGCCGCCGCCCTGAACCACGAAGATGAAGAGACGCCCATCGGTAGTGATGTAATAACTGCTGTTCAGAAGGGTATTCGCATAGCCACTGGGAGGCGTAAAGCCGTCTGCCGTCGGTCCAGCGCCAGTCAAGTTGATTACCGGATTCCCGAAGACGTCAACCACTATAACTTGGTTCGTTCCACTCACGCGGTTGTTGTATAGGATTAAGTCCGCCAGATGCCCATACGCTTGCGAGAGAGGCACATAGGTCACAGTAGACTGCTGTAGCGCGCCTTCCGTGAAGGACACGAAGTTGCCTGCATCGCTGAAGGTGGTGTTGTCACTGCGTGTAAACTTGCGCACGCCTGCAGCGTTGCCTGTACCGCCGTTCCACTTGTAGTACATGTCGCCGTTCGGGGCGAAGGTGATGTCGCGAAGCGCAGTCGGCGCGCCAGAGACAGCACTGGTGTTGCCTGCGTTCGCGCCAGTACCTAAGTCGAAGCGGCGGATAATCGTACTGCCGAAGGCGGCTACTGCCAGCGTCGCGCCTGAGTTGTTATAGCCGGGGTCAATCTCCAGCGTGTCGTAGCGCGAGACGCCTGCCTCAGTCAGCGACAGCACGCCATCGCCTGCCCAACTCGTGTCCAAGTTGCCGTTCGTGTCATACTTGCGGATGCCTGTGTTCGAAGCGTTTCCACTGCCCAGTCCTGTGCCCAGATACAGTGCGCCGTTGTAGTAGACTAAGCGCGTGTCGCGCGAGCCGCCGTCTTGTGTAAGTTGAACCTTCCACGCGGGCGTTAACGCTGTGTCGCTGGCGATAAAGTTGCCGCCGCTGTAGAAGTTGCTGATACGCGCCATCCCAACGGTTTGCAGACCACTACTGGTGTGATAGCCTGCCACATAGAGGTTCGTGCCGTCGAACGCAACATCGCCGATGTTGCTGCCGATGCCGTTGGCTGTACCGTCAAAGAGGTCAGCCAGCGTGTAGCTGCGTAGGTGAATGAACTGCTGCGCCGATGCAAGCGACACAGCGCACACTGCCATGCCAACTATCCAGATTAATCGCCCTCGTTTCATGGATACAACCTCCTCGTTTGTTGGTTGTGCGCCCACACTACTCGGGCGCTCCCACTTATTATACCAATCGCGCAGCCAAAGTTCACAAAAATGAGTATGCCCGATAACCCCCTCCTTGAGGTTCCCCCTGCTTGCAGGGGGAACCGAACCCACGCGCCCCACGCGGTTCCCCTCGCGAAGCGGGGGGAACCTTAAGGAGGGGGGCAATTGTAAACTCTGCCCTTGCGATTGGTATTATAGACTCGGAATCCCGCCGAAAGCGGACAGGGACGCCCGTAGAAATGCCAGAATTGCCCTAACAATTGCCTGTGTGTGGGTTTTTCGGCTTGCTCTTTGGCTCACTCCCCTGCAGGGCGGGGCGCACGGGGCAACACAATCGCCGCTGCGGGCGGCTCGGTCGCAAGCTGTAGGCGCGTGTCGGGCTGGGTGTAGTCGTTGCGCACGAAGCCCCACGCCAGGATTGCGCCCCCCAGCGCAGGCGAATGCACCGCGCCCGTGATCCAGCCGACATCGGCGCGGTCAGGCGCATGCACCGCCGTCCCGCGCGGGGGCAACGCCTCGCCCAGCGCCTGCATCGGAACCCAAGTGCGGTTGGTGTGCCCGCGCGCGTGGATGCGCATCAGCACCTCCTGCCCGACATAGCAGCCCTTGCGGTAGCTGATGTGGCGTTGGATGAACGGCTCGCCCATCTCGGCGGCAAGGGTGCGCTCGCTCCAGTCTACGCCCGCCTGCGGGATGCCCGCCTCGTAGCGCAGCACGGTCGCCAGCGCGTCGTCAATCGGCAGGCACGCCGTCGCCACCAGGGCGGTTTGCAGCTCCTCCATCACGGCGTAGGGAACCAGCAGGTCTACCCCGCCAAAGCCTGTGCGGTCGTTGCGCACGAGGCGTAGCTCCGCCTTTTGCCACAGGCGCCCATGGTGCGCCAGCGGCTCGCGCGGCGGCGCGTCCAGCCCGACCTCTTCCAGCACCTCGTCGGCTGCGCTCCCTTGGATGCTCAGCAGCCCCATCCCTTCCTGCAGGGGCATCAGCACCACATCGTCCAAGATGACCGCCTCGCTCAGCCGCGCGGTAATCTCGCCCCAAGTCTCGGCGGGCAACACCAGCAGGAAGCTGTCTTCCGCTTCCAGCACATAGCCGTCCGACAGCAGCTGCCCCGTCGGGGTGCAGAACGCGGTGTAGACGCCTTGTCCCTCGCGCAGGTCGCGCAGGTCGTTCGTGGTCTGCCCTTGCAGGAAGCGCAGGCGGTCTGCGCCGAGGACGCGCACCAGTCCCGCGTCGGTCAAGTTCAGCCAGCCTGCGTACTCGGCGACTTGCGCGTAGGCGGCGTTCATGGCGTCTCCTCCTGCGACGGGGCGCGTTTGCGCCGCCAGCCTGGCTCGCCCCACTTGACATCTTCAACGCCCGCGCGGTGATTGGCGACCCGCGCCATCACGAACAGCAGGTCGCTTAGGCGGTTGAGGTATCGGATAATCGCGGCGTTGACCGTGCTGCTGTGGCTCAGGCGCACCACCTGCCGCTCGGCGCGACGGCACACGGTGCGCGCCAAGTGCAGGTACGCCGCCGCGTGCGTGCCTCCGGGCAAGATGAACTGACGCAGTGGGGGCAGCTCCTCCTCGAAGCGGTCAATCGCTTGTTCGAGGGCTGCGATGTGCGGCTCTTCGAGGCTTTGGAACTGCGCGGCGCGTTCAGGGGGCGAGGCTAACTCCGCGCCGATGTCGAACAGCTCGTTCTGAATGCGCTCCAGCAGGGCGTCCAGTTCGGGGTGGTCGCGTAGGTAGCCGCGCGCGACGCCCAGCGCGGCGTTCAGTTCGTCTACCGTGCCGTAGGCTTCCACGCGCGGGTCATCTTTGGGCACGCGCTGCCCGCCGATAAGCCCCGTCTCGCCCGTGTCCCCCGTCCGCGTGTAGATGCGCATGGCATAAAGTATACCACCTGTGGAATCACGCGGGAAGGGAGTTGCCCCCACCCCCACCTTCCCCGCACGCGGGGAAGGTAGGAGTGGGGAACTTGCCCCTGTCTGAACCCCCAATCGGCACGGCTTAGCGCGTCATCTTGTCGGCAATCGTGCGGCGCATAATCGCGGCGGCGATTGCCTTTGCGGGCGGTTTCTCGTGAAGGGACTGGCTCGCTTCCTGCACGCGCTCGTCACGGATGTCGGGCGTCTGGGTCAGCATGCGGGCGATTTCGCGCGCCAGTTGCTCATCTTCCGCTTTGGGCGCGACGAACGGCGCGGGCACTGGCTCCAACGGCTGCACCACGGCATGCTGTCCACGATACGCCTGCGCAACCTTCCGCAGCTCCTCAAGCGAGATTTGCATCGTCTGCCTCCTGTCTTGCTGGGATTCAGCAAGCCAGAAGCAGGCAACCCAGCCATCTGCCGCGAGTACGACAGACCCGTAGGCTTTGCGCCCCTGCATCGCTACAGGTTTGCCCTTTTCTGCTTCGGCTCACATTGATATCGATTATTGGCGCGTTGCGTGGCATTCTTTAGCCCCTATACGACGCTGCCTTCCAGAATCCTGCGCAGTCGCTGGATTTCGTCGCGCAGAACGGCAGCGCGCTCGAACTCCAACGCCTTCGCCGCTTGGCGCATCTCCTGTTCCAAGCGGTCAATCACCAACGGCAGGTCTTCGAACGCCACGCGGTCGGTGTCCACGATGTGGTACGCGGCGCGTTCTTCGGCGACCTTGTAGGCGCGCACGGTCTCGCGCACCTCTTTACGCACCGTTTCGGGCGTGATGCCGTGCTTGAGATTATACTCCATTTGAATCTGGCGGCGGCGGTTGGTCTCGTCGATGGCGCGTTGCATCGAGCCTGTGATGCGGTCGGCGTACAGGATGACCGTGCCGAACTTGTTGCGGGCAGCGCGTCCAATGGTCTGAATGAGCGAAGTCTCGGAACGCAAAAACCCCTCCTTGTCGGCGTCCAGAATCGCCACCAGCGACACTTCGGGCAAGTCCAGCCCCTCGCGCAGCAGGTTCACCCCGACCACCACATCGTAAGTGCCCAAGCGCAGGTCGCGCAGGATTTCCGCCCGCTCCAGCGACTGCACATCTGAATGCAGGTACTGCACGCGGATGCCCAGCTCTTGCAGATAGTTCGTGAGGTCTTCCGCCATCTTTTTGGTGAGGGTGGTGACCAGCGTGCGCTCGTTGCGTTCGATGCGCTGGCGGATTTCGGCGATGAGGTCGTCGATTTGCCCCTGCGTCGGGCGCACAATCACTTCGGGGTCTAACAGCCCTGTGGGACGGATAATCTGCTCTACAATCTGTTCGCTAACCTGTCGCTCAAACGGACCAGGCGTCGCCGAGACGAAGATTACCTGCCCCACGCGCTGCAGGAACTCCTCAAAGCGCAGGGGACGGTTGTCCAGCGCGGAGGGCAGGCGGAAGCCGTACTCCACCAGCGTGCGCTTGCGCTGCAGGTCGCCGTTATACATCGCGCGGATTTGCGGAATCGTCTGGTGCGACTCGTCGATGAACAGCAGGTAGTCTTCGGGGAAGTAGTCCAGCAGCGTGTAGGGCGGCTCGCCCGGTTTGCGCCCGTCAAAGTAGCGCGAGTAGTTCTCGATGCCGTTGCAGTAGCCCAGCTCGCGCATCATCTCCAAGTCCATCTCCACGCGCTGGCGGATGCGCTGCGCCTCAATCAGCCGCCCCTGTGATTCGAAGTAGGCGACCTGCGCTTCCAGCTCCTCGCGAATCTGGGCGGTGATGGCGTCCATTCGGTCCCACGGGGTCACATAGTGCGTGGCGGGGAAGAAGGTCGCGCGCTCCAGCTCGGCGATGGTTTCGCCTTTGAGGGGGTCATACTCAGTGATGCGCTCCACCTCGTCGCCGAATAGCTCGATGCGCGTGATATACTCCTCGTCGGCGGGCTGCACATCGATCACATCGCCGCGAATGCGGAAAGTCCCGCGTCCCAGCACCATGTCGGAGCGCACATACTGCAGCTCCACGAGGCGCATCGCCAGCTCGCGTGGGTCAAGGCGGTCGCCGCGCTTGACCGTGACGATGCTGCGCAGGTACTCTTGGGGCGAGCCCAGCCCGTAGATGCTGGAGACGCTGGCGACGACAATCACATCGCGCCGTTCCAGCACGGCTTGCGTCGCTGCGTGGCGTAGGCGGTCGATCTCATCGTTGATGGAGGCGGTCTTTTCGATATAGGTGTCCGACTGGGGCACATAGGCTTCGGGTTGGTAGTAGTCGTAGTAGCTGATGAAAAAGTGGACGGCGTTTTCGGGAAAAAACGCGCGAAACTCTTGGCACAGTTGTGCGGCAAGCGTCTTGTTGTGTGCAATCACGAGCGCGGGGCGCTGCACAGCAGCAATCACCGACGCCATCGTGAAGGTCTTGCCCGTGCCCGTCGCCCCCAGAAGCGTCTGGAACTCATACCCGCGCTGGAGACCGTCCACCAGCTTCGCGATGGCTTGGGGCTGGTCGCCGCGCGGTTCGAACGCCGTGCTGAGTCGGAACATACGCCTTGATTCTACCCTATCGCCTCCCCCTCTGAAGACACCCGAATTGTTGACGGCTTTTGTGCAAGTCTGATAAAAACGCCTGCGGGAACGCGACCGCGTGGCACGCGACTTGCTGAAGAGAGAAGCGAGCGCCCCTAACGCGCTCCAAATCACAGGATGGGAGGTAAATAATGATGCGTATGGGTCAGATCTTTCGGGTTGCAGCGACGGCAGTCGTCGCGATCAGCGCACTGAGCGCAGCATGCGCACTGGGACCGAACCTCGTGGTCAACGGGAGTTTCGAAGAGCCAGAGTCCACAAACTTGTGGGGGCAAGGCAACCCTGCAAATTGGGTTGCTGGGCAATCATTTGCAGGGTGGACTGTCACGCAGGGATCCGTCGACTTATTGCGTTCCGGTCTTCGGACAGGGATCGGGGGCGCGAATGTCGGCGAACGCAACGCTTACGACGGGCTTCAGTTTTTGGATTTGAATGGTGATGTCCCAGGTACCATCGTCCAGATAATTACGATTACCCAGCCAGGCTTGTATCGCCTCAGTTTTGCGATGTCTGCCAACATCGGTCATCTCGGCGAGGTATTTCCGAATTCGCCGCGCTCGATGCAGGTGCGCCTAGCGCAGGGCGCCTCTGACCTCTACAACGGCGTCTTCACTTGGGATCCAGCCCAGCATCCAGGGCAACGGGGTCACTACTATGACGATGCCCTTTTCTACGACTGGCATCAGGTGGATATCACCATCAATGCACCTGGAAACTACGAGTTGAGTTTCGCGAGCCTGTATACAGAGGCGCCTGCTAACGGTCCCGTAATCGACGATGTGCGTCTGCAGTTAGTGCCTGAGCCTGCGTCGATGCTGGCGTTGGGCACGGGGCTTGTGGGGCTGTTCGCGCGTCGTCGCCGCGCACGCGCATAGACACCCTCTACGCAGGCTAACTCCTGCAGCCCCGCTCTCGTGAAGGGAGCGGGGCATTTTGCACGCAGTAGGCGCGAGAACACGCCTCGATATGGCATAACCCTTATGTGCGCTTGGGTCAGTTTCGGCGAGGGCGGTTATGGGCGCGGGTTGCCGTGTGGCGGCTGCGCGAGGGCTGGGCGCGCCTGCCGATCGGCGTGCGCTTCATGTGGTTGCTGCTGGGCGTGATGCTGGGGCTGATGACGCCGCTGCTGGGGGTGGGCTACCTGTTCGTGCAACACTCGCTTGAGATGCACCAGCAGTTGGTGCAGCAGCAACGCCTTGAGGCGGTTGTAAGCGCGCTGGAGCGCGAACTCGCCGCGTTGCTGCGCCAAGTGCAGGATTACACCGTCTGGAACGACGCGCACACCGCCATAAGTCGGCGCGACGCGCCGTGGATCCAACGCAACATCACCGAGTGGCTCCCGCAGCAGTTCCATTACGATTTCGCGGTCGTTGTGGACGCACAGGGTACCGTGGTTGGGCAAGCGGGGCGTGAGTGGGCATGGCTACGGCAGACGGAGCTGTTACAGCGGGCGAGGCGCGGCGTCAGTAGCGCGGGGCTGCATCGGCAGGGTGAGACGATTTACCTGCTCGCTGCCGCCCCGTTCGTCGACGAGGCGTGGTCTCGCCCCCCAGCAGGCGCGCTGGTGGTCGGCAGGGCGCTGGACGCGACGCTGCTCCGGCGCATCAGTCAGTCGGCGGGGCACATGGGCGCGGTGCAGCTTGAGGCAGTTGTGGCTTTCTCGGACGCCGACCGCCAACCCACACTCCGCAAAATGCTTGGGCAATCTGTGCAGGAGGATTCCGACCCCCTCCTGCAGGTTCCCCCTGCAAGCATGGGGAACCAAGCACCTGTGCGGCTCCTTTCGCGAAGCGGGGGGAGCCAAGCGCCCGAACGGTTCCCCTCGCGAAGCGGGGGGAGCCAAGCGCCCGAACGGTTCCCCTCGCGAAGCGGGGGGAGCCAAGCGCCCGAACGGTTCCCCTCGCGAAGCGGGGGGAACCTTAAGGAGGGGGGCGACACACTACCCAGCATCGCCTATCTCCTCCACGACAGCGCAGGGCAACCTGTCGCTTGGCTGATGGTGGAACCGCCGCGCGCAGAGCAGTCGTGGCTGCTGGACGCGCTGCGCCTTGCCAAGCAATACCTGTTGGTGTTCGGCGGCGCGCTCGCGCTGATTGCCAGCCTGACGATGGTGCTGCTGCTTCAAAGCCAGTTGCGCCGATTCAGTGTGGCGATTCAGCGGCTCACATCGGGCGATTGGGACGCGCGGGTCGCCTACCCCGCGCGCGATGAGTTCGGCTACCTCGCCCGCGCCTTCAACCAAATGGCGCACCAGTTGCAGCAGGCGTTCGAAGCGCAGGAACAGCAGCGCGAGGAGCTACTCGCCCAGAAAGCAGAGCTGGAGCAGATGCACAGACAGTTGCAACAGGCGCATCAAGAGCTGGCGACGCTGAACGCCGAGCTGCTGGAGGCGAACCGCGCGCTGGCGCAAGCCGCCGTCACGGACGGGCTGACAGGGCTGAAAAACCACCGCGCGTTCCAAGAGTCGCTGCACAGCGCGGCGCAGATGGCGGAACGGCTCCAGCAGCCCCTGTCGCTGGTGATGTTCGACATCGACCACTTCAAGCAGTTCAACGATACCTATGGACACCCTGCGGGCGACGAGTTGTTGCGTCAGGTGGCGCAGGTGTTGCGCGAGTCGGCGCGCGCCTACGATGTCGCCGCGCGCTACGGGGGCGAGGAGTTCGCACTGCTACTGCCCAACACCGCGCTGGAGCAGGCGGTGCAGGTCGCCGAGCGATTGCGCCAGCAGATTCGCGCGATAGAGAACCCGCACGCGCCCGTCTCCGCCAGTTTCGGCGTGGCGACCTATCGGCGCGGGACGCCCCCCGCAACGCTGGTCTACGAAGCGGACGCCGCGCTCTACCGCGCCAAACGCAACGGACGCGACCGCGTGTGCGTCTACCAGCCCGAAGCGGCGTAGGTGGACATTCCAGCGCGTAAGAGTAGGCTATGCCCGCACAGTTGGGGTCAGGCTTGCGTCTCCAGTTGCTTGAGCAGTGCCACTACAGCGGGCTTGAGCAGCGGCACATCTTGCTGCACGGCGTCCCACACGATGTCCAAGTCTATGGTGAAGTACCCATGGACGAGAATATTGCGCATCCCGATAATCTTGTTCCACGGAATGTCAGGCGCCATACCGCGCACCTCATCAGGCACATGGCGCGCCGCCTCGCCAATAATCTGTAAATGTCGCAGGAACCATACTTGGAGCATTTCGTTCTGGTCGAACTCGCCCCGCTCGCAGGCTCTGTATCGGTCGATTGCCTCAATCGCTTGCAAAATGTCCCGCAGCCGTTCCTTCGGGTCTCTCATAGTGGAATTGCCTCGCGAAGCACGCGCTCGCGGATGCGCGCTTTGAGACCGCGTTCTGTGGTCACATCCACCCGACATTCCAGAAGCTGCTCCAAGTCGTACTGGAGACCGCCCAAGTCGAAAAGGGTTCTGCCTGGTTCAAGCTCGACGAGGAAATCGATATCGCTGTGTTCATCGGCGTCGCCGCGCGCGACAGAGCCGAAGACGCGCACATTCCGCGCGCCGTGCTTGGCGCACAACTGTAATATCGCGTCCCGCTTGGCTTGCAGCAGCGCGTCAAGTGTCATAGGTTCTCGTGAAGTATACCCCGCAGCAGCGATAGCGTAGCAGGATTTGCCGCTCGCGCGTCTAATTCGATGCTGTGCGCGGGAGTGTGTATTGGCTGGGGCTTGTGGCAGTGTGCATCAGCGGGTGTCAGTCGCCGAGCGCGCCTGCGAAGGCGTCCGCTTCGGGGCAGTGGACGCCGTTGGTGGAGTTTGCGACCTCGCTGGAGGGGCGCACGCCAGGGCAGCGGCACAACGCGACGCTGGCAGCCAAGCGCGTTCACGGCGCAACGCTTGCCCCCAACGCCACTTGGTCGTTCAACCAGACGATAGGGCAGTGGGTGCGCTCGGAGGGCTATGTGCGTGCGCCTGTGAGCTACGGGGGCGTGCTGGTTCCCGCGTGGGGCGGCGGGGTGTGCCAGACCTCCACCACGCTGTATAACGCCGCGCTGCTGGCAGGGCTGGAGGTGCTGGAGCGCCACCCGCACACGATTGCGCCCAGCTACATCGCGCCGGGGCGGGACGCCGCCGTCGCGCAGGGCATCGCCGACCTCAAGCTGCGCAACCCCTACCCGTTCCCGTGCCGTATCGAGTGTTTTGTGCGCGGGGACAAACTCGTGTGTCGGATTCGCGCGGGCGCGTCGGCAGAGCAGGTCAAGCAGCACGCGCGCGCCTGCACGCTGGAGACGGAGGTCGTCAGCCGTGCGCCTGCGCCCGCTGTGGCAGGCTTCCGCAAGCAGCCCGGACGCGCGGGACTGCGCGTGCGCTTGTGGCGCGTCTGCACTGCGAACGGCGAGACACGCCGCGAACTGTGCCACGAGACACAGTACGCGCCGTTGCCCCGCGGCGAAAAAGCATCCCCATAGGGTATACTTAGTGTTTACAGGGAGGTCGTTTTGACACGCGAGCAGTTGACACGGATGGAGAACGATGTGGCGCGCGCGCTGATTCGCGCCTTGGAGATGGCGCACCCGCACCTTGAGGGGCACAGCGAGCGCGTCGCCTCCTATGCTGTCGCCATCGGCTGCGAGCTGGGCTTGAGCAAGGCGACCCTGCGCGGGCTACGACTCGCCGCCGCCCTGCACGACATCGGCATGCTGGGACTGCCGAACGAGCTGCTGATTGCCTCCCCGCTGACCCCCGACCAGCGCGCGCAGATTCAGGAACACCCGCGCCTGAGCGTGCAACTGGTCAGTCGCATCCATCGATTCCGCGAGATTGCCCTCTGGATCGAGTGCCACCATGAGCGTTGGGACGGGTCGGGCTACCCGCACGGCTGGCAGGGCGAGCAGATTCCGCTGCCCGCGCGCGTGCTGGCGGTCGCCGAAGCGTTCGACGGCATGCGCACCGACATGCCCTACCGCCCCGCACTGTCGGAACAAGACGCCATCACGCACATCCAGCAGGGCGCAGGCACGCTATTTGACCCGCGCGTCGTCGCAGCGTTTCTCAAAGTGCAGCCCATCCTGCAGCCCGTCGGACGCGAATAGGAACCTTCTGGCGCGTTTTGGGGTATACTCATGCACGGAACCGTTCGCGCGGCGCTTGTGAAATCCCTCGCGAACGCCGAGAATCGTCTATATTAAAACACGGAGCGTATCGAACGCTATCGTAGGAGGCGACTATTGAGTAAGAACGCACGCACTTTTTTGACCATCGTGGGGTTTGTGCTGGTGCTGCTGCTCCTGATGCAATATTTGCGTCAACTGCAGCCGATGGGCGCACGGGAGCTGACTTATACCGCCCTCGTGAACGCGGTCGATCAGCGCACGATTGCCGAAGCGACGGTGCAAGGCAACCGCTTGGTGGGAACCCTGCGCGACGGGACGCCGTTCCACGCCGCGCTGCCCCCGGAAGGCTCCGCTCGCGACTCGCTCTACAAACGCATGACCGAAGCGGGCATCAACCTCAAGTTCACCGAAGACAGCCGCATGCCCGATTACCTCAGCCAAATGCTGGGGATGTTCCTGGTGGTGCTGCTGATTGGCGGGCTGTTCTGGTTTCTGCTGATGCGCTCCGCGCAGGCAGGCAACAATCAGGCATTTTCGTTTGGCAAGGCACGCGCCCGACGCTACAACGAGAATATCCCGCGCGTGACCTTCGACGATGTTGCAGGCGTGGAGGAGGCGAAGCAGGAACTCGCGGAGGTCGTCGACTACCTCAAGAACACGCAGAAGTACCAGAAACTCGGCGCGAAGATTCCCAAGGGCGTGCTGCTGCTGGGGCCGCCGGGCTGTGGCAAGACGCTGCTGGCGCGTGCGGTGGCGGGCGAGGCGGGCGTGCCGTTTTTCCACATCAGCGGCTCCGACTTCGTGGAGATGTTCGTCGGTGTGGGCGCGGCGCGCGTGCGCGACCTGTTCGAGACCGCTAAGGCGAACCGCCCCGCGCTCATCTTTATCGACGAGATCGACGCCGTCGGACGACAGCGCGGCACGGGACTGGGCGGCGGACACGACGAGCGCGAGCAGACGCTCAACCAGCTGCTGGTGGAGATGGACGGCTTCGACCCGAATCTGGGCATCATCGTCATCGCCGCCACGAACCGCGCCGACATTCTGGATCCCGCCCTGCTGCGCCCAGGACGCTTCGACCGCCATATTGTCGTTGACCCGCCCGATGTGGAGGGGCGCAAAAAGATTCTGGAGGTTCACACCAAAGGCAAGCCGCTCGCGCCCGATGTGGACATCGACACGCTCGCCAAGCGCACGCCGGGCTTCACAGGCGCGGACTTGGCGAACCTCGTGAACGAAGCCGCGCTGATTGCCGCGCGACGCAACAAGACGCGAATCACGATGGACGAGTTCGAAGAGGCGGTAGACCGCGTGATTGCGGGACCGCAGCGGCGCAACCGTGTGGTCGACCAGCGCGAGCGCGAGGTCATCGCCTACCACGAGGTCGGGCACGCGATTGTCGGCGAGCTGCTGCCTGAAGCGGAGCCTGTGCATAAAATCTCCATCTTGCCGCGTGGGATGGCGCTGGGCTACACGATTCAGATGCCCGAACGCGACCGCTATCTGTATACGCGCCAGTCGCTGCTGGATCGCATCACCACGATGCTGGGCGGGCGCGTCGCCGAAGAGATTGTGTTCGGCGAGGTCGGTACAGGCGCGCACGACGACCTCAAACGCGCCACGGAAATCGCCCGCGCGATGGTCACCGAGTACGGCATGAGCGACAAGCTCGGACCGCTCACCTTCGGCAGGCGACACGGCAATCCGTTTCTGGGGCGCGACATCATGGAAGACCGCAACTACAGCGAGCAGGTCGCCTACGAGATCGACCAAGAGGTGCGGCGGATTATCGAGGAGTGCTACCAGCGCGCCCGCGAGATCCTCACACGCAATCGCGACAAGATGGATCGCGTGGTGCAAGCGTTGATGGAGCGCGAGAACCTCACCCGCGAGGAGTTTATGGCGCTGATGCGCGATTCGGAGGGCGACCAGCCCGCGCAGACGCTGGAGCCTGCGCCTGTGGAGCCGCCCGCCACAACGACGCCTGACGCCGCCGACGAGAGCGGCGCGCCCGCCAAACGCCTGCGCCCGCGCACTGCGCCCAGCAGCTAAACGAAAACGCGCCCCAGGGGGAGGGACAACCTGGGGCGCCTCGGAGAGGGAGGGACAAGATGCTATGACCGCACTCGTCAGCGCATGTAGCAACTTTCGTGCCATTTGCCTCAAGCGCGTCGCATGCTATAATATTCGCGGAGGTCGGTATGCCGCTCGATTTTCGCAGTCGCGACGAGGACGGGTTCTCGGTAAAGCGGTTCCTGAAGACGGTCGGCGCAGGGGTCGCTGTGTTCCTGATTTTCATGGCGGTCGGCTACTACGGGCTGGGGCCGCGCATTATGGTTTCCGAGGATGGGCGCGTGCAGTTGCGCCTGACGCGCGCGCCTGAAGCCAGCGCGCCGCCCCAAGCGACCGCGCCTGAACCCAAACCAATGCCCAAAGTGGCGATTCAGGAGAAGCTCCCGCCTGATGTGACGGCGGGCACAGGCGTAATCATCGGCTCGCGCGAGGTCGCCCCGTTCGATTACGAGCGCTATCAGCAGAAACGGCGTGAGCGCAAGCCTAAGCCTACCGCCCCTGCCGACGAGACGCCTACCGACGCGCCGCCGCCCATCGAGGACGAATACTTCGTGCCCGATGACCCTGTAGAATCGCCTGCGACGGAGCCGCCTGCCGAAACGCCTGCCCCAGAGCCGCCTGCGCCGACGCCCACAGAGCCGACCCCGCCGATGGAGCCTGCCGCGCCCTCCCGCACCGAGACCGAACCGCAGGAGAACGCCCTGTACCGCGTGCAGGTGGGCGTCTACGAAAGCCGCGAGAACGCAAACCAGGTGGTGCAGAGCCTGCTTGCCAGCGGGTTCGATGCGAGCATCGTGCCGTTCCAACGCGACGGCAAGACGCTCTACCGCGTGCAGACGCTGGCGACGCGCGACCGCGCCAAAGCCGAGGCGCTCAAGAACCAGCTGGCAAGCAAGGGCTTCCCCGCGGTTGTGGCAAAGGTGCAGTAACGGCTCACTTCTCGGCGAAGTGTTCGCGTACCAGCGTGCGCAACTTCGTGAGCGCCTGCTTTTCCAACTGGCGGATGCGCTCACGCGAGAGACGCTTGACCTGACCCGGCGGGATGTCGCTCACATCCATTCCCAAGTGGCGGTAGAGCGCCCACCGCTCGCCAGGCGTCAGGCAACGCTCCACAATCTCCAGAATCTCCGAGATCCACACCCGCTCGATGGCGACGGCTTCTGGGTCTGCCTCTTCAGGGCTGGCGAGCAACCCGCCGAGGGGGGTACTCTGGTCGTCGTGCGCCTTGTGTTCCAGCGAGTAGTTCGCGCGGGCATAACGCGACAGGCGCGCGACCTTGCTCACGGGCATCTGCAACTGCGCGGCAATCTGTTCGTTGGTCGGCTCCTTGCCCAGCGTCGCCCGCAGTTCGTTGCGCGTGCGCTCGATTTTGCGCAGCGAATCGACGGCGTGGTTCGGCAGGCGGATCATGTTGGTCTGCGCGTCGGCGGCGCGCCCCACGCTCTGGCGAATCCAGTGGACGGCGTAGGTGCTGAACCGCAGCCCGCGATTCACATCGAAGTTGCGTATCGCCTTGATAAGACCAATCGCGCCCTCCTGCACAAGGTCTTCAAGGGGCAAGCCTGGGCGCACATAGCGCCGCGCGACGCTAATCACCAAGCGCAGGTTCGACTCAATCAGGCGGTTCTGGGCGTCCTCGTCGCCTTGCTGCGCCCGCTGGAGCAGCTCCAACTCCTCGTCAGGAAGCAGCAGCGGACGGCGCAAAATTTCGCCGAACATCGCGTCGATCGCGGTGCCGCTCAGCCCCTGTTCTTGCTCCAACTCCAGCGTGTCTCCGTTCCAGAACTCCGACTCCGAATAATAATCCACAGAATAGTGCATTGCGCTAAAACCCCCGCGTATGCCGCATGGGGTTTACAGCAACTTTCGTGCCAAATGGGATGGCTTGCCCCCGCGCCTTGGCTGGGGTATACTCCATGCGGAAGGGAATTTGCCGAGTAGAGGCGCGGGTACGCATGAGTACGCCGCGGGAGGCGCGCCGACGCCCACGAACGCTGCGGAAAGGGCTGCCCGCCGAAGCCATGCGGAATCTCGGCGACCGCACGGCTGGGCTGCAGGAGAACATCCTGCAGACTGTCGCTTCGCCCCGCGCGAAGCGGAGCGCTACTCGATCAGGCAGACCGCCTGCTCGACTCACGCTTGCCTCGCTCGATGCGTTCCCCACACTGCCCTGCGTTCTGGGGCGACTCGGAGACGACGATGCGAATCGGACTCATCGGCTACGGACGGATGGGACAGGCGGTCGAGCGGGTAGCTACCGCGCGCGGACACACGATTGTAGGCGTCCTCCGCCGCAATACCCCGCCCGACGCCCGCCAGCAGATTGCCCAGCAAAGCGACGCGCTGATTGACTTCTCGCTGGCAGAGGCTGTGCCTGCGAATGTCGCGCTCGCCCTACAAACCCGCACGCCGCTGGTGATTGGCGCGACAGGCTGGGACGCCCAACGCGAGGCGATTGCCCAGCAGGTGCAGGCAGCAGGCGGCAGCGTGCTGTACGCGCCGAACTTCTCGATTGCGGTGCAGGTGTTTGTGCAGCAGGCGGTCAGTCTCGCGGCGCAACTGCTGACGCTGGAGGGCTGGGATGTCGCGCTGGAGGAGATTCACCATCGCGGCAAGGCGGACGCGCCCAGCGGCACTGCGCGTGCGCTGGCAACCCGCCTACAGCACGCGCTAAACCACACGCGCTCCGCGCTGTACCCCGTACCCGCAGACCATCGCCTGCCCGATGCGCAGTTTGCCGTCGGCGTGGTGCGCCTCGGCAGCGAGTTCGGCACCCACCGCCTGATGCTGGACGGTCCGTATGACTGGATCGAACTGACACACCGCGCCAAAAGTCGCGACGGGTTCGCCTACGGCGCGGTGCGCGCCGCCGAGTGGCTCGTCGGACGCACGGGCTTTTTCACCTTCGCAGAGGTGCTGCACGAAATCTTAGCACACAAGGAGGAACGCTGATGCGAACACCGCCGTTTCGAGGGCTGGGCGTGGCAATGGTCACGCCGTTCACGCGCGACGGGGCAGTGGACGAACCCCGTATGCGCGCGTTGGTTGACTGGCTGATTGAATCGGGTGTAGACGCGCTGCTGCCTGTCGGCTCCACAGGCGAGGGCGCGACGCTCACTCACGAGGAACACCGCCGCGTGATGGACATCGTGCTGGAGCAGGCGAACGGGCGCGTGCCCGTGTGCCCTGGCGCGGGCAGCAACGCCACCCACGAAGCCGTCGGGCTGGCGCAGCACGCTAAGCGCGCGGGCGCGACCGCCGTGCTGTCCGTGACCCCCTACTACAACAAGCCCGAACCCGAAGGCCTGCTGCGCCACTACGCCACCATCGCCGAGCAAGCCGACATCCCCATCATCCTGTATAATGTGCCCTCCCGCACTGGGCGCAACTATACGCCCGATGTAATCCTGCGTATCGCGCATGAAGTGCCCCACCTCGTGGGCGTCAAGGAGTCGAGCGGCAACATCGTGCAGGCGTTGGAGATCCTGGGTAGCCGTCCGCCAGGCTTTGCGGTCTACGCAGGCGACGACATCTTCGCCGCGCCCACGATGCTGATGGGTGGCGACGGGGTAATCTCGGTGATTGGCAACGAACTGCCCGAATGGACAGCGAAGATGACCCACGCCGCGCTGCAGGGCGACGCCGAGACCGCCCGCATGTGGCACTATCGGCTCCAGCCGCTGATGCAGGCGAACTTCTGGGAGACGAACCCCGCGCCTGTCAAGTGCGTGCTGGCGATGCTGGGACGCATCGAGGAGAGCCTGCGCCTGCCGCTCGTGCCCGTGAGCGAACGCACGCGCGAACGGCTGCGCACTCTGTTGCGGGAAATGGGTATAGTGGACTAAACACACTGGTCGGGGCGGGCAGATTCGAACTGCCGACCTCTCCCACCCGAAAGGAGCGCTCTACCATGCTGAGCTACGCCCCGACCATGCTCCAATTCTACCCGAAGGCGCACGCGGGCGTCAAGGGGTCGCTTCGGAATCGTTCTCGGAGCATAGCCGTGCGTACAAACTCTGCGCAATCTCGGTCAAGCCCTCTACACGACTGCGCCTCGCCTCTTCCACTGCGCGTTGCATTACCTCGCAGCACAACTCGCGCTCGTCCAGCAGCCAGTGCAAAATCCCGATATAGGCGAAACTCCAGTACCCATCAGACACGGGCAGCACGAACCCTCTGGAGTCTCGCGTCGGCGGCGCCTTCAGGTAGTTTAGCACACTGCGCAACGATTGGAACCGCTGCAGAAACGGCAAGCCGTGAGTTTTTAGGAGACTTGCCAATACCTGTCCAATCGCGCTATCCATCTGGGCTGGATGCTCATCGTCAATCCGAATTGTCCACCACTCATCTATTCCTTTTGGAAGCATTCCAAGTCTGGTTTGTAGCGTGCATCGGGCAATAGAGGGGTGTCTACACGCTCGACCAAAAGCGAGTGCGTCAACTTTAGGTACATAGACCCCTAAATTGATAGTGAACTCACACTGCTCGTGCGTGTTCCACATGCTGCGCTGCACATTCACCACCCACCACACTTCGTCCGTGGGGCGGCTGTAGGAAAAGGCGCGTTTTCTGAAGCCAAGTGGCTTGAGGCAAGGGTCCACCCATGCCCGAAGTATCCCTTTCAGCCGTTGTTCCAAAACCGACCTTCGTTGCATTCTGCTCCCTATAGGTTGCTGTTCTCTGACGGGAGGTCATCCGATGTCGCACGCACCACCTGAATCGTCCATCGCTGCGATTCTGTGTGCCGCTCCGCGATAACGATATCGACCGAATCTTTAGCGCATGGGCTAATATGCAGCACCGTATCCCCCACTTGAGAATGCCGTGTGGCGCGGCGCAACGGGCGGAAGACATTCACATAGCCGATCTCGTCCCCCACAACAATTCCATCCCCATCGGGATAGAACGCCGCCGCAGAACACCAGCTCCTGATGGAGAGCGTGGTCTCTACCTCAGGCGTGTCTCCAAGCCGAATGATGGCGCACTCCTTGTATCCGCCCGCGAGTAAGCGTTCGCCGTCTGGGCTAAAAGACACAGTATCTATGCAGAGCATGTCCTCGCCCAAGTCCATTAGCCAACGCAGGGTGAGGCTTCCTGCATCCACCAATCCAAGGTAGGCGCGTTCATTTGCACCCTCGCCGCCGCCGACGGCGATAAGCTTTGCGTCGGGCGAAAACGCGACCGAATTCGGATTGGGCACTTCGCGCAGCGGTCGCTGAATGAGGCGCACACGGGGAGAGGCTCTTCCGACCCGCAAGCCCCCGTCGCCCGCAAAAGCAACCCACTGCCCACAGGAAGACACCGCAGCGGCAGGGATGTGTCGCATGGGCGCTTGCAACGGCTTGAGTTGCTTCCGCACGCGGTCAATCCACCACCCGCCGCGCTCAAGCGCGCCCACAATCAACCCGCGCGAGTCAGCGCCAAACTGCAGGGCGGTTATCCAGCCATCGGGGATGGCGTACTTCTCACGGACGCACCCTGCGGCGACATCGAGAATACAGATGTCACCGTTTGCATACGCGACCGCCAACTCTCTGTGTGCTGGACACAGCGTCGCTGCGCGCACTTCCGAGTCTGCGGAACACTCCACTAAGCGTCGCATAGACCAGCACTCCGCTACGAGGCAACGCAGCACACAATTACTTATACCTAATGGTACCCCGTATCGCCGTAGAGCAACTGGATGTAGGCGACCTGCCCCAGATGGTAGGTCAGGTTCCAGTGGTGCAGCATGCAACCTTCGGCGAGGGTGTAGGTTTTGCCCCATGGCGCAACGGCGGTCTGGCTGAGGTCAGCCTCCGAAAGCGTCTCGACGACCTGAAGCAGGCGTTGGGTGTTCTCGCGCAGGGCGGTCTCGCAGGCATCCAGCGTAGTGAGCGTCGCCGCCTGCGCCCAGTAGGGGGCGTACTGCTCCGCGCTGGGCGGCGACTGCGGACGCTCCTGCAGCCACACCGCCAACACCGCAGGCAGCGTCGCGCACTCCTGCAGAATCTCCAGCACGGAACGCGCACGCTCGGCAGGACGCCAAGTCAATTTGTCGCTGGGCACAGCCCTCGCATACCGCATCAGTTCGTCAACCACATCCAGCGTGAACTTCGCCACAAGTTTCGGGTAGTCCATAGCAGCCTCCGTGTTCTGATTCGCGAAGCGGGCGTGCGCTCCTGCAAGGGGTACACTACGGGCGTGCCGTTTCTACAGTATCAGGCGCGGATGATGCGGCAGTTGCTGTTTTGGGCGGCGCTGAGCTTCGGCGCAGGGCTGCCGATGATGCTCTCCACGCGCGAGTGGGTGCGCGCGTTCGGCGGGATGACCGTCGCTTGGGCGGTGATTAATGCGCTGATTGCGCTCTTTGCGCTACGCGGAGTGCGTCGCAAGGCGCAGCAGAACGCCGACGCGCCGACCCAGCAAGGCTGGATGCGCCAACTCGTGCGCCTGCTGTGGGTCAACGCCGCGCTGGATGGGGTCTACATCGCTGTCGGGGTGGGGCTGACGCAGTGGGATCCTGCCAACCGCATGCTGCACGGCTTCGGCTGGGCGGTCATCGTGCAGGGCGCGTTCCTCTTGGTGTTCGATGCGTGGCACGGGTGGCGACTGCCGCGCGTGGCGCGCATCGAGGCGGGGCAGGAACTCCCAAGCGGATAGCGAAGAACAGAGATTGTGCGTATAGATACACGAACACAAGTGGGCAACCACAGAGGGTTGCCCCTACAAAACGGCGTCTTCGTAGAGGCAGACCCCTGTGTCTGCCCCATCCGCATCTCGAAAACATAGCGCGAAGGCACTCAGGGTATACTCCATGCGAGGCTACGACCTCCTACGGGTAGGTGATTTGCCTAATGAATTTGACAAGCCTACGGAAACAAGTTCTGCGTGAACTCGTTCGGGGAGCGGAGTCGAGAAGCGGTATGCCGTTGACCAGCCTCGAGGAACTTGCGCTCGAGGAAGGAGTCGCTCACGGATTGAAACGGGGTTTTCAAGTGGGGCTTCGGCAAGGCATTATTCGCGCCACGCTACGCTTGCTGCAGACGCGCTTTGGCGAGGATGCCCTGCGCCTGAAAGACCGCCTTGCACAAATCGAATCGGTCGAGCAGTTAGAGGCGCTTACCGCCGAAGCCGCGCTTGCGCCCAGCCTTGAGGCGTTCGAGCAGAAACTGGGCTAACCCCTGCCAACAGGAATCTGCCCCCGCGCGTCGAACCTGCCTCCTGAAACAGGAGGAGACGACGATGTTGCTACACCAGATTATCGAGCGCGGCGCAGCAAAGCATCCCGACAAGCCCGCGCTGATCTTCCGCGACCAACCGATTTCGTATGCGCAGCTGTGGGGCATCGTGCGCGAAATTATCCGCTTCGCCCGCGAGCGACTGGCGAACTTCAAAGTGCCCCGCGAGGTCATCTTCCGCAGTGAACTGCCCCTCTCCAACACGGGCAAGGTGCTGAAGCGTCTGCTCAAGAAAGAGTTGGAGTTGGAGGCATGAGGCGGGTCTTTGCGCTGTACGGGTTGATGGCGGTTGCGGTAGGCGTTGTGTTCGCCCTCGCTCCCAGCCCCTCTCTCACAGCGTGGGAGAGGGGTGTAGGGGCGCACGGCGGTGTGCCCTTCGGCGTTTCCCCCTCGCCCTCAGAGGCATTCCAATCAGGCAACCCGACCGCCCAACCCTCTAAGTCGCACACACTGGGCATCGTGCTGGACTACCCTGCAAGCGACCTCGCCGCGCAACTGAGCCAACTCAAGGCGCAGGGCGTGCAAGAGGTGGTTCTCCGCCTTGAAGCGTTGCCCAGTCGCGAGGCGTGGCAGTCGCTGTTGGAGACGGCGGAGGCGTCGGGGCTGGAGTGGCGGCTGTGGCTGGCGAACTTGCCGCGCACGGAAGGCTGGACGGTCGCCCCCGAACGCTATCGGATGGCGGGCAACACGGACGGGGTCTACACGCTTGCCGTGCCTGACGCGACGCGCCTGCTGTTGGCGGTCTCGCCCCGTGAGACGCCGTACCTGCGCCTCAGCAGTGTGCTGGAGCTGAGCAACGGGCGCGCTGTCAGCGCGATTGGCGACACCGCCGAGAGCGTGCTGCTGCTGTATCCCCTGCGCAAGGACGCGCTGCCCGACCTATGGGACGGCTGGGACGCCTACCGCGACGCGCTGTTGCAGCTGCTGACGCACCGCGCCCCCAAGCAGGGCTTTCGCGGCTGGCTGCTGCAGAGCGACTGGGACATCCTGAGCGTCAGCACGCTGCCGACCAGCCCGCTGGCGCAGGCGGAATGGCTGGCGTACCTCAAGACGCGCTACCCCGACCTGACCGAACTGGAACGCGCGTGGGACGCCAGCACGAAACTGGAGCGCCACGAGCAAGCCGCGCGGCTGATGCCCCTCTGGCGCGAGGGGCGCGGGCTGCCCTACCTCGTCGCGCCCGACGACTCGGTCAAGCCGCAGGAGTTGGACGCCAACCGCAGCCGCTTCTGGGACGACTGGCGCGCGTTTCTGGGGGAGCGGTGGCGCATATTGCTGGCGGGGCTGCGCGAGATGCTGACGCGCCACACACCGAACGCCGACTTCACAATCCTGCAGACCGCGCCCGACCCCGCCGAGCTGCCGACGCCCGACGCCTTCGCCGACCCGCAACTGCCGACAGGCTGGCATCTGCCCGCTGCGCAGCGCGACCAGTGGCGGATGCAGCTGCTGCTGGAGACCCTGCGCCGCGAGCGCACGCTGGAGCCGCTGACGACGCTGATTCTGGAGTGGGCAGGCGACGCCGAACGCGCGGGGATGTTCCAGACCTTCGCGCGGGAGATGGGCATCGAGCGCGTCTACTGGCGCGGGCGTGTGCCCGAAGACGCTTGGCGCACGCTTGCCCAGACCGACGCCGCGCCCGACGCGCCCAGCCTGCAGCCGTTCCCTGCGACGCTGTGGGGGCTGACCGAAATCCGACGCTATCGCAGCGGCTGGTGGGTTCCCAGCGCGCAGCCCGACCTGCAGCCGCTGCTGTGGGGCTTCGAGATTCACGGCTTCCAGAAGGCGACGGAGGTGCGCACGCTGGACGCGCAGGGCAAACTGGACATCACGCGCCAGCTGGAGCTGTGCCTGTGGGTGGACGAAGGCGAGCGGGAGATCACTCTGCGCCGTTTTGACCGCGCGCCCCTGACGGCATTTGACCTGAACGGGCAGGCGGTTCGGCTGGATGTGCGCGGCGACCGCGTGCGATTGCGCATAAGTGCAACGCCTGTGCGCATTCGTGGCTTCCAAAGCGAGCCGATTTGCGAGACCAGCGTCGAGGCGTGGACTGCGCGGGTCGCCGAGCTGTTCAAGCGGGGCAACCCAACAGGGCAAGATGCGCAGGTGCTGAAGTTCAACTTCGACAACGCGCTAAGTATCTATCGGCGCAACCCCTCGCAGGGCTTCCCGCTACTGCGCACCAACTGGTTCGAGTTGGAGCGGGCGTTCCAGCCGTATCGCTGGATTGAGGCGGAGAGCGCGCGCCAGCACGAGTTTGGCACGGTTCGCCGCGACCCCGCGATGAGCGGCGGCGCAACGCTGTGGCTGAACACGCGCTTGCCTATCGAGAGCGCGTCGGCGACCTACGCCGTCAGCCTGCGCGAGGCGCAAGCCTACACGCTGTGGCTGGCGGTGCGGGGCGTCCCGTCGGGCAGCGTTGAGTGGCAGGTTGTTGCCGCAGGCGAGGCAGAAGCGACCCCTGTAGCCGAGGGCACAGCGATTCTGTCTGCGGAGCGCGCGGTCGCCCGCTACGCCGACCAGTGCTACTGGCTGCCGCTGGGCACGGCGACGCTAAAAGCGGGCGAGTATCGCCTCACGCTGCGCTGGAAGCCGAGCGCGTCCCAGCCGCCGCACTACGCCGAGTGGGACGCGATTCTGATTGCCCCGCCCAGCGTGCAGCCGAAGCACATTCTACCGCCGACCTATTGAGCGAGGTACACTTACGCCAGCATCGCGAAGGTAGGTGAGACGCTATGCCGCGCTACGAAGGCATGACGGGGCTGATGCTGCTGGGGCTGGCGATGATGGTGATTGGCGGGCTGGTGGCGGGGCTGTGTACGCTGGGCGGCGTCGCCAACTTCGCCCGCTGGGGCGACTCGTCGCTGCTTGCGATTGCCATCACAGGCTACATCGTGCTGTTCGGCGGGATGGCGATTGTCGGGGGCGTGTCGGCGTATGGCTTGTGGAAGCACCGCAACCGCTTTCGGGGCGAGCCGCGCACGATTGAAAACGCCTATGTAGTCGCCTGCACCGCCGTCGACAAGCAAACGGGCGAGACGGTCTACTACTGGCACGACTACCCCGACCCGATGGACTACTATGTGCGCCTGCGCGAACCCAGCGGCAGGGAGAATGAGTACGAGACCGCGCGCGAGGTGTTCGAAACCGTTGCGGAAGGCATGCGGGGCACAGCGGTCTGTCAGGGGCAGTGGCTAAGCCGATTCGAGGCGTATCGCGGGGGCGCGACGCCCCATGTCGCCCGCGGCGGAGAATGGGAGCCCCAAGAACGCGCCAGCGGGTAAAATTGCCCCCGATGGACAAGATCCCGCGCATCGTGGTCGCCAAAGTCGGCTTAGACGGGCACGATCGGGGCGCTAAGGTGGTCGCCCGCGCCCTACGCGACGCTGGCTTCGAGGTCATCTACACAGGGCTACGCCGCACCCCCGAAGATGTCGTGCAAATCGCCATCCAAGAGGACGCCGACATCATCGCCATCAGCATCCTCTCAGGCGCACACATGACGCTCGTGCCCAAAGTGCTGGAGGTTCTCAAGCAGCGCAACGCCGAAGACATCCTCGTGATTGCGGGCGGCACCATCCCCGACGATGACGCCGACGCGCTCAAGCAAATGGGCGTCAAGGGCGTCTACCCCCCAGGCACGCTGATTGAAGATTTTGTGGCGGACATTCGCCGTATCTTGACCGAGCGCGCCCAAGCGACCGTGCGCTGATTGCCACCCCGACGGCTGGCAGGAATCTGCGGGTGTGTGGGGTACAATCAGGGGGTGGAGGCGAAATTGATGATGAAGCGTGCAGCGATTGGGTTGCTAATGCTTTGGAGCGCGGCGGCGGTCGCGCAAGCGCCGTTTACCATCGTGCGCCCGCAGGACGGCGCGCGCGTGCGCGAGGTGGTGCAAATCCGATTCCCGATCCGCAGCGTCCCGCAGGGCGGGTTTATTGGCGTGAGCATCAACGGCAAGTTCGTGGAAGCCGTTGCGCCCGCCGCGCTGGACAGTGACCGCGAGCGCGGACACTACATCTACCGATGGGACACCAAGCGGCTGAATGTGCCCGACGGCGAACACACGATTGAACTCACCCTCTACAGCAATCCTGAGGGCGGCAGCGGCGCGCGCGTGCTGGGACGCAGCTCGGTGCGCCTGCAGGTGGAAAACGAAATCAAAGTCCCCGCTGAGGGCATCTTCTTGCGCTACCGATGGACGCCTGGCAAGACCTACCGCTACGACCTTAAGGCGACCATCAAAGAGGTCAACGAGATTCAGTACTCTGGGCTGACGCCTGAAGAGACCATTCTGGCGGACTTTAGCTTCAAGGGCGACTTGGCAGTGCTGGACTTCCGCAACAACTTGGGGCTGATCTCGTGGACGCCCGTGCCGCCTGCCATCGAAATTGAGGGCGGGCAGGTGAATGTGATTACCTCCGACCGCATGGCGCCTGTGTATCAAGAGGTGGAGACCACGGGGCGGGTGCGCTATCAGGTCTCGCGCGTGGCAGATTCGCAGCAGGCGGAGGTCTACTACTACTGGGTGGAAGACCTGCCGCTGTTGCCCCCGCGCCGCTACAAGCCGGGCGATCGCTGGGGCGCGACGATTACCCTCAACAACCCGCTGCGCTCAGGGCAAGCCTCTGAATTGGGCGATCAAATCCCTGTTGCCGCGCGGCTTGAACGGTTCGAGTGGGAGCAAGGCTACAAGTGTGCGAAGATTATCTACGAGTTCACGGGCAACATCCCCGTCACGCTGAATCTGGGCGGGGTGCAGCTGGAGAAGCCCAAGAGCATCGTGCGCCGCGAGGTCTACTTCGCCTACGATCTGGGGCAGGTGATTCGCGTCAAGACCACCACGCAGCTGGAAGGGCGCGTGCGTCAGGAGTCGTTCGGCGGCGGGTTCGGCGCGCCGGGCGGCTTTGGCGGACCGCCAGGCTTTGGGCGCGGGGGCGGCTTCGGCGCTGAAGACGAAGGCGCTATGCGCGGCGGTCGCGGCGCGCCACGCGGCGGACCAGGCGCACTCGGGGGTCCGGGCGCGATGAGTGGACCAGGCGCAGGCGCTGCGCCAGGCGCGGGCGCACGCGGCGGTTTCGGCGGCGGCGGCGCACAAACAGGCGCACGCAACATCATCAACCGATTCAGCTTCGAGATCGATATGAAGCTGTTCCGTATCTTTTAAGATGACCCACCCAGCCGACTTGGAGCCGCCCCGAGCGCGCACGGAAGAGGAGCCGAAGGCGACCTTCATGGAGCATCTGGAGGAACTTCGGAAGCGCATCTTCCGCGCGCTCATCTACATTATGCTTGGCTGGGTGGTCGCCTTCGCCATCACCCCGTATGTGTACGATTTTCTGGCGAGTCCGCTGCTGCGCACGAAACCCGAAGGCGCGAAGTTCGTCTTCACCCACGCGACCGAACCGTTCTTCCTGAAGTTCAAGCTCGCGCTGATTATGGGGCTGATTTTAGCGATGCCACTGATGATGCGCGAGGTGTGGGGCTTTCTGTCGCCTGGCTTGACGAAGCAGGAGAAGCGCGCGGTCAAACTCATCGCGCCGTTCAGCGCGTTCCTGTTCTTTTCAGGCGTCGCGCTGGGCTACTACATCCTGCCCGCCGCGTTCAACTTCTTTCTGGGCTACTTGGAAGACTACCCCGATGCACAACTGTTCCAGAACCCTGCACAATATATTATGTTTGTGGTGAAGATGATGTTCGCGTTCGGGCTGGGCTTCCAGATGCCTGTGGTGCTGATGTTTCTGGCGCAAATCGGGGTCGCCACCCCCGAAACGATGTGGAAATACTGGCGTCAAGCGATTGTGGGCATCGGCTTGCTGGCGGCGCTGCTGACCCCGTCGGGCGACGCCTTCTCGATGCTTGCGATTGGGCTGCCGATGGTGTTCCTCTACTTTTTGAGCATTCTGCTGGTCGGGCGCATCGCCAAAAAGAAGCGTCGACAAGCGCTGCGCGTGGAAACGAAACAGAACTAACAAGGAGAGAGGGTATGGGCACAGCATATACACCGGGATTGACCGTTAGCGCGAACACGGTGATTCTGAAGACGCGCCGTTTGCCCATCAAGGGCGAGGTGCTGGTGCAGGAAGGCGAGGTCGTTCAGCCCGACACAGTGGTCGCACGCGCGTTGCTGCCTGGCATCCTGCAGACGGTGCGCGTGGCGCAGACGCTGGGCATCGAGCCGAAGCAGATTCGCGGCGCGCTCACGGTCAAAGAGGGCGACACGGTCGAGAAAGATCAGGTGATTGCTGAGACGAAGGGCTTTCTGGGGCTGTTTCGCGGCGTCGCCAAGTCGCCTGTAGCGGGCACGGTGGAGCTGATTTCGGAAGTGACGGGGCATGTGGGCGTGCGTCAGCCGCCGACGGTCATCGATGTGAACGCCTATGTGCAAGGGCGCGTGGTGAAGGTGCTGCCCCAAGAGGGCGCGGTCATCGAGACGCAAGGCGCGCTGATTCAGGGCATCTTCGGTGTCGGGGGCGAGCGGCGCGGAACCCTGCGCGTGCTGGTCGGTAGCCCCAACGAGACGCTCACCGCACAGCATATCCCCAACGATGTCGCGGGGCAGATTCTGGTCGGCGGCGCAGCCGTCGAAGCAGACGCGATTACCCGCGCTGCCGAGCGCGGCGCAGTCGGCATCGTCGCAGGGGGCATCCGCGACACCGACCTGATTCGCTATCTGGGGCGCGACATCGGCGTCGCCATCACTGGGTCGGAAGACATCCCGCTCTCGATCATCGTCACCGAGGGCTTCGGGGCGATTCAGATGGCGAACCGCACCTTCCGCCTGCTGAAAAGTCTGGAGAGCAAGACCGCCTCCATCAACGGCGCGACGCAAATCCGCGCGGGGGTCATCCGTCCCGAAATCATCGTGCCGCTGGAAGACCCGTCGCACTTGCCCGAATCGCCCCCCGCGCGCGAGGCGCAGATGCTCGACATCGGCAGCGCGGTGCGCATCATCCGCGAACCGTACTTCGGACGGCTGGGCACGGTCGTCGAACTGCCGCCTGAACTGATGGAGATCGAGTCGGGCACGCACGCCCGCGTGCTGAAAGCCAAGCTGGACGACGGCACGGTCGCCGTCGTGCCCCGCGCGAATGTGGAAATCATCGTGGAGGAGTGACGATGAGCCAGACTGCCGAAGCGGAACGCCCCGACGCGCCTGAGACGCAAACGCCTGTGCGCGTGCTGCTCGTGGAGGACGACCCTGTGCTGTGCGAAACGCTGCAATACAACCTGCAGCGCGAGCGACTGCAGGTCTTCGCGACCGACAACGCCGAAGACGCCCTGCGCCTGTTCCACGAGCATCAGCCCCACCTGGTGATTCTGGATGTGATGCTGCCCAGTCGCAGCGGGTTCGACCTGTGTCGGATTATCCGCCAGCACAGCCAGACGCCCGTGCTGTTTCTGACGGCGCGCGCGGCGGAAGAGGACAAGATTCGCGGCTTCGAACTCGGCGCGGACGACTACATCGTCAAGCCGTTCAGCGTGGCGGAGCTGATTGCCCGCGTGCGCTCGATTCTGCGCCGTGCGCAACCGCCCCCGCCGCCCCGCATCCGATTTGGCACGATTGAAATCGACTTGGACGCCAAGCGGGTCTACCGCGACGGCGAGGAGCTGCCGATGACCCCCAAAGAGTATGCCTTGCTCATCCTGCTGGCGACTCATCCGGGCAAGGTGTTCTCGCGCGACCAGATTCTGGATCATGTGTGGGGTCTGGGCACTTATGTGAACCCGCGCACGGTGGATGTGCATGTGCGCTGGTTGCGGGCGAAGGTGGAGCCTGACCCCCAGAACCCGCGCTATATCCAGACGGTGCGGGGCAGCGGGTATCGTTTCGAGGGATGAGTTTTCGCTGGCTACCCGCGTTGCTTTGGTTGAGCGCGGGGCTGCTGCTGCTGACGGCGCTGGTGGATTTGTCGCCTGCGTGGCGCGAGGCGACGGTTGCAGCGGTGGTCGGCTGTATCTTGCTCGCGCTCTACTTCACACGGCGGCTCTATGCGCGATTCACCGCACTGCGCGAGCAACTCGCCGAACGCAACGCCGACATCGAGGCGCTGCAACTGGAGCTGACGCGCCAGCAGCGGCGACGGCTCGCGCTGATTGACGGCATGCCCATCCCGCTGCTGATTTGCGACGCGGACGCCATGCTGCGCTACGCCAATCGGCTCGCGCTGGAGTGGTTCGGCTTCCGCTACATGACGGGCAAGTCGCTGCTGGCGTTGACCTTCAGCTACGATTTGTACCTGCTGATGCTCAAGGCGGCGCGACGCGAATCGGCGGTGTCAGGCGAGATTACCTTCAGCTTCCCCAAAGAGCGACACACGGAGGCGCATATCTGGTATCTCGGCGAGGCAGACTCGCACAAACTGTTCGCGATTGCCCTGCTGGACAAGAGCGAGCTGCTGCGCTTGGAGCAGGTGCGACGCGATTTCGTGGCGAATGTGTCCCATGAGTTCCGCACCCCGTTGGCGTCTATCCGCTCGCTGGCGGAGACCATCCACGACGACCCCGAAATGCCGCATTCCACCCGCCAGCGGTTCCTGAACCTGATTATCCAGGAGGCGGATCGGCTCACGCGCATCGCCGACGACCTGCTGACGCTCACCCGCGCCGAGTCGATGCAACCTGTGCGCGAGGTGTTCGAACTCGCGCCCGTGATTCAGCAGGCGGTACAGGAGATGGAGGCGGAAGCGCAGCGGGCGCAGGTCTCGCTCACAACAGAGCTGACGCCCGACCTGCACTTGCTGGCGAATCGCGACCAGATTCTGCAGGTCGCGTTGAACCTAATCAGCAACGCCATTCGCTACAACAAGCCCCAAGGCAGCGTGACGGTGCGCACCTACGCGGAAGGGCATACCGCCGTGCTGGAGGTCGCTGACACAGGGATTGGCATCCCCAGCGAGGCGTTGCCGCGCATCTTCGAGCGGTTCTATCGCGTGGACAAGACGCGCTCGCGCGCGGACGGCGGCACGGGGCTGGGGCTATCGATTGTCAAGCACATCGTGGAAGCGCACGGCGGGCAGGTGGAAGTGGAGAGCGAGTATCGCGTCGGGAGCGTGTTTCGCGTGCGCTTGCCGCTGTACGAGGAGCCTGCGCCGTCGCACGAGCAGGCGTCTTAAACAGAGCCGCCCTCCCAAACGGGAGGGCGCACTCTGCCGGTGTTCGCTTGAGGAGGTAAGTTGCTAATTGCCGAAGCCGCGTCCGCCGCCGAAGCCCGAGCCGCCGCGCGGGCGACCCTGCTGCCCGAAGCCGCCCATACCGCCCCACAGCATCGGGCGACCGCCTTCAAACTGGAACGGCTTGCCTTGCATCTGTTGCCACTTCTCGCGCTGCGCGGGGGTCAGCACCTCCAGCATCTGTTTCTCTGCCTGCTCGCGCAGCTGCTGGAAGGTCTGCGCACCTTGCCCTTGCCCAAAACCGCCGCTTTGGAACTGCTCGCGCAGCTGTTGCATCTGCTGCATCACGATGCCCTGCAGGCGCGAGCGCTGCTCTTGGGTAAGCTTTAGTTCGTCGGCGACCTCAGGCTGCAGGAACGCCGTGGGTCCCATCGCCTGCAACTCGAGCTCGCGCAGTCGCTTCTTCTGGGTCTCGTTCAACACTTTGGTCGGGTCATTTTTCTGGCGCAGCTCTTCCATCTTCTGGCGTCGCTCCTGCGGGGGCAAGTTGCGCATCTCTTGCCACGCGGCGCGCATTGCCTCTTGCATCTGGCGAATCTGCGTCTTCTGCTGCTCGGTCAGGTTCAGCTCGCGTTGCACATCGGGGCGTTCCAGCAGCGCGCCTGCCATGCCCGCGCCCATCATTCTGCCCAGACCCTGCCCGCGTTGCGCTGGACCGCCTTGTCCCTGACGGGGCTGCCCGCCGCCGAACACGCCCTGCGCACACGCGCTATACACCAGGCTTGCGACAAGCACACTCACAACAATCGTTTTCACTCGCATGGATTTCGTCCTCCGACGCCTATAGACGCGCGACGACAGACGATGTTCACTGCCCGCGCGCCCGATGCATCTGAAACCCTCCGATTTCGCGCCGTGTATACTGTCTTGGAGGCGACCATGCGATACTGGACGGTTGTGGGGCTGTTGACGCTGACGGGCGCGCTATGGGCGCAGACGCCGAAGTCGGTCGTTGGGTTCGAGACGCCCCAGCACGGCTGGCTCGTGCTGCCCGGCGCAGGTGGCAAGGTGGAACTCACCGAGAACCCGAACGATGTCAAGTCAGGCAAGCGTGCCTTGCGCTACACCTACACGGCAGCGGCGGGCAAACTGAACGCGATTATCTATCTGGAGCCTGAACTGTGGGCGCAGGGGTTCCGATTCTGGGTCAAAGCCGACCGCCCCGCGCTCTTCGCGCTCAGCCTCCAAGAGCAGGGCGGCGAGCGGTGGATCGCGCCGTTCTGGGTCAGCGGCAACGAGTGGCAACGGGTCACGATTGCGCTCGCCGACTTCACCCTCGCCGAAGACACGAAACCCGTCAACAACAAACTCGATATGGACGAGGTAGAGGGGCTGGGTCTCATCGATGTAAGCGCGCTTTTCGCAACGACGCCTGAAGCAGCGATTCTGTTTGGCGACCAATCGGGCACGCGCATGCTGTGGCTGGACGACTTCGAGTTCCTATCGGACGCGCCCGCGCGCCGCGCTGCGCCCAACACGCTCGACGACTTCCAGCGCGATTACCTTGTGTGGATAGCGACCGCCTACACGACCATTAGGCTCGAGGCGGGCGGCATGCGCGTGGAGTACGATATGCCGTTCCCCTACATCTTCGGCGCGTTGCGCGGCGTAGCGCCGAACGCCCTGCGCGACACGAAAGGCGTCGAGGTGGTCATCCAAGTCAAGACGCCCACCACGCTGGCAGTGTTCGTGGAGGAGCAGGACGGCGAGCGGTGGTCGGCGACTTTCGAAGCGGGCGGCGAGAGCAAGCCCGAAGCGAAGCGGCTGCTCTGGAGCCAGTTCACGATTACCGACGACACCAAAGGCAAGGGCGACGGCAAGTTGACCCCTGCGACGGTCAAGATGCTCTCGCTGGCGGACTGGGGCGCACTGACAGGGGGCGGACCGACCAGCAACCGCTGGCTGGTACAATCGGTGCGACTGGTGAAGTAGCGATGCCCGACGACGCGACGCTGGTGGAGCGGTGCTTGCAGGGCGATACGGGCGCGTTCGACGCGCTGGTGGCGCGTTATCGCGACCGCGTGTTCTCGCTGGCGTTTCGGATGCTGGGCGAGGCGAGCGCGGCGGAGGACGCGATGCAGGAGGCGTTCCTCCGCGCCTACACGCGCTTGCCGCTGTACGACCCTGCGCAGCCGTTCGCGACTTGGCTGCTGTGCCTGACGGCGCGGGTGTGCCTGAACGCGCGACGCGACCGCGCCACCGAGCAGCGGTATCTGGAGCAAGCCGCCAAAGCCGCCCCGCCCGCGCCGACGCTGGAGGAGCGGCTGTATGAGCGCGAGCAGCGGCGCACGGTGCAACGGCTGCTGATGCGTCTGCCCGCACCCCAACGCGCCGCGATGCTGCTCTATTACTACGAGGAGTTGCCGATAGCGGAGGTTGCCCGCGCCCTGAACGCGCCCGAAGGCACGATCAAGACTTGGCTCTATCGCGGGCGCGAAACCCTGCGCCGCTGGCTGGAGGAGGAACTCGGATGAGAGACAACTGCAAGCGACTGGAACCTGTGCTGCACGACTGGCTGGAGGGCTGGCTCGATGCGCCTGCACGCGCGGCGGTGGAGGCGCACCTGCGTCGATGTCCCGCCTGCCGTGCGAAACTGGAGGCGTGGCAAGCGGTGAGGCGCGCGCTGCGCGCGTTACCCCAACTGCCCGCGCCTGCCGCGCGCCTGCCCAAACCTGCGCCTGAGCCGCGCGGCGTGCTGCGACTCGCGCTCGCGCTGTGCCTGCCCACCGCGCTGCTGCTGGTCGCCTTCCGCGTACCGATGGATGCGCCGTCGGTGGACGCGCTGAAACCGAGCGCGGTCGTGCAGACGCTCACACGCCCGTTCACGGCGCCCGCCCAGACGCTGTGGAACCGCCTGCAGGAGGTGATTTAGTTGGAGGGGCTGATCGGGCTATTGTCGCTGTGCGTGACGCTGACGGCGGTCGGGCTGGTGGATGTTGCGCTGTTTCGCGGGCTGACGGCGGACTACATGACGCTGTTTCGTCGGGGCGAGCGCGGGGTGGGTGTGCGCGGCGCGCTGACGCTGGCTGGCGCAGCCCTGCTTACATTCGTGCTGGGCGCAGCGACCCAGAACCAGCCCGAAGACGCGCCCGCGCGCGGCGTGCTGCAGGTGCTGATTGTGCTGGTGGGGCTGCTGCTGGGGCTGGCGGTTCTGGTCGGCTACGGCGCGACGGCGTGGCGCGTGGGCGAGCGCATCCTGCAGGCGTTCGGCGTCGCCGAGGCGCACCCTGGCTGGTGCGTGCTGACCGCGAGCCTGCTGATCCCTGCCGTCGTATGGATCCCCGTGTTCGGCTGGGCGCTGGGGCTATACTGGCTGGCGACCACCATAGGCGCGGTTGTGCATCGGATGCTGGAGGGGGGTCAGGTCGCCGCATCTGCCGAGCCGCCCCCACAGCACGAGACCTAACGGCGTCCCCCGTTCGGGTACACTCTCGCTGTGCGCCATCTGGTGCTGTTTCTGGGCGACCAGTTAGACCGCCGTTCCGCCGCGCTGGACGGCTTCGACCCCACCTGCGACGCCATCTGGATGGCGGAAGTCGCCGAAGAGGCGACCCATGTGTGGAGCCACAAGGCGCGGATTGCGATTTTCCTGAGCGCGATGCGCCACTTCCGCGACTGGCTGCGCCAGCAGGGCTACACCGTACACTACCACGCGCTGGACGACCCCCACAACGGCGGCAGTTTCGCGACCGAACTCGCCCGCGCCATCCGTACCCACCAGCCCCAGAAACTCATCGTCGTTGAGCCAGGCGAGTATCGCGTGCTACAAAGCCTGTTGCAGACCGCACAACAACTCGGCGTGCCGCTGGAGGTGCGCCCCGACCGCCACTTCCTCATCACGCTCGACGAGTTCCGCCAGCATGCTGCCACGCGCAAGCAACTGCGCCTGGAGTTTTTCTATCGCGAGATGCGCCAGCGCACGGGCATCCTGATGGACGGCAAGCAGCCCGTCGGCGGCGCGTGGAACTTCGACGCCGAGAACCGCCACGCCTTCGGCAAGCAGGGACCAGGACTCGTGCCCCAGCCCATCCGCTTTATGCCCGACGCCATCACGCAGGAGGTCATCCGCTTGGTCGAGGCGCGCTTCCCCAACCACCCCGGCAGCCTGCGCGATTTCGATTGGGCGGTCACCCCCGAAGACGCCGAACGCGCGCTGGACGACTTCATCGAAAACCGCCTGCCGCTGTTCGGTCCCTACCAAGACGCGATGTGGACGGGCGAGCCGTACCTGTACCACTCGCGCCTGTCGTCAGCGATCAACCTGAAACTGCTCGACCCGCGCGTGGCAATCCAGAAGGCAGTGGACGCTTACCATCAGGGGCACGCACCACTGCAAAGCGTGGAGGGCTTCGTGCGCCAACTGCTGGGCTGGCGCGAGTATATCCGCGGCGTCTACTGGCTGTATATGCCCGAATATCTGGAGCGCAACGCGCTTGGGGCAGACGCGAACCTGCCCGACTTCTACTGGACGGGCGCAACCGACATGAACTGCCTGCGCGAGGTAATTGGGCAAACCCTGCGCTACGGCTTCGCGCACCACATCCAGCGGCTGATGGTCACGGGGCTGTACGCGCTGCTGCTGGGCGTGCAACCGAAGCAGGTGCATGCGTGGTACTTGGCAATCTATGTGGACGCGGTGGAGTGGGTGGAGTTGCCGAATGTGTACGGGATGTCGCAGTTCGCTGACGGCGGGCTGATGGCGTCCAAGCCGTACATCGCCAGCGGCAAGTACCTGCAGCGGATGAGCAACTACTGCGCGGGGTGTCGCTACAAGCCCGACCGCGCCGTCGGCGAGGACGCCTGCCCGTTCACCACGCTGTATTGGGACTTCCTGATGCGCCACGAACGGCTGTTTGCCAACCACCCGCGCTTGGCGCAGCAGGTACGCAACCTACGCCGTCTTAGCGAGGCAGACCGCGCGGCAATTCGCGCACAAGCGGCGAAACTTTCGGCGACTGAGAACCCGTAGGCGTCTCTCGCATCGATGGGGATGTCCCCGGCGTCGACGGGGAACTCTCCGCGCTCGATGGGGATGTCCCCGGCGTCGACGGGGAACTCTCCGCGCTCGATGGGGATGTCCCCGGCGTCGACGGGGAACTCTCCGCGCTCGATGGGGAACTCCCAACGGCAGATGGGTACAATTCTCCCGATGACCGACTTTGATGTTCTCGTGGTGGGGTCGGGGCATGCGGGGTGTGAGGCGGCGTTGGCGGCGGCGCGGATGGGCTGTCGCACAGCGGTCATCACGCTGAACCTGCAACGCACGGCGCACATGCCCTGCAACTGCTCGATTGGCGGACCCGCCAAGGGGCACTTGGTGCGCGAGATTGACGCGCTGGGCGGGCAGATGGGCATCACCATCGACCGCACGCTGACACACATCCGCTTCGTGGGCACGGGCAAGGGACCCGCCGTGCGCACCCTGCGCGCCCACGCCGACAAAGCGCACTACCCCGCCGAGATGCTACGCACCCTGCAGCAGCAGGAGAACCTGACGCTGCTGGAGGGCGCGGCGGAGGCGGTACTCGTGCGCGACGGGGTGTGCTACGGCATCCGCACGCGCGACGGGGAACTGACCGCCCGCGCCGTCATCCTGACCACGGGCACTTTCCTGAACGGGCTGTGCCACATCGGGGAGCGCAAGATCCGCGCGGCACGCTTCGGCGACGAACCTGCCGTCGGGCTGACCGAGTCGCTGCGCCAACTGGGGTTCCGCATCGGGCGCTTCAAGACGGGCACGACCCCGCGCATCGACAAAACGAGCGTTGACCTGTCGCGCCTGACGGAAGTGCCGTCGGAGCCGTGCCCGCCGTTTTCGTACCTGCACGACGCGCTGCAGCCCCCGCGCCCGCTGCTGCCCTGCTGGCAAACCTACACCAACGAGCGCACGCACGCCATCATCCGCGAGAACCTGCACCGCTCCGCGATGTACGGCGGGCACATCACGGGGATTGGACCGCGCTATTGCCCCAGCATCGAGGACAAAATCGTGCGCTTCCCCGACAAAGACCGCCATCCCGTCTTTCTGGAGCAGGAATACTGGGACGCCGACGACCTGTATGTGCAGGGGATGTCCACCAGCCTGCCCGAAGAGGTGCAGTTGGCGTTCCTGCGCACGCTGCCAGGGCTGGAAGAGGTCGTGATGCTGCGCCCAGGCTACGCGGTGGAGTACGATATGGTCTACCCCGACCAGCTGTACCCGACGCTGATGACGAAGGCGGTGCGCGGGCTGTTTCTGGCAGGGCAAATCAACGGCACATCGGGCTACGAGGAGGCGGCAGCGCAGGGGCTGGTGGCAGGCATCAACGCCGCGCTGTGGGTGCAAAACCGCGAGCCGCTGGTGCTGGAGCGTTCCAACAGCTACATCGGCGTGCTGATTGACGACTTGGTGACCAAGGGCGTGGAAGACCCATACCGCATGCTGACGGGTCGGGCGGAGCATCGGCTGCACCTGCGCCACGACAACGCCGACGAACGGCTGACCCCCATCGGGCGCGCCGTCGGGCTGGTGGACGACACGCGCTGGGAGCGCTACCTGCGCCGACGCGAGGCAATCGAGCGCGAGTTGGAGACCCTGCGGACGCTGGAGATCAGCGGGCGACACAACCCGCAGTTGCAGGCGTTGGGCGGCACGCCTGTGAACGCGCGGCTAAGCGCATACGAGTACCTGCGCCGCCCCGAAGTAAGCTACGCGATGCTACAGCAGCTGTTCCCCGACACGCTGCGCGCCCCCGCCGAAATCGCCGAGCGCGTGGAGATTCTCGCCAAGTACGAGGTCTACCTGCGCAAGCAGCAACAGCAGATCGAGCAGTTGCGCAAGGTGGAACACTGGCGCATCCCCGACGACTTGGACTACGACGCGCTGCCTGCGATCTCCAAAGAGACGCGCGAGAAGCTGGCGCGGGTGCGTCCGCGCACGGTGGGTCAAGCGGCGCGTGTACCAGGCGTGCGCCCCGCCGATATTGCGTGCCTGATGGTCTACCTGCGGGCGCACGAGCGGGGGCAGTAGGCGCGCTTCGTGAGAGTGTTCAGTCAGGACGCGAGTCTGCTGGAGGGCAGTTGTAGCGCGTTTTGAGGCGGCTGACCACTTGGGTAGGAAGCCGTCTTCCT
>Ga0308418_1000217_pt1 | contig 37020 bp, 28 predicted proteins | sample HotsprSampleR4cd_FD_203517 | JGI IMG/M metagenome (GOLD analysis project Ga0308418, IMG submission 203517) | Hot spring phototrophic mat microbial communities from Mushroom Spring, Yellowstone National Park, Wyoming, United States - 20090729_R4cd ... | reverse complement strand
CCTGATTGCTCTCCGCCGTCCAGTTCGGCGTGGTGCTCAAAGGGTCTATCGTAATCGGATACATCGCCTTTCGGTCGCTCACCACAATCGCCACTTGATTGCCAACTTTCTCAAAGCGTGCCTTCAATCGCTTTTGATTAGCATCTCACACCTTCAAGTCGCTGTAACGCATCGCTTCCGCGCCGCTTTCGGTCAAAAACGAAATCTGTTCCGCCGTTGTGCTAACCGTTCCGCCTTGCATTTCTGCATAAAGCCACAGTCGCAAATCGCCGTTGCCGTCGGGCTTACGCTTCACGATGAAATCTTGCCGCATGCCTTTCTCATCGTTGCAATACTTTATCACGATCGCATCGCTTTGCGCAACGAGCGTGTTGGCATCTGCCGTGAGCGTGAAGTCGTGTGCGTGTTGTGATTCAGGGCTTGCGCCGCTCTTTGAGAAACCCGCAAAGGTGAGGCAAGCGCGCCAGAGATGAGCCAGACTATCGCGCCGTGTCGCCGAAAAGCCGTTGGGTTCATAGACGAAGCGCAGGTTTTGCGCACGGTTTGGTGAGGTGTAGCGTCCATCACTGCGCTTTGAAATGTGGTATTCGCTTTTGCGAATGTGTTCTTGCACCTGTTGCCACCACGAGGCCGAGACGCCTTGTGGCAAGTCGGAATGTTGGCGCACTTGCGCATGAGTGAGTGTGGTGTTGCACAGCAGTAAGGTAAGCATCACTGCACATTTTAACGAACTGGTCATTTTTTCATCCTCTGTAGTTGGGGTAAAGTGTGTATTCCAAGCGTTGATGTAAAGCGTTCAGGTTCAGCAGGTTCAGTAAGAGCAATGTGTGAGAAACGCGTAGGAAGCTCTGCGCGTTATGGCAAAAGTAGTAAAAAGTCGGCTCAAAACAAAACCTCACTTTGTCGTCCCTCTCCTTGCAAAAGTCATCTTGTCGCATATTTTTGATCCGACTGAGACTGTCTCTGGTGCGCCCGTCGTAGAGGGGCGCCCCCTGTAACTCTTTTCTCCAAAACTCGATGCGCTCCATCGCTTGCTCCTCTCTTTTAGGTCTTATGCTAATCTCGCATTTTTATGCGACAAGGTTAGCCTTGCAAAGGAGAGGGACGTCTGCACCAACAGACAGGGTGAGTTCAAAACATCAGTGGCAGCTGGCAATCTGCCCCAACATCCATGGATATGGGCGTCAGTTGCAGTGGCGCCTTTGTTATGAACGAACAACGATGAACGCAGGGCGTACGAACAGGGAGCACGAATTTAATCGTCGCTGCCAAAGATGCTCCCGATGCCAATCCCGCCTTCTTCTCTGCTACCATATGAAGCACGCACAATGCGGTCAGCAAGACGTGAAAACGGCAAAGTTTGCAGATACACTATACCCGGACCAGTCAGTTTGGCAAGGAATAAACCTTCGCCACCAAAGAGTGCATTTTTGAACCCTCCAACGAATTGGATGTCGTAATCTACGGTCGGTAAAAAAGCAACCAAGCATCCCGTATCCACGCGCAGCGATTCGCCGCTGGCTAGTGAGCGCTCGATAACCGTGCCGCCAGCATGGATAAAGGCTAGACCATCGCCTTTCAGACGCTGCAAAATGAACCCTTCACCGCCAAAAAGCCCAGTGCCAATTTTTTTGGTAAATGCCACATCAATCTCAACGCCTTTGGCAGCACATAAAAAGCCATCTTTCTGACAGAGTACTTCACCGCCCAACGCCTTTAAATCCAGCGGCACAATTTTTCCAGGATACGGTGCAGCAAACGCAACATGCTGCTTCGTCTGACCAGTATTCACATATGAGGTGATGAAAAAGCTCTCGCCAGTGACCACTCGCTTTAAGCCAGCGAGCAGCTTGCTGCCAAAACCGCCCCCCTCTTGTCCCATTGACGTTTGCATCTGAATCCCATCTTCCATATACAGCATAGCACCCACTTCAGCACGAACAGTTTCACCCGGATCGAGCTCGATTTCTACGGCTTGCATGTCGTCGCCGAAGATTTTGTAGTCGATGATGTCGGCAGGCATATCAGTAGTGGTTTAGTGGTTTTAGAGTCGGTATGAAAGATAACATGTTCCGATGTGATTTGGCTAAAAATTTCCATGAAGTGTGCATTTACCTACAAAAGAGAGTGAGAATTATCCAACGATGCGCTCAACATGCGCAAAAAACCAGTCTTTGGAAAAAAGGCATACAAATTGAGCGATAGCTTTTCAGGGCGCAGCACAAGATGGAACAAAGGAGGCTGAAATGGGGGCGATAAATTCTGTAGGGCATGGCTGTCCTTTTGGGTTGCCTATGCACAAGTGTTACGAGTTTGGTTGCATAAGCAGTGCAGGTGCCATAGAGCCCAGTTGCCTTATCAAGCAGCAGCGTGCAAGTGAGCAACCGCAAGCAGAGAGCGAATCGAGTTACTTTGTGCAAGTCTGTGCATGGTGTGGCAAAGTATTGAGCATGCAAAAACTGCATCACTGCTCAAGTGGAGCGCTCTCGCACGGCATTTGTGAAGAATGTCGCAGAAAACTCATGGAAAGCCGCCGCAAACAAAATTGAACGAACGGCAAGGGCAAAGCGTTAAGCCATGCGTAAGAAAACCACTGCAGCATTGGCATGCAAACCATACCTAACCGAATCCTTGCTCTGCTCATCGTGTGCGGATTGGCAGGCTGCCAAACCAGTTTGAAAGAAAAAGTCATCATCTACTCCCCGCATGGCAAGGAAATGCTCTCACACTACGAAAAAAAATTTGAAGCGGCTTATCCCAGCATCGATGTAGTATGGTTGGATATGGGAGCGCAGACCATCTTCGACCGCATCCGCACGGAAAAAGACAATCCACAAGCCGATGTCTGGTGGGGCAGTCCTAAAGAGCTCTTTAGGCAAGCCGAAGCCTTAGGCTTGCTGGCGACCTATCGACCAACATGGGCGAGCGCAATTCCCACAGAGTGGAAGTCTGCCGCCGACAAGTGGTATGCTACACATCTCACGCTCGAAGGCATCATGTATAACACAACCCTGCTGCCTGAAACACAAGCTCCACAAGACTGGGACGACTTGTTAGACGAAAAATGGCGAAACAAAATTATCATCAGAGACCCTATTCAATCTGGCACGATGCAAACCATCTTTGCTGCCATGATTGCTAAAGAAGAGGCACGCACACAATCGCTGGATTCTGGCTTCTATTGGCTGGAAAGATTGCATGCCAACACGAAAAGCTATGCAGCAGACCCTACACAGCTTTTTCTCAAACTGGCAAATGGTGAAGGCGTCGTCACGCTCTGGAACTTCAATGATGCACTCTTGCAAGCACAACGCAATCACTACCCCTTTGGATTTATTGTGCCAAAAAGTGGCGCCGTCTTTGCAATTGAAGGCATTGCGATTGTAGAAGGCGCAAAACACTTGAATGCGGCAAAACTTTTCTACGAATTTGTAACTTCGCCTGAAAGCCTGAGAGAGCAAGCGGAACTATTTTATCGTATCCCTGCGCGTGAAGACAGTCGACCTGAACTGCCGTGGCTCAAAAACCTGTCTCTCAAACCGCTTGCCATCCGTGCTGAAAAAATTGAGCAGTATCAGAAAGCGTGGCTGAAGCACTGGCAAGAACATATCCGCTCAAAAGTCCCCTAAACCCCAAGCTGAAACAAATAGGCAATTGGTGAATAGGTGCATCCAATCTTAAACCTAAAGTAAAAACCATGACGATTCTGCAAGCGATTGTATTGGGCATCATTCAAGGTCTGACCGAATTTTTGCCAATCAGTAGCACAGCGCATTTGCGCATCATTCCTGCCTTACTGGGCTGGGAAGACCCGGGCGCGGCATTTACGGCGGTCATTCAGATTGGCACATTGGGAGCCGTCTTGACGTATTTCTATCAAGACATTTGGCGCATGTCGAGCGCCATGCTCAAAGGTGTGCGCACTGGGCAAGTGCTGGGCACACAAGATGCCAAAATGGGTGTGATGATACTGGTTGGCACCATTCCGATTGTCGTGGTAGGGGTATTGTTCAAAAATGCAATTGAGACCACATTGCGCTCGCTCTACATCATTGCACTGACGATGATTGTGCTGGCGCTGATGCTGGCACTGGCAGAATACTTGATGCACGAACGGCTCAAACGCAATGTGCCGCTCAAGTCGCTGGAGCAGGTCGGGTGGTGGGAGTGTCTGGTGGTGGGCTTTGCACAGTGCTTTGCATTGATTCCGGGCGCCTCGCGCTCGGGGGTGACCATTACGGGCGGATTGCTACTTGGCTTGGAGCGTGAAAGTGCAGCACGATTTTCGTTTCTTCTCTCTCTGCCGTCAGTATTTGCCGCTGGCATTTTTCAGCTCATCAAATCAAGAGAGGCACTGCTGGCGTCCGCAAATGATGCCGTAGCCTTGCTGGTGGCAACGCTGGTTTCAGGCGTCATTGGCTATGCCTCGATTGCTTTTCTGTTAGGCTATTTGCGAAAAAACTCAACCTTGATTTTCATTCTCTATCGCATTGCAGTCGGCATTGCTTTGCTTTCGTTGCTACTAAGCGAAAAACTTCCCGCTGATTGATGACCATGCACAAACAAGCTGTGACGCAAGCGGTCGATGGTTGCTTCATCTTTTTCGGTGATGTGCGCTTCGATTCACGCTTGCAAAATGTGCTGCGCTCGCTTTCCAAGCAGTATTCGCAATTGCTACTACTACAAACTTCCGAGCAAGATGAACACTTTACTTTTGAGCACTGTCAGGTGCTTTCTGTTGCAGTCAGTCCAAAACTGCGCGGTGTCGCAAAGTTCATGAGTTTTTATCGCAAACTGGCGCCGAAAGTGTTTGGCGTGCGAGCAACGTTTTTCTGTGCAGAAGATATTTTTTCATTGCCCATAGCGTATTGGATGGCGCGTCGCAAAAAAGCTCGACTCTATTACGACTCGCGTGAGCTATTTTTTGCATTAGCGCAACTTACCAAGAAGCCCTACAAGCAGCGATTCTGGGCAAGCGTGGAAGCCTATTGCATTCGGCGAGCGAAGGTCTTCACATCAGGCGCCCGCGATGCAGAGGCACTATCGACGCGCTACGGCATAAAACTCCCCGAAGTAATTTTTAACTACCCGCGCTATCATGCCTATCGGCGTAATGATGCCTTGCGCCGACGATTGAATCTTGCCGAAAATGCCATCATTCTGCTCTATCAAGGCGTGATAACGCAAGGCAGAGGAATTTGGAAATTGCTAAACCTGCTAACATGGCTCGAGAGTCACTTTGTAGCAGTCTTCATCGGTGAGGGCGATGAACTGCCAGCGCTGCAACAAGCCATTGAGGCTCGCAACTTCCATGCACGAGCATTTGCCATAGGACGAGTGCCTCATGAAGAATTACTGCGACTGACAGCATCAGCCGACATCGGCTTCGCATTGATTGAACCCATTTCCGAAAGTTACAGACTGGCGCTACCGAATAAGCTCTTTGAGTATATCATGGCAGGCGTGCCAGTCGTGGCAAGTGATTTGCCAGCTATGAAGGAAGTGCTTGATGCACACGGCGTTGGCATTGCCGTATCGGCAGATGAAGATGAAAAACGCCTTGCCGAGCTCATTCTTGATATGTATGAAAACTTAGAGAAGTATCGAAGCCGATGCCGTGAAGCACGTGAAAAGCTGAATTGGGAAGCACAAGAAGAGCGGTTGCTGGCATTTTTCTAAGCGGGAGTAGCACAGCACAAGGCAGCTATTGCAGATGAGACATCAGAGATTGCAGAGACATCGGTGGTGCTGAACCAAATTCCTTTGCAAACGCATCGTTGCATTGGGCGTAAATGCGGCGTGCTTCGCTGTGATTACCTTGTTTGAGGAAAATGCGCAGAAGAATTTCATAGCCTTTGTCATGTGCGCAGTCAGTGTCAAGAAGTTGATGCGCATACGAGATAGCGGCGACATCATCGCTGTGTGCTAAGGCATGCTGGGCAAGGTAAGTTAGCGCATAAAGGTAGGAGTCTTTAAGTGATTCGCGTTCAAAGACGCTCCACTCGGCATACAGATCTTCTTTGAGAAAATCACCTGTGTAGAGAGCGATAGCTTTTTTGTAGAGTGCCACTCGGTCAGTACCTTTCGAAGCTTGGTGAATGAGAGACTTAAATTCCAGAAAATCAATTGAGGCGCCATCGCCAAGGTCTAAGATGTAGGCTTTGCCTTCGTTACGCAAAAATGTAGAGGGCTCGCGCGGTGCCAAATCGGGCTCAATGACTCGACGGATGAAGGAAATGCTATTTTTAATCACTTGCTCCACGTTGTGCTTGGTGGTGTCGTTCCAAAGCAGGTCGATAAGTTCGTCGGTGGTTACGGCTTTCTGGTGATGGATGAGCAAAATCTTAAAAATGTCCCGCGCTTTTTTTCTCTGCCAATCACTTTTGATAACGGTTCGCCCATTGATTGTGACCACAAACTCGCCAAAGGTTTTGACAAAAATCGAGCGTGATTTGGTTGGGGCAAGTAAGAGCGCATCTTGCTGGAAGGGTCGGCGCACCAAAAAGTGTTCATACTTTTGCTCAATGGCTTTGCGTGCCAAGTGCAGGGAGGTTTCAACATCGGATTTACTTGACGAGCGCTGGTCTCTGAAGAAGCGACGGGTTTCAAACTCCATGAGCAAATGGCGAGTGGTGCCATGAGCTGAAATTTGTGCCTGAAGCGATTCGGCGAGTTTGGTATGTTGAAGACTTAGCGTAAGGTTGCTGAGCGATTTGTAAAGAGTGGCAAGGACTTCATGATACTGCTGCTCGAGCACTTTTGAAGCGGCTTGCTGTGACGCCAAAAGCCCTTCGTTGAGCAGGGGCAGTGCCGCGCTGTATTGCCGCTGTTTCATAAAGAGCTTGGCTAGCTCAAGCGAGACTTGTGCATCAGAAAAAGCGTATCCGCAGGTCTGCGCAAGTGACTTGGCTTTCAAAAAGTGAGCTCTTGCATGTTCATATTCTTCAAGTTCAGCATAGACTTCACCGAGTTTAGAGAGTGCTACAATTTTTATCAATGCGGCGCCAAGCTGTTCGGCAATGTGCAAGGCTTCAGCAAATGCGGTAATGGCGGCGCTACTATCACCCATGCGTAGGTAAATGGCACCTAAACGCAGTTTTTTGCTGGCAACTTCTTTTTGATTGCCCAATTGTTCAGCGAGCACAAGTGCGCTAATGCAGAACTTGAGTGCGGCGGTGTAGTCGCCATAATCCATATACACATCAACGAGGCTCTCCAGAGCGGTAACTTGCATGAACTGAAAGCCGTCGGCTTCAGCCGTCTCTAAACTCTGCGTCAGATAATGCAGGGCTTCAGTATGCTGACCGAGTTGGTAGTAAGAGTAGCCGAGCCCATTGAGCAGCCTCGGGAGCAATTCGCGTGAAGCATACTGGCGCAAATTTAATGCACGCAGATACCACTTGAGCGCAATTTCAAACTCACCTTTCAGCGCATAGATATTGCCAATGTTATGCAAAAGCGAGGCAATGCTGCTTTGTCTTCCATCTTTATGATGAAGCGCTAAGGCGGCTTGAAGGTGCTCTAAAGCAATATCCAAATTGCCAATATCATGATGACCGATGCCAAGAAGGTTGTGTGCACTGCCTTCATGAGCGCTGGACCCATATCGCACTGCTTCTCTGAGCAGAAGTTCCGCCCATGCAATGGTCTTTGGATAGTCATTCAGGACATGTGAGCAAATGGCAAGTTCCTTAAGGCTATCGAGAAGCATAGCCACATCGCTGGTTTGCTGAGCATGTTTGAGAGCCGCTTCAGCCGAGAGATATGCACGAGGCGTATCGGTGTATCGTATGCGACGGATTTGCTCTATGAGTCCAGATGCGGAAGACGAGTGAGGCGCATGAGCAGTAGAGATGTGTTTTTCAACCATCGGAAATTCGCAACTTAGGGCTAATGAAAACTCTGCTGCAACAGTGTGGCTAAATTGATGAACGCCATTACAAAGTGTGCTTATCGGGTGGAGCTAAGGAGATTCGAACTCCTGACCTCTGCAGTGCGATTGCAGCGCTCTACCAACTGAGCTATAGCCCCAAAAACAAAAGACGAAAATATGAGTTTGCACACAGGTTTGCAAATCACTGCAGGGCGAGCTAAACGCATGAAAAATACATGCCCTGATGCAACCTGCCCCGGCAAATGTATCTGCCTAACAGGCAGTTAAACAAAACGCAACGTAAGTTTATCGTTAATTTTTCTTACTTTTTAAGAAAGACAACAACAAACTGCTGCAAAAACACTTTTGCCCAAAGGCATTTTGAAGGGAGCACAAATGACAGAATCAGAAAAGAGCGCGTCCCAGAAAAACAGAAAAATTTTGGTTGTCGATGATGATAACGCTGTGCTGCAAGTAATCAGTCGACAACTGCAGTCCAAGGGGTATGAGACGGTACCCGCCAGCAGCGCTGATGAAGCCGAAGCCATTTTGAACGGGCAGCTCATTCCGATTGTCATTTGCGATAAAACTATGCCGAACCGAGACGGGTTGGATTTATGTCGCAGCCTGCGGCAAAATCCCAAGACAAAAGGCATATACTTTATCATGATTACGGCATTGGGCACGCCCGATGAAAAAGTGCGTGCGCTCAACGAAGGGGTAGATGATTATCTTCCCAAGTCGCCAAAGCCAAATGAGCTTTTGGCACGTGTGCGAGTGGCTCACCGCATCTTGGATTTGCAGGAGCAAATTGTAGAGCTCGAGCGTGCCGCAGCGGCGATGGCTGTTGTAACCACAATGGCTCATGAAATCAATAACCCGCTAACCGGGCTACTGGGCTTTCTGGAACTGTCGCAGCAGCGTCTTAACCGTGCTCCTTTGAACGAAGAAAACTTGGAGAAAATCAAGAAAATGTTGGAACGGGTGCATGAACAAGGCAAGCGAATCGAAACAGTGGTGAAAAAGTTAATGGAACTGCGCCAATACTCCACCAAGACCTACCTCAACAACATTGAGATGATTGACCTCTCAACGCAAATGCTTAAAGAAAGTCAAGCTGAAAAAAATTAACCCTATCTCCACTGCTCTCATGTCTCTATTACTCATGAGTGTCAAGTTACATGCGCTCGGCGAAATTGTGCGACCCTCAAATGTAGGGCTATTTTTTCTGGCTATCCTTCTCGGCGCATTTGTAACAGCAGGCATAGAAGCACTTGAAGAACCGAAAATTTGGTTAGCGGCACTCTCAGGCACGCTGGTTGGCGCCGCCGCCAATGTCATTAACGACGTGATGGATATCGAAATTGACCGCATCAACAAGCCCAAACGACCACTTGCCAGAGGTTCCCTAACGCCTCGAGAAGCCCGCTGGTATTGGCTTGCGCTAAGCACACTGGGAATCTTGGCGGCGGCTTGCATTTCCACTTTGCATCTTGTGATTGCAATCAGTGCGACGGCAGTGCTCTATGGTTACAGCGCATGGTTCAAACACATTGCGCTGCTTGGCAATATCGTGGTATCTGCCGTCGTGAGTCTCGGCTTGATGTATGCGGCTTTGGCGATTGGTCACTTGCACGACGTGTGGTTTCCAGTCCTGTTCTGCTTCTTTTTCAACTTGGGGCGCGAAATTCTAAAAGACCTCGAAGATACCGAAGGCGATAAAGCCGGCGGCGCAAAAACCCTACCCATCAAAATTGGAACGGTAAAAACGCTCTACATCATCTCGGTCATCTACATAGGTGTGGTGATGCTGTCGCTGCTGCCCTATCTTCAAGGCGTCTATGGCAAATGGTATCTGGCTACCGTTATCTTCACCACTGATGCAATCATGCTCTACACCGTAGTGCGTGCGTGGCAAGTGCGAACCAAAGAGAATTTCTACAAGCTCAGCTCACTGCTGAAGTGGGCAATGCTAACGGGCATTATTGCAATTGCACTGGGACAAGTGCCATAAGAAAATTCATACAAATCCATGAAGCCAAATGCCTTGCAGCGTTTAGATGCCACGCTGGCGCAACGCAAAAAAATGTGGATTCCCTACCTCATGCCTGAATTTCCTGTGCCGGGTACCACGGTGCCCGTCTTGCTTGCGCTTCAAGAAAGTGGTGCAGACCTCATCGAGTTGGGCATTCCATACAGCGACCCCTTGGCAGATGGACCTATCATCCAAGATGCGGCAACTCGTGCCATTCAAAACGGAGCGACACTAACCAAACTGTTTCAATGGATTCGAGCGGCACGCCATGCCCACCCGCCGCTAACGGTTCCGCTCATCATGATGGGCTACATCAATCCTATTCTGCAATATGGCATAGACCGATTTTTGGACGATGCCAAAGAGGCAGGCGCCGATGGCTTCATCATCCCTGACTTGCCGATAGAAGAAGCTGAAGACTTTCGGCAAAAGTGCATCGCACGCCAACTTGCATTAGTGTTTCTTATCTCGCCCGTAACCTCTGACGCGCGAATCCAAAAAATTGATAGTCTGGCAACGCATTTTCTTTATGCCATCTCGGTCAATGCAACGACTGGAACGAAGAAATTGAGTCAGCAACAAGCCGCCAATGTAGAAGAGTATTTGGCGCGTATTCGTCGCCATGCACAAAAACCTTTCGTGGTAGGATTCGGCATTGAAAATGCCGTACAAGCCACAAAAATTCTCGAACTGGCAGATGGCGTGGTAGTGGGCTCAGCGCTGCTGCGTCATCTCCGTGCGGCTAAAACGCCAGAAGAAGCCGCCGAGTATGCGGCAAAATTCTGGCAATCTCTACATCAGACCGACCCTCAAACCGCTTACTGAATTTTTATGGAAAGGATTTTATCTCCGACCTCGAGTTTATCGAGCACCTCCAGCCCGGCTTTGACTAAGCCAAATGCAGTATAGCGCCCATCCAAATGCGGATGATGCGAATGCATGATAAAAAATTGTGAGCCCTCGGTGTCTTTGCCCGCCGACGCCATGCCGATAATGCCTCGCTCAAAACGGCGACGCGTAAATTCAGAACGAATGCAATACGGCGGTCCGCCCGACCCATCGCCCTTCGGGTCACCACCTTGCACAACAAAGTTGGACACCACACGGTGAAAGGTCAAGCCATCAAAAAAATGCTGTTCTGCAAGCGTGATAAAATTCTGAACGCTAAAAGGTGCTTCTTCAATAAAGAGCTCAAGGCTGATGCGCCCTTTGCTGGTTTCTATAATCGCACGAGGATTTTTAGAAAATCGTTGGAAAAATGTCCAATCGGGCGTGGAAGCTGGCAAGGTCATTGAGATAGATACAGGGCGAGCGCTGAGGCGCATGTAGACTTCGGCAGCTTTCTTGCGCACGGAAAGTTCTTCGTCAGTCAAATACTTTTCTACGGTCGGCAGTGCGGTGCTATCGCGTAGGGTGGCAAGAGCGTCCAGCAGTGTCATCACAGTTTCCGCATCACGGTGAGAAGAAAGTTGAGCTAGTGCCGCCTGAAGAGGTGCAGAGAATTTTGGCGAAGCAAGCATCGAGTCTGAAAAAATACTCGCAATCGTTTGAATCGCAGAAGTGTTTTGAGGAGTGGAACGAGTGTGATGTGCCAGAGCCAAGACCAGAGAAGAATCAATCGAAAGGTTAAGGGCACGATTGGAGTGGAAGGTTTTCCAGATTGTGCCAAGAGCACGAATCGCTGCCGTGGCATGTAGTGGCTGTGGGTCGGTGGCGTAGGTCTGAAGGGTGCTAAGCAGGTCGGGGCGCAGCCGTTTTTCCGTAACCATCAAGATGCCCATTGCATCGAGAGCGGCAGGCGTAAGCACGCGCTGCGAAATCATTTGAGCAAGATGAGACGCTGCGCGTTCAGGCATAATAGCGGCAAGCGCTCGCAAGGCTTCGGCTTTGAGGTCAGTGGAAGATGAATACAGCAGTTGCTCAATGGCGGTGATTAAAGTATCGCGCATGGAGCCAGCATCTTGGAGCGCACGGCGGCGCGCAAGCATCAGCAAGGTCTCTTTCTGGAGATGATACTGCGGCGCGTGTAGCAGTTGCAGGGCGGCATCATAAATGGGTGTAGGGTTATCGGGAAAAAAGCGGCTGAGCGCACGAATAGCATTGACGGCAACACGCCAGTCTTTGTCGCGTGTTGCATCAATAAGCAGGGAGAGCGCTTGAGAATTTCGTAAAAACGATGCAGCAGTAATAGCATATGTACGCGTTTCAGGATGAGGAGCACGACAAGCGGAGAAAATGACAGATTGATGTGCCGAAAGTAGGGCGCTATCTGCAATGCGTGCCAACGCATAAACTGAAAAGTTAAACATTGGAGCACGCTGAGTTTTCTCATAAAGCAAAGCGGCAGCAGCTGTCAACTTTTCAGAACGAACTTGGCGAATGGCGGCACGTGCAATAGCTTCAGCAACTGCATCTTGCAAGACCCTATCTTTGAGATTCAAATCCACCAGCTTTTCCAGTGCCGAGAGACTGCCGAAATAACCAAGTGCAAGAATCAGTTCATAGCGCACGGCGCGGTTGCGTTCTTGCACGATAAAAGTGAGCACAGAGTCTTCAAATTGTGAAGCTCGAGGTGAAAGTCGCAAAGTTTGACCTAAGGCAAAGGCGGCTTGCTCACGCACGCGTGCCGAAGGTGAAGCAAGTTTGCGCAAAATGTCAGGCAAAGCCTGCTCGGATTGCACACTAGCAAGATTGTATAGCACGAAGGCATCGAGAGCGTCGGATTTATCCAAGTAAGATTGTAAAGCCACTGCATCGCGGCGGTCAGCGGCGACTTTGATGGCGCGCATCTCTCCGTTTTGCCAAAAAGGTTGCCCAAAGAGAGCAGAAATAAGCGTGAAGAAAAAAGCAAAAAGCAGAAAAGAAAAACGAGAACAGGCGGTGTACATCATTGCGGTTGGAAAAAAAGCCCTGTATGGTAACAGGGCTTTGTGGCTATAACCTCAAGCATCAGCTATCTTCTTTGGCAGAATTGACGCGGTTCAGGGCGTCTTTGGATTCAGCGTTTCTGCCAAGCAAGGCGTAGAGTTTTGCCATCAGACGCCAGTACTGCTTTGTGTTTTCGCGCTCTGCGGCAGGACGAAGGACTTCAACGGCACGCTCATAGTAGGGAGTGCCACCAGTATATTCAGGAATCTTCGGCTTTTTCTTACCCTTTTTGCTTACCGCAATGATGCTATCCTCGTAGGCTTTGCGGAGCTTATCGACATACTGAATGTTATAGACAGCGTAGTTGTAAGCCGCATCGGAGACAGTTGGGTCTAAGTCCAAAGCACGCTTAATCTGATATATTGCAGCCTCATATTTGCCACTATCGGCAAGCACTTGAGCAAGATAGCGTAAGAGCGGAACAGCAGTCTTTTTGGTTTCAGGGGTTGGATTTTCCAAGACCTTATCTAAGACTCTTCCCGCATCGGCAATACGGTTGCCTTTGATGTAAGCAACCATCAAGCGGTTGTAAGTATCAGGTGTAGCCTTACCGCGTTTGACTAAGATTTCCAGAATCTCAATCGCTTCAGCAAATTTATCTTGTTTTTCCAAAGCATAGTCCAAGAGAGTATAGGCATCGACTTCGTCTGGGTTCTTTTTGATGTATTCACGCAAAATCGGTTCAGCTTTGGCATACTGCCCTTCCACAATGTAGCCACGCGCAAGGGGCAGATAGACTTGCATGCTGTCTGGCACAATTTCAATAGCGAGTTGAAACTTGGCTATCGCTGTATCCATGCGCAGTTTGCGTGTCTCTGGATTTTTATCTTGGACGGATTCATTGAACGCACCGACGCCATCATTGAACACGATAGCCCACATGGTGCGAATGGTGTTTTCCGCTTGAAGTTGAAAAACCGCCGCTTGCTTTTCGCTGGATTTCATAGAAAGCACCTTGCGATAGTTTTCAGTAGCCATGCGGTAGTCCTCTGCACGCTTGTCATTCTGAGCTTTTTCGTAGTACACATTGCCCAGCACATAGAAAGCCTCCATGTTGTTCGGATTTTCCTTAGTGAGGCGCTGCAGTTCAGCAATAGCACGGTCGTATTCCTTGCGCTGAATCATGGATTTGACAGAACTTGGCACTTGTGCAAACGCAGTGCTGAAAGAAAATGCAAAAACAACAAGAGCGAAGAGTAGTGGTTTCATCTCTTTGATTTAAGTTTAATTAAGACTCTGCTTACTGTGAAAAGTAATAGGTAATTGAGATTTTTCAAATAAATTTCATCACTGAGCTACTCTACTGTAAGTTGCGCTGCGGTGCAGAAATAGTTCATTTTTTGGGGTAACATAATGCGGCATTTACTTGGATTATACAATACCTCCGAGCGTGACATTGCTTTGATTTTACAAGAAGCTGTAGTCTTCAAAGCGGCACTGCTGAATTCTCCGCATGAATCGTTTTCAATTCTGCGTGGCAAGACTGTTGTATTAGCATTCTTTGAAAATTCTACGCGCACGCGCACATCGTTTGAACTGGCGGTGCGACGTCTGGGAGGAAGCTCGCTCAACTTCTCAAGTGCCACGAGCAGCCTGCAAAAAGGCGAAACACTGCTTGACACCATTGCTAACATTGAAGCCATGCAAATCGATGCCTTTGTCATTCGTCATGGCGAATCAGGCGCAGCAGAAATTGTGGCAAAGCACACGAAAAAAGCCGTCATTAACGCCGGCGATGGCATGCATGAACATCCTACGCAGGCGCTACTGGACATGTTCACGCTGCAAGAAACTTTTGGTAAACTGTCGGACTTACGCATTTTGATTTTGGGTGATATTTTGCATAGCCGTGTAGCGCGCTCAGACATTTTCGGGTTGCAAAAAATGGGTGCCGTGGTTTCGGTATGTGCGCCACCGACACTATTGCCCGTAGGGATTGAGCATTTTGGAGTAAAAACCTTCGCCGACGTGAGAACCGCTTTGGAAAATTGCGATGCGGTCATTGTGCTGCGTTTGCAGCTCGAGCGTGAAGCCGCGGGCTTTATCCCAACACTGCGTGAGTATAATACCTTCTTCGCACTGACGGACGAAACCCTTGCCGCTGTCACACACAAAGTGTTTGTGTTACATCCCGGACCCGTCAATCGCGAAATCGAACTCTCAAGCGTGGTTACAGACCGCGATGATACAACAGGAAAATCCAACAGCCTGATTCTGAAGCAAGTAACAAACGGGGTTGCTGTGCGAATGGCGGTGCTAAAATTGCTACTCGGGCATTCCTAAACAGATGTAACTCTTGATGGATGATGACACATTCTTGGCGTAGAAGGAGAATTTTATTAGGCATCGTTCTGGGCTTGTCAGGTGTTGTTGTTGCGTTCAGCGCTCATGCACAGTTCATGCCAACCCGCTTCATCCGCATTGAAGGACTTTCTCAAAGTGCGGTTACCTCAATAATTCAAGACCGTCGAGGATTTATCTGGGTAGGCACACAAGATGGGTTAAATCGTTACGATGGCTATGAATTTGTCGTCTATCGCAACAATCCTGAAGATAGCACGAGTATCAATGACAACTGGATTCGTGCGTTGTATGAGGACCGAGAAGGCTTCATTTGGGTCGGCACGCGCGATGGCGGTATAAACAGATTCGACCCACACACCGAGCAATTTATCGCCTACAAATTTCAGCCCGACAACCCGCACAGCCTAAGTTCGAACATGGTGCGCGCCATTTTTGAGGACAAAAAAGGGCGACTTTGGGTCGGCACAGAAGGTGGAGGATTAAATCTGTTTGATAAAAAGAGTCAGACCTTCAAGCGCTATGTGCATCTTGAACACCACGCAAACAGTCTAAGCCATAACGACGTGAGAGTCATTCTTGAAGACCGGTATGGGACAATTTGGGTGGCTACCTTTGGCGGTGGCTTAAACAAGTTTGATGAAGCCACACAAACTTTCACCGTCTATGCCTACAAGCTGAATGATGCCAATTCCCTTGCCGATAATCGCATTCGTACCATGATTGAAGATAAGTTCGAGCCCGACATCCTGTGGATTGGAATGGAGGGCGGCGGACTATGCAAATTCAATACCCGAACCCTTACTTTCAGGCACTATCAACATGACCCGAAACAGCCAAAGAGTTTAAGTTCCAATAATGTGTGGGCAGTGCTGCAAGTGGCGCCAAAAAAGTTTTGGGCCGGCACCTTTCAAGGTGGCTTGTGCGAGTTTGATGCCGTAGAGGGGACATTTGTAGCCCATCGTCCAAGGTCGGATAACCCTCAAAGCCTCAGCAGCATTGATATCTGGACATTGATGCAGGATAGGTCAGGTGTGATATGGGTGGGCACCTACGATGGCGGCTTATGCAAAATGCAAATCAATCGGAAACCTTTTGGGCTGCAGCAGCACAATCCTGACGATTCAGCAAGCTTAGCCGACAATCGAGTGCGAGCCTTCTACGAAGATAAGCAAGGCAACATCTGGGTTGGCACAGATGGGGGCGGTATCAGCCGACTAAACCGACAGACGGGCAAGTTTACGCATTACAATCGCAACCGCTACAAAAACTTATTCACCGACCGTGTGCGTGTGTTTTACGAAACGCAAGATGGCATCCTTTGGCTGGGCTCATATGATGAAGGGTTAGCGTCTTTTGACATGAAGACCGACCAAGTGATAAAAGTGTATCGACATCAGCCGAACGACCAGACATCACTCAGTAACGATAGAATTCGCGCTATTGTGGAAGATAGGGAAGGGATGCTATGGATTGCGACGTTTGATAAGGGGCTAAACCGATTTGACCGAAAAACTGAAATCTTTACACGCTTCACAGAAGGCGATGGCAGTGGTATCAGCAGCAATACGATTTTGGCACTTCATGTAGATGGAGCGGGCACACTTTGGTGCGGCACGCTCACCGGCGGACTATGCCGATATGATGCACAAACCCGTAAGTTCAAAGCCTATCGTTACGACAAAAACAATTCAAATAGCCTCAGCAGCAACCGCATCTACGGTCTTGGCAAACTATCTGATGGGCGACTCTGGATAGGCACAGCTGGCGGTGGGCTCTGTCTCTTTGATAAACGCACTGAAACTTTTGAACGCATCACCGAAGCAGATGGCTTACCCAACAATGTGGTCTATGGCGTCTTGGAGGATACTCACGGTAATCTCTGGGTATCGACCAACAAAGGCATTGCTCGCATCACGCCCATTGCTCATGCAGAAGAAAAAAATGCTCCAAAAAAGTATATCATCAGAAACTACGATATGAAAGATGGGTTGCAACACGATGAATTCAACGGCAGCGCTTATCTGAAAGGTCGTGATGGCATGTTCTATTTTGGTGGTATCAATGGATTCAACATGTTTTATCCCGATAGCATTCTCGACAATCCCTTCTTGCCGAATGTGGTCATCACACGCTTCAAAAAATTTAACCAGCCCGTCAAACTTGATTCAGCTATCCGTGCCAAGACGCTCATAGAACTTCGGCATGATGAAAGCTTCATCTCATTCGAATTTGCAGCATTAGAGTTTACAAACCCCGAAAGAAATCAGTATGCATGCAAATTAGAAGGCTTCGACCAGACTTGGATACAAAACAAAACCCAACGCACCATCAACTACACAAATTTGGGTGCAGGAGAATATCGCTTTCGTGTCAAAGCCGCTAACAGTGATGGGATATGGAATGAGCAAGATGCTTCACTTGTCCTCATCATCCATCCACCGGTGTGGGAGACAAGTTGGTTTCGTCTTACAGGTGGAGCACTACTGATTGGTATCGTAACCTTCGTGCTAAGGAGGCGATTGAAAATCATGGAGCAGGAGAACCTGAGACGACTTGAAAATCAGCGCGCCCAATTTGAAAAAGAAAAAGCACAACAGGAAGCGGAGGCAACGCGTCAGAAAAACGCTGAACTCTCCAAGCTCAATGAGGAACTTCAAAAAGCCAATCAACTCAAGACAGAGTTTTTAAATCTTGCCGCACACGACCTCAAAAATCCACTGCAATCCGTGCTTGGATTTGCACAACTCATCCAAGAAGCACTCGAGCATGACAATGCGCAAGAAGCCCGAAAAATGATAGCAACCATAGAGCAAGCGGCACAACGAATGCTCTCGCTCATCCATGACGTGCTCAATAGCACCTATCTGGAGACCGCATTCGTTCAATTGGAAAAAACTGAAGTCGACATCTCCTCATTGGTGCAATCGGTCGTAGAAAACAATACATCACAACTTAGGCAAAAAAATTTGTACATGACACAACTTTTGGAACCGAGCTGCAAAGCAGTGGTAGATGTAAAACTCATACTCAGCGCCATAGATAACCTCATTTCGAATGCGATTAAGTATTCGCCCCAAAACAAAACCATAACAGTAACATGTAAAAAGCTGCAAAACTTCTCAGAAAACGGTCAGGTGACTGCATCAAGCCTTGAGCCCCGCATCTTGATTGCCGTGAAAGATGAAGGTCAAGGACTAAGTGAGAGCGATATGCAAAAACTCTTCGGCAGATTTCAGCGTCTTAGCGCTGTGCCCACTGGCAGAGAAAGTTCAACAGGGTTAGGCTTGGCGATTGTCAAGCAAATTGTCGAGCTGCATGGCGGACAGGTATGGGCAGAGTCAGAGGGTAAAGGCAAAGGTGCCACCTTCTACATTGAACTGCCCGTCGCAGCATGACTCTTCCCACCCTCTCATGCGGAACGACCTGACCCTGTCTGCCAACCGTATGTTTTATCGCTCATGCAGCGTGCCGACCGTAGCGCCAGTATTTCAAAAGACCAATCACTGCATAGATAATTAGCCCAGGCACACATGAAATTCCCCAGTCTGCAAGCGTGAGCGGCGCGCTCTGAAACGCCACATTCATAAAAGGCAGATACATGTAGAGTGCTTGAAGGACCAGCATGCCAGAAACCCCAAGCCAAATCAGTGGATTGGAAAAAAGACCAATTTTGAACACTGAGTAGCGCAGCGAACGGCAATTGAAAAGATAAAGCAATTCGCCCATGACGAAGATATTGACAGCAATCGTTCGTGCTTCAGCGTCAGTGCGACCATCTTGCAGTGCCAGTTCAAAAAAGAGTAGAGCACCTACGCAAAGTAAAGCCCCCACAATAACAATTCTTACAACAAGCGAGGTTGTCAAAATTGGCTCATTGGGCTCACGAGGCGGATGGTTCATAATGCCCGGCTCCTTTGGTTCAAAGGCAAGCATGAGTCCAAGTAGGATAGCCGTAGTCATGTTAATCCAAAGCAGTTGCACAGGTAAAATCGGCAAGGTCAGACCGGCAACCACAGAGGCAAGAATGACAAGACCTTCGCCAAAGTTAGTCGGTAGGGTCCAAGTGATGAATTTGACAAGATTGTCGTACACATTGCGTCCTTCTTCCACTGCGGCTTCAATGGTAGCAAAATTATCGTCAGTCAGAATCATGTCGGCGGTTTCTTTTGCTACATCTGTGCCTGCAATGCCCATGGCAATGCCAATGTTGGCTTGCTTCAGGGACGGCGCATCATTGACACCATCACCAGTCATTGCCACGATATACCCCTTTTTCTGCAAGGCTTTGACCAAGCGCAGTTTATCTTCAGGCGCCACACGAGCAAAGACGGAAATTTTTTCGACTACTTCGGGCAACTGTTCTTCAGGCAGTGTGGTGAGAGTTCTGCCGTTCATGACGCTATCCATCGTGGCTTGCGGCAAGGCAATACCTAAGCGCTTCGCAATAGCTAATGCTGTCAGCTCGTGGTCGCCAGTAATCATCTTGACGCGAATACCGGCACTCTGACAGGCGGCAACGGCTTCAATAGCTTCAGGGCGTGGAGGGTCAATCATGGCTTGCAAACCCAGAAAAATCAGCCCTGAAATGTCTGCATGAGAAAGTGAGGCTTTGGAACGGTCAAATCTCTTGTAAGCAAAAGCCAACACTCGCAAACCTTGCGAGGCAAGCATATCGGCATGCTGAAGAAGGCGCGCCGCATCTAAGGCAACAATTTCCCCTTTGTCAGAAAGTGCAAATTGAGCGCGTTCCAAAAGCCGCTCGACAGAACCTTTCACGTATGCCACGGTGTCATTCATCTCTTGACATGCGTGTAAGGTTGCCATGTATTGATAAGCTGATTCAAAGGGAATGGTATCAATTCGCGGCAAGCGCGAGAGCAGCGTTTTGCGAGCCAAGCCAGCCTTCTGTGCGGACACGATGAGTGCGCCTTCTGTCGGGTCACCCTCGATTTTCCATTGACCATCGAGGGAGAAGAGGTTGGAATCATTGCAAAGTAAGCCACAAATGAGCGTTTCCTGTAGGGCGCAATTGTCGGTAGCAGAGATGGTTTGCTCACCGCGCATAAATGTGCCACTGGGCTCATAGCCGATGCCAGTAACGCTATAGAGGTTATCACCAGCGTAAATTTTTTGCACAGTCATCTGATTTTGGGTGAGTGTACCGGTTTTGTCGGAACAGATGACCGAGGCGCTGCCAAGTGTTTCGACCGCAGGCAGTTTGCGAATAATTGCGTTGCGTTTTGCCATTCTGGCAACGCCAATCGCAAGCGTAATGGTAACCGCCGCAGGAAGCCCTTCTGGAATAGCGGCAACTGCCAAAGCCACTGCCGCCATGAACATGTCTACCCATTTTTCACCACGCAAAAGTCCGACGACAAAAGTCAGAGCCGCCAAGCCCAAAATGACATAGAGCAAGACTTTGCTAAACTGCGCAATCGATTGCGTCAGCGGGGTCTCCAGCACATCGGCTTCGGCAATCATCTCATTGATTTTGCCAATTTCCGTATTGCGACCAATAGCAACCACGACGCCAACCGCAGTGCCATATGTTACCAGTGTCGAGGAATACGCCATGTTGCTGCGGTCGCCGAGAACGGTGTCGGCATCGAGCGCGTCGGTTTGTTTGATGACAGGGACGGATTCACCAGTAAGAGAAGATTCATCGACTTGAAGTTCGCGCACTTGCACAAGGCGCAAATCGGCAGGAACTTTATCGCCAGATTGTAAGAGCACCACATCGCCAATGGTAAGTTCTATGGAGGGAATGCGCTGTTTTTCGCCATTGCGTATCACGGTAGCTTCGCTGGCAACTGACTTGGCAAGCGCTTCAATTGCCTTAAGCGCCTTCGACTCTTGAACAAATCCAATGATGGCATTGACCAACACTACACCGAAAATCACACTCGAATCGACCCACTCCTGTAAAAGTGCGGTAATGACCGTTGCAATCAGCAAAATCACCACAAGCGGCTGAGTGAACTGTTGCAGAAAAAGTTCTAAGGGCGTTTTCTGTTTTTTCTTAGGAATGGCATTCAAGCCGTATTTTGACTGGCGCCGCCGAACTTCCTCTGAAGACAGCCCTTGAGTGGGAGAGACATCAAGCTGCCGAAGTACATGCTCGACATCTAAGTGGAACCAAGTCGTGCTTTTTTCAAGCTCTGTTTCAACAATCATAATACTACAAATTTGATTGCAAGGTAAAATGTATCTTTACTCGAGCCACAAGGGCGCGTATCATTGCAGAGTAAAACATCCTGAGCAGAAAACAAAAAATGGCGTCGGCATAAAAATGCGCTCAGTGCTGCACAGAGTTCAACGAAGACTCAAAATCAAAAGCAGTCCTAACATGAAGAAAAGCCTTACCCTGACAATCCTGCTGCTGAACATTTTCCACATCGTGAATTTGCATGCACAAGTCGGTTATACAGATGCGTTTCCATTGCTGCCGAATTTTTCTTTCCCTGTGGAAATGGTTCATGCTGGAGATGGCACGAATCGACTTTTCGTTGTTGAGAAAGCAGGACGAATCTGCGTGTTTCAAAATCAAAGTAATGCCACCAGCTACACGACATTTTTAGACATCACTGACCGTGTGGTGCTAAACAATCCGCCAAATAGTGACGAGCGCGGGCTACTGGGCTTGGCGTTTCATCCAAACTACGCCACAAACCGACAGTTTTATGTCTATTACACACGCGATACGGTAATCAGCGGTATCGGCACACGCATGAAGATGATTCTCTCACGCTTTCAAACCAGTGAATCAAACCCAAATGTGGCTCTGCCAAATAGCGAGTATCGCATTATGCAGTTTGTGAAAAATCAGAACAATACCAATCACAACGGCGGCAAAATCGCATTCGGTCCTGACGGCTTGCTGTACCTTTCAGTCGGTGATGGTGGTGGCGGGGGCGACCCACAAAACAATGCACAAAATGTGAACAATCTATTCGGCAAAATTTTACGCCTTGATGTCAATAGCGATGATTTTCCAAGTGATCATGACCGCAACTACCGCATTCCGCCTACGAATCCGTTTGCTTCAGGCGGCGGACGAGCAGAAATTTTTGCATGGGGTATTCGCAACATGTGGAAATTTTGCATTGATAACATTGAAGGCATAATCGGCGGCGATGTTGGACAAAATGCACGCGAAGAAATTGACCGCGTAGAGCGAGGCAGAAACTATGGCTGGCGCTTTATGGAAGGCGATTTGCCATACAATATCCCAAACCCTGCCGATACCAACGGCTTGAATCTTGCACCGCCAATTTATGTCTATCCGCACACACAAGGGCGGTCGGTCACAGGTGGGTTTGTCTATCGCGGCAGCGTGTTGCCTGAACAAGTTGGGCGCTACATCTTCAGCGACTATGTCTCGGGACGCGTCTGGTCGCTCAACCTTAGCACGAAGACGGCAACAGTCCTCTTTCTTGCCAGCGGCATCAACATTGCAAGTTTTGCTGTAGACCAAAATAACGAACTCTACTTCTTGGGCTTCAACAATGGGCGCATTTATCGCTTCACAAACACAGTGCCACCGCCAGCAGGCGACGCTGTAGCAGGTATTGGCATCTGGTCGGCAATGGGAACGGGAGTAAATGGCTCGGTGCGTGCAATTGCGGTCAAAGGCGATGAAGTGTTTGTGGGCGGTTCATTTACGCAAGCAGGTGGTGTGCCTGCAAACAACATTGCGCGCTGGAATCCAAATGAAGGCTGGACGGCATTAGGCATCGGCGTGAGCGGCACTGTCAATGCGATTGCGATTGACCAAAACGGTGATGTGTTGGTCGGTGGAACATTCACCACAGCAGGTGGCGTGCCTGCAAACAATATTGCGCGCTGGAATGGCACAACATGGAACGCACTCGGCACCGGCACAAACGGTTATGTCAGTGCAATTGCCGTAGCATCAAACGGAGACATCTTCATTGGCGGAGCATTTACTCAAGCAGGGAGCGCGGCAAATGCAAACAACATTGCGCGCTGGGACGGTTCAGCATGGCATAGTCTTGCTGGCGGAATGAACAATGAAGTGCGCGCCTTAGCGTTCAATGCCAGTGGCAACCTCTTTGCGGGTGGTAATTTTACCACAGCAGGAGGCGTGAATGCGGCAAACATTGCGCGCTGGGATGGCTCAGCATGGCATGCGCTGGGTACAGGCGTCGATGCTTTCGTCAATGCGATTACTGTATTGCCAAATAATGATGTGGTTGCTGGTGGCATTTTCATCAATGCAGGCGGCTCGCCAGCAAATCGCATTGCACGGTGGAACGGTAGCACTTGGCAGACACTTGGTGCAGGCGTCAGCGGGCTGGTTTCTGCCTTAGCATCCGTGGGCAATACGGTCTATGCTGCAGGCGGATTTGTCACCGCAGGCGGGCGGATTGTCAATCATATTGCACGCTGGAATGGCTCAAGCTGGGAAGCATTAGGGCATGATGCTGTTGGTGCTAATGCCAACATCAATGCATTGGCAGTGCAGGGACAAACCCTATTTGCCGCAGGCAGTGCCACTGCATTTGGAGGCGTTGCCGCCAGCGGTGTTGCATTGCTTGAGATTCCAGATGCGGCAGAGGTTCGTGCCGTATCGGCAGGAAATAGCTCACATGCTTTTGCAGGCACAGGGGTCAGCCTTGATTTTACAGGCGTCGCCAGCAGCGGTTTTGTCAGCGTCGCACGCTACGATAGAGCGCCGCAAAATGTCAGCGGTATTCCGCAAGCTAATGTCAGTTCATACCGCTTTGTGATAACACAAACAGGATTAGGCACATTTAATGCGCTCTTGCGACTAAATCGCACACAGATTCCAAACAGCGGTATTGCAAATCCTGCAACCGTGCGTGTCTACCGGCGACCGACACCCAATACAGGTACATTCTCTGTGCTGCCGAATGCCTTCAATCCAAGTGCGCCTGATGAAGTGCGTGCCACAACCCATACATTTTCGGAACTTGCACTGGGTGGCGATAGCGATAATCCGCTGCCCGTTGAACTCATGGCATTCAGTGGTGTGCGCACCACAAACGGCATCCAACTCAGTTGGACAACCGCATCGGAGCGCAACAATGCTGGGTTTATTGTTCTGCGCTCATCCACAAGCAACCCGCAGCCTACGGCGATTGCCTCGTATCAGTTCTCGCCTGAATTGCGCGGCAGAGGCACAAGCAGCACAGCAACCAACTACGCATTTTTGGATAGAACTGTGGAGTCTGGTCAAGTCTATACCTATCGCTTGCGCAGTGTAGATTTTGACGGCACTATTCACGACTACTTGCGAACGGTAACGCTTGAAGCACCGCGATTAGAGGTAGAAGAAAGCGGGCAAAAAATCTATGAATATACCTTGATGCAAAACTACCCTAATCCATTCAATCCAACGACGGTGATTCGCTTTACGATGCGCCAAGCTGGGCGTGCGACGCTGACAGTTACCGATGTGCTGGGCAGAGTAGTCAGAAGTGTCACGCTCAATGCCGCCGCAGGTGAAAACCGGTTCAACTTTGATGGCACTGGATTGCCAAGCGGACTATACTTCTATCGCCTTCAGACGCAGGGGTTTAGCGATGTCAAGAAGATGATGCTCGTGAGGTAGCAACTTAACTGGAGAACAGGAGCTGCTAAGCGCTGGCGAAAAGTCAAGAAGCAAGAAGATTTTTCTAACTTTGGGCAAAGTGTGAGCGGCAAAAACTCATCAACATGCACACAGAATGACCTTTGCTGAACGTGCCATCAAGTTTTTCTCTACACTCGATTTGCAAGTGCCGCTACCCGAGGGCGTGAGCGCCATGAATCCTTACAAAAACCCCGAAGTGATGCAAATTGTCACCATGTTTTTTGAAAAATTTTTTAATGACGAGCGTCAGCGTATCTTCGTCTTCGGTATCAACCCTGGGCGATACGGCGGCGGCTTGACTGGCATTGCATTCACAGACCCCGTAGCACTTCACAAACATTTGGGCATTCACTCCTCGCTCAAAGGTCAGCGCGAGCCATCTTCGATTTTCATCTACGATTTCATTGAAAGCATGGGCGGCGCCGAAAAATTCTACTCTAAGTTTTACTTCACTTCGCTCTCGCCAATTGGCTTTACAAAAGATGGCAAAAACTTCAACTTCTACGACGATAAGAACTTTGCAGAAGTACTCCGACCGTTCATTGTGCAAAGCATGTTAGAGCAACTGAAGTTTGGCGCCATAACACGCACTGCTATTTGCTTAGGCACAGGTGAAGTCTATAAGTTTTTCAGGTCGCTCAATCATGCTGAAAATCTCTTCGAGGAAATTCTTCCTGTTGAACATCCGCGTTTTATTGTGCAGTATAAGCGCAGTCGCATGCATCACTATCTACTAAAGTATCACGAGGCGTTTGAAGCTGCCCTTAAGGCTATGAGCTGAAAGCGGTAGCGCGACATGTCGGAGGCGATTTGCTGCACTGAAAAGCGTGGACAAGTCAGCGCAAGAGCTATCAAATCATCTCGGTAGAAAGTTAGCAAATGCACTGGCAGAGTATGATGCAGGTGGCATAAAACCGCGCTGGAGTTTGAGATATGCCAGCGAGGCAATCATGGCGGCATTGTCGGTCGAGTAAATTGGCTTTGGAATGTGAAGCGAGAAGTTTTTCTCTGCACAGACTTGCTGGAACTTTCGGCGCAGTTCGGAGTTGGCACTCACGCCGCCGGTGACACTAATGGTTTTCAGCCCGAAGGTTTCGGCAGCCAGAATGGTCTTTTCAACTAAGACATCCACGATAGCCGCTTGAATAGATGCGCAAAGGTCAGCCAGATGCGCTTGCACAAAGGCTTCGCTTTTATCGCGCAGAAACGTTTGCACAGAGGTTTTTAAGCCAGAAAAACTGAAGTTGAAATTGGTGTGGCTGGCATGCGCTGAATGTGCTGTGTGCATGAGCGCTCGAGGAAACTTGTGAAAGTTGGCATCGCCCGACTGGGCAAGCCTGTCTATAGTGGCGCCAGCTGGATAGCTCAACCCTAACATCTTCCCCGTCTTGTCGAATGCTTCGCCGGCGGCATCGTCAATGGTTTGTCCAATGACTTTATAGCTCAAATCTTCTTGTACGATAGTCAGCAGCGTATGCCCGCCGGAGACCGTCAGGCAAAGGTAGGGAAAAGATGGAAAGGTATCGGTGCTGCCATCATTGATGAAGGCAGAAAAGATATGGGCTTCGATGTGATTGATGGGCAAAAACGGTTTGCCTAAGGCGAAGGCAAATGCTTGTGCAAAGTTGAGTCCAACCAGCAATGCGCCAATGAGCCCAGGTCCTGCCGTGGCGGCTATGAAATCGAGCGAAGACTTGTGTATATTTGACTTTTCTAACGCTTGCTCGAGCACGAACACGACGAGCCGTTCATGTTCGCGTGAGGCAAGTTCGGGCACAACGCCGCCAAATGTCTGATGCGCAAGTTGCGAACTGATGATGTTGGAAGCAACTTTGCCATCAATGAGCACAGCGGCAGAAGTTTCATCGCAACTGGTTTCAAGCCCGAGTATTATCATAACCTAAACATTGAGTTAGTATGGAAAAGCCGCGCAAAGATAAAAAGACCTACTCAATGGTGCGCTTTTCACGGATGTTTCTGTTTCTTTTCGGCGCAAGTTTGGTGTTTCTCTTTCTGCCTCGCATCGGTCAAATTCATCTGATTTATCATGTCCATCCGATGCTCTCTTTCTTTCTCACCATTGCAGGTATTGTGATTTGCCTGTATGCCTTCATTGGTGGCGAGGGTCTCTACTACAACTATACCATCAAGAAAGATGAAGGTAAAGAGCAAAGCGAGCCGCAACAGAAGACCTAAAAACCTACTCATACCCTAAATAAAGTTCCGAACCATAACACCAATAAAATGATAACTGTCCTTTCGATAGAAGAGCTGAATGCAAAAATCAAGCAAGAATCTGAATTTGTAAACCGGCTGCGTGCTGAAATCTCAAAAGCCGTTGTAGGGCAAAACTATGTTATCAATCGGCTCCTGATTGGACTGCTAACCAACGGTCATATTTTGCTCGAAGGTGTACCCGGACTGGCAAAAACCCTCACCGTGAGCTCGCTTGCCAAAGCACTTAATCTCAAATTTCAACGCATTCAATTTACGCCCGACCTATTGCCCGCAGACCTCATTGGCACGATGATTTACAACCAAAAGGACATGAAGTTCTACACCAAGAAAGGACCAATTTTTGCAAACGTGATTTTAGCTGATGAAATCAATCGCTCGCCAGCTAAAGTGCAGTCAGCACTATTAGAAGCCATGCAAGAAAAGCAGGTAACGATTGGCGAAGAGACCTACAAGTTAGATTCACCGTTTTTGGTGCTGGCAACCCAGAACCCTGTAGAGCAAGAAGGCACCTATCCCTTGCCTGAAGCACAAGTTGACCGCTTCATGATGAAGCTCAAAGTGGGCTATCCTTCACGCGAAGATGAGTTAGAAATTATGCGGCGCATGGCACGCACTGAACCGCCCGAGCCCATCCAGCCAGTCATTACACCTGAAGAGATTTTGCGCGCCAGAAAAGTGGTTGGTGAAGTCTATATCGACCCAAAAGTGGAGCAGTATATTGTAGATATTGTCTTTGCAACCAGAGAGCCAGAAAAAGTCGGATTAGCAGACCTCAAGGCGCTCATTGCTTATGGCGCTTCACCGCGTGCGACAATTTATCTCAATCTGGCGGCACGAGCACATGCGTTCCTGAATCAGCGGGGCTATACGACACCTGAAGATGTCAAGACCGTGGCATATGATATTATGCGGCACCGCATTATTCTCACATATGAAGCTGAAGCCGAAGAAGTTCAACCTGAAGATGTGATTCGCCGAGTGCTCAATGCCGTACCAGTTCCGTAGCTAATTGCAAGCACTTTTCGTGATACGTGGCTAAAGCGAAAGAAAAAAAACGGCACCGCACACCCTCCAAACCTGAATCTGAACGTGGACTAACACGTGTAGATAGTCGCGATACTCACGGTTGGATGATGCGGCTCTATCATCAAGGCATAATCTACACGAAGCTCTTCAGTGATGGCGTCTATGGCAGCACAAAAAAGGCGCTAAAGGCAGCACGAAAATATCGTGAGCAGCTTGCCAAAAAACTGGGAATTGAATCGCTCGATAAGCGGCGCAGAGTGCGCAGCGTCAGTACCCAAAGTGTGCCAACTGGCGTCGTTGGGGTTTATCGTGGCACGAGTAAGAGCAAAAGCGGTCAGCTGCGGCACTACTATTCGGCAAGCTGGAGTCCCAAGCCAAATAAACTGAAAACCAAATCGTTTTCCATTGCCAAGTATGGAGAAGCAAAAGCGTTCGAGTTGGCAGTGGAGTATCGCAAAAAAATGATGGAAAAAATTGTAGGCGTCTTGCCTGAGGCAACTGCACCGGATACGCTGACAACAAAACGCTATATGCCCGCTGATGCGGTGATGAAGACAAAGAACAAAGCTACGGGCGAAAACAAAAAGAAAAAGCGCAAGAAGAGCGACAAAGCAAAAAAAAAGCGGCTCAAACATGGCTGAAACACTTCCTAAAGAGGTTTTCAAAAAAGTGCGACAATTGGAAATTCGTACGCGCGGACTCGTCAATAACATCTTCAGCGGAGAATATCACTCGGCATTCAAAGGCAAGGGAATGGAGTTTGCCGAAGTACGAGAGTATCAGTTCGGCGATGATGTCAGGGCAATTGATTGGAATGTGTCAGCCCGCCGTGATGATGTCTTTATCAAAGTCTACGAAGAAGAGCGGGAACAAACCCTAATGATTCTCTTCGATGCCTCTGGCTCTGGAGCATTTGGCTCAACGTCGCAGTCCAAACGCGAACTTGCTGCAGAGATTTGTGCCACGCTGGCATTTAGCGCCATCAAAAACAACGATAAAGTAGGGTTGATTATCTTCACCGACAAAGTTGAAAAGTTCGTTGTCCCACGCAAGGGACGAACACATGTCCTGCGAATTTTGCGTGAGATTTTTTTCTTCGAGCCTCAAGGAAAAAACACAAACATCTCAGCCGCACTCGATTTTGCCACACGCGCACTCAAACGCCGAGCCATCGTCTTCCTTGTCAGTGATTTGATGGATGATAGCTACATTGAAAAAATGAAGCTTATCAACAAAAAGCATGATTTTGTAGTTATTCATATCATAGACCCGCGGGAGTTGTCTTTGCCAGAAGTCGGGCTTCTCTATCTTGAAGATGCTGAAACTGGCGAGTGCTACCTTGTAGATACCTTTGATGAGGAGTTCCTGAAAAGTTATGAAAGCCGTATCTCACAAGTGCAAGCCAATCGCAAAGCACAATTGCAACGGTTGCAGATAGATATGGTACAAGTGTCAACCGATAAATCGTATATCAAACCGCTTGCTGCATTTTTCCGCCAACGTGAAATGCGTCAGTAGTCGTGCTATGAAAAAATCTGTATGGTTTTTGCTCTGCTTTGCTATGAGTTACATGCAGGCGCTACCGCTACAGGCACAGCAACCTGTGGCAACACTATCGGTCGAGCCTGATACCTGCACAATTGGTGATGATATTTTCTACACGATTAGCATACTGAAGAAGCCAACAATTCGGCTGCAGTATCCAACCGATACGGCCAGCTTTCAACCCTTTGAAATTCGTCAACTGCAGACCCTGCCTGCAGAGACACAGGAAAAAATGACACTCGAAAAAGTTCGCTACACGCTGACCATCTTTGATACTGGCGTGCAATATCTGCCACCCATTCGGATAGTGTACACAGACCAAGAGACGCAGCAACAAGATTCCTTGACCTTAGGGAACCGAAGTGTGTATGTAAGGTCGGTCTTAGACACGGCAAAAAAAGATATTTCAGACATCAAGCCCGTGCGAAGTGTGCCAATCCCCTTGTGGGTATATCTTGCTGGCGGTGGACTACTCTTGCTACTGGCAGTAGGGATTTACTTGCTTGTGAAGTATCTGCGCAAGCGCCCAAAAATGGTAGAACCAGTGTCTATGGCGTTAGCACTAACCCCATTTGAAATTGCAACTGAAAAATTGAAATTGCTCGAAAACTATACTCTGCAATCGCAGAGCGACTACAAAGCCTACTACACGGCACTGAGCAATACTGTGCGCGAGTTTTTAGAGCATTACTATGGATTTCCAGCTATGGAGCAACTGACGTCAGAAATCAATGCCGTCATGCAAGCCAGAAGACCAAAAGAGGAGGCTGACCGCATTAGAACACTTTTAGAGGAGGCAGACCTTGTAAAGTTTGCCAAATTTCAGCCCGAAGTGTTGCATGCCCGAGAAATGTTACGCCTTGCATTCCAAATTATCGAGGTCGGTAAGCCAAAAGAAACAGACACGGTTAAACGGTAGGGAAGCCAAATGTTTGAGATGTTTTTCCAAAAAGAGTTTTCGTTCCAAAATCCTGAAGCGCTCTGGCTACTGGGGCTTTTACCACTGTTGGCATTTTGGCAGTGGCATCGTGAGCGGACAGGAAAAGTAGCAACCTTAGTGTTCTCGGGTGTCAGACAAGTGGCGCAGACACGCCACAGAGCATTGACCATGAAAGCATTTCGGCATAGCGTGTGGATATTACGGCTGTGCGCGCTGGCACTCTTAATTGTGGCTCTGGCAAGACCGCGCCTTGAGAACCAAAAACAAACCATGTACGCCGAAGGCATTGACATTATCCTTGTCATTGACCTCTCAGGCTCTATGCTGGCTGAAGATTTTGAACCCAAAAACCGCATTGAAGCTGCTAAAGATGTCGCCATTGATTTCATCAACAAACGCATCAGTGACCGCATCGGCTTAGTGGTATTTGCTGGACAGAGCTTCACGCAGTGCCCACTGACATTAGACTACAATCTGGTCAAATCGTTGATTGCAAGACTCAAGGCTGGTCTATTAGACGAAGATGGAACAGCTATTGGCGTAGCAATTGCCACAGCAGCCAATCGTTTGAAAGATTCCACCGCAAAAACCAAACTCATCATCCTGCTGACCGATGGGCAAAATAACGCCGGAGAAATTGAGCCCGTTACAGCCGCCGAACTTGCCGCAGCATTAGGTATCAAAATTTACACGGTAGGCGCAGGCACGCAAGGCTATGCAAACTATCCCTTCGAAGACCCATTATTTGGCAAACGCTACATGCGCGTAAAAGTCGATGTCGATGATGCTATGCTGACGCGCATTGCCGAGATTACAGGCGGAAAATACTTCCGTGCAACGGACTACGAGAGCTTGAGAAAAGTCTACAAAGAGATTGATGCACTTGAAAAAACAAAAGTCGAAGTGGAAACTTATGTCGAGTACAAGGAAGAATTTGCGCAATTTCTTGCGCCTGCTTTGCTCTGTTTAGCCCTCGAGCTACTGCTTGCCTATACACGGTTTCGTAGAGCCCCATAAGTCAAAAACCTAACATGTGGCCTTAGCGTATGCGTGTCGGAAGAGAGCTTCATATTCGGTAGTAAGGCGAACATTGCGCCGTTGCATGACCGTGCGCGCAACAGCCAAAGCTTTCTCTAAATCGTAATTGACAAAGCCCTCGGCGCCACCCCATTGGAAATCGCCAATCGTTTTGGGAGGAAACCCAGCCCCAAAAATGTTAGAGCTCATGCCCACAACCGTCCCAGTGTTGAACATGGTGTTGATGCCACACTTGGAGTGTTCACCCATAATCAAGCCTAAAAACTGCATCTTTGTATCAATTTCCTTGCCGTTGACATTCATGCGAATCGTACCGTAGTTGTTTTTTAGGTCAGAAGTATTCGTGTCTGCGCCTAAATTGCACCAGCTTGAAATGTAAGAGTGCCCCAGAAAACCTTCATGTTGTTTGTTGGCGTAGCATTCCATAATGCTGCTCTCAATTTCTCCACCAGCTTTGGAATAGGCACCGATATAGACATGGTCATAGAGTTTAGCGCCGATTTTAACCGTAGCACTCGTGCCGATAAACACATTGTTCATGAGCACAGCATTGGGAAAAATTTTGGCATTTGCAGAAACATAGATATATCCATCAGTAGCATCCAGAACTGCACCAGCACGAACTTCAGCACCAGCGCCAATGTAAATGCGTGCATCATTGACAAGCACCGCGCAAGGATGAACCTGCCCATGAACCTGACCAAACTCCGCACACAGCGGTGCTTCACGACGAAACTCTTCAGGGTGCAAGCGAATCAAATCCCAGAGGAAGGCAATGTAGCGGCAATCGATTTGTGTGCTAGGAAAACGCTCGGAAATCATTTTGGAATCGATAAGTTCAGGCAAAGTGTCACCAAACACCATCTTCGGATGAGCACGAAAAGCAATAAGCTGCCCGCCATTGAAGTAAGCTTTGCCAAATTCCAATGCGCCGCTCAAGACTTTTTTAGCAAAAAATTGGTCACAAATCACGCGACCATTGAGAAAAAGAACATCATCAGCAGCAAAGTCATTGATAGAGCGGTTTGGAAGCACAAGTCGCCAGTGCGGAGCAAGTGCAGCGCGCATATGCAGTCCAATTGTAAGCGAAGAAAGCGCCCCTTCGAACTTCTCACGAAGCGTGCGCATGCCCAACGTCAGTTCATAAATCGGCTTAAGGTGTAAGAGAGGACTAAATTTATGGACGCCTTCATCTTCAAAGAGTATAACTTGCATAGCTTACAGTTAGGGCTTAAAAGTATCAGATTGCAACGACATGCAGCGAATTTGGCATAACGCTCACACGGATGCAACCCTGAACGCATTCATAGACTTCACCATCCAAGTGCATGGATTCTGGACGAGAAAGATGAACGACTGCATGTTTGATTTTGGTATAAATCACTTGAGAAGTGTGAATGTGCTCGCCGCGCATAAAAGCTAAGACCCATTTAGGCAAGTGAAACATCGGAAAAGCTTTCAAGATGCAAATATCCAGCCAGCCATCGCGCATATCGGCTTCGGGTGCAATCCAAAACTTACCCCCTTCACGCCGACCGTTGCCAATCATCACCGAGAAGACATTTTCCGTAATAGTCTGAATGCCATCAGGCGTATGCAGCTCGAAGGTCATTGGAGCAGCACGATGCGTGCGTGCCACAATCCAAAGTGCATAGAGATAAATTAGGTCGCCGCGTAAATGTGGCACAAGCTTGGCAACACGAGCAATTTCACCCGTAAAGCCAATGCCCAGCGAATTCAAAAACGCGCGCTGAACATGAAACCCATGCCGTTGAAAAGAGACTTGACCGGTATCAATCGTGTGAGTGGCATGGCACAGCACTTTCTCAATGGCGCTCTCGAGGCGAATCCGACGTGGAACACTATTGCAAGAAAGATTGCTGTAAAAGTCGTTGCCTGACCCCATCGGAATGCAGCCTAAGGCAGTATCGGAATGAATCAGCGATTGAGCAGTTTCATTGAATGTGCCATCGCCACCGCAGGCAACGACGGTGTCAACCGAACATTTGATAGCGCGTGCAAATTCTGTGGCATCGTGTGGCTTCGTGGTCAGTTGAATCGTGGTATCTACCTTTCGCGCTTTCAGTGCATACTGCAAAGGTTTGACATAGCGTTTGGCTTTACCATGGTTGGCAGCAGGATTCAAAATGAACCAATAGCGGCGCAGTGCTGACATGGTGTGCATGGCTGGTTGATGTAAAGAATGGGCAAGAGAGGCATGCGTTGAAGAAGGTTCTAAATGCATGAATAGGTAAGTAAAGTTATGTTGTTTGCAAAAAAATCTCTAAACGCTCTGAATCTACAACTGAATCTGTATCTTAGCCCTGTGAATTAAAAGGATATGCCAGTACGCACGTTTGTGTTATCAAGCGATTCGCTCTCTGGAGCATCATCAGATCTCTCGCTTGAAAAATATGAAAAAGACCTAAATGCTTCGCAGTGGGAAGCCGTGCGCACCACCGAAGGTGCGGTGCTGACCATTGCTGGCGCAGGCACTGGTAAAACCAAAACCTTGACCTATCGAGTTGCTTACCTCATTGAGTCGGGCATACCAGCCAGTACAATTTTACTGCTGACCTTTACGCGCCGAGCCGCAGAAGAAATGCTCAACCGTGCGACTAGCTTAGCAGGTGTGCCATGTAGCCAAATCTTGGGCGGTACATTTCATGCCTATGCGCTCAAATTGTTGCGTCAGTACGGCACTGACATCAAACTGGCAGATAATTTTACTGTGCTCGACCAAAGCGATGCCGAAGATGTGATTGAATTGGTGCGCACCGCATTGGGCTATCACAAAAAAGGCAATGCCGTAACAGAGAAACGCTTCCCCAAAAAGAGCACGCTCTACAGCATCATCAGTGCGGCGGTAAATCGTAATGTACCCATTGAAACTGCAATTGAACACACCTACCCACACTTTCTCTCTTTAACCGACGACATCAAAAAAATTGCGCAAGCCTATCAAAACTATAAGCGCACAAACGCTCTGGTAGATTATGATGATTTGCTGACGCTAAGCGTGGAACTGCTCACCGAAAAAACCGATGTCCGCACGCGCATCAGTGGCGCCATACGCTACATCATGGTTGATGAATATCAAGACACCAACTTGGTGCAAGCACAGTTGATAAAACTGCTCTCCGAAGTGCATGGTAACGTCATGGTCGTCGGAGATGATGCACAGTCCATTTATGCTTTTCGCGGTGCGAACTACCGCAACATTTTTGACTTTCCAAAGCAATTCCCAAACTGCCGCATCATCAAACTTGAGGAAAATTATCGCAGCACCGAACGCATTTTAGATTTGACCAATGCCGTCATTGCACAGGCAAAAGAAAAATTCGCCAAACGGCTTTACACCACAACCAAACTGGGCGGCGAATATCCTGCTATCGTGCCTGCACAAGATGAGCGCATGCAATCCAAGTTTGTGGCACAGCGCATTTTAGAACTGCGAGAAGAAGGACTGGAATTGCATCAAATGGCTGTTCTCATGCGCAATAGCCGCGATTCATTTGACCTTGAGCTGGAGCTGCGCAAACGCAACATTCCTTTTGTCAAATACGGCGGACAAAAAATCACCGAAGCGGCGCATATCAAGGATTTTGTGGCGTATCTGAAACTGCTACACAACCCAAAGGATGTGCTAAGTTGGAATCGTATTCTGAAACTCTTGCGTGGCATCGGTCCGAAAACTGCACAAGAAGTTAGCGAGTGGATAAAGACTGCACCAAATCCCTATCGCGTTGATACATCAGGCGTCTCGCCAAAGTATCTCGAGTCCTTGCGCAAACTGGCTGAACTTTTCACGGCGCTGACGACCAGCAACACAACCCTCACAGATAAAGCTGAACGAATCTATGACTACTACTTACCTCTAATGCGTGAGCAGTATTTTGACGATTACCCCAAGCGCCAAAAAGACCTCGAAAACTTCCTCACCATTTTGGTCAATTACTCATCTATCGAAGCCTTGCTGACAGACTTGGCATTAGACCCCATTGACCTTTCCGCAATGGAGACAAAAGCAACACAAAAGGATGAGTCGCCATTGGTGCTGTCGACCATTCACTCGGCGAAAGGGCTGGAGTGGGAAGCCGTTTTTCTCATCAATGCGCTTGATGGAATTATTCCCTCGCGCTATGCAGTCAGCAGCGCAGAAGAACTCGATGAAGAATTGCGCTTGCTGTATGTCGCTCTGACACGCGCAAAGAAATATCTCTACATCTTGTATCCAATTGTCTGTGCTGGACTTGGTCAAGAGGCTTACTTTGGCAATCCTTCACGGTTTCTGATGGATCTTCCAGAAGAAAGCTATGAAAAAATTGTGCTTGTTAAGGCAGGGTCAGCACCACGAATAGCCCCAACAAAGAATCAGAATGAGTAAGGCGTTCCGAGCATTTTTGTCGCCCCAAGCTTTTCTCTCCTGCTTCCAAGCACTCCTCTCGGTCATGCTGAGCGATAGCAAGGAATCCACTATGGATGCTGCACTTCGTTCAGCGTAACAGGCTGGAGGTTATTTTGCTGCATTCAGCATGACAAATCGTAGCATACTTGGTCTTACTTGACTAGCATCATTTTCTTTGTCTCGGTAAATTCAGGTGTGGTTAGGCGGTAGAGATAGACGCCACTTGCAAGACCCCTTGCATCGAAATTGACTTGATACATGCCAGCGGGCTGACGAGCATTGACCAGCGTGGCAAGCTCGCGCCCAAGCATATCAAACACGCTGAGCTTGACGGTGGTAGCTGTGGGCAATTGATAGCGAATGGTCGTTGTCGGATTGAAAGGATTAGGATAATTTTGTGCCAGTTCAAAGCGTGTAGGTTTGGGCGAACTGTCATCATTGATAGACGATGCACCAGTGATAGGTAATTGAGCAAAGTCGCGCTGAAGAATTGTGCGAAGCTGAGCCGCACCGACCCCAAACCATTGAGCTAACACAGACGCATAGACCTGGCGGAAATCAAACTGCATGGCTAATTGGTTATTCACCAGATTAGTCAGATTAGGATTTACACCGATAATTCCACTGCGAACGGCTTCGCCAATAATGAAAAGTGGTGCCGCTGTGCCGTGGTCAGTGCCAGTGCTCCCATTCGAGCGGACGGTTCTACCAAATTCTGAAAAAGTCATCGTGAGCACGCGCTGTGCAACACCCAAGCGACGCAAATCATCTTGAAAGACCGACAAGGCTTGCGAGAGCAGACGCAGAAGGTTGGCATGTGTGCCAGTGGTGGTGTCAGTGGCAGTAACTTGTGCGGCATGGGTGTCAAAGCCACCAAGAGAGACGTGATAAATGCGCGTTTGCAATCCACCAGCAATAAGGCGCGCCACGATGCGGAGCTGGTCTGCTAAACGGTTGGCATTTGGAGCTGGATAAGTAGCGCGATTTTGTGCACGCTCAGCCGCCGCCCTGATTTGTGATGCGTATTGAATGGATTGCAAACCTACTTGCCGAATAAAGCGCAGTTCAT
>Ga0308418_1000215_pt1 | contig 37313 bp, 40 predicted proteins | sample HotsprSampleR4cd_FD_203517 | JGI IMG/M metagenome (GOLD analysis project Ga0308418, IMG submission 203517) | Hot spring phototrophic mat microbial communities from Mushroom Spring, Yellowstone National Park, Wyoming, United States - 20090729_R4cd ... | reverse complement strand
CCTCAGAGACAAACCCAACTCTCGATATACCGTCTCCCATATCCTTCTCTGTACTTCGGAAGCCACAGCGATAAAAGAAGAATCCTCCGACAACTTGAGGGGCACCACCACAACCACCCCTCTCTCCTCCAGAGGAATTCTTTCGTGAGTTGCCCGGTTTTCCCCGTTGACCAGAACCTTGATCTGACGCAAAATGTGGTCAAAATCGCTTCGCACTCCCTGTACCCCCAGGACCGTCTTCCCCACCACTTCAAGGAGCGTGGAAACGCGAATTCTGATCTGACCTTCCTGCGTTCCGCTCATGGTGTTCTCCCCCGCAAATTCCCAAAAACAAACTCCACCGCTTCAACCGGTCTTTCAAAATGAGGAAAAAAGTCCTCACGTCCCTGGTGATCCCTGATTTTCCAGGTAGCAATACCGGCCAGAATTTTCCCCGCTCGCAGCGCAAAGGCGATCTCGCTTAAGGTCCCAGCCTGTCCCCCACAGGCCAAAAGAGCCGAAGCAGTATGAACAATGATCAGGTTTCTCGCTTCTCCAAGACCGGTGGCGATGGCAATGTCCACAAAAGGATTGGCGTCTGCACGAGAATGACCGGGAAGGATTCCTACTGTTAATCCCCCCGCTTCTTTGGCACCCCGACAGGCAGCTTCCATGACTCCTCCTAAACCGCCACAGATAAGGATCGCCCCTCTTCGAGCAATCTCCCATCCCAGGTCGTAGGCAAGCCGATACAGGTCATCTCCGCAGACACTCTGACCGATAACACCGATGTAGACACTATTTCTCATAACCCAGGTACTTCTTCAAATCATCCGGCTTGAGTTTTTCCAGAAACTGGCCAAATTCTTCGATCTCTTTATCGTCAATCTCACCCATAGCCACCGTGGTGGAACTACGAACTTCTTCTGAAATATAAATGGGAGCACCCATGCGCAAAGAGAGAGCGATTCCGTCACTGGGACGAGCATCGATGGTCACTTCCTTATCTCCCATCTTGAGATACAGAAGAGCATAAAAGGTATTATCCACGATCTGGGTTATGACCACCCGGTCCAGTTCCCACCCCATGTGGCGGATAACCGAAGCCATAAGGTCGTGGGTGAGCGGTCGGGGCGTCTGTACCCCCTGCAAACCAAGGAGGATTGCCTGAGCTTCGAAGATCCCGATCCAGATGGGCAGGCTTCTCTTCTCCTCTTCATCGACCAGAACCACCACTGCCATGGCGTTCTTCTGGTCAAACATCAAACCCTGAACTTTCATTTTCATCATAGATTTTCCCAATCCCTCTTTTCCTTTTTACCCCCAGTTATATTGTACAACCTCTCTTCGTTCCGCTCAATTCCTGCTCACCCATTTTATCTGTGATTCTCTTCCCAAAAACCTCCCGAAAGTTTGTAAAAAGTCTTTCCCGCAGCGTATCGACATCAATTTTCCAAAGTTCCGCAAGAAAGTAGGCGGTAGTAGGCAAGAAGGCCGGCTCATTCCGTAAACCCCTCTTTCCCTGGGGAGCAAGATACGGTGCATCCGTTTCCAGGAAAACCCGTTCTAGAGGCACCGAAGCAATGGCCTCCCGAAGCTTTGTAGCCTTGGGATAGGTTACTATTCCATTGAGCGAGAGATAAAAATCCTGAGAAAGGATTTTCCGGAGAAGCTCTGTATCACCTGCAAAACAGTGCCAGATAACCGGAATTCGAGGTGCCTGTTCCCGGAGGATCTTGAGGATTTCCTCTTCGGCGTTCCGGGAGTGAACGACGAGAGGAAGTCCATACCGCCTGGCAAGTTCGACCTGGTCGAGAAAAACGCTCTTTTGCTCTTCCACGTAGCTTGTGTCCCAGTAGTAATCGAGTCCCACTTCACCTATCGCTACCACCTTGGGAAAGGCCAGGAATTCTTCGAGCATCGACAGATCGAGCTTTTCTCCTTTCACCTCCTGAGGATGGACACCTACCGAGACATAGACCGAGGGATAACGCCGGGCAATTTCCAGGGTCTTTCGGGAAGAAGCGAGGGAAACGCCGGCACTCACAATTGCCTTTATTTCCATCGCTTCTGCACGTCTTATTACCGCTTCCAGGTCATCCTGAAAGGCCCGATCATCGAGATGGGCATGGACATCAACCCAGAAACTCATCGGACTTTGCTTCCTGGCGCAATGTCCCGATCTACGGTGAGAAGGCTTACCCCGCCCTTCCCATCATCTGCAGCAAGAAGCATCCCCTCCGAACGTATCCCTCTGATATTGGCCGGTTCGAGATTGGCAAGAACGACCACTTTTTTGCCCACCATTTCCTGTGGCTCATAATACGGAGCAAGACCGGCCACCAGAGTCCGCTCTTCGTCTCCCAGATTGACTCGCAGGGCCAAAAGGGCTCTGGTACCTTCAACCTTTTCAACCTTGACGATTTCGCCTACTCGCAATTCCAGTTTTTGAAAATCTCCCAAATTAATGAGCGGAAGACCCATGTGTACCACTCCTTTCTATACAAGACGCGGAAAAAGGGGTTCAGGAGGCCTGGTCTCGTAGCACTCTGGACCCTTACCCCACTCCAGTTCCTCAATCCTTGAAACCGTGACTAAACCTGCTTTCATCCCCAGAAGTTCCCACAACCGGAGAGCCGTAGAGGGTATAAAGGGGGAAAGCAAGACGGCCAGAATCCGGCTGCAGTCGAGCAAACGGTAAAGAATGGTATCCAGAGCGGCATCATTTTCTTTGGCCACTTTCCAGGGGGATTGCTTCTCGATGTAGCGGTTGGCAAAATGGATTAAGCGCCACACGTTTTCGAGGGCCTGCGCAAAAGCAAACCGTTCCATAGAGGAGAAAAACTTTTCTTTGGCCTCCCCAAGGAGCGTTTCCCATTCCGAATCCTCATAGTCGATAGGTCTGCGAATCCGGCCGCTCCGATACTTCCAGACCATGTTCAAGGTCCGGTGTACCATGTTACCAAAATTATCCGACAAATCCGAGTTCGAACGCTCTACCAGGGCTTTTTCGGAAAAATCCCCATCCAGGCCGAAACTCACTTCCCGCATCAGGAAATAGCGGAAACGATCCACCCCATAGCGGGCAATCATCTTATAGGGATCGACCACGTTGCCCCGGGATTTGGACATCTTCTCTCCTTCCACCGTCCACCACCCGTGGGCAAAAATTCGCCGGGGAAGCGGCAAACCTGCCCCCAGGAGCATCCCAGGCCAGAGAACCGCGTGGAAACGGAGGATGTCCTTTCCCACCAGATGGTACGCAAAGGGCCAGAAGGTTTGAAAACGTTCTTGATCACTCCCGAAGCCCGCCACGGTAATGTAGTTCACCAGGGCGTCAAACCACACATAGAAAGTGTGATCCCTATCGCCGGGAACCGGAATACCCCACTTCAGACCGGAACGGGAAATGCTCTGGTCCTTAAGACCACCCTTCACAAAGCTGTAAATTTCGTTGTAACGGCTTTCCGGCATTACAAAATCGGGATGTTCTTCCAGATACCGGAGCAATGGTTCGGTGAAACGTGAAAGGGCGAAAAAATAACTCTCCTCCTTCAATTTCTGCAGGGGCCGGCCACAATCCGGACAGACCAACCGTTCATCGAGCTGACTTTCGGGCCAGAACGTCTCACAGGGAACGCAGTACCATCCCTCGTACTCCCCTTTGTAAACATACCCTTTCCCCTTTAAGAGAAGGAAAAACTCCTGAACCACTCTTTCGTGCTCCTTTGCCGTGGTACGGATGAATGCATCGTACTCGATATTCATGGCTTTCCACAGGTCCTGAAAACGAACCACCACCCTATCGACCAGCTCCTGCGGGGTGAGCCTTGCTTCCTCTGCCGCTCTTTCTATCTTCTGCCCGTGCTCATCGGTTCCGGTAGAGAAAAGCACCTTCTCTCCCAACAGGCGATGGAAGCGCGCCAGGATGTCTGCTGCACAGGTAGTATAGGCATGACCGATGTGGGGTACATCGTTAACGTAATAAATGGGCGTCGTAATGTAAAAACTCTTCTCCATCGTTTCTCTCCTCCAAAACCACTTTCTCCAATTATGCCACAAATCCTCTTTTCCGGAAATCTCAAACTGCAATACCAGCGGAATGAGATTGACAACTTCGGCGCTGTCTTTCCTCCCAGAAACCTCGATTCAGTTTACATCCCGGGTCGGGACCCAGGTAATCCGAAAAGTAGGCATAAGCTCTGGCCCGACAACCTCCACAGACCGAACGGTACTCGCAGATGCCACAGTGCGCCTTATAACGCTTCCGATCTCTCAATTCCTGCATCACCGAAGAATCGTTCCAGATGGCTTCAAAAGACTCCTCCTTGAGGTGACCCACCGGAATGGGCATGAACACACAGGGAGTAACCGTTCCATCCGGCTGAATGGCGCAGTAGACCCGGCCGGCTCCACATCCTCCAATGTACTCTGCGGCTACTCGAGCCAGGGTTCCCTCCGAAACCGAATAGTGTCCGGTGATAACCAGGCTCTGGGGATCTTTTTCCAGGCATTTCCTGCCAAACTGTGGGCTGGTGCTGAAGACTGCCATTTTTTTCTCCATAAGGCACTCGTAAAGGACCTCCAGCATTCCCTCTCTTTCTTCAGGCGAAAGGTCACGTTCCTCGATGACTTTCCCTCTCCCGGTGGGAATAAAGTTAAAGGCATAGAAACGATGCACTCCCAAATCCTGAGCAAGTTTATAGAGATTCCGCAAATCATTCAGGTTATCCCGTGTCACCGTCGGTGCCAGGCCCACCATTAAACCTGCTTTCACCGCATTCTCAATCCCCTCTACCGTCTTTTTCCAGAGGCCCGGTATGCCCCGGAAAAAATCGTGGTATTCAGGAAATGAACTATCCAGGCTGACTTCCACGTAACCAATCCCGCTATCCTTCAGACGTTTGCACATGTCTTCGGTAAGGAGAACACCGTTTGTGGCCACCGAAAGATAGATCTCCTTGGAAGCGGCCCGTTCAGCCACCGGGAAAAAGTCGGGATCGATCAGGGGCTCACCCCCGGAAAAGGCCAGGGTGGGCACAAAATTTTTATCCAGCTCTTCAATGACCGATAGCCGTTCCTCGAGGCTCATTTCCCGAGAGGCCTGTCCGGCATTTTGATAACAGTGGCGGCATTTCAGGTTACAACGGTTAGTAAAGTTCCAGACCACAAGGAGCGGTCCGGCGAAAACCTGGGGCTGAGTGGCTCCATACCGGGCGATGCTTCTCGCCAGGTTAATGGTAACCCTCCGGATATTCCGGGAACCAAAGATTTCATTCATCAGGTATTCCCTTTTCCAGCGAAGCAAAAGACGCAAAATCTCGATAACCATATAAATGGGGAAGAAAGACACCCGCTCTGAAAAAGGTAACCCATCCTTCCGCTTCCCGTAAAAGAGTAAAATCCGTTCCAGTTTTACCGCACCGTGGGACGAAGCACTCGTGACCCACCGGAAGAGAAAACGTACCACCCGAAGATTCAGGTACCTCCGTGCCTTTTCAGGATTCATAAAATACTGTTCCATTTTTTCCACCTCCTCTTATTATTTTACAACCGCCCGGCAAGAAGAAAAACTATTCCCCAACCAGAGTTCTAAAATATGCTATAATAGGTAACAGGTGAACAAACATGAACCTGTATGAAGGTGTTACCACCTTCGATACCCTTCACCGGAGAGCATTCTGGAAAAAATTTCTGGGGAAACTCCGGCATCATCAACACCGCCTGCTACCCCTTGCTCCCTGGCGGGAAATCGCCGATACCAGCGAAGAAGTTTACCGGGGCATTCAGACCGTCCCCATCGAGAAGATCGTGGGAACAGAAGACCGTTTTGCTGATTTCGACCGGGAATTTTTGCCCCTCAATAAGCAAAATCGACAGCGCTGGGCACGTATCCACCTCCTTTACCAGAGTGGTGCACCATTGCCACCGGTATCACTCATTAAAATGGGGGATTTCTATTTCGTTCGGGACGGTCACCACCGAATTTCGGTAGCCAAAGCAACCCAAGCTCAATACATTGACGCCGAAGTGGTGGAAATCCCGCTCGGGAATATCGCCTCTGCCCGTTCTCCGGAGGAACTCTTCCATCAAATGGAAGAGCAGATTTTCCGGGAGAAAACCGGCCTCAGGGATATCCAGGTCACGGTACCCGGAGGGTATCTCGAGCTTTTACACTTCATCCAGTGTTTTCAATGTTCCTCCTGTCCGAACAACGAAGAAAAGCGAGCGGAACACCCCGACTGCATCCCCTGGGAAGAAGCCGTCCGGGGATGGTACGAAAACTGTTACCGGAAAGCTGTAGAAGTTATCGAAAAGAGTAACATCGTCCAGCGGTTTAAAAACCGCACTCCAGCGGATTTTTACCTCTGGGCTCTCTATAACCTCGACCTCCTGCGGAAAGCAATCTGTTTTGTACCGTCTTCTCCCCGGCTCCCACTCCGGGAAAAACCCGCCTCGCTCATTGTGCCCCGTTCTTCTCTACCAGCAAAGTAAGACCATAGGCTGCAAGCGGTATCTCTGCTTCTTCCTCCTTCTCCGGTTCAAGGAATAGAGCGGTAAAGCAGTAAGAGCCCCAGCATACCCGACCGGGAAACTCCGAAGGACGGAGAGTAAAGGTGAGCACACCCTCGTCTTTTCCTGTTTCCACTTTGAGCGTGAACACCACGCGTCCCTCCCAGAAGCAGACCACTCCCCTGGGACAGCGGGAGTCTTCAATCAACTCCTGAAAGGTGATGTTTAGACCTTCTGGTTCAATGGTTTTACGTTCTCCGTACGTAAGTCGAAATGGAACTCCCAATCGAACATCCTGAAAAGCCATACAACCCGAAACGAACAACACCAGGAGAGCAAAGGCCCACCTCTTCAACATAAACCACCCCTATCTTGACGGGAATTTCGAAAGAATCCGAACCTTTCCTTCACCATTCTCCAGAAAAAGAGAATCCCGGTACCCAATTGTCTTTCTCCAAGGCCGAGTGTGTTATAATTTTCTCACAAAATACGAAGGGGGGAGTAGTTATGAAAAGATTCTTGCTCTTCTTTCTGGTGGTCAGTGTGGTCCTCTGGAGTACTACCGGTTTGGGCTTTTCCCAGGAAGCCAAACCAGGGGGAACGCTCATCTTTGGAAGTGCCGGTGACGCAGCTCGTTTGGATCCAGCAGATGTGACCGACGGCATTTCCATTACCCGGACCGATGCCATGTTCGAAGGGTTGCTCCGCTACAAAGAAGGCAGTACCGAAATTGAGCCATGCCTGGCAGAGTCCTGGGATGTTTCTGAAGATGGACTTACATTCACCTTCCATCTTCGCAAAGGTGTCAAGTTCCATGATGGCACCGATTTCAACGCCGACGCGGTGGTTTATTCCTACAAGCGGCAGTTCGATCCCAATCATCCTTTCTATCAGTATGGGGAGTGGGCTTACTGGAAATGGATGTTCAACTACGTGAAGGATGTGGAGAAAGTAGACGATTACACGGTTCGTATCACTCTTTCCGAGCCCAACGCTTCTTTTCTGACCAGTATGGCCATGTTCACGGTAGCCATTGTCAGCCCTACGGCCTGCGAAAAGTACGGGGCGGATTTCTTTAAAAATCCGGTTGGCACCGGTCCCTTCAAATTCGTGGAATGGGTGAAAGATGACCACCTCACCGTAGAAGCCTTCGATGATTACTGGGGAGGAAGACCGTACCTGGATCGTATTATCTTTCGGGTCATACCGGATCCTTCGGTGCGACTTCTGGAACTCGAAAAGGGTACCATTGACTGTATGGAATACCCAAGCCCTGATGACTTAGAGCGCATCAAAGGGAATCCAGACCTGGTTCTTCTTGAGACCGCCGGTATCAACGTGGGGTATCTGGCTATGAACGTGGGAGAAGACACTCCTGGCTTTGAGAAACCCTTCGCCGACGTCCGGGTGCGCAGAGCCATAAACCACGCTATCAACAAGCAGGAAATCGTGGAGTATCTGTACAAGGGCACCGCGGTGGCGGCCAAGAACCCCATTCCTCCCAGCATGTGGGGGCACAATGATGCCATCCAGGACTACGAGTATAACCCCGAAAAAGCCCGTCAACTTCTCCAGGAAGCCGGCTATCCCAACGGTTTTGAGACCACGCTCTACGCCATGCCTGTTTCCCGCCCCTATATGTTTGATCCACCCAAAATCGCCGAGGCCATCCAAGCCGATCTGGAAGCAGTAGGTATCAAAGCCAAAATCTACACCGTAGAATGGGGGACTTACCTTCAGGAAACCGAAGCCGGTAAACACCCCATGTGTCTTTTGGGGTGGATCGGTGATAACGGAGACCCGGATAACTTCCTCTATGTGCTCCTTGATAAGGATAACGCCATTGTGGGAAGTGCCGGAAATGTCGCTTTCTACCGGAATGATGAATTGCATGATATTCTCATTAAGGCTCAAAGAACCTACGATCAGGAAGAGCGAACCAGGCTCTATCTGAAAGCTCAGGAAATCATTCATGATGACGCTCCCTGGGTTCCGCTTGCCCATGCGAAACTCCAGATGGTATTCAAGAAAAACGTCAAGGGGTTCGTCCTCCATCCTCTGGACAGGAAGGATTTCCGGAAGGTGTGGATTGAGAAATGATCTTCTGGGGTGCCGCAAGGCACCCCAGAAACACCGAAAAATAGGAGTAGGACGGTAAGCCGTGAAGAGGTATCTCGTTAAGAGGCTTTTATTAATCATCCCGGTTCTACTCGGTGTTTCCATGATTGTCTTTTTCCTGGTCCGCCTGGCTCCAGGAGATCCGGCCAGAGTCCTGGCCGGAGAGCACGCCTCGCCGGAGTTTATTCAGGCCGTTCGGGAAAAATGGGGGCTGGATAAACCACTCTATGTGCAGTACTTCATATGGCTCCGAAGCGTTCTCCGCGGGGATCTGGGGGTTTCCATCGCTACCCATACTCCGGTTTTACAAGAACTCCTCACCCGTTTTCCGGCCACCCTGGAACTTTCTATTGTGGCGATGTTCATTGCCATCCTAGTGGGTGTCACTGCAGGAATTATTTCAGCAGTACGCCAGTACTCCATTTTCGATTACCTTTCGATGACCGGAGCGCTCTTCGGCATTTCCATGCCGGTTTTCTGGCTGGGACTTATGCTGATGCTCATCTTTGGCCTCCGTTTTGATCTTCTCCCCATCTCCGGACGGTTGAGTCCGGAGGTGACCCTTCGCACCGTTACCGGTCTCCACCTCCTTGACGCCCTCCTGACCTGGAACGGCAGGGCTTTTCTGGACGCACTTGCCCACCTGGTGCTTCCCGGTGTTGCTCTCGGCACCATTCCCGCTGCCCTCATTGCTCGCATGACCCGCTCTTCCATGCTCGAAGTTATCCGGCAGGATTTCATTCGCACCGAGCGAGCCAAAGGACTACCGGAAAAAACGGTGATCTACAAACATGCCCTGCGGAACGCCCTCATCCCCATCATCACCGTCATCGGTATGGAGTTCGGCCTGCTCCTTGGGGGAGCAATTCTCACCGAAACGGTCTTTGCCTGGCCAGGACTGGGGCGGTATACGGTCGATGCGGTTTATGCCCGTGACTATCCGGCTATACAGGGAGCAGTGCTTTTCATCGCCCTTACCTTTGTGCTGGTAAACCTCTTCACCGACCTCCTCTATGCTTCCATCAATCCCCGGATACGGTATCGCTAACCATGCCCAAGAAAGCGCAGATCCTGGAAACGTTCCTGGCACTTAAAAAGAATAAAGCGGCTCTGGTTGGTCTACTCATCATTGTGGTGATGGTGGTGGTTGCTTGCTTCCCTCAGTCTCTTGCCCCCAATGACCCCATCAAAAGAAACCTCGCCCAGCGTCTCAAACCGGGTTTCTGGGCCGGCCGGGAATTTGCCCAGTATCCCCTGGGGACCGATTACTTAGGCCGATGCATCCTCTCTCGCGTTATCTGGGGAACCAGAACTTCACTTCTTGTGGGATTCATCGCGGTGGTCATCTCCACCGTTCTCGGCCTTATTCTGGGTGTCTTTTCCGGTTACTTCGGAGGATGGATGGATACCATCCTGATGCGGGTTGTGGATGTCATGTTCGCCTTTCCCAGTATTCTCCTTGCTATCACCATCATGGCCGCCCTGGGACCAGGCCTTGAAAAAGCCATGATTGCCATCGGCATCGTCTACACTCCCCAAATGGCCCGGGTGGTGCGAAGCGCAGTCCTGGTCATTCGGGAAATGGATTATATTGAAGCAGAAAGGGCCCTGGGTGCAAGCCACTCAAGAATCATCTGGCACCATGTCCTTCCCAACGCCATTGCTCCGGTGATCGTCTATGCTACCCTGAGTACCGCCGGAGCCATACTCGATGCTGCTGCCCTGGGATTCCTGGGCTTAGGAGCCCTTCCTCCTACCCCGGAATGGGGGGCCATGCTTTCCGGGAGCCGGCAGGCACTCACCGCCGGTGCCTGGTGGGCAGCAACGTTCCCCGGCATAGCCATTATGTGCGCAGTGCTGGGACTGAATCTCCTGGGTGATGGAATGCGAGACCTTTTAGATCCTCGACTCCGGATGTAAATGGAAGAACTCATTCTCAAAATCGAAAATCTGAAAACATATCTCCGGACCCCCCGGGGTACGGTCAAAGCCGTCGACGGCATCGACCTGGAGATCCAAAAAGAAGAGACCCTGGGTCTCGTGGGAGAATCGGGTTGCGGGAAGAGCATGACCGCCCTTTCTATCCTGAAGCTCTACCCGAAGCCCCAGGGTGAAATCGTAGAAGGCCACATCTACTTCAACGGAGAAGACCTGGTAAGAAAGTCGGAAGAAGAGATGTACCACATTCGAGGCAGCAAAATTTCCATGATTTTCCAGGAACCGATGACATCTCTCGATCCGGTTTTCCCCGTTGGCGAAGAAATCATAGAAGTGCTCACCCTCCACCAAAAAATCAGCCGTGAGGAGGCCTACCGGAGAGCGGTGGAACTCCTCCGAAAGGTGAAAATCCCCGAACCAGAACGACGCATGAAATATTATCCTCACCAATTGTCCGGAGGAATGCGCCAGCGAGTGATGATTGCCCAGGCTCTGGCCTGTAAACCTTTGCTTCTCATCGCCGATGAGCCCACCACCGCTTTAGATGTAACCATTCAAGCCCAAATCCTTGCCCTCATCAACGAGCTCAAACAGGAAATGACAACTGCAGTGCTTTTCATTACCCACGATCTGGGAGTGGTAGCCGAAACGTGTCAGCGAGTGGCGGTGATGTATGCCGGGAAAATCGTGGAAAGCGCTCCGGTGGAGGAACTCTTCGACCACCCCCTACATCCTTACACCCGGGCACTTCTTGCTTCGATTCCCCGGATGGATACCCCCAAAAAACGCCTCCAGTCCATACCCGGAGCGGTTCCAGACCTCATCCAGCCACCACCGGGTTGCCGTTTCCACCCCCGTTGTTCAGAACGTTTTGAACCCTGCGACCGGGAAGAGCCACCCCTTACCATCATCGAAGGAGGACATAGAGTGGCATGTCATCTCTACTCGCAGACATAAGAAAGCTGAGCAAAAAATTTCTGGTGGAAGAAGAATGGGGAGAAAAGCTTTCCCTTGACGCAGTCAGTGAAGTGAGTTTCTCCATTTTTCGAGGAGAAACCCTGGGGTTGGTGGGAGAAACCGGTTGCGGAAAAAGCACTCTGGGAAGATGCATCCTGCGACTCCTGGAACCAAGTGGCGGAGAAATCATCATGGACGGAAGGGATATCCTGCGCCTTCCCCTTTCGGAGTTCAAGTCCTACCGGCGGCGGATGCAAATTGTTTTTCAGGATCCCTTTGCCTCCTTAAGTCCCCGGAAAAATGCCTACGCCATCCTTGAGGAGCCACTCATCATCCATGGCGAAAAAAATCCTCGGGTTCGCCGGGAAAAAGTTGAAGAAATAGCCACCAGGGTGGGACTGGAAATACAATCTCTTTCCAACTACCCCCATGAGTTCTCCGGAGGCCAGAGACAGCGCATCGGCATTGCCCGTGCTCTCATCTTACAACCGGAGTTCGTGGTCTGCGACGAGCCGGTCTCAGCACTGGACGTTTCCATCCAGGCCCAGATTCTGAATCTCCTCTCGGAACTCCAGGAAACCATGCACCTTACTTACCTTTTCATTTCCCACGACCTGAGCGTGGTGCGCCACATATCGAACCGTATTGCCGTGATGTACATGGGGAAAATCGTGGAAATAGCCGACAAAGAGGCCATCTTCGCCACCCCACTCCACCCATATACGAGGGCGCTTCTTACCTCGGTTCCCATTCCCAACCCCCGGGCCAAAAGAGAGAGGGTGCTTCTGGAGGGAGACCCACCCAGTCCTTTTCAGACACTTCCGGGGTGCCGTTTCCATACCCGATGCCCCCTTCGCATGGATATCTGCACCGAGGCCACGCCGGAACTCAGAGCCGTTGATCACCAACATCTGGTGGCCTGTCACCTTTACGGAGGAAGATAAAAGTTGGGGAAAAGGCCTGTTTTCATCGTTCTCCTCGGGATTGGTGTCATTCTCGGCGGCACCCTGGGATATGCCCTTTTAGAGGGATGGGGTTTTTTGGATGCACTCTATATGACGGTGATCACCATTACCACCGTTGGCTTCCAAGAAATCCACCCCCTTTCTCCATTAGGCAAAGTGTTCACCATGCTTCTCGTTGGTTCCAGTCTCTTCGTTATAACCTATGCCGTTTCCTATTTTGTCGATACCCTGGCCGAAGGAAAATGGAAAGAATATCTGCAAAGGAGGGAAATGAAAATGGCCATACAGAGCCTCAGGAATCATTACATCATTTGCGGTTGTGGGGTGGTGGGAAGAGAAGTGATCGAATACTTCACCCGAGCCAGGGCCAATTTCGTCGTGATCGAACGGGATCTTCTGAAAATTCAAGAAGCTCTCCAGAGTTTTCCCGGATTCCCGTATCTTCTGGGGGATGCCACCCGGGAGGAAAATCTCAGGGAAGCTCAGATCGAACATGCCAGAGGGCTTCTGGCCCTGGTTGGAAATGATCCCGACAATGTTTACATTGTGCTCACCGCAAAATACCTGAATCCGCATTTGCGCATCGTCGCCCGCGCCATTATCCCTGAATCCATTGAAATCATGAAAAAGGCCGGGGCAGATTACGTAATTTGCCCCCAAAAAATAGGAGGACTGAGACTGGCTGCAGCGGCACTGCGCCCCCATGTCTCGTCCTTCCTGGACTTAATCCTCCGTAGTGAAGCCCTGGGGCTTACCATAGAAGAGGTTGAAATTCCATCTTCCGCTTCTCTGGTGGGCAAAAGTCTCCAGGAACTGGATTTACCCGGCAAAATGGGCCTCTTTGTGGTGGCCATTAAATCGAAAGGAACCTCCAGTTTTGAGCTGAGCCCGAACGCTCAAACCGTCATCCAGGCTGAGGATGTGCTCATTCTCCTGGGCAAAATCGACCGCATTCTGGAGTTCCAAAAATCTATGGCCTGAGCTTTCCCAGGATAGCTCTGGCAACTGCCCTCATACTCCCGGCACCTTCTTCCTCCACCCGGGGCAAGAGTATCTTGAAGGTGAGGAAACGGAGGATGGAAGAGAGAATGAAAACGTAGTAGTAAGGATTCATCTGCCATCCGAAGAAAGATTTACTCAGGGTATTCAGAAGGGGAACCACCCGTTCTAAAAGCGCACCACCCAGAAGGTACGCCAGGGCGACTCCGAAGACACCGAGAAAAAAATTCAGTACCCCAATACACAGGGACCGGTTTTCGGCGGGGGACAGTTTCAAAAGGAGATTGTTGGTGATAAGATCGATGCCCGGCCAGAAGATCCCCGCCAGGATCTGAATGATGGGAACCACAACGATCCAGTTTCCGGGGGTAGTAAAACACCAGATAATGGGCAGAAAAGTCACCGATAGCGTGGTCAGTGCAGCAACGGGCTTGTTGCCAAATCGGTCGGTAAACCTGCCCCATATCCGAACTGAAAAAAGAGTGGCAATGTTAGAAATTACCTGAACATAGAAAGCGATCTCGAAGAAATTCATGTGGAGATACTTCAACATATAAAGGTTAAAAAAAGGAGAGGCGACGTTGACGGCAAAGTTCCAGGAAATCAGAAAAAAAAGGAATTTCCAGAACGGCCGACAACCCAGAACTCCCTTCAGGACCAACCGAGGATTGGTTCCCAAACTCGAAGCACTCATAGGGGGATCGTAGGCCCTGGCAAAAAAGAAAAGTTCGGTAAGACCGGCAAGCGAAGCCAGCACAAAAACGAATGTGAACCCCGATATTCCTCGCACGGCATCCAGCACCTTTCCTACCAGAAGTCCACTGAGTAGCGCCGCTCCTGTAGCCACCATGCTCCGATGACCAAAAAATCGCCCCCGGATTCCAAGGGGTACCAGGTCTCCCACCCAGGAGAGAAAACTCACGTTCACAAAAGCACCCCCGACGGCACCCATGGTGAGAAACGCTACTAAAAGGGAGAATAGAAGGCCTCTGGATTGCACCAGAAAGGGAAGTACAGCGACCAACAACCAGGGTGAGCGATTCACCAAGCCGCTCAGAAGAAAGATTTCTTTCCGTTTCCGCTTCTTCTCCAGAACAAACGAAGCGACAATCTGTACCGTTCCCCCCAGAACCGGCATGGCCAGCATCACCGAGTAGAGGAGATCACCCAAACCGAGTTCCCTGGCAAATCCTGCCAGGGGAAAACCGGTAGTGATGTTAAAAAAGATGATTCCAAAACAAACACTCCACACCAGGAGATTCAGAGTCCTGCGCAGTGTGGCATCCAGCGTGCCCTCTTCAAAATCGAAGACCACTAAAGATTTTAAGAATGCAATCCACTTTCCCATCATAGATTGTTTTATACCATAACCTCCTCTCCGGGGAATTCAAAAAATCCCCAAGATCCAAAATTTTTCTCAAACCGATCATCGGCTTCATGTTTTTTTCTTTCTTTGTCACACGAAATGGCATGCTTTTTTAGAGGAGACAAAACCGGACATGCCCCCATGTTAATGGAGTGGACGGTGGTTTTGACAGAGTGGATAACCTGCAGAAAAGATGGAGGGGTCATTTCACAAAAATGCCCGGCAGGAATCCATAGTGCTATAATGGAAAAAAGAAGGAGGCTAAAAACATGTCCGTCCAGGAACAAATCCAGAAACTGGCACAGGAATTTTCCGGAGAACTGAAGGAGAAACGGGGCCTTTACGAACTGTCCATTCCCATCGCCGAACGGAAAACGTTCTTGAGTAAGCAAAAGCTCGTTTACCTGGCGCGCTTTCGTATCGATGAAGCCGAAAAACGCCTCAGGTTTAACGAAATGCTTCAAGAATCCGGAACGGGCTTATCAGGCGGTGATTCCGACCTCACTCCCGGCTTTGGCTTCAAGAAGGAGAGTTATAATACCTTTTCTGGAAAGCGCAGCGGAACCATCGAAGAACAATCCCGGCTTCTGGGTAAAAAGTACGAGTACCGCTTTGATTTCACCCTGCTCCGAAAACGAGTCGAAGAGATAACCCAAAAAGAGGGATACACCTTTGAATATCAGATAACCCCTCTTGGCCTTTAAAGAGCTAAAGACCTGCAAAACACATTGAGGGGTTTTCTTCGAACAAAATCGGTCAGGTTCTCCCCTAACAAGCGGTGAGGAGTAACTGTATCACACTCTTAAAATCTTTCAGTAACGGAACGAGTTAGCCTCCTCAAACATGGCGATGATGTTTTCCGGAGGCACACCGGCCATGATGTTGTGAACCTGCTGGAAGACATAACCACCACCGGGAGCAAAGGCAGTGATATTGCGACGGGTGTTTTCCCGTACCTCTTCTGGAGTTCCAAAGGGAAGCACCCGCTGGGTATCACATCCCCCACCCCAGAAGACTATGTCTTTCCCGAATTCCCGCTTCAATTTTTCCGGCTCCATGTCTCTGGCGGTAATCTGAACCGGCTGGATCACGTCAAGACCCGCTTCGATGAGGTCCGGAAGGAGCTGATAGACACTCCCGCAACAGTGGAGCGCCACTTTAAGGTGTGGATACTTCTTTTTCGCCGTTTGCCACATCATCCCGTGGCGGGGTTTAAAGAATTCCCGGTACATAGCCGGGGAAATCTGTGGACCGGTCTGCATCCCCAGGTCATCCCCAAATCCAATGATATCCACGTACGGACCCCAGACTTCCAGAAACTTCTCCAGATTCCCAAAATGAAACTCCAGAAGCCGGTCCAGAAAGCAATGGATGCGGGTGGGATTGAGGGCCATTTCGGTAAAGAGGTTATCGATGCGAAAGACAAACTGCGCAGTTTCCAGGAGATTTCCCCCAAAAGGAGCATATATAGCCCGGTCGGTAGACTTTCGCAATCTCTCGGCGTAATTCCTCTGTTCTTCCAGAGACCAGGGATAGGGAGGAGCACCCAGGCGGAACCACATCACCTGGGCAAGATAGTATTCCAGCCGTTCGAAGGTTTCGTCGGGATTATCGGCCAGAGGGAAATAACACTGTTCAAAGTAGAGACATCCCGGTCGCTGGATGCAGATAGGTTGCCCTTCGTCACCCCGCACCACCCAGCCCTCTTCGGTTCTCTCCACCTCGATAAAGGCCGGTATCTTGCAGGGGGTTCCATCGGGTAATTCCCAGTCCTTCCAGTAACCTTCCTCTTCCGCAAAGAGGTGTTCCATTCCCACCACATCGGCCTGCACCAGGTCAAGGACATCTTTCTCAATCAGAGCCAGTTGCTGGATGAAATCGTAGATGAAAACGGGTTTCTCCGGTAATCCCAGCGCTCGGCGCAAGTTTCGATAAGCCAGAGCCATGATACCCGAAGAACGATGTCCCCCAAAGTCGATGGGGATTTTATCCGCCTCTTTATGTTGCAACGCCAACCGTACTCTCTCGCGTGAAGTCATTTTCTCACCCTCTCTATTCACCGATAATTTTCACCAGAACCCGTTTTTTTCTTTTCCCGTCAAACTCCCCGTAAAAAATTTGTTCCCAGGGTCCCAGATCGAGCTCCCCATCGGTCACCGCTACCACCACCTCTCGCCCCATAATGGTGCGTTTGAGGTGCGCGTCGGCATTATCCTCCCCAACATTGTGGGCATACTGCTCATAGGGTTTCTCCGGAGCCAGCCGCTCCAGCCACCGTTCAAAATCCCGATGTAAACCCTCCTCATCATCATTGATAAAAACACTGGCAGTGATATGCATGGCATTGCAGAGAAGCAAACCCTCCCTGATACCACTTTCCCGCACACATTCTCTTAAAATCGGGGTAATATTGAGAAACGCCCGGCGAGTGGGCGTTTCAAACCACAACTCCTTCCGATAACTTCGCATATCGACCTCCTGGTTTATTTTACCACAACCTCAGGAAGAGTCTCGCTCAGTCTTTTTCTGACTCGAGCCACTGCTTCTTCGGTGGGAGGAAGCAAGGTTGAAAGGGTATACTCTTTCCCAATCCGGCTGTACTTTCCTACTCCCAGACGGTGGTAGGGAAGGATTTCAACCTGTACCCCTGGAAAACCCTTGAGAAAAGACTGTAGGCACACTATATCCCCTTCCCCATCGTTCACCCCAGGGATGAGAGGATATCGCAAAAAAAGCTTCTCCGGGTGAAGGTGGAAAAGGCGCCGGGCATTTTCCAGGATTCCCCGGTTTTCTACGCCCACATAATATCGGTGTTTTTCAGTATCCAGGAGCTTGATGTCGTAGAGTACAAGATCCACAAGCTCTGCGAGGATTTTGAGTTTATTCCAGTCCTCCTCTTTCCCTTCAGCATATCCAGAAGTATCCAGAGCCACATGGAAATCCCGAGCCTTCAATCTTCGAACGAGCTCCACGGTAAAGTCAAATTGCGCCAGGGGTTCACCACCCGAAATGGTCACCCCTCCTCCAGATTCTTCGTAAAATGGGCGGTCTTTTTCCACCTCCCGAACCAGCTCTTCTACGGTCACTTCCTTTCCTATCACCTCCAGGGCTCCGGTGGGACAAAGAGCTACGCACAGACCACACACCGTGCAACGGCTACGGTCGATGCGTTGGGGATTTTCAAACTGAACCGCTTTCTCTGGACAGACCTCTAGGCACTTCCCACAATAGAAACACTTGGAAAGCGTAAAGGCGAGTTCCAAGTCCATAGCCTGAGACTCAGGATTGTGACACCACAGGCACTTCAGCGGACATCCCTTCAAAAAAATGGTGGTCCGGATCCCCGGACCATCGTGGAGCGAAAAACGCTGAAAATCAAAAATAATCCCACGTTCCATAACCGCCTGTTACACCTCACCCCTTGCTAACCAGCGAATAGCCTGATACCAGAATTGAGAATAGTACCGCCACTTCACAAAGGCAGTGCCCCAGTGCGGTGCTAAATCCGAAGTAAAAGCCATCGCCCTTCCCTTACCCCTTTCCCAGACTACGATAAAGGGATCATCACCACAACGAGCAACGCAGGTAGCTCCTTCCTTTATCTTCACCCTGTTATAGCCCAGAAAGAGAGGCCATTCCTCCGGGGGAATATCCCTTACCACCGGATGATCGGGAAGGAGAATCTCCGGCTTTACTCCAGAAGTCACCTCAACCCGGTCGTCATTGAGACTGAGGCTTACCGGTAAAATTTCTTCAATTGAGCTTCCACAATAGTTAGCCATGGCCCGAAAGCCCTGGAAGGACATCCATCCTCCACACATCACCAGTCCCCCACCATTTTCCACAAATTCCCGCACCACCGCAAGCCTTTCCGGACCCATCGGTACTTGAAAGACATCGGGATAGAAGGTCAAGGTATTGCAACCTGTGTCACTTAAAACCACCACCTGGTACTCCTCTAATGCCCTGACCTCCCGGGGGAAAGCACTCAGAGCCACATGGTTCGGAAGGTGAACGACTTCCAGATCGGGATAATTCTGAAGCGCTTCCCTAAACCAAAGGGAAAAATCCTCATATCCTCCCAGAGGAACCACATCAAACCCCTTCACGTGGAACTTGACCACAATCCAGGTCTCCCCCACCAGCAAAACCCTAATTTTTCTTTCCATTTTAAACGCCTCCTATCCCTTGCCATACCCGGCCATCAGACCGGAAATAAAGTATCTTCCCAGAAAAATGAATACCGCTACCGGAATAATGGAAGTGATAAGGGCCCCGGCCATCTGGATATGCCATTGGGCAATCTGAGTCCCTTTGAGCTCCGCCAAAAACGGCATTACCGGTTTTACGTCAGGGCCACGGGTCAGAGCAATACCCAACAAGAACTCGTTGTAGATCTGAATGAAAACCAGGATGGTAGCAGAAATAAGTCCCGGGAGTGACACTGGCAGTAAAACTCGCAGATAAAATGGAAACGGCTTGCAACCATCGAGCAAGGCGGCCTCCTCGAGCTCGGGAGGAACTTTCATAAAAAAGGTCCCGGTGATGAGGGTGGCCATGGGAGCGCTCAGGATGGTATAAATGAGTATCAAACCGGCATACGTATTGAGGAGGGAAAGTGTCTTGAGAATATGAGTAATGGGAATAAGCACGATGTGGTAGGGCAAGAACGTAACTACCACGATGAAGAAAAAGAGAAGCGTGGCGAACTTGAAATTGAAACTCGTGAGTGCATATCCGGCTAAAGAGCCTATGAAAACTGCTACAAAGGTGGCCGTAAGGGTGATAACCAGACTATTTCGCAAACCAATCTTCAAAACCTGAAAGGCTTTAGCAAAGTTCGTAAACTGGAATTGCTGGGACGGTACAAGATACTTCTGCAAGGCAACCTCTTGCTGAGTTTTGAGAGATGTGGTTACCAGAGCGTAAATGGGAATCATCCAAACCACCGCCAACACTACCACGAGCAAAGCCGATAGAAAGAGGAAATATCTTTCCTTCATACTCTCACCCACTTCTTGAGCGCCCAGAGCGAGTAAGGAATCACCATAACGGCCGAAAAGCCAAGAATCACAATACTCGTAGCCGCCCCCATACCAATATCTCGAGAATCGAAGGTCAAGCGGTACATCAGGTAAGGCAGAACTTCGGTGCTCACTCCCGGACCCCCTCGAGTCATCACCCACACCAGGTCGAAAACTTTCACCGTGGTGATAGCAAGCATGGTGGTACAGATGAGTGTAGCGTGACCCACGTTGGGGAAAATTACCCGGAAGGCTACCGTGAGATGGGATGCACCGTCCATCTTTGCAGCCTCCACCATCTCGTAGGGAATACCTTTAATGGCTCCCAGGTAGATCACCAGGGAAAACCCCAGATACTGCCAGAAAGCTGCCAGGATCATGCAGTAGATAGCCGTCTGCGGGAGCGCAATCCAGCCCAACCGAGAGGTATTGACCCCTATAAAGCGCAGGAGAGAATTGATGAGACCAGAACTGGGATCGTACATCCAGGCCCAGAGAACTCCAGTGATAATGAAGGAAAGCGACATGGGGAAAAGGAAAATCTGCCACAGGATTTTCTCTCCCCGGCCCAGGTTGTTGAGAAGGTAGGCCAACAAAAACCCTACAAAGACTGTAGGAGCGATAAAGAAAAGTAACCACCGGAGATTGTTCCCCAGATTTACCCAGAAGCGCTGTAAACCGAAGAGGCGTGAAAAATGATAGAGTCCTACAAATTTCCAGGTGGCCTGCAATCCCTGCCAGCCAGTAAGGGCTACCACAAAATCCCACACAATCATACCGTAGAAAATTCCAACGATGACGAGAATCGGTACCAAAAATAATAATCCCTGAGTCCGATAATAACGCATCGCTTTCCCCAGTTTTCCAAACGGGGTGGGTAACTACCCACCCCGTTTGGAGTTTCTCACTCCCAGAACCAGCTGCAGGCTTCGGCAAGCTTGGTCCGTTCGGCGGCTTCAGCAATACTTGTAATAGCAGCATTCACGTCCTTATCCACCAGGAACCGGGTCAGAATGTCCATGAGCTCACTGCCAAAAGCCGGTGTGATCATTCCTCCATGGAAACCGTCACATACTGCCCGTAGCGTTGCTAAGTCTTGAGCGCTTCTTTTCCGATAGGGATCAGGGTAGACATCGGCTGGCACATCGTTCACAATGGTAACCGACCCTTTGATCAGGTTAAAGGCTTTCTGAGCCTCAGGGGTAGTGCACATGAGTATCCAATCCCGCGCGTTGTTGGGATGCGGTGCACCCTTGGGCAGGGGGAAGGTATCAGCATGACCCATCCAGATATCTCCTGGAATGGCCGTTACACTGAAGTCCACCTCCGGTTCCATACCGATAGCCAGATAGTACCCCAGAATCCAGTCCCCCATCCAGTACATGGCAGCTTCTCCAGTCTTCAGAAGAGCCCCTGCCTCGTCCCAGCTTTTGGTGGCATGCCAGGGGTAAATGTAGGGAATCAGGGCTGCATACCGTTCCATGGCCTGACGGAAGGTAGGGTCGTTGCGGAAATCAATGCGACCGGTATTGGCTTTCTCATAGAAATCCGGACCCCCGGTGGTCAAAAGCACCATATCATAGAGGTAAGTCGACCATACCTTCTCCCGGGTTCCCAGAGCAAGAGGTGATACTTCAGGTTTAGCTTCTTTGATTTTCTGACAGGCAGCTAAAAGGTCATCATAGCTTTCTGGGGCTTTGATGCCCAGCTCATCCAGCATCTTTTTGTTGTACCACAGCCAGTTCGTGCGATGCGCGTTGATGGGCACGGAGTAGACGTGACCTCCAAATTTGAGGGTTTTGACCCACATCGGGTTGATACGAGCTTCAAAATTGGTGGCTTGCCAGATATCGTCCACTGCTTCCAGATATCCAGCATCGATATAATCTTTTTGCTGATTCCCCTGGTGGTCCTGGAAGGAATCGGGAGGAATTCCTGCTGCCAGATTGCTCATGAGCACGGCCAGCATCGTTTCTCCCCCACCACCGGCTACTGGATTCTCCACGATTTTGACTCCAGGATTGCGCTTGGTATAGAGTTCGAAAAGGGCATCAATGGCTTCTTTTTCTCCACCAGCCGTCCAGTAATGGAAGATGATAAACTCAGCCTCTTTCTCCTGTCCCCAGATAACCCCCATACCACCTGCTACCAAAAGCACCATCACAAACCATACTATAAAACGCTTCATTGCGCTCTCCTCCTTTCTTTTTCAAAATAGCCCCGCTCTGCAACCACCCAACCTCATAGACCTACCTCCTTCTCACCCCCTCTCTTTTTCAGTTCCTCAAAGGCAAGTACTGCACCTCCCAGCACTCCTCCTTGATCACCCAATTTCGCCTCCCGAATCACGGTCTGTGAAACGATCTCTACCGGAAGAGTGCTTTTCAGGTGCTGTTTTACCTGATCCCCAAAAGCACGCCACAGAGCTTTGCCCAGGCTCCCTCCCACCACTATCCCCTGAGGGTTCAAAATCTGAATGAGGTTGAGGAAGGTAACCTTGAGATATGCCAGAAAAGGTCGAAAAGCTTCCTGAGCAGTGGGGTTTCTCGAGGAAGCAAGTTCCACAAAGCGCCTGACACAATCGCTTCCATCCTCACCGGCAAAGAGCAGTCGACAGGATGGTTCTTCTTGGACGAAACGTTCCATCCCCAACCCCGAAAGGAGCGACATAAGACACCCCCGATTGCCGCATTTACAGAATTTTCCCTCCAAATCCACCACCATATGGCCAAACTCACCAGCATTCCCCAGAAATCCCCGATAGAGCCGTCGATCGATGAAAATAGCTCCGCCAAGACCGGTGCTGATGGTGAGGTATACCCAATGGGAAAAATCACGGGCAGCCCCAAGATACATCTCGGCAAGGCCGGCCAGATTGGCATCATTATCGAGCACCACAGGGAAGCCAAGGCGTTCGGTAAGCATGGAAGCTAATGGAACTCCTTCCCACTCCTCGCAGAGGAGATTGGAGTAGGAAAAGGTCGAACCCTGAGAGAAGTTAACAGGTCCTGGATATCCTACCCCAATTCCCATTATAGCAAATTCGGGATTTCGACGGAGAAAAATCGTCACGTTCTCGGCGATTAAATCCACAAGTTGCTGCGGAGTGGCAAAACGGTGTTCTTCGGTGATCAGGAAATCCAAAAGCTCAAGACGACGATCCACAAGCCCGATCCGGAGTTTGGTGCCCCCGATATCAATTCCCAGAACCGCCCTTTCTCCCACCACTTTCCCTCCTACAGCGTGTGCTCAGTACGGCGAATAATATCCTCCTGGGTACGAGGGTCAAGAGCAATGAAGAGAGCACTATAACCGGCCACCCGCACAATGAGATCCCGGTACCTCTCAGGATGTTTCTGGGCATCACGAAGGGTTTCGGCATCCACCACGTTAAACTGTACGTGCCAGCCCTTGAGATCCCGGAAAAACACTGTAAAAAGCTGCACGAGCTTCTGGAGTCCTTCCTCGGTGGCGAGCACCGCCGGAGCAAACTTCAAATTCAAAAGCTGGGCGATCATCTTGACCGTCTGAAGTTTGCTCACCGACTTCAATACCGCAGTGGGTCCATTTTTCTCGGTCCCATAAAAGGGAGAAACTCCCTCCGCAATGGGCTCTCGAGCCCGCCGCCCATCGGGAGTAGCTCCAACACTCATTCCCAGTGGGACGTTGGCCGAAATGTTGGAGGTCGAACCACAGTAATTACCCCCAATGGGGCCCCGACCGTAACGGGTGTTACGGTACTTTTTGATCTCTTCAAGATAATCACCTAAAACCCGGAAGGCCAAGATATCCACCGCATCCACATCGTTTCCGTACTTGGGCACCTCTTCCAAGAGAAGTTTACGGACCATCTCCCCGCGATAGCCAGAAAAATCACTTTGCAGGGCTTCCAAAAGTTCCTGCCAGGTAAGTACCTTCCGCCGGTAGATGAGTTCACGGATATTGGCTAAACTGTTGGTTACGTTCGCTAATCCTGAGAAAAGACCGCTCACCACATCATACACTGCTCCGCCCTCTTTGATATGTTTACCCCGGGAAAGGCAATCTTCCACCAGAGCAGAACAAAATGCATCCGGAACAAGTTCTTCCAGAGCAAGGTCTGCGGTGGCATCCATCAGAACCTGGCATTTGGTATAGAAGAAGAGCTGACGCTGAAACTCCCGGTAAAAACTCTCAAAATCAGGACACGCCTCAGGTGGACGGGTACTACAGAGCATTACCCCGCTTTGAGGACAGCGACCCCCATGAAGGGTGAGTTCCAAAATTTTCAGAACGTTGAGAAAAGTCATTCCGGTATTGCGATATCCCCACTTTCCTGGAACCGCCGCTTCCACACACCCTACAATCGCGTAGTTCCGGGCATCTTCGATGGTTACGCCTTTATCAAGCAGGGCAGGAATAATGATTTCGTCATTCTTCATGGCCGGCATTCCAAAGCCGAGGCGGATGACCCGAGCGCACTCCCTGAGGTAACTCCGGGGCGAAAGAGCATGAAACCGAGCCGAAAGATTGGGAGTGGTGAGCCGCAACCCTCCTACCGCCTTCAGGATGAGGTAAGTTAACTCATTGGTGGCATCCTGACCCCGAATATCCTGGCCCCCAATGGTAACATTCTGGTAGGTGGCGTAACCGATCCCAAACTGGGTATGCGACCAGGGACGGATTTTGTTAATGGTGAACATCTTGACAAACAGATTCTGCAAAAGTTCAACGGTTCTCTCAAGGGTGAGGTTTCCCGCTTCAAAATCCCTCTTCCAGTAAGGGTAGAGATACTGATCCACTCTTCCCAAAGAGAAAGAATGACCATTGCTTTCGATCTGGGTGAGGAGATGAATGAACCAGACGGACTGTACCGCCTGCCAGAAAGTGCGGGGAGGATTCTCGGGAACCACCCTCACATTTCCGGCCATCTCGAGGAGCTCCCGACGACGTTCAGGATTCGTGGTCATCTCAGCTTCAAGGGTGAGAAGTTGAGCATAGCGATGGGCAAAACGAATGGCAGCTTCCAGAACCAGGAGTACCGACTGGTAGAAAACCTGCTTTTTCAGGTAAAAAGGGTCACCCTCTGAGAGTGCTTCCATATGACGCCTGGTTTCTTCGATTATCCCTCGAAGCCCCAACCGTAAAACTTTTTCGAAGTGAACGATAAGATGCCCGTCTCCAGAAGTGATGTTGCCCCGTCCCGATATTACTCCAATTTCCTGGGCCTTCTTTACAGATTCGGGGATGATACTCATAGCTCGGTCATAAAGGGTTCTTCCCTTCCAGTAAGGAAGGATTTCCGAAAGAAGAATTTTCTTATCCTCCTCTGTGATTTCGAACACATCTCCTGGACGTCGAGCAAACTGGTCAATTTCCTCCTCAATCCAGTCCGAAGAATACTCTGGGAAGATCGGTGCCCCCCGAATCTGGGAAGCCTGGTTACCCACCAGGAGCTCGTCCCGAAAAATCATGATGCTCATTTCATCCAGAGTTCGAGATAGAGCCCGAGCTCTTCTGAGAATCGGAGGATCTCCTTCAAAGGACCGGTATACTCTGGTATAAATACGAGCACGCTCCGTACAAACACGGGGAACGGTTTGTAGGAGTTCTTCTCGCATATGGCGAATTCTATCGCTCATGGCAAACGGCATGACCATCAAATCCTGTTCCTCAACCAAACTCACACTCACGGTGGTACCTCCTTTTTCGGTCAAATCCGTTTCCGGACTACCTCAAAGTGGAAATATTTAGCACTGTAATAATCCCGGGAAAATGCGATCACCTGCTCGTTTCTCCCGAAGTGGAGATGCTCAAGGAGGAGAAAGGGAGTGTTCCCTGCCTGCTTTAACTTCTCTTTAATTTTTCCTTGAGGAAGGTAGGGAATAATTTGAGCAATAGAGTGAGAAATCGTAATACCTCGTCTCTCCAGAGCCTCAAAGAGAGAACCCTGCCAGTCCGCAGGGGTAAAATCGGCTACCAGAACCTTGGGCAAAGTATCCTCCAAGTATACAGCTACTTCTCCCCCAAAACCCCGCAACCGAGTTGCTTCCACAACCGGTGTCCCCAATGAAACTCTTAGCTTTATCGACAGCGTTTCGTCAGCTTCTCTCTCACGCACTTCCCACTCTATAGTTTCTAATTCAATACCCGATTCCCGAGCCATTTCGGTAACACTTCTGAGCTGCGCAATGTTCTTTCCCAGGGATTGGGGATCAACCGCGAGATATACCCCTTTCCCTTGTTTTACTTCCACAAAATGCAACTGTTCCAAACTCCGGATAGCCTCTCGTACCGTAGTTTTACTCACCGATAGGAGATCGGCAAATTCATCGATGGAAAGTAGCCGCTCTCCCTTAGCGAGCTTTTGGCGGAAGATAAAGCCCAAAATTTCTTTTTTCGCCTGATTGACCAGATTCTCCCGAGTTATCATGTCACCTGATCACATGAATAGTATACACAGGAAATACACTACGCGTCAAGGAAAAATTCTGGAAAAGACAAGATACATATGCGACATGAGTGCGTAATGGATCACTATTCCAAGGTATGCCCGATATTGAGGAGAATACCAGGCTGGAGGAGGTTTCAAGGCATGATTGCCAGCCCGAGAAGGTTTGGAGAGCGCGAAGGAGCTCAACAGAGACTTCAAGATTATCAGGCTTTATGAGAGATACGGTGAAGACGCAGTCAGAGAGGCTTTTGGAGTTGACTGAAAACTGATGAGCAAATGGCGGAAGCTCTTTGAGAAAATGGTGGGCGCATTGAAGACCTGATATCCCATAGCACCCCCAAGACGGTGAGAAGATCCCATATCCATCCGAAGATCATCGGCTTCATCGGAGACTGGAGAGAAAATCAAACCTCTTTTGGATGAATACCGGAGAGAGGGGTTCAAAACGTTTCTGAGTCCACCATAGGCAATATTATCAGGAGACATTGGTTCTTTTTCCAGAAACCCCGCCGGGCATACCATAATCCCGATAGCCAGTGGGTCCAAAAGAACAAGGAGAAACCAGAAAGGATCAGGGTAAAACATCCCTGGGGCGGTAGAGCGGGTAACGGATGGGATTAGAGACTATTTTGAGAGTACAGGTGTTACCGGCAAGTTCGCCTTCACCCTGAATCATGAGAGACTTCTATGCAAGATTCAAAGCCGCATACCTCTTTGAAATTAGGGTTTGGCAGCGGGATAGGTTCTGAGAACCTGGCAGAGTTTGATGGTATACCCCATCTCTTTAGTTATCCCAGATGCCCTCAAATCGATGCTCACATAGAAAGATATCATAGAACCATCCAGGCGGAATTTCTCGATACTCATCTGGATATCATCCATGACAAAAAGCTCTTTCATCAGGCACTCGCTGATCATCTGATCCTCTCCAACACCAATTCGGTCTATAATCGAGAAAGGAGAAATGTCGCAAATGTCCCTCATCTATAATACAGATTTTTTGACTTTTGATTTGAGAAGAGATAATATAATGACAGTTCTCCTCAAAGGGAGGGAAAAACCATGCGTGCAAAATGGTTCACGTTAACTGTGTTATGCGTGTTTCTCGTCGCCATCCTGGCAGGATGTGGAGGGGGACCACCAACCTCCACCCCTACTCCTACTCCTTCGCCAACAAAAACCGCTAAACCAGAAATTGTGAGCGCCATAGCTGGAGCTCGGACGCTCCAGAGTGGTGATGCCATCCAGCCAGCAACAGTGGTGAACTTTACCGGACAGGGACCGGCGGATGCCGTGATTCGGGTATATTCCGGAGCTACACTCATCGGGACTGTAACCACTAACGCTGCCGGTGCCTTCAATTTCCCCTGGACCGCAGGAGCAACCGAGGGTACCACTACCCTCCAATTCACCGCCAAAAAACCGGACCTTGATGAGAGCGACCCAGTAGCTTTTACCCTAGTGATCGACGGCACCGGTCCATCTATTGTCTCGGGGAGCGCCAAGGCCGATGCCCCAGGTGGCACTCCACCGGTTATCACCATCGTTTTCAACGAACCTCTGGTGGTGAGCGATATGACTCAGTTTACCTTAGTACCCTCACCATACTTCACCATTGTGCTGGGAGGACCGGGACTATTCAACCTCAGTCAGATTTCCCTGGGTGCCGATAAGAAAACCGTGACTCTGACCGGTACAGCGTTAACCGACCAGTTAACCGCAGGCATTGCCGTGCTGGTGCAATTCGTCACATTCGGACCACTCACCGTTACCGATCAGGCCGGGAATCCTTGTGTCCTTCCCGCACAGATTACCTTTACCGTCTCTCCGTAACCAGATAGGGGGCCTGCCCCCCTATCTGGAATACCAAAAGAAAGAAGGATAACGGGTGAAGGGCGGCGTTTTCCTTTCGATGGTTTTTCTCCTTGTAGTGATACCCTTGGCTTCTTCCTGGGGTCAATGTTCCGAGAGACCTCTTCTTTTCCTTTCCCTTCTTAAGGAAGGAAAGTACCAGGAAGCCCATCAAATGCAGGATGAGAAAATGCAGAAGCTTCTTCCTCAAGCTACCCTCCAGAAAATGTGGGAGGACATGAAAAAAGATCTGGGAGCTCTCCTCTCCTTTGAAACCAGGACCACCAACCGGAAAGATGGTTACCTCGTGACTGCAATCCTCTGCCGGTTTGAGCGGATGACCCTCCTTGCTCAGGTCGCTCTGGATGAAAGGGAGAGAATCGCCGGCCTTTACTTTCTCCCTTCTACCGAAAAGGAGTACGTCCCCCCTTCTTACGTTGACCAGAATCGCTTTACCGAAAAAGAAATTGTCTTCGGCACCCCAGGGTGGGAACTGCCTGGAACCCTCACCATTCCCAGAGAAAAGGGGCCTTTCCCGGTGCTCCTCCTTGTCCATGGCTCTGGCCCCAACGACCGTGACGAGACCATTATGGGGAATAAGCCCTTTAAAGACCTGGCCTGGGGATTGGCGACCCAGGGTATCGCAGTATTCCGCTACGATAAGAGAACCTACACTCACGGTACCAAGCTTTCCATGTCACCAGAACTCCTGCAACTCACCGTGGAAGAAGAAGTCATCGCCGATGCGCTATCGACCCTCCAGCTCTTGCGGAAACAGCCAGAGATTGACGGTGAACAAATTTTTCTTCTGGGGCACAGCCTCGGGGGATATCTGGCGCCTGAAATTGCCCGCCGTGACGGGAAGCTTCGGGGAATTATTCTCTATGCCGCACCGGCGAGAGCTCTTCATCAACTCATTCCCGAACAGATGGAGTATCTTTTTTCTTTAGACGGGCATCCTGACACCGAAGAACTCCAGAAACTCGAAGTCGCCAGAAAGGCCGTGGAAGGAATCAACCGGCGGACCTTTGCCGCCACCGATATCATACCCGCACTGGGTGGCTATGCTTCGTACTTTTATAGTCTCCTCGACCTCAATCCTACCGAAAGTGCCCGGCAATTAACTCTCCCCATCCTCGTTATCCAGGGCGGAAGGGACTATCAGGTAAGCAAGAGTGACTTTACCCTCTGGCAAGAAGCGCTTGCCAACCACCCTGAAGTTTCTTTTCGATGTTACCCTGATCTGAATCATCTCCTCTTTCCGGGGATAGGTCCTTCCACCCCCAAAGAGTATGAACAACCCAACCATGTGGACGAACAATTGCTGAAAGACATAGCCTCCTGGATTAAAAAGCACACCGTTACGGCAAAATAGCCTTTCTCTGCAGGTCTTCTCTCCGTCTTCTTCCCCGGATGAGGGGGGGCGATTTGAGGTGCTAGAGGTGAAATGTATGGCGCGCCCGAGAGGAATTGAACCTCCAACCTACGGCTCCGGAGGCCGTCGCTCTATCCGTTTGAGCTACGGGCGCACCTTAACCTTGCCTTTATTCTAACAATTTCCCTCCGGTGATGTCAACAAAAAAGGAAGAGCAAGCCTGCTCTTCCTTTCGCAATCCTCTATACGGAACCCAAAAACTACTTCACCAGATCCCGCAAACCTTTTCCGGGACGGAAGAAAGGAACCTTTGCTTCGGGAATCCGGATCTCTTTACCCGTCTGAGGATTTCGCCCCCTTCTCCCGGCTCTCTTCTTCACCCCAAAGGTACCAAAGCCAACCAGCTGAACCTTACCGCCCTTTTTCAGTTCGTTCTGAATGACATTCAAAAATACATCCACCACGGTTGCGGTGTCTTTCTTGGTAATCGACACCCCTTCCTTTTTCAACTCCTCCGCCAGAGCACCTACCAAATCCTGTTTGTTCATCTTCTCTCTACCTCCTTATTGATGAAATTTATCCCTCCTTAAGCGGGAAGGACGATAAAACGAATAGCGGTTTTTTCCGTGTCATCAATTTTTACATCAACAAAGGCTGGGATGCAAACTAAGTCTATACCACTTGGAGCCAGGTAACCTCTGGCAATGGCAATCGCCTTGACTGCCTGGTTGACTGCCCCAGCCCCTACTGCTTGCATTTCTGCTCTTCCGTGTTCTCGAATGACTCCGGTCAATGCTCCAGCTAAAGCGGCCGGCCTGGTTTTGGAAGATATCTTTAAAAGCTCCATGTCCTAACCTCCCCAGTTTTATTAATCCTGCCTCTTCTGAGTCGGCGTTCCCCCCAAACCAACAAGGAAAAGGCCTCCTCCTTCCCGTTGCTTATTTTAGCGTATCGCGCCAGATTTTGCCAACCAAAACTCAATATTTTTCATACCCTTCGGTGTTCTCGAAGCATCTCACCCCCTCAATGAGCAGTTTTTTCTCGTTGTCGTACCGCATCACCTGTAAAGCCACCGGTACAGAAAACCACGAAGCCGCGCTGATCTCTTTTTCTTCCTCCCTTCTCCCCTCTCCCACCGGTTCCATCAGAAAAAAAGAAGCAGTCTCTTCAAACTCCTGTCCGTTTCTTCGGTAGGTAAAACAAATTTCTCCCACCTTTTCGTGCGCTACCACCCGGTAACCGGTCTCTTCCCGGACTTCTCGCACCGCCGCTTCCGTCTCATTTTCATCATCATCCAGGTGACCCTTGGGCAAAGTCCATGCTCCGGAATCCCTCTTTTGCACCAGAAGAACTTCCACAACGCCGTTATTCCTTCTGAAGACGATTCCACCACTTGAGTATACCTTCTTCATTTCTCATCAATCCCATTCCATCACTCGTTCACGGTATGATTCTTCTTGAGAATGAGTGCACCCTGCTCTACCCCAAGTTCTCGAGCCACCGGTACACACTTGGCCTTCAGGAGAAAGTAAATCTTTTCTCTTCTCCCACTGAGACTTTCAAAATTACCCTGACCCTTCGAAATAATGACATCCGCTCTCTTCCATACCTCCTGGAGCTCTGAGGGGCCGTCCTCGGGAACGATCCCGCATTCATCCTTACCGGTGGTAAGAGCCTGAGCAAAATCACCCAGCCCCACTTCCTGAAAATCTTCCACAAGCACATCGTTCGATATGGGACCGCCTTTAACCACGAAAAAGATCTCCTGAACGCCAATTTTCTTCAATTCTTCCAGTAGTATTTTATCAAATACGATTTCACCAGCGTTGTCGCCCACATAAATCAGGGTTCTGGCTCCCTGCACATCCTGCTCAAAAGCCGAGAAATCATACAATCCCCACCGAACATTATACAACTGATCAAGGATCTGAAAAGACTGAATTTCCCGATACACACCCAGGTCGATAATATTTCCCACAATCGCCACCCGCACGGCTCTTTCCAGCGCACCATTTCCCTCTCCGACGAAATTTTTCAGTTCCGGATAGAGCTTCATAGCCAGACGGTTGTAATGTCTCTTGTGCTGATAGTAGATGTCATCCACCCCGGTCATTTCTCGAGCTATCTTATGTGCCAGAGAAGTCATGTAGGCCGGAGTCCACTCCGGGCTGGCCTGTGCATATATCGAGCAGATTTTCTGGGAAACTTTCCAGAGAAAATCTCGCTCCGGACGGACGACACCTGCCGCCTCCTGAGCCTGCCTCACATTGCAGCGAAAACACTCTATCTGAGCTTTCATTTTTATCCTCCAACTTCTTCTTTAAAGAATTTCTTCAACTGATCCTCACTTCCCAAAATATAGATCACATCTCCATCCAGCAGGGTCTCATCGGCAGAGGGAGAAACAATGTATTTTCCACCCCGACGCAGCGCAAGAACCGTAATGCCGTAACGATTTCTCAGCTTCGATTTGTTCAAGGTACTTCCGTGAAGCGAAGAAGGTAATTGAATCTCCACAAGGTTATGCCCCGGAAAGAGTTCCTCGGTCCTGATAGCATTGGGAAAAGAGAGGGTCTTGGCTACCTTCAGGGCAATGTCCTGCTCCGGGAAAATTACCCGGTCCGCCCCAATTTTAGCCAGAATCCTCCCGTGCATGGCGTTGATGGCTCGAGCAATCACGAGCGGCACACCCAATTCCTTCACAGCCAGGGTGGTTAAAACGCTGGATTGAATGTCATTACCAATGCTCACGATGGCCACGTCAAAGTTCTTAATCCCCAGAGCTTCCAGGACCTTCTCGTCAGTGGTATCCGCCTGCACCACTTCGGTAATTTTCCCTGCCAGTTCTTTGACCGGTTCCTCCTGAATGTCCACCCCCAGAACGGTAAAGCCCTGCTCGTAGAGTGCCACCGCAATACTGCTACCAAATATTCCCAGGCCAAAGACCGCAAACTGCCTCATGAACATCATCTACCTTCCAAAATTTCAGGAAACCTTTTTCGCCCCCTGAGACTTACCTTCCAGTTTCTTCATGAAAGATTCCCGATGCACAATAAATCTTTCCAGTCGCCCTTCCCCAACTTTTTCAACTTCATCAAAAGCTTCGGCTTCAAATACCAGGCGGTTACGATATATCTCAACCAGAGTAGCCCGAGCGGTTACTTTCATTCCCTGAGGAGTAGCAGCAATGTGGGAAACGCTGATTCGCGTCCCCACACTGACATACCCTTCAGGAAGGTGGCGCTTCACCGCTTCATGAGCGGCGTTGTCCATAAGAGAAACGAGCATGGGAGTGGCAAAAGCAGGAACCATGTCGGGATCGAAGCGATCTGCCGTATTTTCATTACCGACTATGGTGCTTGCCATACCCGTCAGACCAACTCTCAGGGTATTAACCTTCATCGTTCTTTTCTCCCCCTTCATCTTTACGTTCAGGCTGGGTAGCAGCATTCTGTTCTTCTGACATCGGCCCAAAACCCAGAACTTCATCAATTTCCTCTCGATTCAGAACTTCTTTCTCGATCAACTTGTTGGCCAGAGCGTCGAGTTTTTCCCGGTGACTCAGGATAATATCTTTTGCCTGCTCATAGGCCTGGTCGATAATCGCTCTCACTTCTTTGTCGATCGCATAGGCAATCTCCTCACTGTAATTACGGTCCTCAGCAATGTCTCTTCCCAGAAAGACTTCTTTGTGCTTCCTTCCCAGAGTTAAAGGACCCAGAATCTCGCTCATTCCATATTCACAGACCATCTCCCGGGCGATCTCGGTAGCTTTTTTCAGGTCATCATGGGCTCCGGTCGTAACATCTTTAAAAACGATTTCCTCTGCCACTCTGCCACCCAAAAGCATGGTTAAACGTGAAAGGAGTTCTTGCTTACTCATGAGATAGCGGTCTTCAGTAGGAAGCTGCAAGGTGTATCCCAGAGCAACCCCACCGCGGGGGATGATGGAAATCTTATGAACCGGGTCACTATTAGGGAGAGAACGGGCCACCAGAGCATGACCGGCTTCGTGGTAGGCAATGATTTTCTTTTCCCGGTCGCTGATGATGACGTGTTTCCTTTCCGGTCCGGCAATGACTTTATCAATAGCTTCCTCAAATTCTTCCATCTCGATGACACTCTTTCCCTTTCGAGCAGCAAGCAATGCCGCTTCGTTCACCAGATTTGCCAGATCTGCACCCACAAAACCCGGCGTTCTGCGGGCCAGAACCTTCAAATCGACATCCTTTCCCAGAGGTTTCCCCCGCACATGGACCTTCAAAATGGCCTCCCTCCCCACCACATCCGGCTGAGGAACGGCAATTCTTCGATCAAACCGGCCAGGACGGAGAAGGGCTGGATCCAGAATATCAGGGCGGTTCGTCGCCGCAATCAGGATAACCCCCTGGTTAGGATCAAATCCGTCCATTTCTACCAGAAGTTGATTCAGGGTCTGTTCTCGTTCATCGTGTCCTCCGCCGAGACCTGCTCCCCGGTGTCTTCCCACTGCATCCAGCTCATCCACAAAGACGATGCAGGGAGCATTCCGCTTGGCATTGGTAAAAAGATCCCGCACTCGAGCTGCCCCCACACCCACGAACATCTCTACAAAATCGGAACCACTGATGCTGAAAAAGGGCACACCCGCCTCTCCGGCAATAGCCTTGGCAAGCAGGGTTTTCCCCGTTCCCGGTGGCCCATAGAGCAAAACCCCTCTGGGGATGCGAGCTCCGGTTTTCTGAAATTTGCGGGGGTTCTTTAAAAAATCAACCACTTCTTTGAGCTCTTCTTTGACCTCATCGATTCCTGCGACATCCTCAAAGGTTATCTTGACCTTTTCCGGATCCACCATTTTTGCCCGACTTTTTACAAAAGAAGTAACCTTACTCCCTCCACCCTGCAATTGCTGGAGCAAGAAGACCCATACCACAATCAATAAAATGGTGGGGAAAAGTGAACTCAAAATGCGAGCCCACCAGGATGGCTCTGCAGGGGGACGGACTTCTATTTCCACGTTTTTCTCCCGTAAAATTTTGATTAAATCTGGGTCATTCGGAACATAGGTGGTAAATCGAGAACCATCGCGCATTTCTCCGGCCACGTTCTGGTCGGCCATAATGACGCGATCCACCAGCCCCCGCTGCACTGCATCCAGAAACTGGCTATAGGTGAAAATCTGGGGGGGAGTTTCTCTCTGCATGAGAGACGTGGCCAGAGAGATAATAATAATGAGGAACAGCAGGTAAAAACCAAGATTTCTATAGAATTTCCCACCCGGATAACTGTTCATTGGCTCTTATTCACCTGTCCTTTTTCTTTTTCTCAAACCTGAGCACCGCTCTGATAATATTCCGGCTTCAAAACAAAAATGAAAGGATAATTACGGTAGCGCTCGGCAAAATCAAGTCCATAACCCACCACAAATTGATTGGGAATGTTGAAACCCAAATAATCGACCTCCAGGTCTTTAACGATGCGCCTTTCTTCTTTATTGAGAAGCGCGCAAATCCTCAAACTCGCCGGTTCCCTGGTAGCCAGGACTTCTTTCAGGTGTTTCAAAGTCAACCCGGTATCCACAATATCCTCCACTACCAGGACATGTTTATGGGTGATGGGCTTATCCAGATCCTTGAGAATTCTCACAATACCGCTCGATTCGCTTTCTTCACCATAACTTGATATGGACATAAAGTCAACACTCAGAGGAACACGAATATTCCGTACCAGGTCAGCCATAAAGATGAAAGCACCCCTCAGGATCCCCACCACCCGGATTTCCTTTCCCTGGTAATCCCGGGTGATCCGCTCTCCCAGTTCCTGCACTTTACTGCGCAGTTCTTCCTCCGAAATAAGAATCCGCTCTATAAAATCTTCCACCTCTTCACCTCTTGCGCATCCTCATGGCCACACTCAGAATACGTCTGCTATTTTCCTGGACTACAACCCGTTCGTCAAGAGCAATTCCAGGTATCCAGAGAATCTTCTCCTGATCACAGAGAAAAGGAATTCTGGTCCGCCATTCCCGGCACAAACCACACCCCTCAAAAATCTCCTTCACCTTCTTCATTTTCCCATCCTTACATATTCTATCGCCCTCTCGAAAATTACGCACCAAAAAAGGAGGGGTACTCTTATCAAAATCGAGAGTCACACTCCACCCATCCTGTGCTTTTAGTACTCTTTCCAGGTTACCCTCTACAGACAACCCAACTTCCGACAGGATATTCTGACCAGGTAACGTAACCGGGAACTCCCAGGGAGGAGTTTTGAGTAGAGGTAGAAAAAGCGGCGAGGCATAAAGATATCCCTCCTCTATCCATACCCGTAACTTTCCCGGCAAGATAGTTACCCCCTTTTTCTTCGCCACAATATGAGCAATTGCTTTCAGGTGTTCTCTGGTTACGTCCCAAAGGCTTCCCCTGGCCTGCTCGATGAAGTAGCGGAGAACAAAAAGGCGCTTTTCTTCAGAAAAGGAAAGCAAAAAATCAAGGGAAACTCTGGTAACCCCCTTTTCTCCTTCCCAGGGAAAGTCGGGTTTTGCTTCTCCCAACCCTATTTCCTCCTGAACATTCCAGGATAGACGCAGTAAAGCCTCCTTAAAGCGGGGATTCAATTCTTCCAAAAGCGGCATAAGGAGAAGACGAATGCGGTTCCGGAAGAAGGACGGATCCCGGTTAGAGCTGTCCTCCACAAAAGCAATCCCTCGAGCTTGCAAAAATTCCAGAACTTCCCGCCTGGAAGAAGTGAGCAAAGGACGGATAAAAATATCACTCCGCATCCTCATCCCCGAAAGACCCCGCAGGCCGGTTCCCCGAATAAAATTCATGAGAACCGTCTCCGCCTGGTCATCCAGGGTGTGCCCCAGAGCCACCTTTGAAGCACCCCACTTTTGCGCAATTTCCCGAATAAGGGCGTAGCGAACCTTCCTCGCTGCTTCCTCGAGAGACAAACCCTCTTTAAGCCGCAGGGCACCAACATCGCTTCTTTCAACAAAGATGGGCAAACCCCGATCTCTTGCAAAAGTCAGGCAAAACTGCTCATCTCTCTCCGCCTCGAACCCCCTCAACCCATGATTGAGATGGAAAAGCGCAATTTCAAAGGGAATTTGTTGCCGCAAGTGCAGGAGGATTTCCGTCAATGCTACAGAATCTGGACCGCCGGAGAAAGCAACTAAAACCCTATCACCAGGGGCAATCAGCGAGTAGCTTCGCACACAATCCCAGACTTTACGCTCTAAATGAGACACGCCACACTCAAAAATCTTTGCTGGTGGCGGTGCAGGGATTCGAACCCCGGCACTCCGGGTATGAGCCGGATGCTCTGACCATCTGAGCTACACCGCCACGTCCATCCTAATTATAACCATTCTCCTAAAAAAGACAAGAGAAACGCTATAAGGCTACCCCGGTTTTATTCCCATAGCCTCGCTGAAATGCCTCCAGGCTCAGTTCCAGCATAATGAACCTCAATACCACAGGCGAAATAGAAAAAGTCTTCTGCGACTCCTTGACAGCCAGACAGGTGTTAGGTCATAATTGTTATAATCATTATAATGTCATAAAACCGGTTCAGAGCGACAGGTAGAGGATAAGGATGACACCCAGGAGAAAACTTCCATGAATATCAAAAGAGAATTCTCTCGGGAATCGGAAGAAATCCGGGACGAAGCGGGTATTCCTCTTTACCAGCAACTGAAAAATATCCTGAAAAACTCCATCAACAATGGAATCCTCCGACCGGGAGATCAAATACCCTCCGAAAGCGAACTCTGCAGGCAATACGGTATCAGCCGCATTACCGTGAGACAGGCGGT
>Ga0308418_1000211_pt1 | contig 37779 bp, 38 predicted proteins | sample HotsprSampleR4cd_FD_203517 | JGI IMG/M metagenome (GOLD analysis project Ga0308418, IMG submission 203517) | Hot spring phototrophic mat microbial communities from Mushroom Spring, Yellowstone National Park, Wyoming, United States - 20090729_R4cd ... | reverse complement strand
GCATGTCCGAGAGTACCGACAAACACAAGGAGATTGCCAAAGCCAGGGGCCCGGTCAACATCGCCATCGTAACCGTTTCCGACACCCGCACCCTCGAGACCGATACCAACTACCACTACCTGAGGCCCGAAATCGAGGCGCTGGGGCACAAAATTGTGGACTACCGCATCATCAAGGACGAGCCCGACCAGGTGGCCCAGGCCCTGGACGATATGGTAAACGCAGGGGCGCAAATAATTCTCTTCAACGGCGGCACCGGCATTGCCCCCCGCGACACCACCTACGACGTGCTGGTTCGCAAAATCGAGAAGCCCATGCCGGGGTTCGGCGAACTGTTTCGGATGCTTTCCTATAGCGAGGTGGGGGCCGCGGCCATGCTCTCGCGGGCCACCGCGGGAACCTACCGCAAGAAGGTGGTGATCTCCATGCCCGGCTCGCCCAACGCCGTACAGGTGGCCTGGGAGAAGCTGATCAAACCCGAGCTGGAGCATCTGGCCTGGGAAGTTGCCCGCTAGGCATCGTGGTTTCTAGACTTGTGGTGTTCGCTGCGCTGAGCATTTCACAGGTTCATCAAAATGTACAGGGTATTCTTCGGGCGCTCTCAAGAAACCCAGTTTTCCAGCTGCAGACCGTCCACTCGAGCGAACTCCTTCAGGTTGTTGGTCACCAAAACCGCACCAAGGCTCAAGGCATGGGCCGCAATAAGGGTGTCGAGTGGACCAATGGGCGTCCCTTGTAGTTCGAGTTTCCGCCACACTTCGCCGTACTTCCAGGCTGCCCTCGCATCAAACGGGAGTATGACCAGGGGACGCAGAAAATTCTCTAAAACCACCCGGTTCTTGCTTGAGCGCCCTTTACTGATGCCATAGGCCAGCTCCCCTACTGTAACGCTTGAAACCCCAACCACCCCCAGGGGAAGCTCAATCAGTTTTTCAAGTACACCAGGAGGGCGTCGATTAATGATGTAGATGCAAATGTTGGTGTCTAAAATATGCGTCACCACGAGCGCTTATCCACCTTTTTAGGTTGATTGCGCCTGATTTTGAAGCCGGGCTCGAGCTCGCCCAAGCCCTGATACCAGGCTTCCCAGACCTGTGCTGCAGAGGCTTCCTTCGGGACTAGCAGCAGCGCCGCCCCCAGTTGCTCGATGTATACCTCGCCCTCGCTCAGGCGAAACGACTTGGGCAACCGCACCGCCTGGCTGTTGCCGCTTTTGAAAACTTTTGCCACTGCACGCGCCATAACTTGAGTATATACACAATGGTATATACTTACAAGCCCCAAAGCCCCAAGACAGCCGGGCCCTTTTTCGGTTACCATACCCATCATGACCCTCAAGGGCCAGGGGCCGGGGCCCCTACCACCTCTGCTCGAGCAGTACGTCGAACTGCGGGATGCCTACCCCGATTATCTGTTGCTGTTTCAGGTGGGCGACTTTTACGAGGCTTTTGGTGAGGATGCCGAAAGGCTTGCCCGGGCCTTGAACCTGACCCTGACCCATAAAACCGCCAAAGACTTCACCACCCCCATGGCGGGTGTTCCGGTGCGCTCGGTGGATGTGCACCTTGAACGGCTCCTGAAGCTAGGCTTTCGGGTAGCGGTGGCCGACCAGGTGGAACTGGCCGAGGAGGCCGAGAAGCTGGTGCGCCGCGAGGTTACACAGTTGCTCACCCCCGGCACGGTCATGCGCGAGAACCTGCTCAAGCCGGAGGCCAACTACCTGGCCGCTATAAGCACCGGTGACGGCTACGGTCTGGCCTTGCTGGATATCTCCACCGGCGAGTTCCGCGGCAGCGTACTCTACAGTAAGAGCGCCCTTTACGATGAGCTCTTTCGCTTTCGGCCCGCCGAGGTGTTGCTGGCTCCGGAGCTTTATCACAACCCCGCCTTTCTACAGGAATTTCAGCGGCGCTTCCCGGTCATGCTCTCGGAAGAGGGCTTCCAAGGTGAGGTTGGAGCAACTGCCTTGGAATCGCAATTCGATTCCCTACCCGCTGGGCTGGAGCACCCCGCGCTGCGGCGTGCGGCAGGCGCGGTGCTGGCCTACGCCCTGCGGGTACAGGAGAATGGGCTCCCCCAGGTGCGCAGCTTTGTGCGCTACGACCCCAGCGCCTTCATGCAGTTAGGTGAGGCTACGCTGCGGGCCCTGGAGGTTTTCGAGCCCAGTCCAGTGGGTGAGCAAAGCGGGGAGCGCACCCTTTTGGGGGTGCTGGACCTGACCCGCACCGCACCCGGGCGGCGTCTGCTTCGGGCCTGGCTACGACATCCGCTGGTGGAAGAAGCCCCCCTGCAAGCCCGGCTGGAGGCCGTGGAAGCCCTGGTGAAGGACGGGGTACTGCGTGGCGAGGTACGCAAGCTGCTTTACCGGATGCACGACCTCGAGCGCCTGGCAGCCCGCCTGATGGCCAGACGGGCCAGCCCGCGCGATCTTTCGGCCCTGCAGCGCAGTTTAGCGCTGCTGCCCGAGCTAACCGAGCTGCTGGCGGGGGTAGGACCGCTCTCCCTGCTGTCCCAGCGCCTGCCCCACCTAGCGGCCATCAGCGACCAGATCGCCGCTGCCCTGGTGGAGGATCCACCCCTCAAGATTACCGATGGCGGTCTAATCCGCGAGGGCTTCGACCCCGTGCTGGATGAGCTGCGCCAGCGGGCTGAGGAAGGCCGGGCCTGGATCGCTTGTCTGGAGACGGCAGCGCGCGAGAAGACCGGCATAGCCAACCTGAAGGTGGGCTACAACGCGGTGTTTGGGTACTACCTCGAGGTCACCCGCCCCCACTACAGCCTGGTGCCCAAAGACTGGCGGCCCCTGCAAACCCTCAAAGATCGCATGCGCTTCAGCACCCTAGAGCTCAAAGAGCAGGAGCGCAAAATCTTGCAAGCCGAAACCGAGGCCATCAAGCGCGAGTACACGGTGTTCCTAGAGCTGCGCGAGCAGGTGGCCCAGTCTGCTGAAGAGGTGCGCCAGGTGGCCCAGGTGCTGGCTGAACTGGACGTGTACGCTGCGCTGGCCGAGGCCGCGGTGGAGTACGGTTACAGCCGCCCCCATTTCTCGCGCGACGGTAGCTTGCATATTGTGTCCGGGCGCCATCCGGTGGTAGAGCGCAACAATTCATTCATCCCCAACAACCTGGTCATGAGCCCCTCAGCCCGGCTTTTGATCCTGACCGGACCCAACATGGCCGGCAAGTCGACCTACCTGAGGCAAACTGCCCTGATCGCCTTATTGGCCCAGATTGGCTCCTTCGTGCCTGCCGAGTCGGCCACCTTGCCCCTCTTCGACCGCATCTACACCCGCATCGGCGCCTCGGACGACATCGCCGGGGGCCGCAGCACCTTTATGGTGGAGATGGAGGAACTCGCCAACATCCTGCAGGGTGCCACGCGCAAAAGCTTGGTGCTGCTGGACGAGATCGGGCGCGGCACCAGCACCTACGACGGCTTGGCTTTGGCCTGGGCGGCCTGCGAGTACCTGCACGACCAGGTGGGGGCCTACACCCTCTTCGCCACCCACTACTTCGAACTCACTGCCCTTCCCGAGCGCATGGCCGCCGCCCGCAACGCCCACGTGGCCGCCAAGGAGGAGGCCGGGGGGCTGGTGTTTTACCACCAGGTGTTGCCAGGGCCTGCCAGCAAAAGCTATGGGCTGGAGGTAGCCCGGCTGGCCGGGCTGCCCCGGGAGGTCTTGCGGCGGGCCAGAACCCTGCTGGCTGGACTGGAGGCGGGCCAGAAGGGGCTATCTAAGGAGGTGCTGGAAGAGCTGCTCCAGCTCGACCTGACCCGCACCAGTCCGCTCGAGGCCCTTTTGTTCTTGCGCAAACTGCAGGAGCAGCTCAAGGGCCTTTCTCCCGTCGAAGCGGATGGTGTTCATTAGGTATGATCCGCAAGCTGCCCCCTGAGATTATCCGTGAAATCGCTGCGGGCGAGGTGATCTCTAGCCCCGCCGATGTGGTGCGCGAGCTGCTGGAAAATGCTCTGGATGCTGGGGCCACCCGGCTACACATTGAACTGTGGGGCGGGGGCCTGGATAGGATCGTGGTGAGCGACAACGGCACGGGCATCCCCAAAGAAGAGCTGGCCCTGGCCCTGGAGCACCACACCACCAGCAAGCTCACCGACCTGCACAACATCCGCACCCTGGGCTTTCGGGGGGAGGGGCTATGGGCCATCCGGCAGGCGGCCCAGGTGCGGCTGACCTCGAGGCCCCCCCAGCAGCTTGGTGGAGCCACCCTGACGGCCTTCCAAGACCAGATAGAACTGCACGAACACCCGGCCCCCGCGGGAACCCGGGTCGAGGTCAGTGCCCTCTTCAGCCACCTGCCGGCCCGCCGGAACGCGCTCGAGGCCCCTGCCGCCGAGGCCCGCAAGGTGATACACCTGGTCTCACGTTACCTGCTGCACCGCCCGGAAATTGCTCTGCGGCTGGTAGTGGACGGCCAAGAGAAGATCGCCCATGCCGGAGGCGGCTTTATGGAGACCGCTAAGCTGCTCTGGGGTTCGGTGGTGGCCAATCGGCTGCTTCCGCTGAACGATAGCGAAGGCACTTTTAGGCTCTCGGGTCTGCTCTCGCGCCCGGAGCTATCGCGCCCTCGGCGGGACAGGTTGTTGCTTGCCCTCAACGACCGCCCGGTGGAGTGGCCCGAGCCCTTGCTACAGGCGGTACTAGCTGCCTACAAGGAGCTGTTGCCCGCAGGTCAGTTTCCGCTGGGGGTGCTGAACCTAACCATCCCCGTCGAACACCTGCTGATCAACACCTCACCCGACAAGTCGCGGGTTCGGCTAATCCGCCCCGAACCCATTCTGGGGTTTGTCACACGGGCGGTGCAGGGGCTGCTCTCGGCCCATCCCCTGGCCCGTGCCCTGCCCGAACCCACCCCCCTCATTGGCCCCGCTCCGGTACAGCGGGCTAGCTTTCCGCGCTTAGGCTACCTGGGCAGCTTTCGGGGGCTATACCTGCTGGCCGAGGCGGGGGACGAGCTTTACGTGGTAGACCAGCACGCCGCCCACGAGCGCATCCTCTACGAGGAGCTGTTGCGCCGCTACCGCGAGGAGCCCCCCCTCGAGCTCCCCCACCCCGAGCTGGTCTCGCTCTCGCTGGGCGAGGAGCTGAACTTGGCCGAGCGGGCGCAGGAGCTCGAGCAGGCTGGGCTGTGCCTGGAGCCCTTCGGCCCCGGCAAATACCGCATCCGCACCGTTCCGGCTTTTTTGGCAGGGCATCCTTCGCTCATCCCCGAGGTGGTGAAGGGCAGCCTAAAAACCCCCAATTTTCGTGAGGCCTGGCGCAACGTGCTGGCCCGGCTGGCCTGTCTGCCTGCCATCAAGGCCGGGCATCCGCTGACGGGCACCTCGGCCCAGGCCCTACTAGACGCCCTGGCCGAATGCGCGCTGCCTTGGGTCTGCCCCCACGGACGGCCCACGGTGTTGGTGATGAGCGAACTCGAGCTGGCCCGGCGCTTCGGGCGGCGCGGGCTGAGGGCGGTGGAGCGCTCGAGGTTAGAGAAAACATAGTGTTTTAGGCCTCATTTGAATGTGTCAGCAAATTGTTGTAGCATCTTTACAAATAAGTAAATAAGTAGCATTTAATTCTGTCCTAAGAGAGAGTTTATTGTTCTCAGCAAAGGAGGAGGAGATGAGCAAAAGGGAAAAGGAGCTAGAGCTGCTGCAGTTGGAGATGAACCGCCGTACCTTCCTGAAGAAAAGCGCCGCAGCTAGCGCTGCTGTAGGCTTGATGGGACTGGGCATGGCCCAGCAACAACCCACCGCCGACCAGGTGGTACGCGGCAAAAACCCCAAGCTGGTTGTGCTGTCGTCCCGTCCGGTGGTGATGGAGTCTACCCTGGAACTGTTGGGCTCCGAGCGCATCACCAGCAAGGCCAACCTCTTCATCCGTAACAACATTGACCTGCCCGGACTCAATACCACCGAGCCCAACGTACAGCCCAACTGGGAGGTTGAGGTCACCGGCCTGATCGACAAACCCTTCAAGATCACGGTGGACGAGCTATCCAAGCTGCCCCAGACCGAGGTCACCAGCGTGCTGCAGTGCTCGGGCAATGGCCGCAGCTTTTTCAATCCGCGTCCATCGGGCAACCCCTGGACTTATGGCGGGGTGGGGCATGTCACCTGGCGCGGGGTGTTGCTCAAGACCCTGCTCGAGGCCAAAGGCGCAAAACTCGATCCTAGAGCCCGCTTTATCACCATGAACGCCTCCACCCAAGGCGGGGTCCTGCCTTACGAAAAGAGCTTCCCCATCAGCGTAATGGAGTACAACAGCGCCATGCTGGCCCTAGGCATGAACGGCGAACCGTTGCCGGCGGTGCATGGCGGACCGGTGCGGCTGGTGGCAGCAGGCACTTTTGGCACTACCAACGTCAAGTGGATCGTCAAACTTGAGTTTGCTGCGAGCGAAAGCACCAGCGCTGAGCAGGTTCCCCGCTACCGGGTGCCGGTGCTGCCTGGCTGGAACACCCCCATCCTGCCCACCCAGCCGGGCAGTCGCTACAACTACACCCTGGAGAACTCCCGCTCCAACTGGGGTGCCAACATCAACTCCTTTATCCTCTCGCCCCTTCCCGGCAGCAGCGTCAAAGGACGTCTGGTTGAGCTCCGCGGTGTAGCTTGGAACGATGGCCTGGCCCCCATCGAGAGCATCGAGGTCTCGGTCAATGGCGGTACTTCCTGGCGCAGGGCCATCATCGAGCGGGAGCATGGCAAGTTCGGCTGGTATCAGTGGGTCTCGCCCCAGTTGTTGGCCCCCGGTGAATACGAGGCCATGGTACGCGCTACCGACGCGCTGGGCCGCAGCCAGCCCATGAACGGCAACATCTGGTGGAACGAGCGTGGCTACGAGTGGAACGGCGTTATGCGCGTCAAGTTCAGAGTAACCTGAAATCCCCCAAAGCCCGCTCTTTTGACCGGCGCCATATACCCCAGGGTGCCGGTCGTGCGTCAACGATTTTTTAGCTTCAGGAGAGGTGTGTCGGGCGCACAAAAACGCCTTGCCAAGAATGATATTCTTTTGCATCAGGGAGGAAGACCAAACATGAAAGCCAAATACCTGGTATGGGTAATGTTTCTAGCTCTAACCGCCCTTTGGGTGGGCCTCGGCCAAAACGCACTGCCCGAGGGGCCGGGACGGGAGCTCGTCTTGCAGAAATGCCAGACCTGTCACGAAATCGGTTTTGTAACCCGCGAACGGCAAACCCGCGAACGCTGGGACAGCATAATTACCGAAATGCAGGGCTACGGGCTTAGGCTTACCCCAGAGGAGCGGGCCACCATCCTCAATTACCTGGCTACGCGCTTAGCCCCAGGCGCCAGCGCTCCTAAGCCCTCAGCGCCGCAGGCCACTGCGGCAGTAAGCGGTGCAGCGGTTTACAACAACTGCATCGGCTGCCACCAAGCCAACGGCGTGGGCGTTCCAGGGGTCTTCCCACCCCTGGCCGGGCATGTACCTCAGATTCTGGCAGCTAGGGGCGGGCGCGAGTGGCTGATTCAGGTGATGCTTTACGGTCTGCAAGGCCCTATTAGCATCAGGGGAACCAACTACAACGGCCTGATGCCGGCCTATCCACAGCTCAGCGACGCAGAGATCGCCGCGGTGCTCAACCACATCTCCACCCAGTGGGGCAACGCCTTCCCCACCGGTCAAGGCGCTTTTACCGAGGCCGAGGTAAAAGCCCAGCGCGGCAAGAACCTGAGCGCCCAGCAGGTGCTAGCAGCGCGGAATCAGCTCGGTCTGCGATGAATACCGTCCTGTCGCTCCACGCTGGGCCGGGTACAAGCCTACCCAAACCGGCGGTGGCTAAAGCCCATCTGGTGGAAGGCATGGGCGTGGAAGGTGACCGGCACTTTGGCAAGCACCCCGACCGGGCCGTACTGGTGGTCGGGCGTTCGGCATATGAGCTGGCTGCTCGAGCCGGCATCGAGCTGCCCTGGGGTGCTTTAGGCGAGAACCTGTTGATAGACTTCGATCCCCACGAGCTAGACCCGGGCAGCCGGCTCCAGATCGGCGCTGTCCTGCTGGAGCTAACCAGCGTCTGCACCGTGTGCAGCTCGCTTTCCGCCTTCGACCTGCGGCTGCCCAAGGTGCTTTTGGGAAAACGGGGCCTGTATGCCCGGGTGCTTCGGGGCGGCGTGGTAGAGGTTGGCGACAGGATTGAGGTTCAATCGCCCCGCTCCACCCCAGGCGCATTTTTTGAGTAGGCTGGATACATGCGCATCCTATCGGCAGAGGAAACTGCTGCCCTGCTGGCGTATACCGCCCTGGCTGAAACCACGGCCCAGGTGCTGGCCGACCATGCACAGGGCCTCGTTACCGCACCAGAGCGCCTGAGGGTGCCGCTGCCAGGAGGTGCTGCCCTGCTGCTGATGCCCGCCGCCGACCCCTTCCTTAGCGTGACCAAACTGGTCACGGTACACCCCCAGCAGCGCCCCAGTGTGCGGGCCGAAGTCTGGGTCATGCGCACTGCTACCGGTGAACGCCTGGCCTTGCTGGACGGTACGGTGGTAACGGCCCGCCGCACTGCTGCGGTCTCGCTGCTGGCCGCCCAGACCCTGGCCCCAAGTCCCGCTGGGCCGCTTTTGATCATCGGAGCGGGAACCCAAGGCAGAAGCCACCTGGAAGCCTTCCAAGAAGGCCTGGGCACCCAGGAGGTGTACGTATACTCCCGCACTTTTGAACACGCCCAAGCGTTGGCCACCTATGCCCGCCAGCGGGGCATGCAGGCCCAGGCCATCCGGGACCTCGAGCCCATCTTGGATGAGGTAAGCCTGATTGTTTGCGCCACCACCAGCCCAACCCCAGTCCTGCTGCGAGCCCCCTCGAGCGCCTTCATCGCCGCCGTGGGGGCCTACCGCCCCGATATGGCCGAGGTTGCGCCGGAGGTGGTGCGGCGCTCCCGGCTGTACGTGGATACCCTTGAGGGGGCCCGCAGCGAAGCGGGCGACCTTCTGCAAGCCGGGGTGGACTGGGACGAAGTACAGGCGCTCGAGGTAGCCTTACACCAGTCCAAACCAGCCTCGAGCACGGTGCTCTTCAAAAGCGTGGGCCATGCCCTGTGGGACCTGGCCGCAGCCCGTTTGGCGGTAAAGTCGCTGGGCATCCAGTAAGCTGATGAACATGTATCTGACCGTTTTTTGCACGGTACCAGACCCACAAACTGCCCAGCGCATCGCCCAAGCGGTGGTGCACGAAGGGCTGGCGGCTTGCGTCAACCTGCTGCCGGGCATCACCTCAGTCTACCGCTGGCAGGGGGAGGTTCAGGAAAGTGACGAGTTACTGCTTATCATCAAAACCCGCCGCGAACGCTACGAGGCACTGGAGGCCCGCATAAAAGAACTGCACCCCTACCAGGTGCCTGAGATCATTGCCCACAAGATCGAAGCGGGACTAAGCAGCTACCTGGAGTGGATTGCACAAAGCACCACCTAACGGCAAGCCGCCATCCCAAAAGCTTTTGGGATTTTTGAAGCGTGGCCACATCCAGCCTGAGGCCCTTTTGCGTATTTTGGGGTGATGCCCCCCACGGTCTCACCCGCCTCAAATAAATAAACATGAATGTTTACAAAATCACCCCAGCCTGCTATAGTCGGAATCGAGGAGTGGAGTAGCTATGCAGACCAGCATCCTAGACACCCTAACCTTTGATCCTGGGGAGATCATTCTCTATCCAGGAGAACCCAGCCCCAAGGACCCGCTCTACCGGGTGCGGGAGGGTCTAGTTCGGCTGCAAAGTGTTGATGATGAAGGCAATGCCCTGACGCTACGCTTTGTGCGGCCCGGCGAGTTCTTTGGTGAGGAGGTAATTGCAGGCAGCAGCCGCACCCATTTCGCCGAAGCAGTTACCGAAACTAAAATCGATGCTTTGGCGCCTGGTCAGCTCTCCGCCCAGGAGATGAGCGAGCTGCTGCAAGGCCTGGTAAGGGCCCTGGGTCAGACCTACCAGACCATTCAGCGCATCTCCGGCCAGCGCCTCAAAAATCGCATTGCTGCTGCCCTACTTGATCTGTCGCGCACACCTGTAGCCTTTACTGAGAAGAATGGGCGTATAGGTGTGAGGGCTACCCACGACGAGATCGCTTCGGCGGTGGGTTCAGTGCGCGAGACCGTCACCAAGGTCATCGGCGAGCTAACCCGCGAAGGCTATATCCGTTCTGGCTACGGCAAGCTGGTGCTGGAAAACCCCAGCGGCCTCGAGCGGCTCTCCAAGGAAGCAGCCTAGTCCTCAAGAGCCCTTGCCAGCTACCAACCCGCTGGCAGGGGCACGGGATTTCCTGGGGCAAGCAGCTTTAGCTGCTTGGGTTATAATCAAAAAGGGTTGCTTCCAACCCGCTCCGCGTAAAGCAAGGGCGGCCAGGTGATCCTTATTGCAGGGCATAGCATGCACGTATCACCCAGTAAAAGGTGAAAGCCTATGGGTTCGGAGCAGCAAGCCCAGCTAGAAGCCGAAGCGCTTTCGCGTCGGGTACTTATCCAGGGTCTCCTACGCCGTTTGCGGGGCCAGCCCAACCAGTTGCTGCCCTATAGTGCGGTCCTGGAACTGCGGCCAAAGAGTGAGGCGTACAAGGGACTCCAGACCATTGAAGTTGATAAAATTATAGGCTCGGTTGACCGCTACGGTGACTTTGACGCCGGTTTCATGCCCAAAGAGCCCTTTGCCCTAGAGCGTTGGACCAAGCTGCGCCAGGCCCAGCTCAAGGGCATCGAGTTTCCTCCCATTCATGTCTATAAGGTGGGCGACACCTACTTCGTCAAGGACGGCAACCACCGCACCGCGCTGGCCAAGGTCCAGGGACAGCAGTTTATTGATGCTTACGTCATCGAGCTCGAGGTGCCAGTAGAACTTAGTCCCAGTGACACCGTTAAGGATGTGATCCTGAAGGGGGAGTACGCTGCGTTTTTAGAGCGAACCAGGCTGCCCCAACTGCGCCCCAACCACGAGCCCATCCTGTTCAGCAGGCCTGGCCGCTACGATGTGCTGCTCGAGCATATCCATACCCACCAGTATTTTATGGGCCTCGAGCAGAAGCGCTCAATCGGCTGGGAAGAAGCTGTTACCGACTGGTACGATCACCTCTACCTGCCCACGGTGCTGGAAATCCGCGAAAACGGGGTGATGAAGAGCTTCCCCGGACGCAGTGAGGCCGACCTATACCTGTGGGTTTCCGATCACCGCTACTTCTTATCCCAGGTTATCGGGCACGATGTAGGCCCCGAAGAGGCCACCCTTTCAGCACAACAACAGGCCCAGAAAGGCCCTTTACGCCGGTTGGTGGAGTGGCTGGGTTCATGGTTTGCGAGGCGTATTTCAAGCCTGAGCACAGCCTCCCACAGATGAACACGCTACTGCAGCCACTTGAGCCCTGCAGGGGTCTGAAGCAAGGCCACCAGTTGGGGCGACTCGTCATGCTCGAGGCGCACCAGGCGCCAGTCTAGCTCGAGGCTTCTGAGCACCCTGTCCACGGCCTGGGGCTCTGGGTGGCGCAGCACCAACTCCACCAAGCGACAACCCACATCCAGCAGGGTGTCGGTGGGGTGTTTCGGGCCCCACTCAATCAGGTAGGGCACAACCCCATCCCAGTGCAAGCGTCCGTCCTCGGGCAGGGTGATGTGCCACTCGAGGTCACCCCTGCTGGCCTTACACACCGTACCCAACTCTAGCGACGCGTAGCCGCGCAAAGCCTGAGTACGGGCCACCCAGGTCAGAAGGCGGGGCGGCCCCACGAAGCGATCCAGCTCGAACCAGCGCGGGCGGCCTGGCGCAGGCGCCCCGGGGTCAATGGCAATAATCTCTAAATACGCCCCATTGCCCAGGTTCAGCAGTCGGTTATGGGTACCCATCAGCGGGTGTGGGCCCCCCGCCGGAGGGAGGCGCACCCCCAGCGATTGTTCAACGTACTCGAGGCCCTGCTCGAGGCTCTCTGCTGCTACCACCAGGTGATCCAGCCGGGTCATCCGATCTTGTTGCCCTTCTCGTCGTAGCGGTAGAAACCGCGCCCGCTCTTGCGCCCCAAAAGTCCAGCCTGCACCATCTTGCGCAGCAGTGGAGAGGGCCGGTATTTGTCGTCGCCCAGGTCGCGGTGCAAGACTTCCATAATAGACAAGCAGGTGTCCAGGCCGATGAAGTCGGCCAGGGTGAGGGGGCCCATGGGGTGGTTCATGCCCAGCTTCATCACCTGGTCGATGGCCTCCGGCGTCGCCACACCCTCCATCACACACTGGATGGCCTCGTTGAGCATGGGCAAGAGGATACGGTTGGAGACGAAGCCAGGGTAGTCGTTGACCTCTACGGGGGTCTTGCCCATCTTGCGGGCTACCTCCAGCACGGTCTGGGTGGTGGCCTCGTCGGTTAGGTAGCCCCGGATCACCTCTACCAGTTCCATCAGGGGAACCGGGTTCATGAAGTGCATCCCGATGAAGCGCTCCGGTCTGCAGGTGGCCCCAGCCAGACGGGTGATGGGGATCGAGGAGGTGTTGGAGGCCAGGATGGCCTCAGGCTTGACCAGTTGGTCGAGCTCGCGGAAGAGCTCGAGCTTGCTGGGCTCGTGCTCCACGATGGCTTCGATCACCAGGTCGCAATCCTTCAGATCGGCCAGGTGGGTGGTAGTGGCAATGCGGGCCAAAGCCGCATCGTGGGCGCTCTGGTCGAGCCTGCCTTTTTCCAGCAGCTTGCCGATGGAGCGCTTTATACTGCTCAGGCCGCGCTCGATAAAGGAAGTCTCGAGGTCGCGCAGCACCACCTCATAGCCGGCCTGAGCTGCCACCTGAGCAATACCGGAGCCCATCTGCCCTGCACCGATCACACCAATCTTGCGTATTTCCATGCCCCTATCCTACCTAAATCCAAGACCGCTTAGCGCGTGCGGGTCACCTTGGACAGGTTGCGCGGGGCATCGGGGTTGCGCCCCCGGGCTACTGCGAGTTCTGCAGCGAAAGGATAAAAGGCTTGCGCCAGCAGAATCGAGTCCAGCGCCGGGTGAAGCCGGGTGGGGAGCGGCAGGGGGGTGTGGGCCAGCTCGAGGGCTTCGGCTTCGGAGGAGGCCACCAGCAGGTGTCCGCCTTTACCCCGCAGGGTTTGTAGCAGGCTCAGCATGCCGGGCAGGGGCTTGTCCTTGGGCAGCAGCACCAGCAGGGGAAAGTCGGGCTCCACCAGGGCCACCGGGCCGTGCAGCAGTTCGGCGCCCGACATGGCCTCGGCATGAAAAGCGCTGGTCTCCTTGAGCTTGAGGGCCAGCTCGTGGGCGATGGCAAAGGCATAGCCGCGCCCCACCACCAGGCCGTGGTCGGCCTCTACCAAAGCCCCCAGGCCCGCCTGCCAGTCGGCCTGGGCCGCTTTATAGAGGGCCTCGGGCAGCATGGCCAGGGCTTCTTTGAGGGGCTTGTCTTCGGCCCAGGCGGCCACCAGCTGGGCCAGCGAGGCCAGGGCAGCCAGGTAGCTCTTGGTAGCGGCCACGGCTTCCTCGGGGCCGGCCCACAGGGGTAGTACCACCTCGGCGGTCTGGGCCAGGGGGGAGTTTTCCTGGTTGACCAGGGCCAGGGTCAGGGCCCCATCGCGCCGGGCCTGCCGGGTAACTTCGATCAGGTCGGGGCTCTGACCCGACTGGGAGATAGCGATCAGCAAAGCCCGACCGAGGGCCAGGCGCTGCCCGTAGACCGTGTGCACCGAGGGAATGGCCGAGGAGCAGACCACGCCCAGCAGGCTTTCAATGAGGTATTTGCCATACAGGGCGGCGTGGTCGGAGCTGCCCCGGGCCACCGTCAGCACAAAGGGCGGGGTATGACGGCGCAAAAAAGTGCCCAGCAGTTCCATCTCGCTCTTGTTCTCGCGCAGGGCCTGCTCTACCACCGCCGGCGCCTGCTGGGCCTCCCTGAACATTTTGCTTTCGACTGCCTTCATACTGTCTCCACCTTCTGGCCTCGTACGTACACCTCCACAAGGTTTAGCGCTTCGTCAAGCACCACCAGGTCGGCGGGCAGGCCTGGCTTCAGTCCATGCTGTATTCCTAGGTAGGTTGCGGCAAAGCTCGAGGTCATCTGCACCACCTCGCGCAGGGTGTAGCCCCAGCGGCGCAGGTTTTGCGCGGCCTTGTCCATGGTGAGTGTGCTCCCGGCCAGCGTGCCATCGGCCAGGAAAACCCCCTGGCCTTTTTTATATACCCGGTGCCGACCCAGCCGATACACCCCCTCTGGCATTCCGGCAGCTGCCACCGCATCGGTTACCGCGTAGGCCTGGGGTATGGCCCGGGTTACCACCCCGATGGCCGCGGGGTGGACGTGCAATCCGTCGGGAATGAACTCGGCCCACTGGGCACGCTCCAGGCCCAGCCCCACCACCCCTGGCTCACGGTGGCGCAGGGGGGTCATGGCATTGTAGAAGTGGGTGAAGCCTCGCGCGCCCGCCTCGAGGCCCGCTAGAGACTGGGCATAGGTGGCGGCGGTGTGGCCCTGCTGCACCCGCACCCCCCGCTCTTGCAGGAAAGCGATCAGCTCGAGCGCACCTGGCAGTTCGGGGGCTAGGGTGACCACCCGGATGGGAGCCAAGGAAAGCAGGCGGCGCATGGTTTCCAGGCTGGGGGCCAGGATATAGGGCGGCTGGGCCCCCAGTTTTTGCGGATGGATGAAGGGGCCCTCGAGGTGTACCCCCAGCACCCGCGCTTCGCCGGGGCCTGGGTTTTGCACCACCGCCGCGATACCGCGCAGGGCGGCCTCGAGGTCGGCCAGGGGGGCCGTAACAGTGGTGGCGAGCAGCCCGGTGGTGCCGTGTTGGGCGTGAAAACGGGCCATCCGTCGCACCGCCGCCTCCCCTTGCATGCAGTCGGCCCCTCCCCCGCCATGCACATGCAGGTCAACAAACCCCGGCAAAATGTAACGCTGCGGCAAGCCTCCGGCGGCCTCGAGGGGCAGCACCGCCTCGATGCGCTCGGAAAACTCGATACGGCCCGGGTAGGTCAGGCTGGGGGTAACCAGGGTTCCAAGCAGCTCTGCCATGGGCGGCCTTACACCTCCCCCGTTGGGGTCATACCATACCTGGCCAGGTTTAGCCAGGGCGTTGGCATCATAAAACCTACTTACTCAGGATATAAGCTCTACTAAATGACCCCGTCCCAACAACCAGCTCCACCCGTTGATAGGGCTCGACGGCTCGCATATAATCACTTCTGCACCAATCAGTGCGACAGCTAGTTCCAGGAGGAACTTGATGAAGCGACGTGACTTCTTGAAGAAGGTAGGGATCGCCACAGTTGCGAGCAGTTCGGTGTTCGGCCCAGTCTACGCCCAAACCGCGCCACGAATCCGCTGGCGTATGGCCACCAGCTGGCCCCGCTCCTTGGATACCCTCTTTGGCGCGGCTGAGCTTGTAGCCAAGCGGGTGTCCGACCTGACTGAGGGGCGTTTTGAGATTCAGGTCTTCCCTGCGGGTGAACTGGCTCCAGGATTGCAGGTGCTGGATGTGGTGCAGGCAGGCAACGTAGAGATAGGACACACCGCTAACTACTACTACGTGGGCAAAAGCCCCTCGCTAGCCTTTGATACCGGTGTACCCTTTGGTCTTAACGTACGCCAGCAAAATGCCTGGCTCTACTTTGGTGGTGGCTTACAGGCCATGCAAAGGGTAATCGCCGACTTCAACGCCATCACCTTCCCTGCAGGTAACACTGGCGTACAGATGGGGGGCTGGTTCCGTAGGGAAATCAGGGGCCCCGAAGACCTCAGGGGTCTGCGTTTTCGCATTCCTGGGCTAGGAGGCCAGGTCATGAGCCGCCTGGGCGCTACAGTTCAGACCCTGGCTGCCGGTGAGATCTTCCTGGCGCTCGACCGGGGGGCGATTGACGGGGCAGAGTTTGTAGGGCCCTACGACGATGAAAAACTCGGTTTCTTTAGGGCTGCCCGCTTCTACTACTACCCCGGCTGGTGGGAGCCCGGCTCGACCGTCTCAACCATCGTGAACCTCGACCGCTGGCGCAGCCTGCCCAAGTCTTACCAGGAAGCCATTATCAGTGCCAGCAGCGAAGCTAACGATAAAGTCGTTGCTGAGTACGACGCCAAAAACGCCCCCGCGCTGGCCCGGCTGGTGCGGGCAGGCGTGCAGCTGCGCCCCTTCCCCACCAGCGTGTTACAGGCAGCCAACAGGGAAGCCACGGCCTTGTACGAGGAGATCGCAGCCAGGGACGCCACCTACCGGGGCATCTACGAAAACTGGAAGAGGTTCCGTGACGAGTCGCGCCGTTGGTTTGCCACCAATGAGTTCCGCTACGAAGATTTCGTGCGCACCCTGCGCTAACAGTTGAAATAGCTAGGCCTGAAGGCTCCCACCCCAAAGGTGGGGGCTCTCCTTTAGGGTCGTTGACGTAAAGGAACGGGATGGTTAGGATAGACCGAGTCAATTTTTCGGGTTTCGTTGCAACGCAAAAGGCGCTGGGCTGCCTTTGGGAGGTGGTTAGGTGAGGGTGTTACTGGCGATATCTAGACTGATAGACTCGATCAACGAGTGGGTGGGTCGTGTGGTGCTGTGGCTGGTGGTACCGATGGTGGCCGTCGGGGCCTACAATGCTATTGGGCGAAGCCTGGATAAAACCGTAGGAACCCGCCTGGCTTCCAACACCTACTTCGAGCTACAGTGGTACCTCTTTTCGCTGATCTTCTTGCTGATGGTGGGTTACGTGCTCAAGCACGACAGCCACATTCGGGTAGACGTGGTGTACGCCCGCCTCAGTGAAAGAGGCCAGGCCTGGGTTAACATGCTGGGGTCCATCCTGTTTCTGGTTCCCTTCGCCCTGGTCCTTTTTTATGTATCACTGCCCTTGGTGGCCTTCTCGGTGCAGGTGCGGGAGGTCTCTTCCGACGCAGGAGGACTGCCCCGCTGGCCACTCAAACTCATGATGTTGCCAGCTTTTATCTTGCTGGCCCTACAAGGATTTTCTGAGTTCATTAAGAACCTGGCCTTTTTGCGAGGGGCACTGCCCCACCCCCCGCACAAGGCCAGAAGGGAGGTCGCCTAAATGGCTTTGCAAGGCGGTGGTATCGAGCTTTTAGGCGGAGCAATGTTCCTGGGGGCCTTGGTCCTCATCTTTACCGGTTACCCGGTGGCCTTTGCCCTAGGAGGGGTGGCCCTCATTTTCGGGGCCGTTGGAATTGCTATTGGGGAGTTTGACCTGCGCTTTGTGGGTAGCCTGCCCCAGCGCATCTTTGGCATCATGTCCAACTACACCCTGCTGGCCATTCCTTACTTCATCTTCTTGGGGCTTATCCTGGAAAAATCAAAGCTGGCTGAGCAGCTCCTGGACACCGCAGGGCAGCTCTTTGGCCCCTTGCGTGGAGGGGTGGCCATCTCGGTGGTGCTGGTGGGTACCTTGCTGGCTGCTACCACAGGGGTCGTGGCTGCTACGGTGGTGGCCATGGGCCTTATCTCGCTGCCAGTGATGCTCAAGTACGGCTATAGCAAACCCCTAGCCACCGGTGTGATCGCTGCCTCGGGAACCCTAGGCCAGATTATCCCGCCTAGCATTGTGCTGGTGGTGCTGGGTGACCAGCTGGGCGTGAGTGTGGGCGATTTGTTCCTGGGTGCTTTGATACCCGGCCTGATGCTCTCTGGCGGTTTGGTGCTGTTGGTGGCCCTGGTGGCGCTGGTACGGCCCAAAATGGCCCCTGCCCTGCCCCTAGAGGCCCGGCCCTACAAGGGCTGGGAGCTGGGGCGAAGGGCCATCGTTGCGTTGGTGCCCCCAGTCCTGTTGATCTTGTTCGTGCTGGGAAGCATCTTTTTTGGCATAGCCACCCCTACTGAGGCGGGGGCGGTGGGCTCGGTAGCAGCGCTTATTATGACAGCCTTTTACCGCCGCCTAAGCTGGCAGGTTTTCCGCGATGCGGTGGTGGAGACCGCCCGCTTTACCAGCATGGTGATTTTCATTCTGATAGGTGCCACCGCCTTCAGCCTTATCTTCAGGGGCCTCGAGGGCGATAAGCTGGTCAAAGACATCCTGGTGGCCCTACCAGGTGGCGAGATAGGGTTTATCGTCTTCGTGATGATTCTGGTCTTCGTGCTAGGCTTTTTCATCGACTTCTTCGAGATTGCCTTTATCGTGGTTCCGCTGGTGCTACCGGCAGCAGAGGCCATCTGGCGCGCCCAGGCCGAGGCCCTGCAGATGGCGGGCAACTACGACCTCTCCACAGAGGCCTTTGTGCAGGGCAAGCTGCTCTGGTTTGGCATCATTCTAGCCATGAACCTCCAGACCAGCTTCCTGACGCCGCCTTTTGGCTTTGCCCTGTTCTACCTGCGCGGGGTGGCCCCGCCGGAGGTCAAGACCACCGATATGTACTGGGGAGTCGTTCCCTTTATCATCGTGCAGATACTGGTGCTTATTGCCGTAATTGCATTCCCCAGCCTGAGTAGCTGGCTGCCCTCGCTAAGGGGAATAGCCAGCGGTTAGGGAATCAGCAGTACCTTTCCAGTGGTCGCACGCCCCTCTAGCGCCTTGTGGGCCTGGGCAGCCTGGGACAGGGGAAACTCGGCCCCGATGCGAACCTTGAGCTTCCCTTCCAAAGCCCAGCGCATGACATCCCCGGCCCGCCATTCCAGTTCCTGGCGGGTCTGGGTGTAGTGCCACAGGGAAGGCCGGGTGAGGTAAAGGCCACCCTTTTGGTTAAGCACCTGGGGGTTGAAGGGGGCCACCGGCCCACTGCTCTGCCCGTACAAGACCAGCATCCCGCGAACCCGCAGGCTATTGAGGCTGCCCTCCCAGGTAGCCTGGCCCACCCCGTCGTAGACCACATCTACCCCCTTGCCACCAGTAATTTCACGGGCTTTTTGCTCGAAGCCCTCGTAAGGCAGGGCATGATCCGCCCCGGCTTCCTTCGCCAGGGCTCGCTTTTCTTCGGTGGAGGCGGTGGCAATTACCGTGGCCCCGATCATCTTGGCCATCTGAATCAACAAGAGCCCCACCCCGCCTGCCCCTGCATGGATGATACAGGTCTCCCCCGCTTTGAGGGGGTAGGTGCTGTAAACCAGGTAGTGGGCGGTCATGCCCTGAAGCATGCTGGCTACTGCCATTTTGGGTTCTAAACCGGCCGGGATATGTACCAGTTTGTCGGCGGGTACCACTGCATACTCGGCATAACTGCCTTGCACATTGGAGTACACCACCCGGTCGCCGGGCTTCACTCCAGTTACCCCAGGCCCTAAGGCCTCGACCACACCAGCCCCTTCCTCGCCTACCGTGAAGGGGGTGGGCACGCTGTACAGGCCGGAGCGCTTGTAGGTGTCGATAAAGTTGACCCCGATGGCCTGAAGTCGAACCAGAACCTGACCCTCACCAGGTGTTGGGATGGGGATTTCTTCCAGTTGCAAAGCCTCGAGGCCGCCGGGTCGGTGAACACGAATGGCTTTCATGGACATAGCTTATCGCAGGCATACGAATGTTTGAGCATCCCACCCGCAGCACAGAGTAGGCCGTTCAGAAGGCTCTTTCATCCCTGCCTGTGAGTCTTTGAAGCTTAGTTGCAGGCGCTTAGCGAATGTAAAAGAAGGTTTCGGCCAGGCTGCGGACCCTCGAGCCTGAGCGCTCGATGTAGATAGCGGTCTGCTGATCCCAACGTTCTAGGCTGTAAGTGCCCCGGATAAAAAAGCCAGAGGGGTGCGGAGTGTCGGTATAGATGGCCCGCACACGCTGTAGACCCAGCGGTGGGCGCAGCTCATAGCGGAACCCGGGCGGCCCTGAGAGGACATGCGTACCGGGGTTCAAAAAAACCCGGTCGAACTCGTAGGCAAGCCCATCGGGATCTATACCCACCAGGGCTACATAGCCAGCCCGGGTCAGGCTGATGATAAAGCTAACACTCTCCCCCACCCGGTAACTGGCACCCTGCCCCCGGTCGGGCTCAAAACGGGTAATGACCGGGCTGAACTCAACACCAACGCGCAGACCTACCGTAAGGCTAGATTGCGATGGAAAACAGCTGGCAAGCAGCGAAGCCAACAAGGCCAGGAGTAGCTTTGTGCGCATAACAGTCCTTATTCATTTTAGCTCTGCCCAAGCTCTGAGCCGTCCTGCCTCAAGGAAAACTAAAGGGCCCTAACTGGCCTAGCGGGGCAAAGGTGCGGCGGTGCTCCTCGCAGGGACCAAACTCCTCCAGGGCCCGTAGGTGGAGTGGGGTACCGTAGCCTTTGTGCCGGGCAAAGCCATACCCTGGATACTTTCTCTCGAGCGCTTCCATATAGCGATCCCGCGCCACCTTGGCCAGAATGCTGGCTGCTGCCACCGTGGGGCTGTGCTGGTCGGCCTTGGGCGGGCAGCGGAACAGGTTGGGCGACTCGGGGCGGGGCAGGTTATTGCCCAAATATTCCTGCCACTCCCGCTCCAGGGGCAAAAAGTCGGTGAGCAGGGCTTCTGCAGGCACAGCTAGCTGTGCCAGCGCCCGCGCAGCGGCCAGGTAGGTGGCCTTGAGAATACCAAGCTGCTCTATTTCGGCCACCCAAGCCCAGCCTACTCCCCAGGCCAGGGCCACCGCTTGAATTTGCAGGGCCAGCTGCTGACGCTTTCTGGGACTGAGGGTTTTGGAGTCTCGGAAAGGGTACTCTGCTCGCGGAGGCAGGATCACCGCTGCCGCCACCACCGGTCCGGCCAAGGCACCCCGGCCCGCTTCGTCCACACCGGCCACCCGCAGGCCCATTCCCCACCAGTCCGACTCCAGCGCTGGCATACCAAGTCAGAGCTTAGCAGAACCGCGGATTGACGCAAAATACCCTGGGTGCGATCATTGAGGACGAGTGAAAGGCTGTGCTGGCTTGGCATTGTATGAGCAGCATCCCTGATGTGCTAATCGTGGGCGCAGGGCTCGCGGGGCTGGCCGCCGGGCGGGATCTGGCTCGAGCCGGCCGCAGCGTGCACGTTTTGGAAAAGTCTCGCGGGGTGGGAGGGCGAGCTGCCACCCGCAGGCTCGAGCTAGATGGCAGGGTTGTGCCCGTTGACCATGGTGCCCAGTACTTCACTGCCAAGAACCAGCGCCTGTCCGCCCTGCTGCCCAAGCTGATACAGCAGGGCCTAGTGCGGGAGTGGGCCCGCAGTTTTCCTGCTTTGAGACCAGGGGGGATTGTGGCCCAACCACCCCGCCACCCACGCTACGCCTGCCCTGATGGCATGAGCAGCCTAGGCCGGGTTTTCCTGCAGGGGTGGGAAGCCCACGACCAACCGCTGGCCCTAGAAACCGAGGCCCTAGTAACAGGGGTGCAAGAGGCCGCTGAAGGCTGGATGGTGATGCTCGCGGATGGCTCCACCCGCTTGGGGCGGGCCTTGGTGCTCAATATGCCCGCACCCCAGGCCCTCAAACTGACCCAGGGGCTGCTCAAACCCGAGGTGCAGAGGGCTTTACAGGCCGTGCGCTATGCGCCCTGCTGGGCTGCCATCCTGGTCCCCCACCAGCTACCCCACCTGGACTGGATGGGGCTGGAAATCGAGCATGCAGTACTGGCCTGGGCCGCCCTTGACCATACCAAGCGAGCGGTGCCTGACCCACCGGTGCTGGTTCTGCAGGCCTCGCCCGAGTGGAGCCAGGCCCACCTCGAGCTAGACCCTGAGGAGGCCCTCCAACAAATCGTCAAAGCAGCCCAGGAACTCTTCGGCGAATGGATCGGGCAGTATCATACCGCGATAGCCCACCGCTGGCGCTACGCCCTCCCTACCCAGCCCCACCCCCAGCCCTACCTGGCCCAAGGAAGCCTGGTGTTTTGCGGTGACTGGTGCGCTGGAGCACGAATCGAAGCTGCCTTAGAAAGCGGTTGGGCCACTTCCAATTACCTGCTAGAATTCTCTCAGCCCTGAACCCCAGGACCCACATTCTCAAACACCCCGTTAAAGGTCAGCTCAAGGCGTTCAGGCTCTATTAAGACCCCTTTTTGCGTAATTAGGTATCGATAGGTTGAGCCCGTATTCGGAGAAACCCATATGCTGCCCCAAACATCCAACCCATGCCTCACCACCGAGGTTGCTGACCCCCTCGAGACCCTGCGCATCCGCATCTCCTTGTGGCTGCTTCCGCTCGGGGCACTGGCGGCCCTGGCCGCCTGGGGTCTTTCGGTAGTATCGGACAAGCTGTCGCCCCCCGATAGGTATTTACTGTTGCCCATAGCCCTAGGGCTCCTAGCGCTGAAAGTTTACCTTTGGCGCAACCCTCAAAGTATCCAACGGGTCTGGCAGGTAGCCTTGAGCCTGATCGCAGTGTATGAGGTGGTCAGCTTGTATTACGAAGCCGCTTACAAACTGCACGAGCGCGATGGCATCACCCCCGCGGCGCTGTGGTTTCCCATGGTTTTTCTCCTGGCCTTCAACCTGCTCAACCGCAGGCAAGCCCTGCTGTTTTCCCTGGTGTACCTAGCAGTAGGACTGCTGTCAGGCGGTCTTGGCCTGCTTTCAAACCCCTCCCTCAACGCCACCTCCATCAACACCATTCTGCAATTCACCCTCTCCAACATCGCCTACCTGGTCTTGCTACACATGTTTTCCCTCCTGCGTCACCATTACGCCCAGATGCATCAGATGGCCTACACCGACGCGCTTACCAGTCTGATCAATCGGCGGGGTATGCAGCAAAGGCTAGAGAGCGAGCTCGAGCGGGCCCGTCGCTACAACCGCCCGTTTGCGCTTATTCTGGCCGACATTGACCACTTCAAGAAGGTCAACGACACCTACGGCCACTCGGTGGGTGACCAGGTGTTGCGCGAAGTTGCTGGAAGGCTAGCCCAGAACCTGCGCGACAGCGATAGCCTGGCCCGCTGGGGTGGTGAAGAATTTCTTATCCTGGCCCCTGAGACCAACCTGCACCAGGCCCATCTGCTGGCCCAGCGGCTGCGCGAGGCCATCAGCGAGCGCCCCATATCAGGGCTGGTTATCACACTTAGCCTGGGGGTGGCCTGCTACCGACAGGGCGACAGCGTTGCAGGCTTACTAAGCAGGGCTGACGAGGCCATGTACCAGGCCAAGGCCAACGGGCGCAATCAGGTGGTCTTGGAAGAGCTGCTTGATGGTGAGGTCATACCAGCCCATCACATCATGAACCAATGATTTCCTAGGTCGGGGGGCACCCTCCTTGACAACTCGGTGCAGCGGCTTGCCACGCTAAGCTAAGGCCATGCAACTTGACGAGCTTTCACCCCACACCCTGCGCGACCCCCACGGCTACAGCGCCAAATGGCACTTTTACCCCGAGGACGTGCTGCCCATGTGGGTGGCCGACATGGACTTTCCCATCAGCCCGGCCATCACCCAGGCCATTGTGGAGCGCCTGCAACACCGGCTGGGCTATCCCCAGGCAAAGGGGGATGGACAGCTGCTAGAGCTCATCGTGCAGCAGCAAGGCCGGCACGGCCTGAAAGGCCTCACCCCGGACAACCTGCTGCTGACCCCTTCCGTGGTACCTGCCATTTACGCCAGCGTGCTGGCCCTGAGCAGCCCCGGCGACGAGGTGATTACCCAGGTACCGGTCTATCATCCTTTCCTGAACGTGCTGACCGAACACCACCGCATCCCCCGGTACAGCCCCTTGCTGCTTACCTCCAGCGGCTGGGAGATTGATTTCGACCAGCTCGAGCGCCTGGTCACACCCCGTACCCGCTTGCTGATGCTGTGCAACCCCCAGAACCCTACCGGACGGGTCTTCCGGCGCGACGAATTGGAGAGGCTGGCCGAGTTTGCCCTCTCCCATCGCCTATGGGTGATGTCGGATGAGCTCTGGGCCGAGCTCATCTACGAAGGGGAGCACATCCCCATCGCCTCCTTGGACCCGGAAATTGCCCAGCGCACCGTTACCCTGACCGGGCCCAGCAAGGCCTACAACATCGCAGGGCTGGGGGGCGGCGTAGCCATCAGCCACAACAGGCAAGTTCTGGCAGCCATGGCCCAGGTTAGCAAGGGCCTAGGCGGCCACCCCAATGCGCTCTCTATGGCTGCCTGGCGGGCTGCCCTCGAGCACGCCCAGGGCTGGCTAGAAGAGGTGCGGGCCTACCTCAAGGGCAACCGCGACCTCATCACCACCTTCGTGCAGCAGTACCTGCCCCAGGTGGTCTACCGACCCCCACAAGGCACCTACCTGGCCTGGCTTGATTTCGGCAAGACCCCCTTTGCCCAAGAAATCCACAAGGTCTTGCTCGAGCGGGCCAAGGTAGGCCTCAGCGAGGGCCGGTTGTTTGGGCCGCAGTACCAAGGCTGGCTGCGCTTGAACTTCGCTACCAGCCGCAGACTGGTGCAAGAGGCACTTGAGCGAATCGCGCGGGTGGTGCAGGTGGCAGGCTGAAGCGCTGCACGAGTGACCATCTACAAAGACGCCGTCTGCCTGCACCGCTTAGTCGGCCATTCTGATGGGATCAGCGGCAAGCGGGGTGGCCGTGCTGCTTTGCCGGAAACTCCTGCCCAGTCTGATCCGCACCCAAGCTTTGCCTACAAGATGGGCTCGATGAGGCCATAGTTACCGTCGCGGCGCCTGTAGATCACGTTGATCTGCTCGGTGTCCGCGTTGCGGAAGACAAAGAAATCGTGGCCCAGGGCCTCCATCTCGAAAGCCGCATCCTCGGGGGTCATGGGTTTCATGTTGAAGCGCTTGGTGCGGACAATGCGCGGTTCGGCGTCCTCTTCTGCTTCGGCCAGGCTGCCCCCTGCTGGAAGCGGCTGCGGCGCAGCCTGGCGCTCCCTTCGGAAGTGGCGTTCCTTGTAGCGGTTGAGCTGGTATTCCAGGCGGTCAATGGTGCGGTCGATCGCTGCGTACATATCGGGGTCGGACTCCTCGACCCGCACAATGCCTCCCGGCACATTGACCTGAATCTCAGCTTTGGCCTTGCGTTCAACCCGCGCACCTTGGGCCAACGAGAGCACCACCTTGGCTTCCGCGTTTTCAAAATGACGATCCAGGCGAGCCATCTTCTTGTCCAGGTAGTTCTTGAGGGCCTCCGTAATCTCGATTTGGCGACCAACCAGCTTATAGACATTCATACACGCCCTCCGATCACGCTGCGGGTTTGACTTCCAGGCTGGTTTTAGGGGGGGCGGTGGCGCGGAAACCGCTGAGTTGGGTTTCCCGAAGGATTATTTGGGCTCCCAACACGCCCCTATGGCCTGGTAGGTACCATATTACCACCTGGTGAGGGGCATTAGGATCCGCCCCAAAAGGCAGGGGCCGCAAACCATACGCACCGCCTAAACCTGGCCATACCTCCCACCCCGCTCGTCCCGCACCAATTGACCCGCTTTGAGTTCCACCACCCGCTGGGGATAGGCCTCCACCAGGTCGCGGGAGTGGGTGGCCACCAGAACGGTGGCCCCTCGCGCGTGTACCGACTTGAAGATTTCCAGCACTGCCAGGGCATTGGCTGGGTCGAGGTTACCGGTGGGCTCGTCGGCCAGCAGGACCTGGGGGTCCCCTACCAGGGCCCGGGCGATAGCCACCCGCTGAGCCTCCCCTACCGATAGTTCCTCAGGATATGCGCGTTTCTTGTGAACAATCCCCACCTGGCGCAGCACGCGGGTGGTCCGGCTACCCCACTCGCCCCTGGGTACCCCGAGAACGTGCAGGACAAAGAACAGGTTCTCCTCAATGGTGCGATCCCTCAGCAGGCGGTGGTCCTGAAAAACCATGCCAATACGGCGGCGGTGCAGGGCGATGCGATCGCCATGAAGGGCCTTGAGGTTTTCCCCAGCAAAATACACCGCCCCCGAACTAGGCTCGAGGCGTTTCAAGATCAGGTTGAGCAGGCTTGACTTACCCGCACCCGAATGCCCGACCAGAAAAACAAACTCGCCTTTTTTGATCTCTAGGTTGAGGTCGAACAAGGCCTTGATCTGGGTGCGGGGGTAGACGAGCGTCACCCGGTGAAAATGAATCATCGTCTTACAAGGTACAACAACGCCTCGGTTGTCTCGAAGGGACGCCTATTGTTCTCGGGTGAACACTCCGCTCCCACCGATTCCCCCTAAATTGGGAATCCAGGTGAACGAAACCATGAAGCGCAGAGCCTGGTTAATTGTGGTGGGCGGTATTTTAGCTGCCCTGGTCTACGCCCAGCTTGCCGGTGGGGCCACCGAGGCCTTCAGCCGCAACCCCTACGGACAAGCCCTAATCCAAACCTATCAGCTCCTGCAAACCCAGTACCTGACACGCCTCGAGCCCGACAAACTCAACCGCGTGCTCGAGGGTGGCATAAGGGGCATGCTGGGCGCCTTAGATGACGAATTTACCAGCTACACACCGCCCCAACGAGCCAGCCTGCGCAACCAGGACGTTCAGGGAGAATTCTTTGGCATCGGCGCTACCCTGGCCCCCAACGAAAATGGCGGCGGTGCACGGGTGCAGGGGGTGATCCGCGGCCTGCCCGCCTTCAACGCCGGCATCCGGGCTGGGGACATCATCGTCGAGGTGAACGGTCAGGATGTCACCAAGCTCGACCTGAGCGAAATTGTGGCCCTGATCCGGGGTCCCCAGAACACCAAGGTAACTGTAGGCATCCGTCGCGACGGCAGCAACGCCATCCTGCGTTTTGAGATGATCCGGCAGCGCGTGGAGATAATCTCCGTCTCTAGAACAATCTTGCCAGGCAACGTGGGGTACGTGGCGCTGGAAACCTTCGGCAACGTGCGGGTGATTGAGCAACTGAATGCCGCCTTGAACGAGATGAAGCAGCGGGGTGTACAAAAGCTAGTGTTCGACCTGCGTGACAACGGTGGCGGCCTGCTGGATCAGGGCTGTCAGGTGGCGCGGGCCTTCATCCGCGAGGGCCCTATCGTGTATGTGCGAACCCGCAACGAGACCAGGCTTTACTGCGAGGCCAGCGGCCAGGTCGTCTGGAGCGGCCCTATGGTGGTGCTTATTAACGGCAACTCGGCCTCGGCCTCGGAGATTGTGGCAGGGGCCATGCAGGACACCGGGCGGGCTAAGGTCATTGGCGAAACCTCCTTTGGCAAGGGTGTAGGGCAGAACGTCATTGACCTTCCCAATGGGGGCGGCCTGACCCTGGTCACCTTCGAGTGGCTCACCCCCAAGCGCCGCGGCATTAACAAACAAGGCATCCAGCCCGACATCGAGGTCAAGGACACCCGCTTCGAAGTCCCGGTGGCCTTTGAGGGCACTGGGGCCAAGCCTGGGGAGACTGTGACCATCACCATCGGCGGCCAAACCTTTACCACCAAGGCTGATGCCCGGGGCAAGTTTAGTTTTAGCCAGCCCCGCCCCGCAGTAAACCTGCCCGCTGAACGCGGCCAGGCCGAGGTGGACCTGAACAAAGACGCCATCTTGCGTCGGGCTTTGGAAGAGCTTAGGTAAAAGCTCCTAGGCCAAGGAGCCGGCTTTTTCACCACTGCCTTGGAGCTTTGGCCTTAGGCTCGTAGCGATGATCTATCTCGAAGACCTCAGCAAGCGCTACGGTTCATTCGTGGCCTTAGATGGCCTGAACCTCGAGGTACGTCCCGGGGAAACCCTGGCCCTCCTAGGCCCCAATGGGGCGGGCAAAAGCACCGCAATTAAGGCCCTGGTGGGCTTGCTGCGGCCTAGCCAGGGCCGGGCGCTGGTGGGTGGGGTGGATGTGTGGAAGGAGCCCGTGCGGGCCAAGGCCCAGTTTGGTTACGTACCCGACCGGCCCTACCTGTATGGAAAGCTATCGGGCCTCGAGCTTCTGCGCTTTGCTGCTGGGGTGTACCGGCTGCCCAGGGCCAGGGCCGAAGCCCGCATCGAGGAGCTATTGGTACAGTTTCGCCTCGAGCGCTTCGCCTCCTCCCTCATCGAAACCTACTCGCACGGTATGCGGCAAAAACTATCGCTGGCCATGAGCCTCCTGCACACCCCTCAGGCCCTCATCCTAGACGAGCCGATGGTAGGACTCGACCCCCACGCCACCCGGCTGGTCAAGGACTTGCTGCGAGACTATTCCAAAGATGGGCGGGCGGTGCTTTATGCCACCCATCAGCTCCACCTGGCCGAGCAGGTGGCCGACCGGGTCGCGCTGGTACACCGGGGCCGCCTACTGGCCCTAGGCTCTCCCAGGGAACTCCTGCACCAGCACGGCTCTGCCGACCTGGAGGAGTTTTTCTTGCGCCTCACGGAGGACGCTGGTGCATCTCAAAACGTGCAGGCCTAGTTTAAGCTGCGGGAACCGGCTTCTGGCAGGCGCAGGGCAAAAGCAGGTATCTCGACACGAAACAACTCACCCTGCATGTTTTGGAAGGTATAAAAACCCTGCATCGAGCCGGGGGGGCGGGCGATGGGGCAGAAGCTGTTGTACCGGTAGATCTGTCCGGGCTCGAGGACGGGTTGTTCACCCACCACCCCCTCGCCTTCCACATGACCTACCTGGCCATGGCTGTCGTAGATGAACCATTCGCGGCGCAATAGCTGCACCGTTTCGCGGCCCCGGTTTTCCAGGGTGATGAAGTAGACAAATACGTGCTGCCCAGGCCTCGAGTGCTGCTCAGCATAGACTACCTCCACCGCGACGTGGATGTCATTGCGGATCGGCGGCTGTGCCACACCTCGAGCATACCTCATTTCTATTCCCTAAGGGCATATCCAAGGTATTTGCTCTTGCCAAGGCCCTCACCCTAGCGAAAGCCGCGGCTGAGCATCTAAGCTACAAGGGATCATCCTGAAAGACGACCGTCTTCAGGTACAGCGACTCCGGCACATGCAGGCTCCAGGGGTGATCAGGCGGGTTATAGTGGATGGCATCTACCCGCAGCCGGCGGCCTTCATCGGCAGCAGCCCGGCGGGTCACCTCGAGCAGCGCATCTACCCCCAGATGGTAGGCACAGCTCGAAAGCCAGAGCCACCCCCCCCGATCCAGAAGGCGCAGGGCTGGACGGAGCAGGTTCACCAGGAGCCTTTTCACCCGCGGCAGCTCGTCGGGCTTTTTAGCCAAGGTGGGCGGGTCGAGCAACACATGCTGGAAGGGTGTGGTCTGGTTGCGCGCCAGGCTTTCCAGTACCGCTTGGGCATCGCCCTGGCGGATATCCACCCGTAAACCCTGGAGAAGGGCCGACCGGTCCAGCACCGCCAGTGCATCCAAGTCTTTATCCACCGCCAGGGCATAAGCTCCCTTGCGGGCTGCCCGCAGGGCGAAAGCTCCCACGTAGCTATACACGTCCAGAACCCGCTCACCGGCCTGAACCATCCGCTCAAACCGCCTACGGTTTTCCCGCTGGTCGAGGTAGTAACCTGTTTTCTGGGCCAAGGCCAGCGGGATCGGAAAAACCAGGCCATCTTCACGCACTTCCAGCACCGGCGGCACCTGGCCGTACAAAACGCCCACCTGCTCGGGCAGGCCCTCCTGACGACGGCTGTCCACATCGGAACGCTCGTAAATACCGGCAGGCCGCATCACCTCGACCAGGGCTGGCAGCCAGCTTTCCCGCAGGACCTCCATGGCCCGATTGCGCACCTGCACCACCAGCACCTCCCCAAAGCGGTCCACCACCAACCCTGGCAGACCGTCGGCCTCGGCGTGCACCAGGCGATAAAAATCCCCCAGTTGAGCCCGCCTTTGTTGGGCACGCATGAAGCGTTGCTGAAAAAACTTTTTGTCCAACGGGCCGTCCTCGAAACGATAAACGCGCAGCGCCACCCGGCTTCGAGGGTCGTAGTAGCCGATGCCCAAAAAGCTGTTCTCGTGGGAAATCACCCGCACAACCCCGGCTTGCTCGGGCACCTGGGCCAGTTCATCGGCGAACAGGCCGGGATAAAAGTTACTTATCTTCTTTTCTTTACCTGCTCTCGCGATGACTTGCTCCAAGGTCGCTCCCGAGTTCCAGACCCCTGCGCAAGGCCGGAAGCACAAAAAAAGCTGGTGGGCCGTGCAGGACTCGAACCCGCGACCTGGCGATTATGAGTCGCTTGCTCTAACCAGCTGAGCTAACGGCCCCCAAGCAGAGTCTAGTTTAGCGGGTTTGAGCGATTTCCTCAACGCGGGGGCGGGTGGTTGTCCTGGCCGGTGAGCTGGTCCTCCAGCTCGCCGATATAAGCAGCCAGGGTATTCCCGGCCTTCTCGATATCTTCACGCAGCTCGTGCTCTACTCGGTCAATCCGCTCGACGATCTCCTGTAGCCGGGCCTCGAGCCCCACGGGACTTTGGGCCTTGAGGCTGGCCAGCTCGCCCTCGAGCCACCTCTTTAGCTCGGAAAAGCGGCTGGCCTCAGCTTCGTCAGCCAGCTTCCGGGCTGCCAATAGCTCGCGGGCATAGCGCTTAACCTCGAGTAAAGCCGCCGCCTCGAGGCCCACCGTGTAGAGAAAGTAGATCACTACCAGCACCGCCATGATGCAAAGCATCACGATACCAAATGGCGCGGTGACCTCGGTAAAGATCAACGATAGGGTTTTCTGCTCGCTAAAGACGGCCCAGTTCCGCCATGCGAAGACCGTCATCACGGCGATCAGAAGCATTAGGAAAAGATTTCGCCCCCGCATCTTTAGCCTCGACCGATTATATCCTGCCCCAACCGGGCCTTAGGCCGAGGCCCGCCGAAGCCGATCCATAATGGCCCTTCCCAAACCCACCTCTGGCACCGGCTCGGCATAGATGACCTCCAAGCCCAGCCGGTCGAGCTGGTGTAGGGCCTCAAAAAGGTGAGCGGCAGCCTCTACCAGGTCACCCGTAGGGGACAACACCTTGACCACCTTGAAGCCCCTGGGCACCTCGCGGAAGGCCAGGTAGCCCACCCTTCTGCGTAGCCCCGGCGGAACCTGCTCTGGCCGCGCCAAGCGCACGGGCGTGCGGGGGGCATAGTGCTGGGGCAACTGGCCTGGCACCAGGGGCTTTTCTCCCGCCTCCACCCGCAGTACCACCGTGCCCAGCACCTGCTCCAGCGCTTCCAGCGGCACTGCTCCGTGGCGCAACAAGACTGGCCTCTGGCCCAGTAGGACGATGGTAGACTCTACCCCATACGGGGTGGAACCCCCGTCTAGAATCAGGTCTACCCGGTGGCCCAGGGTGCGTTCAACATGCTCAGCCCGGGTGGGGCTCAGGTAGCCAAAGGGGTTGGCGCTCGGTGCAGCTATGGGCAGCCCAGTCTTCTGAATCAGGGTCTGGGCCACCGGGTGGGCGGGCATGCGTACGGCCACCGTAGGCAGCCCCGCGGTAACGATGCTGGGCACCGCTTCCGACTTGGGCAGCACCAGGGTAAGGGGGCCAGGCCAGAAACGCGCCATGAGTTTTTCGGCCACCGCTGGAACTTCCCGCACCACCTGCTGCAACATGTCCCGATGGGATATGTGAACGATTAGCGGGTCGAAGTTGGGGCGCTGCTTGGCCTCAAAGACTTTGGCCACAGCGGTCGCGTCTAGGGCATTGGCGCCCAGCCCATAAACGGTCTCGGTGGGAAAGGCCACCAGCCCACCGCTGCAGATGATCTGGGCAGCGCGCTCGAGGTTCTCAGGGGTAGAAGGTACAACCATAACAACCCGCTCATCATAGCAGAGCCTGCCCCACACGTCGGGCAGACCGAGCGTTTAGACTAAGGATCATGAGCTGGCTGCAACGCCTCAGAGAAGGCCTGAGCAAAACCCGCGACAACCTGGCCAGGGCCATCCCCTGGAGCGAGAACCCCGAAGCGGTGTTGGAGGAGCTCGAGTTCGCCCTGATCTCCGCCGACGTGGGGGTGGAGGCCACCCAGGAGGTGCTGGAAGAAGTTCGCCAAGGGGGCAAAAAAGACCTGCGCCAGGCCCTCAAACAAGCCCTTACCGTTCAGCTCGAGCCCGACCAGTTCCGGGCCAAAATCCGCAGAGCTGGCTTCAGCCCCAACGCCAAAAAGTCCACCATCGAGCCCGCTGGCAGGGTGATTCTAGTGGTGGGGGTCAACGGGGTGGGCAAAACCACCACCATCGCCAAGCTTGGGCAGTACTACCAAAGCAAAGGCAAAAGCGTGATGTTCTGCGCCGGCGACACCTTCCGCGCTGCGGGCGGGGCCCAGCTCGGGTTGTGGGGGGAACGGCTGGGCATCCCGGTCATCCAGGCCCCTGAGGGCTCTGATCCTGCTGCGCTAGCCTTCGACGCAGCCTCGGCCCGCAAAGCCCGAGGAGTAGACCTGCTCCTGGTAGACACCGCCGGGCGGCTGCACACCAAGCACAATCTGATGGAAGAGCTGGCCAAGGTCAAGCGCTCCATCGCCAAGGCCGACCCTGGCGAGCCCGGCGAGGTCTGGCTGGTGCTGGACGCCGTCACCGGACAGAATGGCCTCGAGCAGGCCAAAAAATTTCACCAAACCGTGGGCCTGACTGGGGTAATTGTAACTAAGCTCGATGGTACAGCCAGAGGGGGCGTTCTGGTGCCCATCGTGCGCACCCTGGGGGTGCCCATCAAGTTTATCGGAGTGGGCGAGAAAGCCGACGACCTACAACCCTTCGATGCGGGCGAGTTTGTCGAGGCCCTGCTGGGCTGAACGCTACAAGATCAACCCTAAGCCGCTTCACAAGCTCACAGCTTAGAATAAGTCCATGCAATCCCGGTCTTCCTCTGCGCTCGATCGCAACGTCCTGCTGCTGGCTTTTGCCTGGCTGGTCGCGCTGGTCGCCACCCTCGGTAGCCTGTACTACTCGGAGGTGCGCAACTTCATCCCCTGCACCCTGTGCTGGTACCAGCGCATCGCCATGTATCCCCTGGCGCTCATGTTGGGCATCGCCACCTGGCGCAACGACGCCCAAATCCGGCCCTATGCCCTCACCCTGTCGCTTTTGGGGCTGTTTTGGAGCAGTTACCACCTTTTGGAGCTGTGGATGCCCGGCCTAGCCCCGAGCGTCTGCAAAGGCCCCATCCCCTGCAATATCGAGTATATGCCCAGCTTCCCCATCCCACTGCAAGCCGCAATCGCTTTCTTGCTCATCTCGGTAGCCCTGTTTTTGGTACGCCCGGCCCGGCGGTAGTAGCGGCTAGGCCCTCCTGCGTACCCAGTGAGGAACCCCTAGGGTGCAAAACAGGGCCACGCCAAAGGGCAAGGTCAGGGTTAGTGCCAGGAAGGGGTCAAATAGCCCCAGCAGCGCACCTGCGCCCATTAGAACCAGCACGGCAAAGGCAAAAGCCCGGTGTCCCTTAAGCTCCAGGCGCTGGAAGAGGTTTCCTCGAGCCTCCGTAGGGTTCTGGCCCATGGCTTTGCTCAGGCCCAGCATGGCATACCAGGCCAAAAGCAGCATGACCGAAATCACCAGCAAGGCATCGCGCCAGGAGCCTATGGACTGCACCAGCAGCACATACAGCAGCTGGGTGGCCGCAGTAAGGCCCAGGTTGATGCGGCTTTGCAAGCGGTTCTGGGCCTGGCTCAGGCTTACCTCTGTCGAGACCACCAGGGCTAAGGCCCAGGCCCCCACCGCAAAGACCAGGGCCAGCAGCAGATCAATAGCCATCGGTCACCACGTTTTGCAGGGGCTCGCCGCGCATGTACCGGGCCACCTGCTGGCGCACCAGCCGAAAGCCCCGCTCGAAAAGCCTGGGGGTCGAGCCGGCGATGTGGGGGGTCAGAAACACCTCCGGCAGCGACCACAGCGGGTGTCCCTCGGGCAGGGGCTCGGGGTCGGTGACGTCGGTAACCAGCCGCACCCGCCGGGCCCGGATGGCCTCCACCAGGGCCTCCTGGTCTACGGTTTTACCGCGTCCTGCGTTCACAAAAAGCACGCCCGGCTTCATCTGGGCAAAGTGAACAGCCCCAATTAGCTTGTCGGTCTCTTGGGTGTGGGGCAGCAGGTTTACAATCACGTCGGCTTTGGGTAGCAAATGGGGCAGGCCGGCCCAGGTGTGCACCCCCTCGCGGGCCGTGCGGGCCACCCGGATAAACTCCACTTCGAAGGGGGCTAGACGTTTTTCGGTGGCCCGGGCGATGGAACCGTAGCCTAAGAAAAGCACCGTGGCGCCCTCGAGGTCCTCCACCCAACGGTAGTCCCAGCGTTGCTCCCGCTGGGCATCGCGGAACTCGGGGAAGCGCTTGATGGCACCCAGTATGGCCGCCACGATCCACTCCGAGACCGGGATGTCGTGCACGCCGGTTGCATCGCACAGCACCAGGCCGGGGGGCAGGTGGGGCAGGATCCAGTCCACCCCCGCCGTGAGGGTCTGCACCACCTTGAGCTGCTTGAGCTTGGGCAGCTCGGCAAAAAAGCGCCGGGCCCCGCCCCCATAGGGCGCCACCGCAAACTCGGCCTGGAGGGCTTTCTCCGACAACGGCCCCTCCTTCGGTAAAAAAGCCACCTCGACCCCTTCCGGAAAGCCCTGTAAAAGCCGGGGCTCCACCGCTTCGGAAACCAGTAAAATCATCAGGGTTACTATATCGCGGGCCCAAACTTTTTCTCCAGGCGTTATAGCGTTGGTGTCTGCTGGGCACTGTCCGCTCTAGCCCAGGCCTGTACAATCGGGTTGGCCGTGAGCGATACCTCGGAGATTCAAACCCGCAAGCGCAAGCACTTGGAGGTCTGCCTCCAGGAGCCGGTGGAGTACACCCGGCTCACCACCGGGCTCGAGCGCTACCGCCTGCTCTACCGGGCGCTGCCCGAGCTCGCCCTGGAGGATGTCGATCTATCCACCCAGTTTCTGGGCAAAACCCTTAAAGCACCCTTCCTGATTGGGGCCATGACCGGGGGTGAGGCCCACGGGGGGCGCATCAACCGCGCCCTGGCCCAGGCCGCCGAAGAGCTTGGGGTCGGCATGATGCTGGGCAGCCAGCGGGTCATGCTCGAGCACCCCCAGGCCCAAAGCAGCTTCCAGGTGCGCGCGGTAGCCCCCAGCACCCTGCTCATCGGCAACCTGGGGCTGGTGCAGCTCAACAAAGGCTATGGCCTACAGCAGCTCAGGCAGGCCGTTGAGCTGGTACAGGCCGACGCCCTGGCCCTGCACATCAACCCCTTGCAAGAAGCCCTGCAGGCGGGGGGGGACACCGACTTCAGGGGCCTCTTGCATAAGCTACGAGGCTTGCTGCCCCAGGTGGAATTCCCGGTCATCCTCAAGGAAGTGGGTCATGGCCTTGGCCTCGAGGTAGCCAAAGCGCTGGCTCCCCTTCCTTTTGCCGCGCTAGACGTGGCCGGTGCGGGCGGTACAAGCTGGGCCAAGGTAGAGGAACTGGTACATCACGGGCGCATCCTGCACCACGAGCTGGTAGAAATCGGCATACCCACTGCCCAGGCCCTGGTGGAATGCCGCAGCGTGCTACCCCACAAAGCCCTAATCGCCTCAGGAGGTATCCGCAGCGGCACCGATGCCGCCAAGGCCCTGGCCCTGGGCGCCCAGGTGGTAGCGGTAGCCCGTCCGCTGCTGGAACCGGCCCTCGAGGGTCCCGAAGCGGTCGTGGCCTGGATACAGAATTTTTTACACGAGCTGCGGGTAGCCCTTTTCGCCATTGGGGCCCGTACCCCTGCTGAAGCCTTAGGCCGTATTGAAAAGGTGCAATAAAGCCCCCCAAGGGGGGCTTTTTGGATTTTGGTTGCGGGGATAGGATTTGAACCTATGACCTTCGGGTTATGAGCCCGACGAGCTACCAGACTGCTCCACCCCGCGACAGTGGCCGCATATGACAGCCTTTATATATTAGCTGGAGAAGCCCATTTGGTCAAGATGTTGTAATCGGTCAACGCATTTGAGACGCTTAGGGAACCCGCTCCGCCAGTGCCCGCAGAAATACCGACGGCCGTGACCCGGCGCCCAGGCCGAGCGGGTGGAGTGCTCCACTCCCAACCAGCCTGCCCTCACCTAGGGCTTTGACCCGTCTGAGCTTGCTCAGGCGTTCCCAAAGATCTGGGCCGCCCTGGCTTCGGTCAGCCTCTCCGCTACAGCCCTCGACCAACGGTGGCAAGCTGCTTCTGGGAAGCTCTAAGGTGGTTCTCCTATTTTCGCACAGGGTCTTGCCTAGGTTTGTCTGGGTTCAGATGCCCCCAAAGCATGGGAAACACCTCCCACGTCACTGGGAGCAGCAAGCACATAGACTGGGTAGGATAAGGGCTATGAAGCAGAACCTTACGGTTGAAGAGGCCCTGGAAATTGTATTGCAAAGAGCCAGGCCCTTGCCGAATATTGAACACCTGCCGCTGGCAGCCTGCTATGGTGCGGTCTTGGGTGAGGACCTGCGCTCTAAAGCCAACCACCCCTCTGCTGATGACAGTGCTGTGGACGGTTACGCCTGCCTCGAGGCCGACACACGAAGTGCCTCCCTAGGCAACCCGGTTCGGCTCAAAGTAATCGGGCAATCCCCCGCAGGTAAGCCTTTTGCTGGGGAAATTGGGCCCGGCGAGGCTGTGCAGGTATTTACCGGAGCCCCCATCCCAAAAGGGGCCGATGCGGTGATTCGGGTGGAGGATACCCGGCGCGAGGGCGATTTTGTCTGGTTGATGAAGCCCGCCTTGGCAGCAGACATTCGCCCCAAGGGCGCCGACCTGGTAGAAGGGCAAACCTACCTGCGCAAAGGCGACCTGCTCACACCAGGGCGGGTAGGGCTGGCCGCCGCCATGGGCTATGCCACCGTGCCGGTGGTTCGGCGGCCTCGAGTGGGCATTCTATCTACCGGAGACGAGGTGGTCGAGCCAGGAGAAACCCTGCCTTATGGTGGGGTCTACAACTCCAACAGCTACTCAGTGGCGGGCCTGGTGGTCGAGGCGGGTGGCGAGCCCATCATCCTGCCAAAGGCTCTAGACAGCGTGGAAGGCCTACGTACTCAGCTCCAGCGGGCCGGGAGACTCGACCTGCTCCTCACCAGCGGTGGGGTTTCGATGGGGGAATACGACATCGTGCGGCAGATGCTCGAGCTCGAGGGCGAAATTCACTTCTGGAAGGTTAAGATGCAGCCCGGCGGCCCCCTGTTGTTTGCAACCTGGAACGGTCTGCCCCTAATGGGCCTGCCTGGCAACCCCGTATCGGCCATGGTAACCTTTTTGCTTTTTGGCCGACCCTTTCTCTTTCAGCTTCTGGGGCGTAACGACCCCCCCCTCCGCCGGGTCAGGGCTGTGGCCGATACCCCTTTTGAGGCTCATCCTATCCGCCGGGCCTACCGCCGGGCGGTGCTGCGCTGGATCGAAGACCATTACCGTGTAGCCAGCACCGGTGACCAGTCCAGTGCAGTGCTCCATTCGATGGCCCTGGGCAATGCACTGGTGGTGTTGGAGGCCGGGCTCTCGGCCAAGCAGGGCCAGACGGTCGAGGTGATTCCCTTCCCCGGGGCCTTCTAGGGCCTGGCCTCGAGCTCCGGCAAGCGGTACAGCACCAAGTTTACTGGTAAATTCGCACCCGAGGCCGGAATAAATTCAATTAGAACCCGGTCGCTGTGCCTTTCTCGGAAGAAGATCATAGGGTTATCTGGGCGCAGGAGTACCCCATTATTGGGCACTGGCTGCAACAGCCCGTTGACGCGGATGGCCCCTGCATAAACGCCCCCCCTAGGAGAGAAAGCGCCCACCGTGTTCTGCGCACCTTCCAACACAATCTGATAGGTGATGCCGTAGCTGCCGCGGAGACGCACCGGCTGGCCGGTGAGGGCATCCACTCCAACCGGCGTGGGGTCATGAACCCCATCGCCAATCACCACGCGCCCTGCACTGCCTTCCAGCCGTACCCGAAGGCTCCGTTGGGCAGAAGGAAAGGTGCCTCGGACGTGGGTAGCGTCGGGCTCCAGGTTGGACAATAGGGGAAGAAGAGAAGCCAGCCCCTCATTGGTAAGCTGGGGCAGCAGCGCCTCCTCAATCATCGCCACGGCCAAGGCCACCTGACCACTGGTCCGGAGATCTGCCATCAGGTTGAGACCCTGACCAGGAGCAAGTAAGGCTGAGTTGTAGAGGGCCACCGTCTGGCCTGGTTCGAGACGCAC
>Ga0308418_1000203_pt1 | contig 38474 bp, 36 predicted proteins | sample HotsprSampleR4cd_FD_203517 | JGI IMG/M metagenome (GOLD analysis project Ga0308418, IMG submission 203517) | Hot spring phototrophic mat microbial communities from Mushroom Spring, Yellowstone National Park, Wyoming, United States - 20090729_R4cd ... | reverse complement strand
TTTTGGTGGCATGATGTTCTCCTTCCTTTTGGGATGAAAATGTTTTTGAGTGGGAATATCATGCCACTTTTTGCTAATTTTTCAAGAGGAATTGTCCCTTATCCCCCGATCTGTCCGCCCCTGAACCAGGGCGGGAGAGGGGAGCAGCCCTCACCCCCGACCCCTCTGCCAGGGCGGGAGAGGGGAGCAGCCCTCACCCCCGGCCCCTCTCCCAGGGCGGGAGAGGGGAGGTTGCCCTCACCCCCGGCCCCTCTCCCAGGGCGGGAGAGGGGAGTCTAATGGTGAATCAAAGGGAGATACAGCCGCTGCGGGAGATCAGGTATCCAAATCTCGCATGCGCTTTGCCCTTCAGGACACGCCAGACAATGGGAACGAAGAACTTTCTGCCCAACTGCGTAATTCGTCACCCAGGCATAAAGATGATGGTTAAAGACGATCAACTCGGCGCGGACGTTGCGGGCGTCTCCCAATCCGTCGCCTCCCACTTGCTCCCAGTCCACCTCTGAGTTGTTTGTCAACACCCCTCTTGTCCGCCAGAGCTGAAGGCCGCTGGAGAGATTGCTGATTGCCAGATAAAGCGCTCCGTCGTAAACCACCGCCCCATCGACCGATACTTCAGCGTTTGCTGCATTTCCGTTGATGCCTGGCTGACTGACCAACTGCCAGCTTCCCAAATCGCCGCTTGCGCTGCGGTAAATCAAAAGACCCTGAGGGGAACGGGTTGCGATGTAAAGGTAACCTTCTAACTCGCCCAGCAAATCGACCCGATTTCCTGGCGCGGTGGGTGCGGAGAATACCTCTTCCCAATGCGGCTGATCTCCCAGATGATCGGTGCGGAATAATTTGCCAACATCGTCATTGCGATCATTGATCGATTGACCCCGATGATGCACCCCCATGTATAAGGCATCTTTAAACACCATACTCGACCAAACCCCGCTATTGCTGGGGTCAGGTGCCTCTTGCCCAAAGCCGCTCAGGTTTTTTTGCACCCAGGAGTGCCCATCTTGACTGCACCACACCTGCGCGCCCTCAACCCAGTTTTGCGTTCCTCCGCACAGGCTTCCCTGAAAAACTTGCAGGTCTTTAAGGTTAACGTTGCTGCGGTTGCCAAAACCGGCGCCCTGGGAAGCCAGGGCATTCTCCCAGCTCGCCACATTGCCGCTAGGGCTGCGATAGAGATTAAACCCCCATTGGCTCAGACCTCGATTGGCCGTGCTGACATACAAAAACCCCCCGAAGACGGCTAGGCTATCGATGTGATCATCCTGTTCCAGATTGTGATTACCGAAGGGATAGCCTTGCTGATCCGCAGCTACTTCCTCCCAATCTGCCTGCGAATTGGGGGCATAGATACCCAAACGACTGCGCCAGAGACGCGCTCCCAGGCTGTTATCAGCTTCCATTCCTAAATAAAGCTGGCCGTTAAAGACCTCCACTTCAAAGCCTTCTTCATCAGTGTGTCGACCATCTGCCCCTCCACCGAGCCCAAAGGCATTTTGGTTGACTTGCTTGAACGGTTGACAGGCAATGAGATTGCTTGAGAGCGATGGAGCAGGATAAAAGGAAACGACAATCAGCAGGGTAACGAAAGCAAACAAACCGAAGAGATGACCGGGTGGTGAGGCTGTCTGCTCAGATTTGCAGGAGTAGCCGCTTGAGGCAGAGGGAGGAACGCCCGGCAAGTGCAGTGGCATGCAAGAAGGTTATGCGGAAAGAGGAAATTTGTCAAGGGAAATTCAAAACTACCGAATAATATCTTGACAAATTAGATGATATATAGTAAGATAATGTTCAATCATTTGATATTAAATAATCTGAACTCGAACGATTATGCCAACGCATTATCACGGTAATCCAGAAGAAATTCGCGCTTTGAATGCGTTTATCAAGCTGATGCGCGCTGCCGACTCGCTCGAAGCTCGCTTAGCCCAGCGCGGCTGTCTGGAAGAGCTTACTCCCAGTCAGTTTGGCGTGCTTGAAACCCTTTATCACCTGGGCAGCCTGTGCCAGAGTGAGTTGGCACACAAAATTCTCAAGAGCAGTGGCAACATGACAATGGTGATCGACAATCTGGAAAAACAAGGTCTGGTGCGACGGGAACGAGACACGCAAGATCGGCGTTTTATCACCGTCCATCTAACCGAAAAAGGGCGTGAAAAGATTGAAGCCGTTTTGCCTTGCCATGTCAAAGCCATTGTAGAGGAGTTTTCCGTCCTCACCCCTGCAGAACAGGAAACCCTGGGCGAGTTGTGTAAGAAACTGGGCAAAAGAGAAACCCGCCCATCTGCCCAGGCTGTGTCGATACCCGCGGTGGAGCAGGGGAAATGATCTTCAGAGAGGAATTTGGCGATCAAGCCATTCACCTGCAATTTAAACCAGATTCATTTCTCAGGAGGTAACCATGTCTTGGAAAATTGACCCAGCCCATTCAGAAATTAACTTTACCGTGCGGCACATGATGATCTCGAATGTGCGCGGGCGCTTCGAACGCTTTGAAGGAACGGTGGACTTTGATGAGAAAAACCCGACCAATTCCAGCGTGGAAGTGAAGATCGAAGCGGCTAGCATTAATACTCGCGAACCCCAACGCGATGCCCACTTGCGCTCGCCCGACTTCTTAGATGCAGAGAAGTACCCTTACCTGATCTTCAAAAGCAAGAAGATTGAGGTGCTTGACTCAAATCACGGTCGAATCATTGGTGACTTGACAATTCGGGATGTAACCAATGAGGTAGCCCTGGAGGTTGAATACAACGGCACAGTTAAAAGCCCGTTTGGAAGTACCTCAGCCGGCTTTTCAGCCAGCACAAGCATCAACCGCAAGGACTGGGGCTTACAATGGAATGTCCCGCTTGAAGCGGGAGGCTGGCTGGTGGGCGAAACAGTCCAAATCAACATTGACCTTGAAATCATTAAGGAAGAGCAGGCACAGGCGGTCTCTGCATGACCACTTCGTTTTCTGGAGATGAGCAGGCGTCCAACCGTGGGCGAAGCCTGCTCTCTCCGCTGGCTCCACCTCCACCGGTTGCAATTGCCCCCAGACGTATCCATCCCGATACCCGCCCGGCTTTTATCCATCTGCGCGTGGGCAATCTAGGGCGAGTTGTTCCTTTCTACCGCGATGTCCTTGGCTTACAGGTCAACCGTTTGATGGATCAGCAGGTAGTTCTGGGCGTGGCAGGTCGCGATCTGGTTGTTCTCCAGGAACTACCGCAAGGGAAACGCTATCGCGGCGTCTGCGGACTCTATCATTTTGCCATCCTGTTGCCCGATCGGCGAGCGTTGGCTCGCGCCATCGCTCGCTTATTTGCCTTGCGATATCCCAATGTTCCTACCGATCACATTATGACCAAAACCACTTATCTGGAAGACCCTGAAGGAAACCAGATTGAATTGTACTGTGAGTCCCCCGAAGATGGAATTTTTGCTCTACAAAACGGCGATTTCTTCGCCCGGCGCTCTGATGGCACTTGGAGTGATGGTCGCGAGGCCCTGGATGTAGCCGTGTTGTTTGCCCATCTGGACAAAGCTGACCGTCTGGATGTGCCCCTGCCTCCGCAGACGGTGATTGGACATTTTCATCTCCATGTTGCTAATTTAGAGCAAACTCGCCGCTTTTATCATGAGCAACTGGGATTTGATGATATGGGGGTTGCGCCGCGTTTTCGGATGGGGATGGTCTCGGCTGGCGGGTATCATCATCACATTGGATATAACACCTGGCAGGGGGAAGGAGCACCGCCGGCGCCGCTCAATGCCCTTGGTTTAGCGGCGATTGCTTTTTCCTTACCCAATCTCGAAGCATGGAAGACTTTTCGTGAGCGGTTGAAAGAAACTTCCCTGCCTTTTGACCGGCAGGGAGAAAGCGTTTCGCTAACCGATCCTTCGGGAAACAAGGTGCTCTTTTTGCCTCCGCAAGCCTGAGTACAGGTTCATTCTTTCAAGTGGACTGATGAGGCTTTCCATTGGTCAGCAAAAACGTGTTTTCAGGCTACTTTTGCCTGTGCGGAGCGTTGCGTCTGGCAGTCGCGACACACCCCAAAGAGCTGCAACCAGTGCTCGCCCACTTGATAACCGCTGCGTTGGCTGATCTTTTCGATCAGGGCTTCGATTCCCTCTCCGTCGCCTTCAAAAAACTCCACCCGTCCACAACCATTGCAAACCAGCAAGTGTTGATGTCCTTGAAAGGCGGTGACAAAAGCCTGACAGCCTTGAGGCTGGTGCACGCGTTGAATCAGATTTAATTCCTCCAGCTTTTCAAGCGTGCGATAAACCGTCACCAGACCCAATCGGGGATAGCGTTGATGCCCGATTTCATAAACTCTCAAGGGCGTGAGCGCCTGGGTGCTTTCGGCCATGATTTCTACCACCACCCGCCGTGGATCGGTGATCCGATAACCATTGCGTTGCAGGCATTCTAACCAATCTTGCGCTTTGCTCATCCCGTTAGCCTCCTGTTTTGCTCCGAACTCGCCGTTGGCTGGCCTGTCCCAACCACACCAGAAAGAAAATGGAGGTTGCAACCAGTACAATTGCACCCCCCGAAGCAATACCAAGGTAATAGGAAAGGTATAACCCCACACCGCCGCTAAAAGAGGCGAGCAGAGCAGCTACCCAGATCATGCGCGGCAAACGCGGGGTGAGCAAGTATGCAGTGGCGGCTGGCGTGATAAGCATCGCCACCATCAAAGCTACGCCGACGGTTTGCAATGATATCACAATTGCCAGAGCCATCAGCAACATCAGGAAGTAATCCAAGAATTTAACCGGCAAGCGCAGGATGGTCGCCAGAATGGGATCAAAGGAGAGCGTTACGAACTCTTTGTAAAAACCGATCACTGCCGCCAGAACCCCTGCGCCGAAAATCGCCGAAAGCCACAGGTCTCGATTGCGTACCCCAAGGACATCCCCAAACAGAAAGTGGGACAGGTCAACCGAGTAGCTGCGCACGGTTGAGATTAATGTAATCCCCAAAGCGAACATCCCGGCAAAGACAATCCCAATCGCCGTGTCTTCCTTGAGGCGGCCGCCCTGGCTGATGGCACCGATACCGATTGCGCTGAGCAGCGCTGCTCCCAGTGCCCACCAGAACAGGCCGCTCGTATTGCCGCCGTTAAGGATATACCCGATCGCCACGCCTGGCAAAATGGCGTGCGCCAGCGCATCTCCGAAGAAAGCCATGCCCCGCAGAACGACAAACGTGCCAATCACGGCGCAAACGCTGCCCATCAATACCACTGCGATCAACCCCCGCCACATGAAAGCATACTGCAAAGGTGTCCACAGCCATTCAAACATCGCTTAACCTTCCCCGTCGCTACAACAGGTGTCACTTAAGCCTAACCAGCCACCCTCGTCCGGCACAATTTGCAAATGACCGCCATAAGCCCGCCGCAGATTCGATGCTCTGAGAACCTCATCCGGTTGTCCTAATGCGATCAATTGCCGGTTGAGTAGCATGAGTTTAGAAAAATGTTGGCGGGCAAGGTTTAGATCGTGCAATGCAAAGAGCAGCGCGATTCCATTTTGCTGCAACGTCGGTAACAGCGCCAGCAACTCCTCTTGAGCAGGTAAGTCGAGGCCGCTCAATGGCTCATCCATGAGGATCAACTCAGCTTCCTGAGCGAGAGCGCGGGCAAGAAACATGCGTTGTTGTTGACCTCCAGAGAGAGCGTGGATCGGACGATCGGCTAAGGTTTGAATGCCAACCGTCTCTAAAGCCTGGCGAACGCGTTGCCAATCAGCTCGTCCAGGGCTGCGAAAGAAACCAATTTTGCCAACGCGCCCCATCATCACCACATCCTTAACGGTAATGGGGAATTTCCAATCTACAGCATTGCGTTGCGGCACATAGGCAATACAAATGTGTCCATCGGGGGCGTGACCGTAGATGTGCACATCTCCCTGAGCGGGTTTCAGCACCCCGGCGATGATTTTCAGCAGCGTGCTTTTACCGGCACCGTTCGGCCCGACCACCGCAAGATGCTCACCGCTTTGCAGCTTAAAGGAAATCTCTTGCAAGGCAGGATGCCCGTCATACCAGAAGCTGACGTTTTCCATCCGCAACAAAGGACTTTCGGCTTCGTGCGGATGACGGTGAACAATCCAGTGTTTCGTGCGGGTTAGCTCGTCTCTTAGGGTCATACGCGCTTCTCTTCCATGCAGAACCAAGAATGGAGGATGGCTCGAAGGCAAGGGTAGAAGGAGAGGCAATCCTCTGGCGATTCCCTCTCCCTGATTCTCCGCAAAACCTTTCTCCTTTCGGAGGCTATTTCAAGGCTTCGACAATGGCACTGACATTATATCGCATGAAATTGAGATAGGTATTAGCTGGGCCATCTTTTTCGGAAAGTGAACCGGTGTAAAGATAGACTAGTTTGATACCGGTATCATCGGCAACACGCTGGGCTAAATTGGGATTGACCGTTGTACCAACGAAGATCGCTTTCACGCCGAATTGACGAATGGCATCTTCTAAAGCGGCCAGCTCTTGAGCAGAGGGCTCAGCAAGGGTCGAAAAGCTTGGCAACAATGCTCCCACCTGGGTGAAACCATACCGCTCAGCAAAGTAGCCAAAGGCTTTGTGATCGGTAACCAGTTGCCGATTTTCGGATGGGATGGTCTCCACCTGTTGGCGAATCCATTGATCGAGTTCGCGGAGCTGAGCCGTATAGTCGGCGGCATTTTTCTGGTAGATGGCTGCATTCTGTGGGTCTTTCTCGCTTAGCGTTTTGGCGATATTTTCCACCCAGACCATCACCAGGTTGGGGTCAAACCAGGTGTGCGGGTCGCCGGCGGCATGCTCGTGCTCATGTTCAGGCTCGCCTTCGCCGCTCGCTTCTTTTGTCGGCATGGCTTCCTCAGTATGTTCAGCCTCGTGGGCGTGTTCTTTTTCACTGGCAGGGGAATGCGCTTCGCCTTGCAACAGAGGGATGCCCTCCGAGACGGCAACGACCTTCTGGGCAGCCCCGGCGCTTTCCAGCAAAGCTTCCAGGAACTCTTCCAGGCCTGCCCCGTTGGCAAAGACCACATCAGCCTGGCTGACTTTTGCCACATCCTGGGGGGTAGGGGTAAAGGAATGAGGATCAGCGCCCACCGGCAACAACACCGAAAGCTCAACAGCGTCCCCGGCAATGTTGCTGACGACATCGCCGACTATGGTGGTGGTTGCCAGCACGCGGTACTTGCGCGCCTGTGGAGCGGCGGTTGGGGTAGGTGTAGCACAGGCAGCTAGCATGGAAAAAATGACCCATAATGGTAAAAGGCGATGTAGAGCAGTCATAGAAATTCTCCTTATTATGAAAATGATTATCATTGTCTTTATAATCGAAATTCGAGCGCTTGTCAAGAATGCTTTTTGTTCTCTACCCTTCCCTAGCGGTTGTTTTTCAGGTATCCTTTGGGTCAGGAGTAGCCACCCATTTACGGGAGTCTAATTATGCCCACTTTTCATAAATTAATTATCGGAAATGCCATCGAGATGAAAGAGATTGCGGATGAGTCAGTTCATCTTATGGTGACCTCACCCCCTTACTTTAATGCGCCATTTGACTACAAGCAACTTTATGAGAGTTATGACCAGTACCTACACATTCTTGGTCAGGTTGCCAGAGAAGTCTTTCGGGTTTTACAAAGAGGCAGAATAGCTGTCCTCAATATCGATGATATGTTGGTGGATGGCGAAAAATTCCCTATCGTTGCAGATGCGACCCACCTCTTTCTCCAAGCTGGTTTTCGCTACCGGGATCGAATCATCTGGAAGAAGCCGGATGGCTATCTCCGAATCAGCCGCCGCAGCGGTGTTATGCTGCAAAACCCGTACCCGATGTATTATTATCCCGATAATACCTTAGAAAGTATCTTAATTTTCCAGAAGGGAAGATTTAATTATCGTTCGATTCCTGAAGAAATTCGCCTTGCCTCGAAGATCGATCTTGAGCGATTTCAAAAAGAAAAATGGTATATGACCTTATGGGAAATGGTGAATGTTCTGCCCGGCTCTGAACTTGAAAAGGATATTGCAGCATTTCCGGAAGAACTTCCCTATCGCGTAATCAGTCTATTTTCTTACCTGGGTGAAACTGTCTTGGACCCTTTTGTGGGCAGTGGAACAACCATGAAGGTTGCCCGTTTATTAGGTCGCAATAGTATCGGTATAGAGATCAAGGAATCGCTGATTCCCGTTATTCGCAAAAAAGTTGGTTTTGAGGGCCAACTCCCTCTGGATCAGCAGGAAGACATAATGGAAATTATCCTGCGCGAACAAATTAACCAAAAAGAGGGGATGCGGTGAAGGTAACGGCTCGTGTGGCGGGAATCGAATATGCTCCAGTCCTGTGCCGCGAGCTCCCTTTGTATCCGATGGATCAGCTTGAGGAAGCTTTTTCACAGGAAAGCGCATTTTTATTGAAAACCAACTCGAAGAGACAGCTTGCCATCAGCCATTGGGTATCCCCAAAGAGAACCCGAAGTTATCCTTATGCCAGAGTTTATGACACGCTAAATTATGATGGGAAAAGAGTCGCGATTATTCCCGTGATGAAAGACGAAGGCTTGGGAGGGGATCGCGACTATATCCAATATGACACATTGACACTGATGGGGTTATTAGGGGTCTATGTCATCATTTCTTATTATAAGGATGCCGAGAGGAGCCAGCGGTATCCCAGTAAAATTACTGCTCAGCGTTTTGACTTTGTACACATCCAACGTGAGCTTGAACGTCTCGAGAACTATCAGTCTGATGCTTTGCATTGGAATATGCAACAGGTCGAGCAGATTAGCGAAGTCGCCCAGCGGGCAATCGAAGCCTATCGACAGATCACCCTCCGACTTGGTGTCGAATTACACTCCTTTGAGCGCGCTTTGAAACGTTTAGAAATCTTAAAGAAAAACCGCCAGTCGTTTATCGAACATTCACGAATGCTGGCGAGGGAAGCCCAGGAACGCGAAACACAGACCATTCAACCCAAAGAAAATCTCCATGCTCAGAAAGCAACTTTGACCATTGAGAATTTTCTCGGCGGGGTTTACTACTTTACCTGTGATGAAGTATATACGCGCGCAAATCAAATCTTTCTGGTAGAAGCCAAGCACAGTCAATCTCAGTTGCTTCCTGCTCTTGAAGATATTAAAGATGGGTTATTGAGGATGGTGTTCTTAACAAACCTGAAAGAGGTGACCGTAGATCGGCAAAGCTTCGAGCCAATTGCGGTGTTGAGACTTACTTCTGGAAAGCCGTTTGTGATTGAACACCTGACTACCTCACAATGGGAAACGCTGCGTTTATTGAAAAAAAGAGGCCGAGAATAACGATTTTTATGTGATAATTAATAAGACCAACTTGAACAGGCTGGAGCGATAGCTCAACGATCCCAGGAAGTTGGAGGAGAGACCAATGCTAAACGATGTGTACAAAGAGGCCGAAGCGCGCATGAAAGGCGCTATCCAGGCGCTTGAAGAGGACCTGAGCGGTATTCGCACGGGCCGCGCCAGCCCGGCGCTGGTCGAGCGCTTACAGGTTGAATACTACGGCGTTAGCACGCCACTGGTTCAACTTGCCACGATCAGTGTGCCAGAGCCGCGCATGTTGCTCATCCGCCCCTTCGATAGCTCCTCGCTGAAGGCGATCGAGCGCGCCATCCTAGCTTCGGACCTCGGTTTGACGCCTAACAATGACGGTAAAACCATTCGCCTGATTTTACCTCCTCTCACCGAAGAACGGCGGCGGGAACTGGTAAAAGTGGTGCATAACCGGGTCGAGGAAGCGCGAGTTGCGGCGCGCAATGTGCGCCGCGATAGCATCCGCGATCTGCGTGAGCTTGAGCAGGAAAAGTTGATCTCCGAAGATGAACTGCAGAAAGGCGAAGCAGAACTGCAGAAGATTACCGACCGATATATTGAGGAAATTAACAAGATTGGTGAACGAAAGGAAAAGGAAATCATGGAGATTTAGGGTTAAGCAACAGCCTTCCGCTGGGTTGCTTAACCCTGAATTTCCCTGAGCGAAAATGGAATCAGCAGATACCCCTTCCCTCCCTCAAAAAATTCCCACCCACATTGCGATTATCATGGATGGCAACGGACGGTGGGCGCTGGCGCGCGGATTACCCCGTCTGGCCGGTCATCGCGCCGGCACGGAAAATTTACGGCGCATCATCGAAGCCTGTATTGAATTTGGGGTCAAATACTTAACCCTTTACGCCTTTTCGACCGAAAACTGGGGTCGTCCGGCTGAAGAAGTGCAAGGGCTGATGCGCATCCTGGAAGATGTCATTGATCGAGAGCTACAACAACTGCACGATCAAGGCGTGCAACTGCGCCATATTGGCCGCCTGGACGGGCTTAAACCGATCCTGCGCCAAAAGGTCTTGCAGGCAGTGGAATACACCTGCAAAAATGACCGGTTGATTCTCAACGTGGCGTTTAATTACGGCGGTCGCGATGAAATTGTGTGTGCCATCAAGCGGATTATCGAGGATGGTGTTCCCAAAGAAGCCATTACCGATGACCTGATCAGCCGTTACCTCTTTACAGCCGGTGTTCCAGACCCCGACTTGATCATCCGCACTTCGGGAGAACTGCGCGGCAGCAATTTCTTGATCTGGCAGGGAGCTTACTCCGAATGGTATTTCACCCCCACTTACTGGCCGGACTTTGACAAGGAAGAATTACGCAAGGCGATCATCGAGTACAGCCGTCGGGAGAGGCGCTATGGCGGTGTGATCTCCAAAGACAAGGAAACCACGCCGAATGCTGGCTAGCCGCCTCATTGTCGCCATTGTGCTCCTCCCGCTGGGGGCGTGGGTAATTGCCCAGGGAGGTTTACCTTTAGCCCTGGTGGTTGCTTTGTTGAGTGGGGTGGCGGCGTGGGAAGTGGCGCACCTGCTCGGCAAGGTCGGTTATCGGGCAACCGAGTGGGGAATGCCCATCGGAGCAGCTTTGCTGGTGCTTGCCCGCTATCAAGGCGGCTTTGAAGGAGCTGCTTTTGCACTCAGCCTGGTGATCCTAGGCAGTATGACGGTTCACCTGATCGATTTTGAGCGCGGCCGTCAGCAAGCAGCCACCGATTTTGCCGTCTCGATGATGGGCATGATCTACTGCGGCTGGCTTGCTTCGTATATGCTCTCTCTGCGAGCAATCCCGGAAGGCAAGTGGTGGTTCTTAATCGCCCTGCCCTCGGTCTGGTTGGCAGATAGCGGGGCTTATCTCATCGGCAGCCGCTTTGGCAAACATCCTTTCTCCCCTCGCCTCAGCCCGCATAAAACGTGGGAAGGCTATTGGGGAGGGTTGCTCAGTGGGGCGCTGTCGGGGGGGGTGCTGGCTGCCTTGTGGAGTTTAGCTGCCGGGCCGGCGACCGCAATTGCGGCCTGGAAAGGGGCTGTTTTGGGCTTGATCCTCGCTGCGCTCACGCCGCTCGGCGACCTTGGGGAGAGCATGATCAAACGTCAGGTGGGCGTGAAGGACTCAAGCCATATCCTGCCAGGCCATGGTGGCATCTTCGATCGCATTGACTCCTGGCTCTGGGCAGGAGTCTTGGGATATTATCTGGTTGTCTGGTGGTTGGGTAATTGAAACGCAACTCTGGGACGTGGAAATAGCCCAACATCAATGTATCTGCAAAACTTAAGCGGATGCAAACTTCTCTGGCTTCAAGCCACATGTCGCGTGAGTTGGGGAAATTGTCAGTTTGGGATTAGTGAGATCGTCGTCCCGAAGGAGTAGATTGAGCGCCAAGCTGCGCCTGGTAAAACCTTCGGGACGTTGCAAGGGTTTATCTCACCGTTGAATCTATTGCTATCCCCTCTTGATCAGGGTGTAGCCAGGGGAAGCAACTGCGCGGTAAAGGCCTTTTGAACCTCGATGGCTTTGGGCAGCGCCTGATAGCGCAGAAGCATCTCCGCCAGGGCTTGCCATTGTTCCTGCGTTTGAGCGCCATAGCCGTTGGGGTTTTGGGCATCGTTCAACTCGGTTTCCAACATGTAGCGCATGTGGGCGGGGTCGCTTTGCGGACCGCTATACTTCAACACGATCTGTACGGCCTCCTCCACGTTTTGAGCCGCAAATTCGATGCCGCGCAAGGCTGCTCGCAGGAAGCGTTTCAGTTCTTCTGGATGATTGGAGATAAAATCCTCACTGGAGACATAGGCTAAGCCCAGGGTTGGCACACCATAATCGGCAGCCTCCCACAGGGTGATTTCATACCCCCACTGGCGAATCAAGTAGGGTTCATTGGATTTGAAGAGCGGATAGACATCCACTTTGCCCTCGGTCAGGATGCGCGGGTCAAAGCCGACATTAACCAGCGAGACTTTTTCAGCATCTGCACCGGCGGCGCTCAGCAGGGCAAATAAATCCGGCGGTGGTGTCCCTTTATAGCCGACTGTTTTCCCTTCCCAATCCTTAGGTGTGCTCAGGCCACGTTCGGCCAGGGCCGCATAGGCCTGTTGGCCGCGTTGCCCGATCAGGGCGATCGAAACCACCGGCAAACCAGGGTCCGCCCGCCGTTGCAAGATTGTCGCCGCATCCATGGTCGTCACCTGAACCTTGCCGGCTACCAGCAGTTGCACGTGCTCTCCCTGACCGGCTGAATGTTCGATAGTGACCTGCAAGCCTTCTTCCTCGAAAAAGCCTTTTTCTTTTGCCACGTAAGCCCCGACGAAGGGAAGATTTGCCTGAGGCTTATAGCCGGCCATAAAGGTCATGGCAAAAGGAGCGGTGGTAGGTGTCGGGCTGGTTTGGTTCAGTCCGGCACAGGCGGAAAGAAGCAGAAGGGAGATGATCACTCCAATTCGTAAGGTTCTCAACATTGAAAGCCTCCTTGAATTAAATTTAATCCACTGACGGTGTCCGCCAGGGCATTGCTTTGTATTCCAACCAAACCATCAGCAGGTAGATGAAAATGCTGACCGTTGAAACGACAAAGATGGCAGCAAAGAGGGGTGGCAGATTCAAGTTAGCGTATGCCAGCCACATCACGCGTCCCAAACCATTGCCAGCGCCGGTCCATTCGGCAATCACCGCACCCATCAGGGAGAGCGGCGCCGCCACCCGTAAGGCTGCAAAGAGATAGGGCAAGGCTAACCAAGCCCGCAGATGGCGCAGAGTTTGCCAAGCCGTGGCGCGGTGGACACGCATCAGATCCAGCATTTCGGAATCGGCGCTTTGCAAGCCCACCAGCGTGTTGACCAGAACAGGGAAAAAGGTCAGAAGGGCGGTAATGATCACCTTTGGCAAAACCCCAAAACCCAACCAGATGGTTAAGAGGGGGGCAATTGCCGCCAAGGGCATGGACTTGATTAAGAGCGCCAGGGTCATCACCCCCCCTTCCAGACGGGGTTGCAAGGTCACCCATACCGCAACGCCGATTCCTGCCAGCAGCCCTAAAGCCAGTCCTCCCAAGGCCTCCCCCAGGGTGACCCACAGGGCATGGAGGTAATAGAGCGGCTCGCCCCAAAAGGTGTGCCAGATGCGGCTGGGGGCGGGCAGCAGATAAACCGGCATGTGGCTCATTTGTACCCCAAATTCCCAGCCTAACAGAGCAAGCGAAAGGATGAGCGCCGCGCTGGCGATATCGAGCCGAGTTTTGGCGTTCATGATCCTAAAGGCAATCCCCTCCAGCCACGCAAAGAGGTGGGGCAAATGCGAAAAGCCTGCCAGGCGCGCCCTCGCACCCGTTTCGAGAAGGCATCACCCAAATAACGCTGACGCAAACGAGTCACCAGAGCCTGGGTTCCACCTGGGTAATCGGTTTCTTGAAGCTGAATGGCTTCACCGCGCGCCACAACCCGCCGCAAGGGTGTCCACGGTTCATCAATGGTCAGGGAGACCGAGGGGTTTTCTTGCAGGTAGTCAGCCCATTGCGAACCCTCCCAGGCAGCGACATAAAAGGCTTTGCCATCCCACTCCTGCCAGACCGGCACAACATGCGGCCTTCCCTCCCGATTGAGACAGGCCAGGCGGGCAACCAGCGGCACCTGGAGGAATTGAGCGATATCTTCCTGGCTAAGCGGGCTTTCCTCGGCCAGCGAAGCGATCATTTGACCTTGATAGGGTGAATAAAAGGCTGCTCCGAAGCGATAGGAGAGGCGCATGGCCATCTCGCGCAGGGTTGGGAGAGTGCTCAACAAGGCAGGGCGATTTAACCGAGAGCTTGGGGCGCTGAGCAATAGAGCTGCCGCAGGGTTGGTTCCATCGCGGCAGATGGGTAGGGCAAGTTCAGTTAATTCTCGTCCCTCAAACAGCGCATAGCCTTGTTGACGGGTCTTTTCATCCACCCAGGGGGCAAAGAGGCGAGGGGCGGCCGATTCGCTACTTGCCAGGACTTCTCCAACCCGGAAAAGCGGCTGCAAACGGTGTGTGGCAGGCAGAACGGCTAAGAGCTGGGCTCCTTGCGCATGGGGCAGGGCTAAGGCAAGCGTTTCTTCAAGCGGGTGGGTTGCCCCTTCGTGCTCGAAGGCTTCGATCCACTCGCGCCAGTGCGGCAAAGGGGTTCCCATCCAGGCAAGCAAGCGCCGTCCAACGAAATAATTGCCACGAGGTTGGGCTTGCTCGATATATTCTTCCTCTTTTAGAAGATTGAGCAAGCTAAAAAAGGAACTGCGGGGCATTTGCAACTGGTGCATCAGTTGCGGAGCCGGGCAGCCGGCCGGATTTTGACGCAGGATTTCCAGCAGGTGAAAGGCTTTTTGCAGGGTTTTGGTTGCTTCGGACATCGCCGGTGACCGTGAATCTCGGATTTAGTCTATTATTCAAGATTATAGTCTAAAATATTGGATTGTCAATGGTAAATAGCACATTTGCCACCATACTCGTGAAGGGGGTCAAAGCAGGCGGATGCCTGGAGCTTTGAGTCAAAGGCAAGGAAGAAATCAATCGAAGGCGGATGGCTTACTTCCATGCTCCTCTCGGCGAGAGAATTTGCTCATTCACTTTTTGGGATAAAATTATGGGAGTTTATGCGTTTCCTTTGCGTTCAGCCGCCTCCATGCGTGATTTCATGGTTTGTTGCGGCAGTGAAATTGCCTTTTTACCGTAAACTTGTTTCCGAATGTCAAGGGAAATTCGTTCATGAGCCATAGTTTGCAGGTAAAACCGGTTGCGCTGATGGGTAAGGTTGTGCGTCTCGAGCCGTTATCTCTCGCTCACCTTGCCGATTTATGCGAGGTGGGCCTGGATGATGATATCTGGCGCTATATGCTCTACGGCTGGGTACGCACGCCAGATGATCTGCGACGCTGGGTGGAATCGATGCTTGCCCTGCAAGAGAAAGGCACAGATTTGCCCTTTGCGGTTATTCACCTTGCTAGTAATCGGGCAATTGGGGCAACGCGCTACCTCGAAATCCGACCGGCCGACCGAGGCCTGGAGATTGGGGGCACATGGTACGGCAAAGCCTATCAGCGGACGGCGGTCAATACCGAAAGCAAGTATCTGCTGCTCAAACACGCCTTCGAGGAGTTGGGTTGTATTCGCGTCCAGTTCAAGACCGATTTGCGCAACGTGCGCTCTCAACAAGCCATCGAACGGCTTGGGGCGGTCAAGGAAGGCGTCTTCCGAAACCATCGCATCCTGCCCGATGGCACCATTCGCCATTCGGTTTATTACAGCATCATCGTCGAGGAATGGCCAACCGTAAAAGCGCGTTTAGAACGATTATTAAGTGAATAAAAATAGAACCAATGGTTATTCCCATTCCATTTTGTTCGGACTCCACCTGCCGTGGGCTTGTTTTTGAAGAACGGGATCAAGAAACTTAGCCAGAATCATCAGCGCATCATCAAATGAGAGATGATTTAGGCCAATTTGCATCAGCAAGTTCATGAATGCCTTTTTGTATTTCATCGAGAGGGGCGGAAATTGAGTCGGAAGCGGATGAGTATCACGAACACGAAAGGTTGCCTCAATTGCTTTTTGAAGCGTTTCAGCCTGGAGGCTTTGCATGTGAGCCAGCATTAGGATATCCACCCAATCTTTTATCCTGCTGCTTTCTCCTGATGGATGAGGTAGAGTGCAGGCATGAACTTTTTCGGCAATTTGTTGTGAAATGGGGTAGGTTCGAATGGACACGGGTGAAATACCTGCAAATTCCAGGTAGGAGGGAACATCCAGAATTTCAGCGGGCTCGATAAGTATATCGCCAACTCCGACATCAATATGAAAGCGGGTAAATTCTTTGCCACCCACAAAGCATATCACAGGGTAACGTCCGACCGTAATGGTGGAGGATTTACTTACCTCGAATCGAAAATAATCCCCTAAGTTATATTCGCCTGCTGCCACCAACCTTTGATGGATAAAGTCAAACGATGTTTCACCTTGAAACAATAAGTCGATATCCATGGTTGTGCGATAACCTGAGCGCAGACTATATTGAAGAGCCAGTCCTCGTTTTAGCACCCATGCTGTGCCTTGCGTAGCGGCTAAGCGTGCCAAGAATCGCTCAAAGGCGACCATCTTACGAATCCATTCATGTTTACTCGGGTCGGGAGACCGTTTCTTGAGGTAATCATTCAGGGCATCCCAAAAAGCTATTGCTGTCGCATATTTCATTTTATGGCGCCTTTATGAGGGAAGCTTTAAGTAATAGCTTCATCAGGGCTTTACTATAGAATTCAAGCCTCCTTCTTAGTCGGTCTTCACTAATCATACCTCGTTCAAGGGCTTGTTGAGCGGCTTGAATGATCCATTCCGGTGACTCTCCTCCCCGATGTAAATCATAGAGGGTACGCGAAATGTCAGTTACCGGTAGACCATGGCGGACGGTGATCTCTTCAGGCATAAGTTTAGAAGTATGATAACGAATGCCCTCCCCGTCTCGTCTTGATGTCCGCGGCACCGTAACATGATACTCGGTAGGTATTCGATCGGTGAGACCATACAGAGCTAACGCACTTTGGTGAGAAAAAACGCCATTCATACTGGTCGAGAGCCAAATTTGAAAATAGTCGGAGTATGGCATATCGGGAAAAGTACGAAGGCGGTAAATCCCTCTTTGGACACGCAGAAATTTGCCTGCGGTGACAAGATGTGAAAGTAAATCTCGCGAATAGCCTGCCGTCAGGGCTTGTTTGTTTGTAAAGTACCCGGCTTGGTTTTCTGCGATGGTATAAAGTTTTTGGTAATCTGTTCTTTTTTCTTTCATATTCTTTCTGTGCGCGAAATGTTGAAAAAAATTCAACATTTCGCGCACAAGATTATAAACCAATTTTGTCTCGGCAATAACTTAAAAGAGTCGTTCAGGATAGCGGAAGATCACCTGGAGAACTGTGTCGTCTCCTCCTTCTGCCAGCAGGCGATAAGCCTCAGCGGCTTGCGACAGGTCAAAACGATGGGTGATCAGGCGCGCCGGCTTCAGCCGTTTGATCATCTCCCAGGCAACACTGAAGCGCCGTGCTTTGCTCCACCGCCCACTTAACTCAGGGGCAATCGTGCTGACCTGACTGCTCAGCAAGCGAATGCGCCGTCGATGGAAATGCCCTCCCAGATTCAAGGCGGTATGTTTGCTGCCGTACCATGAACCGATCACAATGCGGCTGTCGAAGCCGCACAGCTCAATGGCAAGGTTCAACGCCGTCGGAGAGCCGGATACTTCAAAAACCAGATCAAAATCCTCCACCTTTTCCTCATCCCGTGCATTGGGTAGGGCTTCCAGCGCGCGATGGGCGCCAAGCTGACGAGAGATTTGGCGGCGCAAAGGCAGCCTCTCAAAGGTGGTCAAGTCCGAGAGGGGAAAAGCAGCCAGTAAAGCGGTGGTCAACAAGCCTACCATCCCCTGCCCGATCACGGCAACCCGCTCGCCGAGCCGCGGCGCGCCATCCATAACCACATTAACAGCCGTCTCCATGTTGGGCAGGAAGAGCGCATCTTCCAGCGAGACCGCGGCCGGGATGGGCATTAATTCGGCTGGAGCAGCGTAGAAATGGCTCTCGTGAGGGTGAAAGGCGAACACGGTCTGATTCAGCCAGTGCGGGGAAACCGCTTCGCCGACCTGCACCACCCGTCCAACCAGCGCATAGCCGTACTTGAGCGGATAGGCAACCTCCCCTTTCAGGGCGTCGATGCTCTCATCGATGGACAGATCGGGCGGAACCTGACCGCGGTAGAACAACAGCTCCGTGCCGGCGCTGATCGCTGAAGCAAACGTTTCGACCAGAACTTGATCCGCCGGCAGGGGAGGCAAAATCTCTTCGCGGATAGCGACCTGCTGGGGAGCCTCGAAAACCAGGCTTTGCCGAACGATTTGCATGGTGCAAGTCCTTTCTTCTGGATTTTAAACCATTGTGTAGGCAATTCGGACACAGATCCACACGGATTGGACGGATGAACACGGGTAAGAGAAGCCGTGCCAATCGGGAGTCGAGCTCCCCTCGCCCGCCCTGGAAGAGGGGCCGGGGGTGAGGGCCAATTCTAAACTCACCCGGGCGTTGGCGGCGGATAGCAGATTTTCCCCCAGACCACGAGGTCACCTCCGACTCGCTGGAAGCCGATCTCGTCAAGGGAGGGGAAGGACAGCTTTCCGGCCTGGCTGAGAGGCTGTTCCAGAACCGGTAGTCCGCCCACAAAGCGCGGCGCCAGGGTGATCACAACTTGATCGGCTGCGGTGGCTTCGAGAAGGGAGTGAATCACCTGAGCCCCGCCTTCGACCATCAAGGAGCAGATGCCGCGCCGATACAAGGTGGTTAACAGGTCTCGCCAGTCAGGGCGGCCTTGCTTGTTCGGAGTAAAGGACAAAAGCACGGCACCCTGCGATTGCAAGGTTTGCCAACGTGGGTTGTGGGGAGTTTCCACGGTGGCAATCCAGGGCGGGCGAGGCGGGTTTTGGAGCAAAGCGGCCGTGAGGGGCAGGCGCAGGTGGCTATCGAGCACCACCGGCTGAGGTTGTTTGCCGCGCACCAGACGGACGGTCAGGCGCGGGTTATCCGCCAGCACAGTGCCAATGCCCACCAGAATGGCATCGTGCAGGGCACGCAACTGGTGGGTGAGCCGCAGGGTTGGCGCGCTGCTCAGACCCAGGGGTTTGCCACGCTGAAGGGTCAGGCTGCCATCCAGGCTTTGGGCGTAGCTCAGGGTCACCAAAGGGCGATTCTTTTCGGCCGCAAAAGCTTCCGCATCCCTGAGCCAGCTTTTTACGACCGAGAGCACTGGCGCGATCGCTTTACTCCCTATCGCTGAGGATACAAACGACCAGCAGAACCTCGATGATCTTGGTGATCAATCCCAGGGTGGTTGGCGGATTGGCGCCGATGGCGACCCAGGCAAGGATGGTGATCACGGTATAGACGATGAAGCCGATTTTCACCAGGCGGTGATTTTGCTGTGCAATCGGCAACGGTGCAAGGTAAGCAACTAGGAATGCCAGGTATCCCAGGCCGTTGAGGATAAACAGTGTATCTGGAAAGAGCAAGGAAAAGTGGATGAAGGCAGTTGCCAGCGTCAATCCGATGATGGCAATTCGATAAGGGGTTAGTTTCATGGGTCACGCTCCTGAAAAGATAAGGATGGGGAGGCAGGCAAGGTTTCCAGGCCCGCGGTTTCTCTGGCCGGAGAGAACGGGCGAAGGTGTAAGAGGCTCCCAAAAGCAATGCCGAGGCCTGCCAGGAAAAGATCGCGAGCCCGTTGTAACAGACTCAAGCTCAGCCCGACTGAGGCGTTGAAGCCCAAAACTTGCACAGCGGCCACCTGCGCAGCTTCCAGCGCCCCCAGCCCGCCGGGCAATGGGGTTAACAAAGCCACTCGCGCCGCAGTCAGGGCAAAAATAGTTTGGCGAAAGCTGGCATTGATGCCGAAGATGTGTAACATGAGCCAGAATTCCCCCAGCATGACCAGCCAGATTCCCAACGAATATAGATACACCACAATCAGCAGCCAAAATTTCTGGCGGATCAACTTTGCACTGCGCTGTTCGGCATCCGATAGAACCTGCAATGATTTGATCAGAAAGCGCGGTGGTTGTTGCCAGTACTTTGCCAGCCAGGAGGCCGGCAGGACGCCTTTGGCTAAGAGCCCAAACAGGAGAAAGGGCAGGCCCAGCAAAACGATGAGTGGTGGGGTTAAGGCGGTGGAGAGAAGGGTTTGGGGAATCCCAACCTGCAGGCTAACCAGCAAACCAAACGCCAGAAAAGAAAAATTTGCCAGCAGCTCAATCAGTTTATCCATGGCGACCGAGATGCTGCCTTCGACAGCCGGTACGCCATGGCGGCGCCGTAACAGAATCACCAGCCAGCCTTCACCACCAAACTGCGGCCCCGGTGTCAGATAGCTTAATCCAAAACCTGCCAATCGATAAAGGAAAAGAGAGAAAAGCGGCACTTTCACACCCTGCATGTGCAAGAGAAACCGCCAACGGAGATTAAGCAAAATCAAGATTCCCACATTCAAGAGCATCCAGAGAGCAACCTGCCAGGGGCGGAGGGAGCGCAAGGCAAGCCAGACTTCCTCCCAGCGCACGCGAGCAGCCGTCCAGGCGAGCAATCCACCCGCCAGAATCAGCAGGAGCAGGGTGAGCAAGAGACCTGTCCAACGCTTATGCATCGGGTCGTTCTCCCCAGCGATGGCGGATCAAGCGCTCCTCGGGTTTCCAAAGCGCAACCTTGCCACTGCCGCTAAAGAGAAGCAGGCAACCCGCAATTAAAATACTCTTCCCCAACCAGCCCAGGGGCAGAATTCCCTGCTGCAGGCCAACGCCGATCAGTAGCAAAGCTGCTCCGCCGCGACCAACCAATCCCAGAACCGTTGAGACCGTTCCGAACAGGTAGAAAAGGCGCATCAACTGAAACTGGGTTTGGGCGCTGCCCAGCGGCGTCCAGTCGGTGAGAAAGGAGGGCGAGGTGCTGAACCAGTCCCAGAGCGCTTGACCCAGCGCCACCCCAATCAGCAGGCGCAAACCAAGCGGCAGCCAATCCATCAGACAGCGCTTTACCACGCCGCTGAATCCTTCAATCATTCGGGTCACGCCGCTTGAAACCAGATTTTCGAAACGAATGCCGCACATCCAGAGCAGGTCACGACCGAAATTAAGCAGGAAGGGAAAGCTGAAAAAAGCCCCTGCCCAGAGGGTCGCTGGCGGTTTGAACACGGGCAGCAAAGCCGCTCCCAGAAAGCCCATCTGCGCACCGGCTAAGGCGCGGCGCAATGGGCTGGGTGGTAAGTCATAAACCGCTCTACCGCTTTTCTTTCGCAGCCAGGTTACGAAGAGAAAGATAAAGCGCGCCGCCCCTACCAGCAAAATCCAGAACGGCAGCGTGCCATAGCGGTACAGCAAAAGCGAGGCGAAGAGAACCCCTAAACCATCCAGGCTCAGATCCAGCCGTTCTCCCATGGCGGTTACCTGATGAGAACGCCGGGCGAGATAACCATCGAAGAAATCCGCAACGCCATTTAAGATATAAAGCATGCCGGGCAGCCAGGCAAGCCAGCCGCTAGGCAACGGGGTGAGGATGAAACCGGCCATGGCGCCTAAGAACCAGCCTCGCAACAAGGAGAGCAAATTGCCAGCTCCAAAAGATGAAAAGAAAACGCCATCTTCAAGGCGATAGTTATACGGCAGGGCTTTCCATAGAACGGTTAGCACATAAGCGCAGAATGCGCCAGCCGCCAGCGTCCAAATCCAGCGGGTAAGCGCCCCCCAATTCTCCGCCAGGAGGGCATTCATTGCCCAGAGAAAGCTTGCAAACGTTAACAAGGTCAGCACCCAACGTCGCTGCAGGGCTGAAATTTGACCGACATTCCCTTTTGCTCTTATAGGCATCCGTTTCAGAACCAACTCTCCCGAAAAATCCTGACGTTTTGACCAAGCATTCTCCATTTTATCACGGCTTGGGTGATCCGCATGGCCTCAAAAGCCCTAACCTCGCCCACACTCCGCGGTGATCGGAAAGACCATCGAAATCAGCCAATTGTGCCTGAAGGGCGGTAAAGTGAGGTGTGTAAAGGATATAGTCGATGCGCAACAGCCATTGGGGCACGGAAATGCCAAAAAATTGGGGGCGTGAGCTGCCAGGTCCAGCGCGGCCTGGGAAGGTATGGCCGAACCCCCAACCGCTCACCTGCCAGGCATCCTCGAGTTCCTGACGCAGGATGCGATAGGAGTCGCTTAACGGCACGCTGTTGGTGTCTCCGGCAACGATGAACGGCTGCGTAGGCTTGATTTGGGCGATGATCCAGCGTGCCTGCGCCTGACGCATGGCGTTGGTGTGATGGATATGTTCGGCGTTGATAAAGTTGGTTGGCGCCATGTGAATATTGAGCAGATCAATTTCACAGCCCTGCCACTCCAGGCGCAGCCATTGGGGCTCACCCACCCAATCCAGGGGCGGTACGCTTCCCGCCTTGGTAAGCGGGTATTTGCTCAACGTGCCCATCCCATTGACGCCTTCCTGGGCATCCAGGACTTGAACGGGATATTGGGCGGCGAGTTGGGTTTGCAACAACACAGCCAGTTCGGGGTTCAGTTCCTGCAACAAGACGACATCGGCATCGACCTTGCGAATGGTCTCCACCTGCGAAGCCACCTCCGTGTTCCATCCCAAAACGTTATAGGTGAGGAGGCTCAAGGAAGGGTGGATCGGCTTTGGGAACTTGGGCAGAAAGGCTTGTCCCCAAAGGGCGCAGAAGACTCCGCAATTGAGCAAGGTTAAGACCAACAACCCCGGTTGGCGCCTTTTGATCGTCCAGACGAGCACCAACGGCAACGGGAGAAAGGCATAGACGGCCAGCATCGTCAGCAGGGACACAACCGCAAAGCGATCCCCGCTGAACCCGTAGCAGAGAAACCAACCCATTAGACCGATCAGGTAAATGAATGCCAGCCAGCGGATAGCTGGAAAGCAGCCCTTGAGCGCCTCGGTTTTCTTCATAGGCAAGCGGAGTTCTGGTTGGTTCATCGTCGCTGAAGTATTGTACCGCGTTCCTGTTCCACCTAGCTGCAAGGTGAATTTCGCTTTGTCTGTTCATTGCTATCAGTTTTTTCATAGGGACAAGGTAAATTACCTACCATTGGCTCGACCTGGTGGGTCAGATTGTCCACGAATGCACGAATAGCGCTGTCATTCGTTTATTCATGGTCAATTCGTGGATGTTTTCTCAGCAAAATACCACCACAATTCGTGATGGTAGGTTGTTACGAGACAAAGAGATGTTCTGGACAATGATCAGAAGGCCTGTTCCAGAAAGGGGTTATCTTACAATCATTACAACTCCTCATTATGGATAAGGAAAAGATGTTAGCGGTCGAGACCACTTCGGATTGGCACTTGATCCACCCTGGCGCGCAGATCGGCTTGCTGGAGATCTCTCAGGTGGACAATCATCACCCCTGCGGGGCCCTTGATGAACGAAAAGCGACCCTGGCAGATGACCTTCGACGGCGATACGGTCACCTGAGCCGCACCGAGATCGTCAACCTGCCCGTGATGGCTGCCTATGTGCACTATTACAAACGCTTCGACAAAACGTATCATGTTCTCCTACAGCTCGAATCGATCATTCACAAAGGGAAAAATTTCCCCCAGGTCTCCCCGCTGGTGGACGCCAATTTTATGGCAGAGTTAGATACCTTTGCCCTGACTGCCAGTCACGATGCCGCTCAATTGCAGGCAAAGTTGTGGATTGATGTTGCCCGGCCAGGGGATACCCTGGTTCAGATGGGTGGGGCAATCAAGCGAATCCCTCCGAACGATATGATTATGCGCGACGAACAGGCCATTTGTTGTTCGATCCTGTATGGGCAGGACAATCGCTCACCGATCACTCCAGAGACCACCCATGTGCTGTATGTCACCTATGCGCCGCCCGGCGTTCCTAGCAAAGCCATCCACTCCTACTGGCAGAAAGTGCTGGAGGTTGTACGGCTTTGCTCCCCGCAAGCGATCATCGAGCAGCAACGTATCCTGACGGCCGGTTAAAAAGAACAAGCCCGAAGGCTTGCTCTTTAGATGACACTCGCCCAAGTGTCACTTACATTATAGTGAAAAAATCCCTTTTGCGACCTTCCAGATTTGTAAGGTGCGCCCGAGTATAATCAAGGCGGAGGTATTTCTGATGGAAAGTTGTGATATTGGTGTGATTGGTTTAGCGGTGATGGGGCAAAATTTGGCCTTGAATTTCGAACGCAACGGATACTGGGTTGCCGTCTATAACCGCACTGCCGAACGCACGCGGCAGTTCCTGGCTGAACAAGGGCAGGAGAAGCGACTTGTGGGTTGTGAAACGGTGACGGAACTGGTTGCCAGCCTCAGACGACCGCGGCGGGTGTTGATGATGGTCAAAGCCGGCAACCCGGTTGACCAGGTAATCGCCGAGCTGCTACCGCTTTTAGAGCCGGGCGACATTTTGATTGACGGCGGCAATTCGTTTTTCAAGGATACCGAACGGCGTTCACAGGAAGTTGAGACAAAAGGGTTGCTCTATCTGGGTATGGGCATCTCCGGCGGAGAAGAAGGCGCCTTAAAAGGTCCCAGTCTAATGCCTTCCGGGCACCGCCAGGCTTACCTGACCCTGGAGGGCATGTTGCAGGCTATCGCTGCAAAGGTAGATGGCGAACCTTGTGTAACCTATCTGGGTCGTGGCGGCGGTGGACATTACGTCAAGATGGTTCACAATGGCATCGAGTACGCCGATATGCAACTGATCGCCGAAACGTATGATCTGTTGCAGCGGGGTCTTGGGCTGAAGGCTGAGCAAATCAGCCAGACGTTTGCAGCCTGGAATCAAGGCGTGCTCAATTCCTATCTGATTGAGATCACCGCTCAGATTTTCACGGTTCTAGATGCCCAAAGCGCTGAACCGCTCGTCGAAAAGATTCTCGACGTGGCGGAACAAAAAGGCACTGGCAAATGGACTTCTGAAGAAGCGTTAGACCTGGGGGTTCCGATCCCAACGTTGCAAGCTGCGGTGGAGGCGCGCGCCCTTTCTGCCCAACGGAGCTTGCGCCTCGAGGCTGCGCGTCAATTGGGTGAGGCAACGCCGCCGGGCTTTTCTTCCCCATTCCCATCGCTGACTGACCTTGAACAGGCGTTATATGCGGCGAAAATCTGTTCCTACGCCCAGGGGATGGCCCTGCTGGCGCAGGCAAGCCAAACCTACGGATATCGCTTCGATTTGAGCGAGGTGGCGCGCATCTGGCGGGGTGGTTGCATCATTCGCGCCCGCCTGCTGGAGCACATCCGCCGCGCTTATCGCGAAATCCCCGATTTGCCTAACCTCATCCTTGCTCCCTTCTTCCGCCAGGCGCTGGTGAACGCCCAGCCCGCCTGGCGAGAGACACTTCGGTTTGGCGTGAGCAGGGGCATCCCGCTGCCGGCGATGAGTGCTGCCTTAGCCTACTTCGATAGCCTGCGCAGTGAGCGTTTGCCGGCCAATCTCCTCCAGGCTCAGCGCGATTACTTTGGCGCTCATACCTATCGGCGGATAGATCAAGAAGGCGTGTTCCATACGGAGTGGCAGGCAGCAAAAAGCCATTAATCGAATTGGCAGGCTTCGATAAAAAAAACAGCAGGGTCATTTTCGACTGACCCTGCTGTAGTGGTTGTATTCAGTTTTCGTTCGTTACGAGAGCGGCACGACGTTTGCTGCTTGCAGCCCTTTCGGTCCTTCCTCTATTGAGAACTCGACTTTCTGGTCTTTGACCAGTTTGCGGTAACCGTCTGTCTGAATGGCGGTGAAATGGACAAACACATCTTCACCATCCTCACGTCCTAAGAAGCCGTAGCCCTTGGCCGCGTTGAACCATTTGACAGTGCCAATAATACGTTCATTCATCTTTCGATCTCCATCTTTCTTTGGTAAGATTACGTCGCTTCTTTCCTTGCACAGGCGCAGAAACGACCTTAACGGGCGTAAGATTATCACGATGTTAAAGATGTGTCAAGGATTGTGAACAAGACCTGATAAAAATGTTGGGAGGCGGAGGATGCGCATTGCGGTATTTGGCAGCGGAGCCGTCGGGGGGTATTTTGGGGCACGCTTATTGAGAGCTGGCCAGGCGGTGAGTTTGATCGCCCGCGGCGAGCATTTGCGCGCCATTCAGGCAACGGGGCTGCAGGTGAGCGGCGCCTCGGGGGAATTCACCGTGATTCCCTCTCTGGCAACCGACAACCCGGCCGAGGTTGGCGAGGTGGAATTGGTGCTGGTTGGCGTCAAAGCCTGGCAGGTTGCAGAAGCAGCCGAATTGATGCGCCCGCTGGTGGGAAAAAGCACGGTTGTCCTTCCGCTGCAAAACGGCGTCGAAGCGCCCTTTCAGCTTGCCAAAGCCCTGGGGGAGGAGGTCGTCTTGGGCGGTTTGTGTCAGATCTCGGCCTATCTGGCTGCGCCTGGAAAGATTCACCATGTCGGCATCGAGCCAACCATCCTCTTTGGCGAATTGGATGGCCGCCAAACCGCTCGCCTGGAGATGATTCAATCTGTTTTTGAACAGGCTGGTGTGCGGGCGCAGATCGCTGCGGATATCCAGGTTGCCCTGTGGGATAAGTTTCTGTTCATCGCTGCCTTCAGCGCCGTGGGGGCAGCCAGTCGGGTAGGGGGTGGATTGATCTTGCAAACCCCACCAACCCGCCAGCTTCTCGAGGAGGTGATGCGCGAAATCTGGATGGTTGCCCGCGCGGCCGGTGTGCCGCTGCCAGCCGAGGCAATCGGACGCCGCCTGTCCTTTATCGAGCAGATGCCACCCCAGGCGATGGCCTCCATGGCCCGCGATCTGCTCGAAGGGCGGCCTTCCGAGCTGGAGCAATTAATCGGCGCGGTGGTGCGTATCGGGGAACAGGTCGAAGTGGCAACGCCGCTGAGCCGCGCTCTGTACGCTGCTTTATTGCCGCAGGAGTGGCTGGCGCGCCGCAAGCTGCCCCTGCCTGAGCCTCAATAGCGCACGATGGTACAGCCGTAGGGTGGCGTTTGCGCCGGATCGGGTTGTTTGCCGGCTAATACGGCGGCGACGGCTTCGGCAAGGTAGTTGCGCGTTGGCGTCCTTTGGCGGAAGGTCACGTCATCAAATGCCCCCTGATAGCGCAGGATGCCCTCGGCATCTAAGACAAAGAGGTGCGGGGTGGTGATCGCCCCAAATAAATCTGCGGCTTGATGATTGCGGTCGAGAAGCACCAGCGGCAAAGCTCGCTCGGCTGCCACCATGCGCAGTAAATCCAGGGATTCGTTGGCATTGCTGGCAATCGAAACCCACACCACCTGATCCCCCCACTCACAACAGAGCTGGTGGATTTCCTGATCTACTCGGCTGGTGTGCGGGCACTCGGCCGACCAGAAGTTCACCACCACCACGCGGCGGCGAAAATGGGAGAGGCGATGGGGGCGGCCGACCAGATCAGGCAGAGAAATATCCGGCGCGGCTTCTCCAATTGGGATCATGGCATCCATTGCGGGGCAAATCCTCCTTTGACGAGTTGGCGAGCCTGGCTCCCGTCGGCATTTATCACCCAAATTTCGGGCGCTTCGGTCAGACTCATCTGATTGAAACGGACAAAGAGAATCTGATCGCCGTTAGGGCTCCACACAAAATCGTAATGATTATAATGAGGTTCGGTCAGTAAGGGATAGGCTTCTCGCCGAAGCAGGTTGAGCAGCCATGGCTGACGGCCTGGAGTCCATTGCAGGGCGTTCAAAAACTTGCGCGCAAAAACCAGGCGATCGCCCTGCGGAGAGAATACGCCCCCCAGATCTTCCACGTCATTGCGTTCACTGAGGTCGGTCACCTGGCGGGTGGGGAGGTGGAAGGCAAGTAAATGACTGGTGGGGAGCTGCTCGCCGTTGGATAAAATTTCGGCAAACAAAAAAGTTTCGCCATCTGGAGACCAGGCGCCTTTTTCCCCTGTTTCCCCTTTGACCCGGCCGACTTCTTGCTGGCTGCGCGGGTCGTAGAAACGATACAGGCGGTTGGTCTGGTCGTAATAGGCAAGGATACTCTGGGATGACCAGAGCGGGCTGCGGGTGAGTTGATCCTCTGTGCCGAGGCGAATGGCTTGCTCATCCCGTTGTGGGGGATAGGTCGTCACCCAAACATGGGTTTTGGCGTTCGGTTCACTCAAATCGGTCAGTTCATAGGCGAGGTAATTCCCCGAAGGGGAAAGTTGGGCAGCGCGCACCTGACCACTGGGAAAGGTTAGGACGGATTCGACGGCTGCCGATAGGTTTTCCCAACGGTAAATGGCGCTGCCGTTTCCCTGACGGACATCGAAAAGGATCACGGCTCCATTGGCCGATAGGGAATAATCGAAAACCTCTTGCCCGCTTGGGGAAAGGAGCTGAGCGTTGCCACTCAAGGGATCGAGCTGATAGATGGCCGCTTGCCCTTCGGCCGGAAAGAGGTAGAGCACTTTTGGGTAGCCAATTTGAAATGACCACGCCATCGTTCGATTAAGATAGCGGGTGGGAAAGGACTGGGTTTGGGCGCCGCGGCTGAGACGAACGGTCACCGTTGCGCCGCCAGGCCAGGGCTGGCTGGGGATAAAGACCAGTGTCTTGCCTTCCCAATGGAAGTCCCCGGCTGGGAGGGGGTCAATTTGCAAGCGTTGGTGTACAGACTCGGCTTGCATGGGGTGCGAGAAGGAAATGCGCAGCGCTGCGCTGCCAGGGACAGCCGTAGCATTGGGCGGTGGTTGGACGCTGAGAAGACGCGGTTGCGTTAAAAACCAACCGCTCACGGCGGTCAAGACCAGCAAACCGAGTAGCAGAATCCAGTGGGGTCGTCTCACCGGCGTTGATTATAACGGAAAGCGCCTCGCGGAAGCTTGCCGATTTATGCTGAAAATCTGTACATACCTGCCAAAGGCGCTCCTTCATAAGGCAGACCGTCCCCGAATCAACGAATGACAGCGCAATTCCTGCATTCGTGAAATATTCGTGGACGGTTCTCTCACCAAATTACCCATACAGCTTGTAAGGGCGGATTGTTACCAAAATCCTGCCTTGACAATTAACTCAACACCAGGTTGCCCATGATAGCTCCGCAGGTTATCGCCAATGGCTGATTAGCGGTAAATACTGGCTGGAGGTGTTACACGGAACTGCGGGGGGCAGCGGGACATCGGGTGAACGTTTCTGTTGCGCCTCTGCCACAATGGTTCTGGCGATTTCGCACACTGTCCAATACAGATGCGGATGCTTCGCCAGGTAGTCAGGGTAAAGATCGTCGTCCCACCGCCACATGTACCACCAGGCGCCCCAGATTTCCCCTCTGGCATAAATCAGGCGGGCATAGTCAAACATCTCGCTCGAAGTCGGCATCCGTAACTGATCTTCGATATGGGACATGGCTGGCATTGTCCAGATCAACCGCGATTGCGGCGCGTGGCGCTGAAGAGCTGCGATTTCGCGGTCGAGATGTTGCCGTAGTTCCTCGCGTTGGTAACTGCCATCGGTCAGAAATGGGTAGAAGGCTGTCTGGCAGTAGTCGCAGACACCAGGAGCAATGGTCGTTGATAACCCTTGCTCAGCCCAGAAGGCAAAGCCGTTGATCTCAGAGTATATTAAAACCGGCGCAATTGCCTTAATCGCCTGGTAGAGAGCCTGCTGTTGAGCGGTCGTATAGCCGCAACCCTCACACTCATTCCAGTAAGGCTCATGCAATCCGTACACCGCCAGTAAGGCAGGATGACTGGCAACGCTTTGGAGAAACAGCTTTGCCTGGGCATCGATTGTCCACGCTTGGGTTAGCCGGTTTAGCTGCCAGCCTTCAGGCCAAAGCCAGGCGATTACTTTAAGATTCTGGGCCTGGGCGGCGTTTAGATAGGCAATCCACTCCGTAGGGCTCGCTTCATAGGAGAAATCATTCAACACAACGGTGAAGCCGAGCTGGCGAACCAGCGCAAGCTCGGCGCTGGGCACATATTGGGTGCCATAAAACGGGAAAGGTGGTTCTTCTACTGCTTTGGCGGTGCTGACCGTTAACGGTGTGCCGGTTGCAAGTGTCTTCGTTTTTCCGAACCGCAATGTAGCGATGACGATCATCACGGAAAGGGTGATGATAACCATGGTGGTCAGTTTAATTTTAGACATCTGCGCTCCTTTCTGTACCGATAAAAAACACCGACATAGCCTTCGTCAGCCCTTTGATCCTGATGATCGCAGATAAGGTTGATACAGGCACAAACAGGGGTGAGAACGACTGACCTGAGGAAGCGTCCCCTGGCAGTTGAGCAGGCGGCAATACTGACGCACCCGCTTCACCCAAATTGCTTTTGGAGATGATTTTACCATTGTGGTGGCTGGTCTTGAACAGTGTTCAGGGTTCGCTTTTACGACAAAATCGATTAACCCGGATTTTTTATCGGTGTGCATCCATTCAATCCGGGTTTATCTGTGTCCTATCCTATCATTCCGCAATTGGTAATTGCTTTTCAGCCCTCTCCTTTTGGTATAATACGGCTATATTTCTGGCTTGCGCCGGCGGGCGAGGCGTTTCTATTGGGACAGAAAAGCGGAGGATGATGGGTAACGCAGGGGTTAACAGTTTTCGCTCTTATCGGTATAGCGATGTAGCGAGCATGAGAATTTTTGGCGAGGTCAACTATGCTGCCTGATTCGCTCCCCATTCGGCAAAATGACATTCTCGAAGGTCCCTTTTGGCCTGAAGCAGTGCAGATAGATCTTGTTGAGCCCTGGGCGGAGGGCCACGTCCGCCTGGTAGGCCGCCTGCTCCAACAAGGCACGCATGTTGACCAGGTTTTATCGCTGCAAGAACTTGCTCTACTGCGACCGTTGCGCCGGCAGCAGACCTTTGGGGCTGCGGCGCACGAAGTGTTTTTAGCCCTCGAAGCCCGCCGTTACCGTTATGCCTCCCTATATGACCCCTTGCTCGCTGTGAACATCTCCAAAGTGGACCCCCTGCCGCATCAGATCGAGGCCGTATATGGATACATTCTCGAACAGGCGCGGGTACGCTTTTTAATTGCTGATGACCCTGGCGCAGGCAAGACGATTATGGCCGGTCTGGTCGTCAAAGAGTTAAAGTTGCGTGGCCTCGTGCGGCGTATCCTGATCGTTGCCCCGGGTCACTTGAAGGACCAGTGGCAACGCGAACTGAAAGAGCGCTTTGATGAAAGCTTCACCCTGATTGATCGTTCGTTGATGCAAAACCGATTTGGCGAAAATGTGTGGGAAACCGAATTTCAAGTGATCACTTCGCTGGATTTTGCTCGCCAGCAAGATGTCATGCAATCGTTAGCGGGGGTTGCCTGGGATCTCACCATTGTGGACGAAGCGCATAAAATGTCAGCCTACAAGTACGGCGATAAGACCGAGAAAACCAAGCGCTATCACCTCGGCGAACTGCTCTCCCGCAACAGCACTCACCTGCTCTTTCTCACGGCTACCCCTCATCGGGGCGACCCCGAGAACTTTCGCCTTTTCCTGGACTTGCTCCAGCCCGGGGCCTTTGCCACTACCAAGCTGCTTGAGGCTTCGATTCAGGCTGCTGACAATCCCCTCTTCATTCGGCGCTTAAAAGAAGACCTCAAAGACTTTGACGGTAAGCCGCTCTTCCTGCCCCGCCATGTCAGAACCCTGACCTTCAACCTCGGCAAGGAATCGCCAGCCGAAAAACAACTTTACAATGCCCTCTCACGCTATGTAAAGGAACAGTACAACAAAGCCCTGGCAAGCGAGAAGCGCCGCAACCTTGCCTTCGCCATGGTCATCCTGCAGCGTCGCCTGGCTTCCAGCACCTATGCGCTCTTTCGCTCTCTGGAAAGGCGTAAAAAGCGCCTGGAAGAACTATCTCAGCGGGTAGATGCCTTCAACAAAGCCAGTGTTGAAACCGCCGCCGGCCTCTTTGCCATCGAAGATCTCGAAGACCTGAATGAAGCAGAACGTTGGAAACAGGAAGAGGTGTGGGAAACCTTGAGCAGTGCTGAGAATCGTGCTGAGCTACAAACCGAAATTCAAACTCTTGATGGATTGCTCGCTCAGGCGCTGGCGATCATCGAACAGGAAGACGAAGTCAAATTGCGTTATTTTCGCGATGCCCTGAAAGAATTAATGCAAACCGGAGAAGCCGGGGGCGGCTCTCTTGCTCACTCGCTTGCCCAACCCCCCAAAGTGCTGGTCTTCACCGAATCGCTCGACACCCTCGAATATCTGACCAAACGCCTGCAAAGTTGGGGATATTCGGTGTGCAACATTCATGGTCGTATGCCTCTCGAAGAGCGCATTCGCGCCGAGAAGATTTTTAAAACCGAAGCCCAAATCATGGTCGCAACCGAGGCAGCCGGCGAAGGCATTAACCTGCAATTTTGCCATCTGATGATCAATTACGACATTCCCTGGAATCCCAACCGCCTTGAACAGCGGATGGGACGCATCCATCGCTATGGTCAGACCCGTCAGGTGACGATCTTTAATCTGGTGGCTGCTGATACCCGCGAAGGGCAAGTGCTCGACTGTCTGTTTAAAAAACTAAACGAGATAAAAGATGCTCTGGGCAGCGATAAGGTCTTTGACGTGATCGATGAGCTCTTTCCCGGCCGCGACCTTGCCCAATTGCTCACCGAAGCCGCTGCCAGCGCGCGCACCCTGGACGAAATCCTGCGCGAAATTGAAATCACCGTTAACGAAGAGTACCTGCGTACCGTGCGCGCCAAGCTTGATGAAAGTCTTGCCACCCGCTATATTGACTACACACGCATTAAAGAGATGAATGACCGAGCGAGAGAACGCCGTCTGATTCCCGAATACACCCAGGCCTTCTTCCAGAAAGCCTATCAACACCTGGGTGGGGAGATGCGCCCGCTCCCCCGGCAAGCGGGCTTCTTCAGTCTGGACAAAATCCCCTATCCCCTGCGCAAAATTGCCGAACAGGATACTTTCAAAAAACGCTTTGGGGTCTTGCTCAAACGATATCCTCTGGCTACCTTTGACAAAGCGCTAGCGCTCAAAGACTCTCAGGCAGAGTTCATCTCTTTTGGTCATCCCCTGTTTGAAGCTACCTTACAGTGGGCTGAGCAGAATCTGGTTCAGGCTTTGCAACAAGGGGCGACCTTTTATGATCCCGACCGACGCCGCGACGGGGTGCTGCTCTTCTACGAAGTCCAAATCAGCGACGGCCTAGGGGAAATCGTTTCGCGGCGTCTGTTTTCACTTTTTTCCTCCCGTCAGGGCGGCCCCTTGCAGGTGCTTGACCCAGCCATCTTGTGGGATTTTGTGCCCGCCCAGGTGCCATCCTCAACCGAGCCTCCAGACTTGCAGGCGCTGCAAGCGCGCTGCCAGCGCTGGCTCATCCCCCATCTCAAAGCCTTTAAGGACGAGTTGTACGCCAAACGCCAGCATGAAGCCGCAATCAAGCGCCGTTATGGAGTTGAGTCGCTCAAAACCCTGATCCTGGAGTTGGATAACGAATTGATCCGCCTCGAGCAGCGTGCCCAAAGCGGTGATGAGGTCTTACTGCCGATCCACAACAAGCGCCAGCAGAGGGAGAGATACCGCAACGAGCTTGAAGCCTTGCAAGACCGTCTGGAGCGAGAGTGCCAGCTTAGCCTGCATACGCCAACCTTTGTCGCCGCAGTTCAAATTCTGCCCTTACCCTTGCCGGCCGCTGAACCCGACTTGCATCCCGACCCAGAGCTGGAGCAACTTGCCATGCATCTGGCGCTGGACTACGAGCGCCACCAGGGCAGAGAACCAGAGGACGTCGCTACCGAGAACCTCGGCTACGACATCCGCTCGCGCGACCCCCGCAACGGTGCCTGGCGCTATGTCGAGGTCAAAGCACGCGCTCAGTCGGGAAGCGTTCTGCTCACCCGAAATGAATGGTTTACTGCCCAACGCATGGGCGATGACTACTACCTCTATGTTGTGCTGGAGGCTGCCACCCCCCAACCCCACCTGTATGTAGTGCATAACCCGGCCGCCTGCTTGCAACCCGAAGAGCAGCATGAGGTGCGCTACCGCGTGCCCCTCCAAGCTATCGCTCAGGCGGCCAATGCCGTGACAGGATCTTAGGCGATTGGTCATAGGACGTTATTTGCAACTTAGGCGAAAAATGATATTATTAATCCAGACAATTTGCATCCCTGCAAATAAGGTTAAGTTCCATGAATATTGAAGACTTTCGGGTGAGTTCGGCTGGGCGGCTCATCCGCGCTGCAACAGGCTATTGGGCATTTGTCCCCTCTCTGCTCCCGCCTGTTCTATCCTGGTCGAATACCTTGGTTACGAGCCTCTCTGAAGCCGAACGTACCCTTGGCGAATTAGCTGGCCTGGAGCATTTCCTGCCCAATCCTCACCTTCTCATCCGCCCCTTTATTCGCCGCGAAGCCGTGTTTTCTTCGCGCATCGAAGGAACGCGCGCCACCCTTTCCGACCTGTTCACTTGAGTTGGGCCAACTGTCGTTGTTTGAATTGCCAGAGGATGTTCAGGAGGTTTATAACTACGTGCGTGCTATGGAATACGGTCTCGATCGTTTGACCAAATTTCCCCTTAGCCTGGGTCTGATGCGCGAAATGCATGCCATTCTGCTTGAAGGGGTTCGAGGGCAGGAACGATCCTGCGCCGAGTTCCGCCGTACTCAAAACTGGATTGCTCCGCCTGGCGTTTTGCTGGCAGAGGCAACCTTTGTCCCCCCGCCACCGGCAGAGAGGTGGCAGGCACTCGATACCTTGGAGAAGTTCCTGCATACCCCTTCAGATCTGCCGCCTCTGATTCGCATCGGGTTAGTGCATTACCAGTTTGAAGCTATTCATCCCTTTCTGGATGGGAATGGACGGATGGGACGCCTGCTGAACACGCTTCTGCTCTGCGCCTGGAATGTGCTGCCACGCCCTCTGCTCGATCTGAGTCCCTATTTCGAAGCCCATCGCCAGCAATATTATGACCTACTCTTGCGGGTTAGCCTGAGCGGCGATTGGGAAGCCTGGCTGACCTTTTTCTTGCACGGTGTGGTCACGCAGGAACGGGATGCTGTGCAACGCATCCACTCCCTGCAACGCCTACCTGCCGAATACCATAAGCGCCTGCAAGGCAGCAGCGTTACGGCTCGACTCCTTCAAATTGTAGACTTGTTGTTTGAGAGACCCATCTTGCAGACCCGCCAGGTGGAAGCTGCCTTCGGTATCCACTTTTCTACTGCTCAACGCTCCATCGATCGCTTGCTGGATGAAGGGATATTGAGCGAAATGACTGGCCAGGCGCGCAATCGTCTCTACCGGGCCGATGCAATTCCGGAAATACTCGAACGACCGACCTCGCAGGAGACGCACCCATGACCCAGGCCGACCGCCGCTTTATCGAAGAGTCCTTCCCCGTCAAAGAGGTGAGCCAGCATGCTGCCAAAGAGAAGACCATCCGCCACGGGCACATCAGCACCCTGCACATCTGGTGGGCGCGGCGCCCGCTGGCTGCCTCCCGCGCCACTGCGTATGCCGCCCTCACGCCGGCCGCCCCAGACCTGCTGGTCTGGCAGGGCGAGCGCAATTTTATCGTCGAGCTGTGCCGGTGGGAAAACTCGCTCAACCTTCCCTTGCTGGAGCGCGCCCGCCGCGTCCTCTACGCCGCTCACGCCGAGCGGTTGAGCGCCGAACTGGGTAAGGCGGTGAGCGTGGAGGACATCGCAGCCGGGCGTGTGCCCCCGCCGCGGGTGCTCGATCCCTTCGCCGGGGGCGGCTCTTACCCGCTGGAAGCGCTGCGCCTGGGCTGCGAGGCTTACGCCGGCGACTACAATCCGGTGGCAGTGCTTATCCTTAAGGCAACACTGGAGTTCCCGCAGCAGTACGGCCATCTCTTTGCGGGGATGCCGGATCATCTGTGGCGCAAGGGCAAGACCCGCGCGCCGCACGCGGCCGGGCAGATGGCTTTCGCTCTGAACGATTCCACGCCGACCGACGCCCCGCCGCCGAACTTCAACCCCCTGCTGGAGGCGGTGCGCCAATGGGGCGAGTGGGTGCTGAACGAGGCGCGCACAGAACTGGCGGGCTTTTACGCCGGGCCAAACGGCGAGACGGCAGTGGGCTACATTTGGGCGCGCACCCTGCCCTGCCAGAACCCGGCTTGCGGCGTGGAAATTCCGCTCATGCGCCAGTTCTGGCTGGCGAAGAAGGACAAAAAGAAGATTGCCCTGCACCCGCTCAGCCGCGGCGCCGGAAAGCCGCTTGCGTTCGAGATTGTGGCGCAGGGCCAGCCCGGCTACGCCCCCTGGCCGAAGGACTTCGACCCCGAGCGCGGCACGGTCAAGGGCGCGGTGGTGACCTGCCCGGCCTGCGGCGCAGTGATAGATGCCAACACCACCCGCCGCCTCTTCCGCGAAGGCAAAGCCGGCCAGCGCCTGGTGGCTGTCGTCCTCTCCCCTCGCCCGCAAGGCGGGAGAGGGGCCGGGGGTGGGGGCCTCCCCTCTCCCTCTGGGAGAGGGGCCGGGGGTGAGGGCAAAACCTACCGCCTGCCCACCGAAGCCGACCTGGCCGCCTACCGCGCCGCCGAGCAGGCCCTGCAGGCCAAACACGAACGCCTGCGCGCCGCCTGGGGCATGGAACCCCTGCCGGATGAGCCGACGCCTGAGGGCAAAGGGAGTGGTGCAGAACGCGCCTTCTCGGTAAGAAATTACGGCTTGGATACCTGGGGCGACCTGTTCAACCCGCGCCAGGCGCTGGCCCTGCTCACCTTTGCCGACGCCGTGCGCCGCGCCCACGCCGAAATGCTCGCCCAGGGCTACCCCGCAGACTTTGCCCGCGCCGTGGCGACGTATTTGGGGATAGTTGTAAGTACTCTCGCGGACCATAATGCCGGCTTGTGCCAATGGCGTGGTGGAAGTGAAAATGGCGGCCACGTCTTTGGGAGACAAGCATTACCTATGAACTGGGATTACTTCGAGGTGAATCCCTTCAGTGGTTCGACGGGTTCTGCTACCGCAGCAACAGATAAGACTATCCGTGTTCTCGACCATCTCACCCAAATTCCTGCCGTACCAAGCGGGGAGTACCCCCACCCCCAGCCCCTCCCCCATAAAGGGGGAGGGGAGACACTCCCCTCTCCCCATGTGGGAGAGGGGTCGGGGGTGAGGGATATTCCCCATGTGGGAGAGGGGTCGGGGGTGAGGGATATTCCCCATGTGGAAGAGGGGGGCTGGGGGGGTGAGGGTGCAAGGGTCACCCATGCCTCCGCCACGCGCCTGCCCTATCCCGATGCCTTCTTCGACGCCGTCCTCACCGACCCGCCCTACTATGACAACGTGCCTTATTCCTATCTTTCCGACTTTTTCTATGTCTGGCTCAAGCGCACCGTAGGGCACCTCTACCCCGACCTGTTCTCCACGCCGCTCACACCCAAGTCTGGCGAGATCGTCGCCTATTCCCAGGGTGAGGGCGGCTTCGAGGCGGGCAAACGCTTCTTCGAGGAGCAACTGGCCGCCGCCTTCCGCGAGAGCGCCCGCGTGCTCAAGCCGGGCGGCGTGGCGGTGGTGGTCTACGCCCACAAATCCACGGCCGGTTGGGAGACGGTCATCAATGCCCTGCTCGATTGCGGGCTGGTGGTCAGCGCCGCCTGGCCGCTCAACACCGAGATGGAGTCGCGCCTGCGCGCCAACGAATCCGCCGCGCTGGCCTCGTCCATCTACATCGTCGCCCGCAAAGCGCCGCGGCAGGGCTTGGGCTTCTATCACGAGGTGCGCGCCGAACTGCGCCGTCATCTGCAGACGCGGCTGCAACGCCTGTGGGAGGAAGGTGTCGGCGGGGCGGATTTCTTCATTGCTGCTATCGGCTCGGCCATCGAAGTCTTCGGCAAGTACGAGCAAGTGATCGACCTGGAGGGCAACCTCATCCGCGGCGAAGCTTTGCTGGATGAGGTGCGTGCCCTGGCAACCGACTTTGCTGTGCGCCAGATTTTGCACAATGGCTTTGCCGCCGAGGTCGGTGAACGCACGCGCTTCTACATCCTGTGGCGCTGGAACTATGCCGAGGCGCGCGTTCCCTTTGATGAGGCGCGCAAACTGGCTCAGGCGTGCGGGTTAGACATCGTTGAGGAGTGGTCGCGGCGGGGCAGCCCGCTTAAGAAGGAACAGGCGTTTGTGCGTCTGCTTGGCCCGCATCAGCGCGAGCTGGAGCATCTGGCGGCTGGGCGCGAGCTGATTGACGTCTTGCATCACGCCCTGCGCCTGTGGGAGAAGGGCGAACGCGCTGCTCTGATTGAACGCCTGAGCGAAAGCGGCTATGGGCGCAACGAGGCTTTTTACCGTGTGGCTCAAGCCATCTCCGAGTGCCTGCCCTTTGAGAGCAAGGAGAAGAAACTGCTCGACGGGCTGCTCACCGGCCGAACGCGCCTGCAGGAGGAAGTCGGCCAGCCACGGTTGTTGTAGCACAGTAGCACAGGAATGATCCTGTGTGTACAGGGTACATCCTATGGTGCACAGGATAAATCCTGTGGGACGGTGCACAGGATGAATCCTGTGGGACGGTGCACAGGATAAATCCTGTGGCACGGTGTGTAGCATAGTAGCGCAGGATTCATCCTGTGTGTACAGGGTACATCCTATGGTGCACAGGATAAA
>Ga0308418_1000199_pt1 | contig 39232 bp, 38 predicted proteins | sample HotsprSampleR4cd_FD_203517 | JGI IMG/M metagenome (GOLD analysis project Ga0308418, IMG submission 203517) | Hot spring phototrophic mat microbial communities from Mushroom Spring, Yellowstone National Park, Wyoming, United States - 20090729_R4cd ... | reverse complement strand
GGATTACGATTATGGACGACAGCAGGTAGGAGACTTCTTTTATGGTTACGAAGTGCCAACGAGTCGCAACCGGTCAGTGGGGTATCAGCACTGGAACCTGCGTGGTGACCAGCAGCCCGACAGGCGCATGTTCGCCCGCCCCGCTCACCGATGCGTTTGGCGACACGGTTGCAGGCGCGCGGCAGACCTACGACTGGAACGGCGCGCGGGGCTATCGGAACGAGGCGCTGACGGGTGGCTTGCAGAAGGTTGGGGTGCGCTGGTATGACCCGACGGTCGGCAGGTAAAGTAAGGCTACCGCTTCACAGGCACGCCCCAGCCGTCGTACTCGCCGCCAAACGACTCGGCAACCTGCTCCATAAACGCAATCCGTCGCTCCAGCTCGTCGGCGCGGGGACAGTGGTAAGCGTAGACCACCAGCAGCCACTCCCCGCCTGCAGCAGGCTCGACCTCCGTCTGGTAGCCCACATCCTGTAACGCCAGCGCAGCAAAACCCGCCAGACGCGCATCGTCAAAATAGAGGAAATGCTCGAACGGACAAACAGCATCGGGGTTAACCCCAGAGTCCAACATATACTGCAACGCTGCCCAATCGTCAACTCGCATGCATTACCCCCTACCCACAGTATACCCCACGCGGTATAATTGCAACAGGTGAGACGCGATGCCAGTGCTGGAGGTTCCTGAGAGCGAGACGCTTGACCGCACAAACGACTGGGAAGGGCATGTGTGGCAAGTAATCCTCTACAACGACGATTATCACCTGTTCGACCAAGTGGTGGCGCAGGTGCAGAAGGCGACGGGCTACCCCTACCGCCGTGCCTACGCGATTACGATGGAGGCGCACACCACAGGGCGCGCGGTGGTGTGGACGGGCGACATCGACGAGTGCCTGCGCGTGGAGGCGGTGCTGCGCGAAATCGGACTGCACACCGACATTGTTGCCTAACCTGCAGGAATCGGCGGCACGGCGGCGTATACAGCCCTTCTGGGAGAGGCGACCCGACGATGGCACGACGAACCGAACGACAGGAAGCGCGACGCGAACAAATCCTCAACGGCGCGGCGCGCGTGTTCTCCAAAAAAGGCTACCATGCCAGCACTGTAGATGAAATCGCAAAGGAGCTCGGGCTGACCAAAGCCAGCATCTACTACTATGTGTCGGACAAGAGCGACCTGCTCTACCAGCTCTACAAGCGCGCGATGACGATGCTGTTGGAGTCGCAGGCGGCGATTATGGCGCGTCCTGATCCGCCCGACGCGAAGCTGCAGGCGATGATCGAGGAGTATGTGCGCATCGTGGGCGGCGCAACGGCGATGTATAGCGTCGTCGTGCTGCGCGAACACCACGCCCTGCCCCCGCGCAAACGCAAGGAGATTATCGCCATGCGCGACCAGTACGAGCAGGCGTACCAGCAGTGCATTCAGGAGGGCATCGAGCAGGGCATCTTTGAGGCGCAGGATGTCAAGATGGCGTCGTATGTGGTGCTGGGCGCGCTGAACTGGATTCCCAACTGGTACAACCCGCGCGGCTCGCTCAGCAAGGAGCAGATTGGCAAGATGTTCGCCGAGCAGCTGGTGCGCGGGCTGCGCAAGGTTCCCTGCCCGTCAGAGCCGTAGCGTGGCGACGCGCTCCTTGCCGCCCGTCGCCTGAATGCGCACGCGCACGGTCTCGCCGCGCCGAAACCCGCTTCGCTTGTGCAGCCGCAGGTGCAGGTCGTAGCACGGCGCGTACTCCAGCGTGTCCATCACTTCGCCGAACGCCTCGCGCAAGTCCTGCGCCTGCTCGACGGCGACCACGCTGCCCCCCGTCGCGTTCGCGAGGTACTCCAGCGTGCGGTACACCTCGGCGTAGGTGACGATGGTCTGCTCGTTGCCCAGCAGCACGAAGACCAGCTTCACGCGATGCTGCTGCGCCACCTGCAACGCCTCCTGCTCCGTGTGGGTGTGCCCTGCCGTTTCGTTCTGCCCGTCGGTGAACAGGATGACCCAGCGTTCGCGGTCGGGCGGCTCATTCGCCAGCAGTTGGGGGATGGCGTAGCAGAGCGTGTTCCACAGCGGCGTGCCGTGTATCGAGTAGTCGCTGCGGTTCAGGTACTGTAGCGCGTCGATGACCTGCGCTTTTGTGCTGCCCATCGGCGCGCGCACATCGTAGTCGGCATAGTTATCGCCCAGCGAGGCGAAGTTCACCAGCGCCAGCCGCGCGTCGTTGGGCAAGTCGTTCACCAGCCGTTCACCCGCAGGGAAGCGGCGTCGCGCAGGGTCAGTGTCGCGCAGCGAGAGCGACTGATCCCACGCGATGAGCACGCTGAAACGCCGTTGCTGTTGCGGGCGGCGCGCTTTAGACGGCTTGCAGCCCACCACTTCCACCCGCACGCCAGGCGTATCGCTGACGACCTTGAACGCGCTCAGGTCAGGCTCGCGCAACTGCGGCGCGTCCGCCTTGAAGTAGACGGCGTGCGCCACGCGCGTCTCGCGTCCCAACGGCTCGGCGGGCAACTCGTACACCCGATACTCAGGCGCACAGCCCGCCAGCCAAAGACCCATCCCCAACAGTATCCAGCAGTAGCGTCGCATAGCGTCCCCTCCTGAAGGTACAATCTGAACGATGGCGAAGCAGTCGGAAGGCGGTATCAAGATGATTACCACGAACCGCAAGGCGTACCACGACTACCATGTGGAAGACACGATTGAAGCGGGCATCGTGCTGACAGGTTCGGAGGTGAAGAGCATCGCGGCGGGCAAGGCGAGCCTGACCGACGCCTACTGCCGCGTCGACGACGGCGAGATGTGGGTGCAGAATATGCATATCGCGCCCTACGAGAACGCAGGCTACGCCCAGCACGAACCCCGCCGCAAGCGCAAACTGCTGCTGCACAAGTGGGAAATCGAACGCCTGCGCGGAAAAGCCGAGCAGAAAGGCTACACGCTTATCCCGCTCAAGCTCTACTTCCGCAACGGCAAGGCGAAACTGGAAATCGGGCTGGTCAAGGGCAAGCGGCAGTATGACAAGCGCGAGACCATCAAGCGCAAAGATATCGAGCGCGAGATGCAACGGGAGTTGGGGCGTGGATGAAAAGCACTCGGTTGCCACCGTGTAGCGAACCGAATCGAGCGATGCTATGCTATCGATTTCTGTTTTATGAACCAAAATGTGCAGGTACATCGGCAATCCAGCTGCCACACTGGCATCCAAAACAAGCGTTGTTATCATCGGCGTTCACGATCCTCGCGTATAAGTTCGGGGCTGGATGTCAGCGATCGAAACCTTAGTGAGTCGTGAAGCGTTTGCAGATACCTGACGAGAGATGCGCGATCCGTATCTAACGCCAGTCGCAGCAGCTCTGCTGCTTCTTCGCTGACACTGCGCTGTCGGCGTTGTGCCCGCAGCTCTAACTCACGATATATGCGCTCATCTATCTGCATAATTAGCTCAACCATTTGAATCACCCAATAGATGGTACCTTAGGGCGATTGTAGCCCACTGCCCTACCTCCCCGCCTCCAACCGATACGCTTTGCTGAGTCGCTCCTTGCGAATCGTGCCGCCCGAGCGCACGACCACATACTGCATCGCCCAGAAGATGAGCGTGATCATCAGCCCGATGGCAAGCCCAAGCAGCGCGGCGACGAGCCAGCGTCCTGTTGCGTCGGAGTAGTGTCGCAGCGCCCAGCCATACGCCCACAGCCCCAGCGCGCCGCCGATTGCGCCTGCCCAGCGCGCGGGGTTCACGGGCAGGTTCGGGATGCAGTGCGCCAGCCCGTAGCCCAGCAGCCCACCCAGCATCGCCAGCCCGACCAGCCGCGCGAAGTCCTCGCCCAGCCCGTAGAACCAGCCGAACAGCGCCTGCCCCAGCGCGCCTGCCAACCCGCCCAGCACTGCCCCGCCCAGCGCACCGACCAGCACGCGCCCAACACCGAACTCGCGTGGGTCATACGCCTCGTGCCGCCTGAAGAACGCCTGCGGCAGGCGCAACCCCAACGCCAACACCAGCCCCAGCGCCGCGCCCCACGCGCCCATCACCACAAACGCCCAGCCCATCCGCTTCGCAGGCAGCGGATACCAGTCATCCACCGCGCGTGGGTCGACGCTCATCCGCTGGCTCTCCTCGCCATGTCGCAGGCTCCCCTGAAACTCGCGTGTGCGCCCGCCAATCGTAATTCGCAGGGTGTACGGCGTAGGGTCGGGCGCGCCGTGATTGGCGTAGTGATGCACATAGACCTTGTAGACGCCTTCGGGCGCATTCGCGGGCGGCCAGTAGATGTTCTCCACGGGTCGCTCCGTCGTGCGCAGGCGGTCGGCGTTCGCGTCCACATCCAGCTCGCCGCCTGTGGGGCTGGTGCGCTGGCTATACCAGATATGGTTGCCCGCAGGGTCAATCACATGCAGGTCCAAGTCGTTGCGGTTGTTCCACGCCAGCGAGAACTGTGGGTCGCCGAACTGCGCGCCCGCCTCTTGGAGACGCTCCACCACCTCGTCCTCGGTGTCGAACAGGAGCACGCGCGTGCCCGCCAGCAGCGCGCGGGTGTTCAGCGCGTCGAACAGCGCATTCATCCCCAGCGCAGCGAGCAAGGCGAATATTAGCCCCAGCGTGCCAAACAGCAGCCTGACCCACATCGCCTACCTCCGAAACAGCCCGAGCAGCTTCTGCAGCAGCGTCTCGTTGGAACCGCGCCGCCGAGTCGCGTAGTGGGGCGCATGGGCGTAGGGTGCCTGCTCTTTGCGTAGCCATGCAGTCAGCCCATCCCAGTAGTCGCAGAACTTCAGCGTGCTGCCGACACACTCCGTGCGGGCAGCGTCGAGCCGCCGCTCGATGTGTTCCAGCTCGGCGACCAGCGTCTCGCGGCGCTGGTGCAGGTTCTCCACCTCTTGCGCTTTTACGAACGCCTGCTGTACGGCTGGCTCCTCACGCCGACGATCCACATGCTTCCAGCGCAGGTAGACGATGCGCGCCTCGCGTTGGCGCGTTTCAGGCTCGCGCCAGCCCTTGACCGCTTTGTAGACGATGTACGGCGCGCTGATGATTAGCCCCGCGATGAAGAAGACCCACAGCGGCACTTGTTCGCTGCTGGTACCGCCTGTGAGTTGCGCCTCCTGCTGACGCTCTTGATACAGCATATGCAAGCCGAGCGCGTCCACCGTGGCAATCGCGACGGTCATCAGCGCGATAATCGCCATAAAAAAGGCAGTCCGCACGCTCGAACGCATGCTGGGAAACGGCTCCGTATCGCCAATCGCATCGCGTTTCTCCGACGCCATCGCCGCCGAGGACATCAGCGAGTAGGCTGTATTGCCGACCAGCTTTTCGACAAACAGCCCAATGACTGCTGCCAGCGCGACCAGCCACAGCGCCTCGCCGCGCTGCAACACTTCCAGAGTCACCAACCCTGTAATCACGCCTAAGTTGACGCCCAGCAGCAGTCCTGCTGCCAACGGCGCGAAAAACTCGAACAGCCACTGCCCCACCGTGACGAACACATTCCCTCGGGACGATACGGGCGCGACGCCCTGCTCACCGCACACCTCGTCTTCGTGCGCGAAGTCGGCTTGCAGCGCGCGCTCCACCAGCAGCGGGCTAATCGGTTCGGGCGCAGGTGGCTGCTTCGTGCGCTTTTTGGGCGGGGGCGGCACAGGCAGCGGGATACGGGCGGTCGCCATCGCTTGCATGAACTCGGTCTGCGCCTGCTCAATCGCCTTGTCTGTCGCGTGAATTTCCCGCTGGCGCTCGATGCGCTGTGGCTCCAGCTCCTGGCGCAGCTGCTCGTACTGCGTCGCGGGGATTTTGACCCAGTGGGTGTAGCGCATGCGCAGTTCGCTGGCTTCCACCTCGTAGCCCGCCTTGCGCAGGTACGACTCCACCAGCATCACAACGCGCTCGGCGTCCGAGAGCTGGCTGTGAACAATCAGCGGCGTATCGAGGAACGCATACGGCTCCAGCGGCATGTGCCAGAACGGCGCGGCGTCGGGGTACGGCTCAATCAGCGGGCTGGGCGCGAAGACCCCGTCCACGCTGGGCACGGCGGGCGGCTCGCCAACTTGTCGCTGCGTGGCTTCGGCAATCGTGCCGTTGGTCTCACTGGGTGGCGGCGCAGCAGGCGATAGGCTCGCTTGTGGCTCTACTGCGTCAGGAGTTGCGCTGCTTCCCCCTTCCGACGCAGGCGTCGCTGGATTCTGCTCGTCAGCAGGCAGATGCGCTGCTACTCGGTCGAACTCGTTGCGCTCCATCTCCATTTCTGTCCCCCTCAGTTCTCCAGTGCGCGTAGCCGCTCCTTGAGGCGTGCGAGCGCGTCCAGACCGTCCGTTTCGCCGAACACGAACAGCTTGCCCGCATCGTACAGCGGCGCGTAGTAATTGTTCTCCACCGCGCGACGGTAGCGGTTAATCACAGGACCTACGACCACAGCCGCCACTCGGCTGTCTTGCGCCAGTCGAGCTGCTTGCTCGCGCGTCTCTTTGGGCGTATGGCACTCACCGTCCGTGAACAGGCACAGCACGAACTTGCGCTCGGGATACTGCGCCGTAAAACGCTGAAACTCCTGCATCACTTTGTCAGGGCGCGTGCCCCACTTGCCCAGATAGTTCTCAATCGTGTCGCGCGAGACCTTGTTCAGCTCCTTCGAGGCGATAGGGCGACTCTCATGCACAGTCTCGATGGTCTCGGCATAGCGCCAGATTTTGGTGGGCGTGCGCGCGGGCATAACTTCGCCAATCATCTTGTTGAGGAACGCGACGGCGCGCTGCTTCTGCTCCTTGCTCATCGACTGGCTCACATCGAACCCTGCGCCGACCGCCAGCGGCGTCTTAAGCGCTTGGGCTTGGCTGTGACTCCACACCAACCACCCAGCGACAGCCACTGCAGCAAGTATCCCGACCAACGCCAACCCTGCCAGAAGAGGATTCTGCGCATCCCCCTCATGTCGGTAGCTCCGACTTCCCCTGTATCGCGACATAACTGTCTCCCACCTATTCTACGAAAGTAGTGTCAGGAGAGTTCCCTTGTAGATTTTATGCAGCCCCCCTGCACACCTATTATACCCCACGCGACAAATTATTCGTCGCGTAGTGCCCCTACACCGCTTATGCTGTAGAGTCGTCGTTGCGAACCATCTCTCGTAGCCGTTGCTGAAACGCCTCCAAGTTGCCCGCCCGCAACGCGACGGTGTGCAGCTCCAGCAGACGCGCAGGGTCGCCAATCTGGCTCAACTCGTGAACCAGTTCTGCGGGAGGCTCGCCGTACATCTCGCGTAGAGTGCTGAGGATCGCCTGCTGCAGCCCTTGCTGCAAACCCTGCTGCAGCCCTTGCTGCAAACCCTGCTGCAGACCCTGCTTTTCACCGCGCTGTACCCCGCGTTGTATTCCCCGACGATACCCACGCAATAACCCGCGACGGATGGCTCGCCGCTCTATCGAGGTGAGCAACTCCTCAGGCTGCTTGCGACTCGCCTCCTCCAGCATCTTCTCGTATTGCTCTTCCAACTCGGCTGGCAATCGCATGGCGCGCTCCAGAAACGCCAAGATTTGGCGAATTTCCTCTTCATTATACCCGCGCTCCAACGCCAACTGCATCAGCTCCACCCGTGCTTGGAGGCGAATTTCGGGTGTATGCCTTGTACGCACAGCGCGCACAAACGACGCCAGAATCAGCGACGCCGCATCGCCCGCCTCCAGCAGTTGCTGCTCGTCCAAGTCCAGCACTTTGATGGTCGGAAACGCGAAGCGAATCTCGCATTCGCCTACTGCATACTGAAACTCACGCGGACGCCAGTTCGGATTGTCGTCCGCCAGAATCGCGATGCTCAACACACGCCGCCGATACCGTAGCCAGATAGCGATGTGGTACGCGAACATCCGCTCCGCAAAGTTCGGATCAGGCGTGGACTGCGCCTCCAGATGCACCAGTATCCACTCTTCCGTGCCGTTCTTGAGGTAGACGCGGAAGAGTTTGTCCACCACCTGTAGGTTCGCGTACTCTTTGGGGGCAACGCGCAACAGCTCTTTGTCCAGAAACTCCACACCGCGCGACCAGTCAATCTGGGCGTGCAGGCGCGGCAAGCCGTGTTTGAGAAGTGCTTGCAATCGCTCGGCGTCGTCGGTGAAGGCTTTCCACGCCGTGTCGTCCACAGTGAGCACCCTGATACGGCTCCTACCTCGCATACAATATGGATTCGCCGCACGCCGACGCTTTCCCGCCAAGTGGGTAGAATTCAGACATGCCAAAGCGCGACGCCCAGCCCCGTGTGGTAGACCCTGCGCGCGGCGCAGAAGACGCCGCCAGCGAGGCGACGCTGCGCCCGCAGCGGCTCAGCGAATTTATCGGGCAGCAGCAGTTGCGCGAGAACCTGAGCGTGTTTATCCAAGCCGCGCGCGCTCGCGGCGAAGCGTTAGACCATGTGCTGCTGTTCGGTCCGCCAGGCTTGGGCAAGACGACGATTGCGACCATCATCGCCAACGAGATGGGCGTGCCCATCCACATCACCTCGGGTCCCGCCATCGAGCGCCCCGGCGACCTCGCGGCGATTCTGACCAGCATGGAGTCGGGGCAGGTGCTGTTCATCGACGAGATTCACCGCCTCGCACGCGCCGTCGAGGAGGTGCTGTACCCCGCGATGGAAGACTTCCAGATCGACATCGTGTTAGGCAAAGGCGCAGGGGCGCGCTCGCTGCGGTTAGACTTGCCCCACTTCACGGTGGTCGGCGCAACCACACGGGCAGGACTGCTCACCTCGCCCCTGCGCGATCGGTTCGGCATCGTCCACTACTTCCAGATGTATACGCCCGAAGAGTTAGCGCAGATTGTGCGCCGCTCGGCGCGAATCCTGCAAACGCCGATTGAGGAACCCGCCGTCGAGGAGATTGCGAAGCGTTCGCGCGGCACGCCGCGTATTGCCAACCGCCTACTGCGGCGCGTCCGCGACTTCGCGCAGGTACTGGGCACAGGCGTCATCACGCTGGAGATCACGCAAGACGCGCTCCAACGGCTCGGCGTTGACCCGCTGGGGCTGGACGAGATGGATCACAAAATCCTCCGCACGCTCATCGAGAAGTTCGGCGGCGGCCCCGTGGGGCTGGACACGCTCGCTGCCGCCATTCAGGAAGACGCGGGCACGATTGAGGATATGTACGAGCCGTACCTGATGCAGTTGGGCTTTCTGCAGCGCACAGCGCGCGGGCGAATGGCGACCCCACGCGCTTACGCGCATCTGGGCATCGCAGCAACGGGCGTTGCACTCCAGCCGCCGCTGGACATCGTTTAGGGGCGTACCCGCTCGCGCTGAATCTGCTTGTTTCCCTGAGGATCGGTAATCACACGCTGCTGGTAGACCTCGCCGTTGAGTTGCACTTGGTAGGTGACTTGCATGTCGATTTTTTGCCCGAAAAGTTGCATAGTGGTCTTGATGGGCGGCTTATGCTCCAGAATCACTGTTTCTGGCGCGGCGTCGGGCTTGGGCGGCTTGTAAATCAGTCGTACCTCCGTGCCGTCATCCAGTTGGATGGGGCGCGTCGGGTCTTCAGGCACATACTTCGGCACGAGTTGCTTTAGGCTCTGCGGGTACTTACCGTTGTTGTCCGCGGCGTAGCGTTGCAGGGCGTCGTAAACCGCGAGCTGCTTGGGCACAATCGCTTGGGTCTTGGTCGCCAACTCCTTGATAGGCTCCCCGAAGGTGTTCACCAGCGCGCGCCCACCCAAAACGATCGCCAAAACCCCGACAATCAGCAGCCCCAGGCAGCCGATGCTGCCCAGCACCCAGCACGACGCGCGTCCCTGTAAGCGTGTGTATCTCATCGCGTTCTCCCCTGCCCCAAAGTGTACCCGATTAGCCAATCGGCGCGCTGTTAATCATCAGGTGGAACTGGCACTCCAGCGCCTCGGCGGCGCGACGACACATTACCATGCGCTCCAGAAAGATCTCAAAATACTCCATCAGGCTGGCGACGCTTGTATCAATCTCCAAGTTTAGCTCGATAAGTTGCTCTTTGGGCATCACGCGCAGGCGCGAGCGTTGCGTCGCGAAGTTCACGCGGTCGTGAATGTCGAACTCGCCTTGATTCGGGTTCTGCACGCGCGAGAAATGCACATCCGACTTGTCCGCCAAAATCACGGCGGAGGCGGCGTAGTTCACAGGATAGCCTGTGGTCTCCTCGTGGTTGCCAATCGCGCTGATGATAATCGCGATTTCGTCGGGCGGCATGCCCATCTGGGTCAGCAGTTGGAAGGCAATCACCGCCCCCGTCTGGGCATGGTGGTCGCGGTTGACCACATTCCCGATGTCGTGCAGAAAGCCCGCAATCGCCGCCAGCTCCGCCTGACGCTCCGTGTAGCCGAGTTTGAGGCACAGCCGTCGCGCGTTGTTCGCCACGAGCCCCGCATGGCGCAGCCCATGCTCGGTGTAGCCCATCGCATACAGCATCTGGTTCGCCTGCTGAATGTAGGTGCGAACCGTCTCGTTGTTGCGCACATCGTCCAAGGTGATGAGCGTCATAGCGTTAAGATTCTCGGCTACCTGTGGGTGTTCCTGTAAACATGCTTAGGATGCGGCGGCGCAGGGCGTCGTCCAGTTGCGCTTCAATCAGCAGCGCGTAGGCGTCGCCGTCGTCGGGGAACCGTCCCCGCAGCTTGACTGCGTCCTTGAGCGTGGTCAGCACGGTCTTGCCCGCAAGCATACGCAGGTCGTCGGGCGTGTAGGGATGGTGGTCAGGAAAGAGATGCGTTTCCGCTGCTGTGTAGCCCAGCCTGTGCGCCGTCTGCAGGAACCGCTGCGGGCGTGCGATCCCGCACACTATCGTCAGTGGTTGTCCCTGCAGAGCGTGCAACGGCAGGCGTTCGCCCGTCGCCAAGCGCATCAAGGCTGTGGGCGCGATTGTGGCAGTGTAGGTGGCAATTTTGGAGTGCTGAAGCGCAGCTTCAGCGTTGGGCGGAAGCTCCGCTTCCGCACTCCAAAGTTGTGATTCGTTCTCGGATCGCACCCAAACCACCCCCCCTGCCCTGCGCACTCCCTCAGGCGGCTCGCGCAGCGGTCCCGCAGGCAGACAGTAGCCGTTGCCCAACGGCGACTCGGCAGGCAGCAGCACCAAATCCAGCGCGCGCGCCAGCGGCAGATGCTGGAAACCGTCATCCAGCACCAGCGCGTCGGGCGACCAGCGTGCGATTGCGGCGTGCGCCGTCTGCGCGCGCTGCTTGCCGACCGCAATCGGCACATTGGGCAACGTAAGGCGCAACTCCGCCGCCTCGTCGCCGACCTCGGCAGGGTCTGGGTGCTGCAGGGGGTCAACCAACGCGCCCGTGTGGTAGCGACTGCCCCCGTAGCCGTGTGTCAACACCGCCACACGCACGCCCGATTCCTGCAGCAACCGAGCGACGGCAATCGTGACGGGCGTCTTGCCCACCCCACCCGCCCACAGCGAGCCGACCCCAATCACAGGCACAGGCATCTCTGTGCGCCGCTTCAGCCCCAGCGCATAGACGCCCGCATACGCCCGCCAGCCCAGCGCGTACAGCCCCGCCAGCCCCCGCAACCACACAGGCGGCGACGACCGCCACTGCCCTTCCAGCCATTCCGATACAGCGAGCCTCTGGGTACGAGCCATCTAAGCCAGTAGCATACCCTGCCCCTCCCAAAACAGGTATACTACCTGCACCTGCAACGAAGGAGGTTGGAACTATGCAAGATATTATGCCGATTCGGCGCATCGACCATGTGCGCTTCTTTGTGAGCAACGCGAAGCAGGCGGCGTACTACTACCGTACCCTGTTCGGCTTCGATGTCGTGGCGTATTCGGGGCTGGAGACGGGCAACCGCACCGAAGCCAGCTATGTGCTGCAGCAAAACGACATCCGCTTCGTGCTGACCGCCCCGTACAAACAAGACCACCCCCTGGCGCAGTGGCTGATTAAGCACGGCGACGGCGTGCGCGACATCGCCTTCGAAGTGGACGATGTGGAACGCGCCTACAGCGAAGCGGTTCGGCGCGGCGCACAAGGCGCGATGGAGCCGACCGTCCTCAAAGACGACGACGGCGAAGTGCATCTCGCCGCCATCCATACCTACGGCGATGTGCTGCACTCGTTCGTGAACCGCGACCGCTACAAGGGAACCTTCATGCCCGGCTTCAAGGAGATGTTCATCCCCGGCGAGTCCATCGGCGTCAAAGAGATCGACCACATCGTCGGGAATGTAGAACTGGGCAAGATGAACTACTGGGTGAACTTCTACCGCGAGATTATGGGTTTCGAACTGCTGGTGCATTTCTCCGACGACGACATCAGCACCGAATACTCTGCCCTAATGTCCAAGGTGGTGCAGGACGGGCGCGGCAAGATTAAGCTGCCCATCAACGAACCCGCCGAAGGACGCCGCAAGTCGCAAATCGAGGAGTACCTCGAATACAACGCGGGTCCGGGCGTGCAGCATATCGCGCTGCAGACCGACGACATCATCAGCACAGTGCGCCACCTCAAAGCGCGCGGGATGCAGTTTATCTATGTGCCGCAGACCTACTACGAGGAAGTGCCCCATCGCGTCGGCGCAATTGAGGAAGACCTGCGCACGATTGCGGAGCTGGGCATCCTCGTCGACCGCGACGAAGAGGGCTACCTGCTGCAGACCTTCACCAAGACCGTGCAGGATCGCCCGACGCTGTTTTTCGAGGTGATTGAGCGACACGGCTCGCGCGGCTTCGGCAAGGGCAACTTCAAAGCGCTGTTCGAAGCCATCGAGCGCGAACAAGCACTGCGTGGGAATCTGTAGTCGCAATCTGCCCTGTCGGGAGCCGTACCCCGACAGGGCTATAGGAGGTAGTCTACACTATGCAGAAAGTCATCCGTGCGAGGTTCAGCGGACGAGTCATTATTCCTGAAGAGCCTCTGGAACTTCCCGAAGGGCAAACTTTGGAAGTTATCATAAGGTGCATTCCCTCTGAAATATACTCTGACGCAGCGAACGCCCAACGCGCCTGGCAAGAGATCAAGGCGACTGCTATCAAGGGGCTAAACATCTCCAGCGACTCGTTGCGCCGAGAACATATCTATGAGGAATAGCCTATGCGCGTGCTATTAGACACAAACATATTAGTGCGACTGCGCGACGCAGACAGCCCTTTACATTCACTCTGTGTAGAGGCGATTGAAAGGCTAATTAATCAAATGGCTCAGATCTGCCTGTGCCTACAGGTTCTTATAGAATTCTGGAGCGTCAGCACGCGTCCCCGTGAAGCGAACGGCATGGGACTTTCTCCTGAAGAAGCTTACGCGGAATGCCAACGGTTTCGGAGCGCGTTTACCCTGCTTGAGGAACCGCCTGAGATAGCCGACCGATGGTTATCTCTCGCTCACCTGCACAACATACGCGGTAAGCAAGTACATGATGCCCGAATCGTTGCCTTTGCACAGGCGCATCAGATTGATGCGATACTTACCCTCAACCCAGACGACTTCGCACGATACGATGAACTGACAATTTTGACCCCTGACGAGGTGCTTAGATGATCGAGCGTTACACCACCCCCGAAATGCGCGACCTCTGGAGCGAGGAGGGCAAATACCGCGCGTGGCTGGAGGTCGAAATCGCCATCTGCGAGGGGCTGGCGCGCTACGGCTACATTCCCGCCGACGCGCCAGCCCTCATTCGCGAACGCGCCCGATTCGACCCCGCGCGCATCGCCGCGCTGGAGCAGGAGACGCGCCACGATGTGATGGCGTTCGTGCGCAACCTTGCCGAAACTGTCGGCGAGGCGGGACGCTGGATCCACTACGGCGTGACCTCCTACGATGTGGTGGACACCGCGCTGGCGATGCGCCTCAAGCGGTCGGTGGAGCTGATCCTTGCCGAGTGCGACGCGCTGCACGCCGAAATCCGCCGCCTCGCGCTGGAACACCTGCACACGCCCATGATCGGGCGCACGCACGGCGTCCACGCCGAACCCATCACCTTCGGCTTCAAGCTGCTGGGCTGGTACGCCGAGCTGGAGCGCCACCGCCAGCGACTGGAACGCCTGCTGCCCGAAATCAGCGTCGGCAAGGTGTCGGGCGCGGTCGGCATCTACGCCAATGTTGACCCGCGCGTGGAGGAGTATGTGTGCGCGAAACTGGGGCTGACCCCCGACCCCGCCTCCACGCAAATCGTCGCCCGCGATCGCCACGCGAGCCTGCTGTGCGCGTTCGCCGTGTTGGCAGCCTCGCTGGAGAAGTTCGCGACCGAAATCCGCAACCTGCAACGCACCGAGATACTGGAAGTGCAGGAGCCGTTCGCGCAGGGGCAGACAGGCTCCTCTGCCATGCCGCACAAGCGCAACCCGTGGAACTGCGAGACAATTAGCGGGCTGGCGCGCGTCGTGCGGGCGAACGCGCTGGCGATGCTCGAAAGCGTCGCCACTTGGCACGAACGCGACCTGACCAACTCCAGCGTGGAGCGCATCGTCCTCCCCGACGCCTGCACGCTCGTCCACTGGATGCTGCGCAAGTTCACCAGCATCTTGCAGGGGCTGGTCGTATTGCCCGACAACATGCGCCGCAATCTGGAGCTGCTGGGCGGGCTGCCCTACAGCGAGCATGTGATGCTGGCGCTGATTCAGAAGGGTCTCTCGCGCGAGCATGCCTATAAGCTGGTGCAGCGCAACGCGGCGCGCGTGTGGGACGAACGGGTTCCGTTTCTGGACGCCCTGCGCACAGACCCCGAAGTGCGCCAACTCCTCAGCGAAGACGAGCTGCGCCAGTGCCTCAGCTTGGAACACCACCTACGCCATCTGCACACAACCGTAGAGCGTGTGTTTGGTAGATTGGTATAATCCCAACAATATTTACGCCGCTCCAACCACCGCTGCTTCCGACAGCGCAGCGCACATCGGCGGCGTCGGGAAAATGCACACAAAACTTGTGCCCTGCCCCAGCGAGGACTGTACCTGAATCATGCCATTGTGTTTTTCTATGGCGCGATGCACCAGCGTCAGCCCAATCCCGCTCCCGTGCTGGCGCGTGGTGACAGCGCGCTCAAAGAGGTGGTCGCGCACTTCTGGGGGCATGCCAGATCCCGTGTCGCAGATGACCAGAATCGTCTGTTCAGGATGTTCCACCCATTCGTATTCGATGCGCCGTTCGCCGTGCCAGTCGCGCATCGCCTGAATCGCGTTCAGCGTCAGGTTCAGAAACAGCTGCATCAGGTAGCGACGGTCTGCCTGCACGCGCAGGGTCAGGGGGATATTGTTGACCAGCGTAATCGGCGGGTTGAACAATCGTGCCCCGGAGAGCCGCTCCACCTCGCGCACAATCTCGGCAGGGGCGACTTCCGAAAGCTCCAAATCGCCCTCCTCGCGCGTCATCGCCAACAGATCGATGAGATATTGATGCGCCTGCTCCGTCGCGCCGCGAATATTTTCGAAATAGCGCGTTGCGTCAAAGTTGGGGTCGCGCTTTGCCCGCATAATCCCGACATCCGAGAGCGACTGCACATTATTGAAAAAGTTTTTCAGGTCATGCACAATCCCGCGCACCACCTGTCCAATCGCGCTGAGCCGTTCCTGTTCCACCATCTGGCGGTAGGCGTCCTGCAACTCGCGGTTCGCCTGATGCAAATCGCGCGTCAACTGATAAATCTGCGCGTTCAAGCGAATAGAAAGCGCCAACGAGACCACCCAATAACTGAAATTCCAAGTCGGCACGAAGGTCAGCACCCCATAGTAGACGAGCATATCCGTCACGATAAGCAGAACCATCACGCTGAGTGCTGCCAGTAGGAGCCTGTCTTGCAGCGTGAGCTGGCGCCACCGCCGATATGCCACGACAAAGACGCCCAGAAACGCGGTTAGGTACAAAACGGAGTAGACCAGCCCCAGTCCTGTGCTGACGCCCTGAATGTATTGCCCCCCCAGCAAAATCGGGCGCGCCTCGAAATCTGGCGCGACAATCCACCCCAGCACGGCAAATACGGGCAACGGCAGGGTAATCGCCCACAACGCACGCACCCAACGCTCCAAACGCAAGTACAACATTTGGTTCAAAATTTGTACAAACACCACCGCGCAGAAGGAAGAAGCGACAAACTGCCCCACGGCGTAAGTGTAGGCGTTTCGGGGCGGGACAGGCGTCGGTTGATACATCTGCACATCCACAAAGCTGAACACCAAACAGCAGACGAGGAACGCTATCAACCACAGGTTCAGCCCCCTCTCTCGAGAGAGGAGCGCCTGCAGCGCGTGGTGGACGATGAGGTACCCGTACAACCCCACGCTTAGCCACAGTATCGCCTGCGTCCAGCCATGCATGTAGCCACCCGTTGTATCTTTCCACATTATCGGCAGAGCTGCCTCTGAGGTACACTCAGGGCTGATGACGGTTGAAATCGTCTCCATCGGCACGGAGCTGCTGCTGGGTCAGATTGTGGACACGAACGCGGCATGGCTGTCGGCGCGACTGGCGGAGATTGGCGTCGGGGTCTATCGGCGCACGACGGTCGGCGACAACCGCGAGCGCATCATCCACGCATTGCAGGAAGCCCTGGAACGCGCCGACGGCGTCGTCACGATTGGCGGGCTGGGACCGACCGACGACGACCTCACGCGCGAGGCGATTGCCGCCGTGCTGGGTGAGCCGCTCGTGCTGGATGAGGGTGAGGCGGCGCGTCTGCAAGCCTTCTTCGCCGCGCGCGGACGCGACGCTAACGAACGCCAACTGCGTCAAGCGATGCGTCCAGCCAGCGCACAGCCCATCCCCAACCCGCACGGCACCGCGCCTGGACTGTACGCCGAGCGGGATGGCAAGCCGATTATCGCGATGCCTGGTCCCCCCAACGAGTTCCAGCCGATGGCGACCGACCATGTGCTGCCGCGCCTTGCCGCGCGCACGGGCGGGCGCGTGATTCGCTCGCGCGTGCTGCGCCTGTGCGGGATTGGCGAATCGGACGCCGAAGCGCAGCTGCACGACCTCATCGACAGCGAGAACCCGACGCTCGCGCCGCTTGCCAAGCTGGGCGAGGTGCATTTCCGTATCACCGCCCGCGCCGACAGCTCCAATCACGCCGAGCAGATGATTGCCGCGATGGAGCGCGAAGTGCGCGCGCGGCTCGGCACGTACATCTTCGGCGTAGATGACGCCACGCTGGAGCAGGCGGTTGTGGAGAGCCTGATTACGGCAGGGCAGAGCCTCGTCGTCGCCGAGTCCTGCACGGGCGGGCTGCTGGCGAACCGCATCACGAATGTGCCAGGCAGCTCGGAGGTGTTTCTGGGCGGGGTCGTAAGCTACAGCAACGCGCTCAAGCAATCGCTACTCGGCGTGCCAGCCGAGATTCTCGCGCAGTATGGCGCGGTAAGCGAGCCGACTGCCCGTGCGATGGCGGAGGGCGTGCGCCAACGGCTCGGCGGCTGGTGGGGCGTCGGCATTACGGGGATTGCAGGACCAGGCGGCGGCAGCCCCGAAAAGCCCATCGGGCTGGTCTACATCAGCGTCAGCGACCCTGATATGACCGTCGTCAAGCGGCAGCTGTTCGCAGGCGACCGTGCAACCATCAAGTACCGCGCCACGCAGTACGCGCTGTGGCTGCTCTACAAGGGGGTGCAAGCGGGCGGATGCGGCTCTTTATCGCAGCTTTGATTCCCGACGCGGTGCGCGACGCGCTCCATCAAGCGCGTGAACAGCTCCAGCGCGCTGCGCCCGACCGTGCCTTGCGCTGGGTCGCCCCCGAAAACTACCACATCACGCTGCTGTTTCTGGGCGAACAGGACGAGGCGCGCCTTCCCGCCATCGTGCAGGCGATGGAAGCCGCGCGTGCAGGCGTCCCGCCGTTCACAGTCGCCGTGCAGGGGCTGGGCGTGTTCCCGAACTGGAACCGCCCAAATGTGTTGTGGGCAGGCGTCTCGGAGGGGGGACGATTGCTTGGGCAGATGGCAGCTGCCCTGGAGCGCACCCTGCTCCCTGCCCCGTCGGGTAAGCCTTTCCACCCGCACATCACACTGGCGCGCCTCAAGACGCCCTGCCGCGACGCCGACGGGCTGAAAAAGCGGCTCCACGATGCTGTGCAACGGCTCATGCCCGCTGACTTCGGGCGGTATGAGCTGCGCACGATTAGCCTGATGCAAAGCACGCTCACCCCTGACGGCTCGGTCTACACCGAGTTGCACGCCGTCGCGCTGTAGCTGCCTACCGACGGGGGAGACCGTCGGGCAGCTTGCGGAACTCCAGGAACCCCTGCGACAGCCCGTCGCCGACGAACCACTCTACGCCTTCCTGCTGGGCAAGCGCTTGCACATCGGGCAAGCCCCACTCTTCCCCGATCACAGCAGGCGTCGCGTTGACTCCCGCGCGGCGCAGCAGCTCCGCCCGCGCCGCCGCGCGATTCACATCGTCTCGGCTAACCTTGATGCCGACCTCTACCACCATCACGCGGTCGCCTTTCCACCAGATAATGTCCGCTCGGAACGGGTTCGCCAAATTGGAAATCTCGACGCCCTGTTCGAAGAGCGGCTGGAGCCACTGTCGCAGTTGGTCTTGTACCATCAGGTTGCCCAAGCCGCCTCCTTGCCCGCCGTAGAAGAAGACAGGCGCCGAAGCGACCACCTCGCGTTCGTAGCGCTCGCCACTTTGCCTGCCGATTTCGCCCTCCAGCCTGTTTTCGAGCCGTTCCAGCCGCGCTTCCGTCCGACGCTGCGCCTCCGCCAGCTCGCGCACCACCTGCACCAGCTCCGCAATCTGCTCGTCGTGGCGCTGCACCGTCTGGATAAGCTCGGCAATCAGCTCATCGTGGCGCAGGAGAATCTCATTGTGCCGCTGCACCGTCTGGATGAGCGTGGCAATCGCCTCATCGTGCCGCTGCACCGTGCGCGTTAGCTCGGCTATCTGCGCGCTGTTGCGGGCATCCGACTCAATCAACTGCTGCACCAGCGCCAGCAGGCGTTCGGGCAACTCCAGCAGCTCGCGGCTTAGAATCGCCCGACGCATCCGCTCCTGCCATTCTGGATTGCGCTCCAGAATGCGCAGCATATCCTCAAAGTCCTCAACAGTGAACGCCATCGCAGCCCCCGTATATGATACCCGACGCCTATCGGGTATCATTTGCCCATACTGGGGAACTGTATGATACGACAGAGACTGAACCAGCTGACACACTGGTGGAACATCGCGAAGGAGCTTTCGCCGAAGCAGGTGGAGCGCGAGCTGCTGACGCCGTTTCGGATTGCGCTGGTCGGACAGCCCGACCGCGTGGAAGCTGTGTGGCGCGTGCTGACTGCAGGCGCAAGCCCCACCCAGCTGCAGACCGCCGCCGAGTATGTCAAGCGCTACAACGCGCCCGTGAGCGAGGAGTTCGACTTCGTGCTGGGCTGCGACGCGCTGGAGGTGCCCCAAGACGCGATTGAGGCGATTGTGGATCATTTCCAGAAACACGAGTTCCCGCTGATTGCGTTGGCGCGGGTGCTGCCCGGCACGCGCGAGTTGGTCGTGAATCGCATCATTGAGGATGTGGCGTCGCTGAACGCGGGCTTGGCGATGGTCTCCGCGCTGCCGTCGGTGTTCCCGCTGTTGGGGCTGCTCGCGCCGCCTGCAGCGGTTGCCGACATGGTGCTGCTGACCAAGAACCAGCTGCTGATGGTGCTGCGTGTGGCGGCGGCGTTCGGCAAGGCGCCCGACTGGAAGCAGCGGTTGCCCGAACTGGCGACAGTGCTGGGCGCGGCGTTCGGCTGGCGCGCCGTCGCACGGCAGCTGGTGGGTCTTGTGCCCGGTGGGGTGGGCATGGTCGTCAAAGGCATGGTCGCCTACGCGGGCACGCTAACCGTCGGGCGCGCCGCCGCATGGTTCTACGCTACGGGCAAGTCGCCCAGCCAAGCGGAGCGCGAACGGCTCTACCGCCAAGCGTGGGAAGAGGCGCGCGAGAAAAGCCAACAGTGGAATAAGCCGTGAGTCGCCTCGCGCTCGGTGGGCTGCTCCTGTTGCTGACCGCAGCGGCGTGGGGGACGCCGAGCGTGAGCCGCTTCCAACTGGCGAACGGGCTGCAGGTCATCGTGGAGCGCGTGCCGAACGCGCCGCTGACCGCCGTCGAGGTCTGGGTGCGTGCGGGTGTCGCGCAGGAGACCGCCGAGACTTCGGGCGTCGCGCACCTGCTGGAGCATCTGCTCTTTCGGGGCGCCGTTGGGCTGCCGCCCGACGCGCTGGACAGTGCCTTCGAGAACGCGGGCGGCATACTGGACGCTTTTACCGAGCGCGACTGGACTTGCTTCCGCGCCAGCGTGCTGCCCGACCGCTGGCGCGAGCCGCTGAAGACCCTGCTGCGCAGCCTGCTCGCCCCTGCCCTACCCGCCGACGCGCTGGAACGGGAGCGACAGCTCATCCTGCGCGACGAGTACGCCCTGCACCACGCCGACCCCATCCGCCATGCCCGCTACGCACTGTTCGCCGAGCGGTTCCCCCAACACCCTTACGGATTGCCGCTGCTGGGTCATCCCGACACGCTCGCCCGCCTTGACATCGAGGCGGTTCGCCAATTCCACCAAGCGCACTACCGACCTGACCGCATGGTTGTAGTGGTCGTCGGCGCGGCAGAGCCTGACGCCGTGCGACAGGCGGTGGAGGCGGTAATCCCCCCAATCACGACGGACGGTGCAGAGCCTGCAATTGCCCCCCTCCTTGAGGTTCCCCCCGCTTTGCGAGGGGAACCTCGCTTGGTTCCCCCTGCTGGCAGGGGGAACCTTAAGGAGGGGGTTGTTGCCACTCTCGCCCTCAGCCTCGCCACCCCACCCGCGCAGGACATCGACGGCTGGCTCTGTGCAGAGGTGCTGCGCGTGGCGTTGGCGGAACCGCATCGCGGTCTGCTCTACGAGGGCGAGCCGCCCTTCGGACGCCTCGTCAGCGAGTATCTGCCGCGCTTGCAGGGGAGCTTGATTGCGCTGTATGCCCTGCCCCCTGTGCAGGCGGTTGACGACTGGCAAGCGCAAACGCGCCAGCGTCTGGAGCGCGCCCTGCAACAGATTGCCGCAGGCGAGCATCGCGCCGCGCTGGAAGGAGCGCGTGCGACCGTGCTGACACGCCACACCGCCGCGATGCGCAACCCCTTAGAGCGCGCCCGCTGGCACGGGCTGTGCGCCATACTGAACCTGCCACTGACGCCCGAAGCGTTCGCCGAACGCCTGCGCGCCTTGCCCCTTGAGACCGTCGAGGCGTTCGCCGCGCGCCTGCAAGGCGAGTCGTCGACGCCCCCGCCCGCCGCTCCCGCGCAGACTCCCCCACCCTCCCCTGCCTTGCCCGACCTAACCAAGCGTGCGGTTGCCCGCCAGCGGCTCGCGAACGGCTTGCGCGTGCTCGCCCTCACTGCCCCAGATGCCGAGAGCGTGGTTGTGCAGGTCGCCGTCGGGCACGCGCTTGGCGAATCCCCTGCGGCAGGCGAGCTGACGATGCGCATGCTCTTCGGCGCGACGCAGAACGAGACCGAGCGCACGCTTGCCATGCGCATTGCGCAGTCGGGCGGTAGCCTGCGCATCGAGTGGACGCCCGCAGGCGCGCTGATTACCGCCTACGCCCGACCTGACTCGGTGGTGAATGTGCTGTCGCTGCTCAAGGAGGCGCTCTTCCGTGCGGAGTTTAGCGAGGATGCGCTTCAACGCGCCCGCCAGCACGCGCTGTACGACCGCCGTTTCCCAGAGGGGGGGCTTGCATGGCGACTAACCGCGCGACTGGTGGGGGGCTACGCCGACGAGGACGCCTTAGAGCGCGTGCGCCTCGACGACATCCGCGCCTACTACCGTGCTCATTACCACCCTCGGAACGCAGTAATTGCAGTGGCGGGCAATATGCCTGCGGAGCGGCTGGCGGAGTTTGTGCGCACGATTTTTGGCGGCGCGTGGGACGGCGTGGGGTACGCTGCCCTGCCCTCCCCTGCCGAGCAGCGGCTGCGTTTCGCAACGGTTGCTGACCTGCACGGGCTGCACTACACAGGCTACGGCTGGGCGGTTCCGATTGCTCGGGCCGAAGATTACTACGCCCTGCTCGCGTGGCAGTTCGCGCTTGGCGAGGGCAAGCGGGCGCGGCTGTTTGTGGCGACTCGCGAGGCGCGCGGCGTTGGGTATGACCTACGCATGGAGACTTGGCTGCAACGCGGCGCGTGCGTCGGCGTCGGCTGGCTGCAGACGGGCAAGCAACCTGCCGATGAGACACCCCTGCGCGACGCGCTTGCCGCCCCGCTCACCGACGCCGAGTTCCAGCGCGCCCGCGCCCTGCTTCGCGGCGAGTGGGAACGGCTGCGGCTGAACCTGCCTGCGCTCACCGCCGCGCTCGCATGGGCGGAACTCAGCGGGCTGGGCTACGAAACTGTCTGGAACGCGCCGACCCACATCGAATCGCTCTCGCGCGAGTCGGTGGAACGGGCACGGGCAAGGCTGGGAGGGGTGAAGTAGACTTGCTAATGCCCATTTGTGGAGCCTAATCATCGTGCCCACACCCCAACCCTCCCCGCACGCGGGGAGGGTGCGCTGTTCCACCCCCGTTGACGGGGGAGGTTATACCAATCGCCGAGCCAAAGTTCACAAAAAACAGCAGTTGACGACCCCCCTCCTGCAGGTTCCCCCTGCAAGCAAGGGGGAACCAACCCCTTGCGCGGTTCCCCTCGCGAAGCGGGGGGAACCTACGGAGGGGGGCAATTGTGAACTTTGGCGCGCAGTTGGTATTAGTCGCCCTCGCCTCCTGTGTCTACTCCCTTCTGCAGGTGGGCGAGGGAGGATGCGTAGATGGGCGAACCGCCGTTCGCCCCTCTCCCGCGCGGAAATTGTGCAGGGCGAACGCCGTTCGCCCCTACACCCCCCATTCTGTGGGAGAGGGGCTGGGGGTGAGGGCAAACACTTCAGAACGGCAGCACCGAGACCGACTTGGCGACCAGCGCGAGTGCTATCCCGAACATGCCGATTAGCCCCATCCCGCAGAAGAAGCCCGCCAGGAGCACGGGCGCGTAGCGCATCCAGTTCTCCTCGCCGTAGCGTTTTTTGAAGTAGCGATGCCCCAGCCACGCGCCCAACAACTTCGGCAGCGTAAAGTGCGGCAACTGCCCCACCCCGCTCACCAGCCCGTAAAACAGCAGGATGGGCCACTTGAACGCGCTGAACAGCCAGAACAGCCCCAGCCCCGACACAAAACCCGTGATGATACGCGGGATGTTCAGCGCGTTCAGCACCACCTCGCGAATCTCGCTCTGGGGCAGGTTAATCTGCTTCCACACGGCTTCCATCTGCGCGTAGTAGGGCCACATCTTCTGCGCGAACGGGAACAGCGGCGACGGGATTGGGCTTGCTTTCCAGAAAAACGCCCAGAAGATGAAGCTCGCCAAGAAGATCACAGGCAACATCACCAACTCCGCCTTCAAAATGCTGCTGAACTTCGTGCCTGTCAGTTCCACTTCGCGGAAGCGTTGCGCCGACCAACCGTGGTCGTACAGCGGCAGCGGCGCGTACCATATATCCACGCGCGGGTAGCGACTGCTGATAATCGCCACCTCCTTGATAAACGGCACGGACACGCCCTGCCCCGTCAGCCCCACCATGCGCGCCGACACATAGCTGTTGAGCGGACTCCAGAGCAAGCCGAACCCCGCCACAATCCACAGCGGGAAGTCGGGCACGAGCCACCGACAGAGCGCGATGTACGAAACGACCGACACCGCCCACACCGCCAGCGGGATCCACAGCGGCGGGTCGCCGCGCCCCGGCGGAGGCGTCAGCCCGCGCAGGCGCAGCGACTGGTTCACTCGGTACTCGCGCAGCGTGCGCACCACCATCGAGACGCCAATCACCGCCACTGCCAACTGCAGCCCCACGATAATCGCCAGCCAGAAGTCCAAGTCCGCCGCAAGCTTCGTCTGCAACGCAGGCGAGTTCGGCTGCCAGTTCGGGATTAGTCCCGCGCGATACAATATCGGGTTCGCCACCACATAGGTCGCCACCGAGCTAATCGCCGCGCCCAGCAGGATGTGATACGGAAGCACGAAGCCGACCAGCACCTCGCCCAAGTTGATGGAGACGCCCACAATCGCGGTCGGCAGGCTCGCCTCCACATTCTGCGTCAAGTCCAGAAACGGAATCGGGATGAGCTGCAGCGCGTTGCCGAACAGCGTGCCTGTGAACACAGGGATGCCCACATAGAACAGCCCGAAGCCCATGCCGACGACCGCGCCTGTGGAGAAGACGCCCCAGCGCCACGACTCCTCGCGGCTGCCCGCTTCCGCCAGCGCGAGCGCGCCCGACGCCGCCACAGGCGCCAGCGGGAACGGCAACTTCTCCACATCGGAGGTCATCCGAAACAGCAGGTAGCCCATGCTCATCCAGCTGGCGCGCCCCAGTATCTCGGTCAGCGCAAGCAGGAAAATCGGCAACGCCCACGCGCCGTCCAGAAAGGTGCGCTCGCGCAGCGCGGGCGAATCGGGCGCAGGCACTGCCCAGCGCGGCACTTGGTCGGCAATCGGCGCGGCGGGCGACGACTGCACGAAAAACTGATCCCAAATCTTCCACTGCAACGGTCCGCCCGACAGCCCGTAAATGCCCATCGCGGTCAGTGACGCCGCGATGTAATAGAGCATGTAGATCTCCTGTCGGCGCAGGGGCTGCAGCGAACGGCGCATCACCTCCGCAAACAGCACAATCGTCACCCACTCCGCCGCCGCGCCCAGCCCGACGCCCGCCACCAAGCCCATGTAGATGCTGCCTGGCAGCATCACGAACGCCACGAACAAAAGCCCCAAGAAGGTGCGGAAGGTGAACCCTTCTTGGAACTTATGCTCTTCGGCGGCGACCTCTTCGGCGGTCTGCCGCGCCCTGACTAACTCATCCTGTACCGCCATCGCGCCCGTGATTCGGCAGCAGCTGGAGGTTTCCTGCTAACTCACTGCGCAAGGGCTTCCAGAGTCTTCCAACGATAAACTTTGTTCCCTCCTCCCACTCAGGTGGTGTGGGCAGAACCAGCATCCCGTTCGCGTAGCATGCCTCGCCGATGATTAACACCAATCGCGCGTTCAGAGTTTATGAATTGCCCCCCCTCCTTTAGGTTCCCCCCGCTTCGCGAGGGGAACCGAGCCGCGCGTCCACGCGGTTCCCCCTGCCTGCAGGGGGAACCTTAAGGAGGGGGTTTTCAGTTGCGCTCGTTTTCATAAACTTTGTCCACGCGGTTGGTATAACATACTGGAATTGTACCCAAAGCCCAACATTTTTTACGCTCCAGCAGGAACCCGACCCGCCAGCGCGAATTCAATTTCTATGCCTCGCGTCAGTGCAAGTTTTGCGCTTTTTCTGGTACTGAGTGCGCTCCGTGCCCAGTCACTTCACGCCGAGATCGACGCCCTGCTGAATGTCGAGTGGCTGCGCTACGGCTACTGCGGCGTGGTCGTGCGCGACTTGCAGACGGGCGAGACGCTCTACACACGCGACGCCGAGCGCGTGCTGATTCCTGCCTCGAACATGAAACTGCTCGTCTCGGCAGCCGCGCTCTATCGGCTGGGACCCGACTACCGCTTCCGCACGCGCGTGTGGATGCGCGGGTCCCTAACGCCTGACGGCGTGCTGCACGGCGACCTGATTCTGCAAGGGCTGGGCGACGCAACGCTGGAGATGCGCGGCTTGGAGACGCTCGCCCAACAAGTGCGCCAAGCGGGGGTGCAGCGCGTGCAGGGCTACCTGCTGTATGACGACTCGTGGCTGGACGCGGAACGCTACGGCTTCGGCTGGAGCAGCGACGACGAGCCGTTCGGCTACCAAGCCCAGATGAGCGCGCTCTGCGCCGAGCGGAACGCCGTGCGCCTGTACGCCAAACCTGCTGCGCAGGTCGGCGAACCCGCCCAACTGCGACTGGAACCCGACACCGACTATGTGGAGCTGGTGAACCGCACGCGCACGGGGGAACGCGGCGCGGCGAACACGGGCGTCCGCGCGACCCGCACCCGCGCCCGCAACCAGATTATCATCGAGGGGACGCTCCCGCTTGGCGGCGAGGAGGTGTTCGTCGGTAGGTACGCGGTAGAGAACCCATCGCGCTACGCGGCGCACCTGTTTCGGCAGGCACTGCAAGCAGCGGGCGTGGTGGTGGAGCGGGGGATTGTGCCTGCCCTCACCCCCAGCCCCTCTCCCACAGGATGGGAGAGGGGTGTAGGGGCGCACGGCAGTGCGCCCTACTGTTCCTCCTCGCCTGCCTTGCGGGAGAGGGGGATAATACCAATCGCCGAAACATACTCTACAAAAACGCAGGCGATTGAAGACCCCCTCCCTAAGGTTCCCCCTGCAAGCAGGGGGAACCGAACAGATGCGCGGTTCCCCTCGCGAAGCGGGGGGAACCTTAAGGAGGGGGGTATCCCAGAGATGACCCTCCTCGCCGAACACCTCTCGCCCCCACTGCGCGAGGTCGTTGCGCTCATCAACAAGCCCAGCGACAACCTGCTCACCGAAATTACGCTCAAGTCGCTGGGTAGGGAGATTCGAGGTGAAGGCACAACCGCCGCGGGTGTGCAAGTTCTGCGTGAATTCTTGCAATCAGCGGGGCTGGAGATGGGCGCGGTGCATATCGTGGACGGGTCGGGTCTGTCGCGCATCAACGGGGTCAGCCCAGAGAACTTCGTGCGCCTGCTGGAGTATATGCACCGCTCGCAGCACGCGGAGGCGTTCCGTGAATCGCTGCCCGTGTACGGCGTGGACGGCACGCTGCGCAACCGCCTGCGCGGGACGCCCGTGCGGGGCAACGGCTACGCCAAAACGGGCAGCCTCAACCGCGTCAGCAGCGTGTCGGGCTACCTGCGCACGAAAAACGGGCGTTGGCTCGCGTTCTCCATCATCATGAACGCCTACAACGCTGCGGGCAGCGACGCGCGCGCCTTGCAAGATAGGCTTGTACAACTGCTCTGGGAGCGGCTGTAGCCTTCTTATACCAACCGCGCGCCCAGAGTTCATCATTTGCCCCCCTCCTGCAGGTTCCCCCCGCTTCGCGAGGGGAACCGAGTGAAGGTGCAGGTTTCCCCCGCTTCGCGAGGGGAACCGCGCCGCGCGCCCGTTCGGTTCCCCCTGCGGGCAGGGGGAACCTTAAGGAGGGGGTTCTTGTTGATTCGTGCTTTTTATAAACTTTGGCTCGGTGCTTGGTATTACTCCACCACCACCTGCGTGAAGTCCGCCAGCGCGAGGTAGAGCCGATTCGCGCACGCCAGCAGGTTCAGGCGGTTCTGCCGTCGCGCGGCGTCGTCGGTCATCACCATCACGCCGTCAAACAGCGCGTTCACGGCGGGCGACAGCGCGTGTAACTCAGCGTAAATCGCGGCGTAGTCGTGCCTATAATACAGCCCTTCGAAGGGCGGGGTCAATCGCGCGACCGCCTCGTACAACGCATGCTCCGTCGGGTGTTCGAACAGTGTGGCGTCCACATGCTCCAGCCCGCCGACCGCCTTGATGTCCTTCTTCTCGGCGGCGGCGAGGATATTTGCGGGGCGCGTGGCGGTCTGCGTCAGCGCGACGAACTCGCCCGCGCCTGCATATGCCTGCAGCAGCCGCGCCCGCTGCACGAAGCCGTACACCGAGTCGTCCCAACCGCCGCCCAGCGTCGCGCGAATCAGGTCATACCGCACGCCCGCCTCTTCCAGCAGCGCCTCGATGCGGCTGTAGAACAGCGTGCGCAGGTCGGCTTGCACGGCAATCAGCGGTTTCAGCGGGGCGCGCTGCTCGCGATAGGCGTCGTGCGCCCGCTGCACCAACTCCGCCAGCGTCGGGTAGTCAGGCTCGTGCTGCAGAATCTCCACCACGCCCGCCGCCGCGCGGCGCAGTCCGAACGGGTCGGACGAACCTTTCGGCAGGTAGCCCAGCCCCACATAGCCCACCAGCGCGTCGATGCGATCCAGCACTGCCAGCGCGCGCCCCAGCGGCGATTCGGGCACAGGGTCGCCCGCATGGCGCGGCATATAATGCTCGCCGATGGCGGTCGCCACCGCCTCTGGCTCGCCTGACATCCGCGCGTACTCCGCCCCAATCACCCCCTGCAGGTCGGGGAACTCCATCACCATCTGCGTCGCGAGGTCTGCCTTGCACAGCCGCGCGGCGCGATGTAGCAACAGCGTCTGTTCGGCGTCCCAGTCCAGCGCGCCTGCCAACTGCTCCGCGACGCGCTCCAGCCGATGCGCCTTGTCCAGCAGCGCGCCCAACTTCTGCTGGTACAGAATCCGTCCCAGCGCGGGCACGAACGCCTCCAGCGGCTGCTTGCGGTCTTCCTCGAAAAAGAACGCCGCGTCGTTGAACCGCGCGACCAGCACCCACTCGTTGCCCTCGCGCACCTTGTCGGGGTCGCCGTTGTTGTAGACCGAAATGAAGTGCGGCAGTAGCGCGCCCTCGCCGTCCACCACAGGGAAAAACTTCTCGTGCTTTTTCATCGCCGAGACCAGCACGGGCGCGGGCAGCCGCAGAAACGATTCGGGAAAGCCCCCCAGCAGCAGGCGCGGTTGCTCCACAAGGTACACATTCTCTTCCACGAGGTCAGGCTCCAGCACAGCGTGCGCGCCGATGCTGTGCGCGAGGCGCGATGCGCCGTCGATAATGATGCGCTCGCGCTCGGCGGGGTCGGCAATCACATGCGCGCGGCGCAGCTGCTCCAGAAACGCTTCGGGCGACTCCACCTCGAATGGCTCAGGCGACAGGAAGCGATGCCCGCGGCTGTGCCTGCCCGACGGGATGCCCTCCAGTTCGAACGGAATGACCGTCTGCCCCAGCATCGCAACGATCCAGCGGATGGGGCGTCCGAAGCGCATCTTGCGGCTGCCCCAGCGCAGGGTTTTCGGGAAGGTCAGCGACAGAATCAGTTTCGGCAGCGCGTCGGCAAGCACATCGGCGGCGGGCTGCCCCGCGTCGTACTCGCGTATGAAGGCGTACTCGCCCTGCGGCGTCTCTTGGAACTGCACGGCGTCTGGTTCCACCCCGCGCGAACGGGCGAAGCCAATCAGCGCCTGCGTCGGGTTGCCCTGCGCATCGAAGCAGGCGCGCTTGGCGGGTCCGCGCACGACGCGCTCTTCGGGCGTCTGCTGGATCGCTACCTCGCTTGCCAGCGCAATCAGTCGGCGCGGCGTGCCCAGCGTGCGCACCACGCCATGCTCCAGCCGATTCTCGTGTAGCGTCTCGGCAAGTTTCGCCTGCAACTGCTCCAGCGTCCCGCGCATAAACGCCGCGGGCAGCTCTTCGCACCCAATCTCCAATAGTAGCATCGCCCGTTCCATCGGCGGGGAATTGTACCTAAGCGCGGCGGTGGGTTAGGAACTTGGGGGAAATTCGGGGGGAATTTGCCCGTTTCGCCCTCCGAGAAGTGAACATTTGGTTAAAGCTGGGGTATAATAGAGGTGCGCAGGCATAGGAAGCGACTATGCGACATCTGCCTGCGAAAGGAGGCTCATATGATGATGCGAGGTACAACACTGATACTGGCAGGCGCCGCTTTGTGCGCCTCTTTCGCGTTCGCGGACGGACAGAAGTCCGCACAGTTACAGGCGTTCGATGCGAGCCAGCTTCAAATGGCTACGCCCAAGCGCATGATGAAGGTGCGCTGGGAGAACGGGCAAGTGATCCCCTTGACCGACTGGATCGAACTGGGCGACTTCGCACCCGCAGGTCCCTGTGACACATCGGGCCAGACAGAGACCTTAGTCTTTGACCACGCTTCTGTCGATGTGAATACGGGCAATCTGGACAGATCGCGCCAGGTCTGTATTCCGGGGCGGTACTTCTTCTTCGGTCCGACCTACCACAACCCGTTCTACGCGAACGACATCGAGTCGCTTGCCGACCCGTCCTTCAACGGGGCGACTGCGCGTTCGCTGACCCATCTCTGGTTCTGGAACCCCAACCTAAGCAATCCAGCAGGCGGGTCACAGCGATGTATTATCCTCATCTTTGCCACCGAGGAGTTCGACACGGAGTGCCAAGTTACACATCCAACAACGGCGCTGGACGGCGTTGCCCTGGACTACGGCACTCTGAATGCTGGCGGCTGGTACTCGCCCGTCTGCTTGGATTCGATTGGCGGCATTCCGCTGCCTGCGACTGTTGCCGATGACGGCGATCCTGGACAAAGCGTACTGGGCGGCTATATCGTCATCTATGCACAGGATATTCAGGGCAATCAGGTTACCCTCGCCAGCGGGGCGCAGCCGTTCCTATGGCACCCCGAGCTGACCAATCCACGCTACGGCAATTCCACCTCGATTCAGTTCGACGACGACAACCCCACCGACGGTCAACACGACCCTGCGACGGAATGCTTCGACTACACCTCTGACCTCAGCAGCTTTGGTTGTCCTAATCCGAGCAAGCTGGGCGGCGCGATTGCGTTCTGGGCTGCTACGCCAGGTTGCCAGCCGAGCAACGGCGATGTGGACGGCAACGGCTGCGTGGATGACGCCGACCTGCTGGCGGTGCTGTTCGCCTTTGGCGGCTCGGGCGGTCCCGAGGACACCAACTGCGACGGCGTGGTGGACGACGCCGACCTGCTGAATGTGCTGTTCAACTTCGGCAGCGGCTGCTAAACGCTACACATCACGGTGCGGGCGTGGGTTTGCCGCGCCCGTGCCTTACCGATTCACGACCAAGGTCACAAAAGCACGACAACCCCTTCCTTACGGTTCCCCCTGCAAATGGGGAGAACCGAGCGGTTGTGTGGCTTGGTTCCCCCCGCTTCGCGAGGGGGAACCTCAAGGAGGAGTACGGAGGTGACGAAGGATGCGATTCTATTCGTGGATAGCCGTGGCGCTGGCATGCGCGGCGCAGAGCGTTGCAGTCGCCAACGATTCGCCGCGACCTGTGGACACCTCCATTCGATCGGTCGCGCCGCAACGGATGATGCGCGTGCGCTGGGAGGCTGGGCAACTAATTCCGACCTCGCCGTGGGTGGAGTACGGCGACTTCATCCCCACAAGTCCCTGCCAAGGGGGCGAAACGCTTGTGTTCGACCACTTCAGGGGTCAAGTGTTCTTTCGCGGACCGCAGTATCACAACCCCTACTGGGCAAACGACATCCAGACCCTTGTGGACGCCCGCTACAACGGGGCGACCGCGAGTTCTATTGAGATTGGATGGTTTTGGAATCCGAACCGCACTGACCCGCCCAGCGGCGCGCAGCAGTGTATCATTCTCCTCTTCATGACGGAACAGTTCGACGCCGAGTGCGAGAATGTGCATGAAGATACGGCACTGCAAGGGGTGCTGGTGGACTATGGGATACTAAATGCAGGGGCTTGGCGCTCGCCCCTCTGCTTGCGCTCCATCGGTGGGATTCCCACGCCTGCTACCCCCAGCGACGACGGCAACCCTGGCACGGAGCTGCTTGGCGGATGGATGGTTATTTACGCGCAAGCGTTTGACCTTAACACGGGCGCGATTACCTTAGCCAGCGGGGCGCAGCCGCTGCTGGGGTACATTCAGGGCATCGGCAGCTCTACGCCTACGCAGTGGGACGGCGACGCGTGCAATCAATATCCTGCTGACGATTCTGGAGTTCTGGGCGGCGCGCTGCGGTTTTGGGTCGAGTCAGGCTGCCAGTCGAGCGGCGGTGATGTGGACGGCAGCGGCTGCGTCGACGACGCCGATTTGCTGGCGGTGCTGTTCGCGTTCGGCAACTCGGGCAGCGGCTTGGACGAGGATGTCAACTGCGACGGCACAGTTGACGACGCCGACCTGCTGGAGGTGCTGTTCAACTTCGGCAACGGGTGCTAAACTTGCAATTCAACTCGATAGGGTATCATTCAAGGATACGGAGGCTATCTATGAGACGGCATGGCTTCACGCTGATTGAACTTCTGGTTGTCATCGCAATAATCGCCATTTTAGCGGCGATTTTGTTCCCTGTGTTTGCGCAGGCGCGGGAGAGCGCACGGCAAATCAACTGCGCGACGCGCTTCCACCAAGTGGCGCGCGCTGTAGCGATGTATACGGGCGACTACGACACGACGCAGCCCCTAACGCAGTGGTTTGCCTCCTTCGCCAATGACCCCGACGAGGCTCAGTGTCAAGACCGTATCTTGGCGCAGCTCATTCAACCCTATGTGAAAAACTGGACGATGTTTCGTTGTCCATCCGATCCTGACGCAACCGACGCCATCCTGGACGCTTGCCCCGCGGACGGCGAGCGACCCCCAACACGCCAATGCGCACGCGAGTATCGCTGGGCGCTGAAGACCAACCTCGGCTACAACTATGTGTATCTCTCCCCGATTATGGTCGGGAACGGCTACCCCGGACGCAACGGCTGGACGAATGTGCCCGCTACCGATGCACGGATTAGGAATCATTCATCCACAATACTATTTGTCGACAGCCTCTGGTGGCGCGACCCGAACTCACGTCAACCGCTGTGTGGAGGCAACTGGATTGTGATGCCCCCGTGCCGCTACTGGAATCGGATTGGCGCGCTGCGAGAGGGCGACACCTTCACCATCGTTCGTGAGGAATGCACCAGCGGACGCGCGTGGGGCTGGTATCAGTATCGCGGGCAGTCCTGCACCAATACTTACCCCGCGTGCTGGATGCTGGAGAACGCGCGCAACTGGTACACCTGGATGGAGTTCGGTGGCGCGTGGCCGTGGCACCGCCGCGAGCGCATGACAGTTGCCTTTGTAGACGGGCATACCAAATCCTACACGCCCCGTCAACTCGCGCAAGGTTGCGATCTGCAGTCAATGTGCCGCGGACTTATCACGAACCCTGAGCAGTACCTGTGGGATCTGGACGACTACTATTGATAGAGGGCGGCACGATGGAAATTCCGAAGCCTGTTGCAATTGGGATTGTCGTCGTTGTGGTGGTCGTTGCGCTGGCAGTGGTCTATTTCCTATCGGGTGGCGTAGGCGGCGGACGCAGTGGAGAGGTTCCCGCCAGCGCGTACCCTGAATACAAGCGCAACGAGCCGCTGCCCGATAGCGAACTTCAGGGTCCCACAGTTGCGCCCCCAATTGCGGGGGGCGGTCGAGGAGGACGCTAATCGCAAGCACGGGCGCGGTCTACGCGCCCGCGCTTCACTTTATCCTTCTGGCTCCCGCCCGAACCGCTCCAGAAAGCGCGCCTGCTGGTGGGCGAGGTTGTAAGGCGTCTGTGGCGCGGCGCACGCGGGTGCAGTGCAGTTGTACGCCAGCACCAGCGAGTTGACGCGCGTCATCACCTGCTCCAGCCCTGCCCAAGTGCGCGCCTGCCACTCCAGAAAGCGCGCCTCGCAGAGCGACATCGCGCGCGGGTACTCCAGCTCGGCGATGCGCCACAGGCGGTCGCACTCGGCGCGCAGGCGTTCAATCTCGCGGGCGCGTTCCATCCAGTCGGGCAGCACCCCCGCGTTCTTGAGCAGCCGTATCGCAGGGCGCAGCTCCGGCGGGGCGAACCACTCCTCGTCCAACGGCAGCGGCTTGCCCTTGCCCGGCAGGTCGTCGAACTTGCCCTCCTGCATCGCCTCCTCGATCTTGCGGTCGGCGATGAGTTCAATCACCCGCTGGATGTCGAAGCCGCTCTCGCGCACAGCAGGCTCCTACGATTGGGTCAGGCTGCGCTCAATCGCCTCGCGCTCCTGCGCGCTGAGGTGCAGCTGCACTTCCGCATCCGCCAGCGCAACGACGGTGTGCGCCTCGCGTTGGCGCAGCTCGTCTAACAGCGCATCAATCTTCTCTGGGGTCAGCCGTCGGCAGTAGATGTCGCCGACCTGCATCACGGGCGCGTCGCCGCAGTTGTTGAGGCACTCCACCTCCGTTAGCGTGAACAGCCCATCGGGCGTCGTCTCGCCCAAGCGGATGCCCAGCTTCTGCTGCAGATACTCCAGAATCCGATACCCGCCGCACAACATACAGCTCAGGTTCGTGCAGACCTCCAGCATATACTTGCCGACGGGCGTCTTGTTGTACATCGTGTAGAAGGTGGCGACGCCCTCCACTTCGGCGTAGGAGCGTTGCAGGCGGTAGGCGACCTCGGCGATGGCGTCGGCGGTCAGATGCCCGCCGTACTCGCGCTGGGCAATCCACAGCGCGGGGAGCATCGCCGACTTCTTGTCGGGATAATGCGTCAGCAGCGCTTCCAGTTCCTTGACGGCGCGTTCCGAGAAGCGCAAGTTCAGCTCTTCGGGCTGCGGCGGCTTCGGACGCTCGGTAATCCGAATAATCGGCTCTTGCATAGCGAGAGAATTATACTACGCGCCCGCCACTCCCAGAAGGGGCTTGCCCCGCATCTCGCATGGAGTAGACTCGCGTCCGCACAGAGTAGACTCGCGCCTGCAGGGAGTAGACTCGCGCCTGCAGGGAATAGACTCGTGAGCGCAGGGAGTAGACTCGCGTCCGCAGGGAATAGACTCGTGAACACATGGAGTAGACTCGCACCTGCAGGGAGTAGACTCGCGTCCAGACGGACTCGCGCGAGCTATCGGGTATAATCCCTATCGGAGGCATATCGCTATGAGCGTTCAAACAACCACTTCTGTCGGCTGGCGAGAGAAGCTCAAGGGGGATAACTACTTCCTCCACAAGCTGCACTCGCTCACGGGCATCTTCCCCGTCGGCTACTATCTCGTACAGCACCTGTTTCTGAACTCGATGGCAGCCATCGACCCCAAATACTTCAACGCGGTGGTCTACTTCTTCAACGCCATCCTTCCGAAACCGGTGCTGTGGGCGATGGAGCTGTTCTTCATCATTTTGCCCCTGCTGTTCCACTCGCTGTACGGCTTCGTGATTACCTATCACGGCAAGGCGAACATCTTCAAGTACCGTTTCCGCGAGAATCTCGGCTACACGCTGCAGCGCGTGTCGGGCGTGGTGATTTTCCTGTTCCTGCTGTTCCATGTCTACTCGACGACGGTCAGCCACAAGCTCTACGGCAAGGACATCTCCTACGCGGGGATGCAGGCGCACTTCCAGAACCCGTGGGTGGTCGCGCTGTATGTGATTGGGATTACCGCCAGCTCGTACCACCTGTTCAACGGCGTGTGGAACTTCGCGATACGCTGGGGGTTGGCGATTAGCGACCGCGCGCAGCGCAATGTGTACAAGTTCTGCATGGTCGGGTTCGTGTTGTTGACCGCGTTGGGCATTACGGCGTTGGCGGGCTTCTTTATGCACGAGGCACCGCCGAACCCCTTAGCGAATCATTAGGAGGAAATACGATGGCAAAGCGACAAGTAGCCGTTGTCGGCGGCGGTTTAGGCGGTCTGATGACCACGATGAAGCTCGCGGAGGCGGGCGTGCATGTGGATCTGTTCTCGCTTGTGCCCGTGAAGCGCTCGCACTCGGTGTGCGCGCAGGGCGGCATCAACGGCGCAGTGAACACCAAAGGCGAAGGCGACTCGCCGTGGATCCACTTCGACGACACCATCTACGGGGGCGACTTTCTGGCGAACCAGCCGCCCGTGCTGCGCATGGCGGAGCGCGCCCCCGCGATTATCTACCTGCTGGATCGTATGGGCGTGCCGTTCAACCGCACCCCCGAAGGCTTGATCGACTTCCGACGCTTCGGCGGCACGCGCCACCACCGCACGGCGTTCTCTGGCTCGACCACAGGGCAGCAACTGCTGTACGCTTTGGACGAGCAGGTGCGCCGCTGGGAAACAGAAGGGCGCGTTGCCAAATACGAAGGCTGGGAGTTCTTGGGGCTAATCGTTGACGAGAACGGCGTCTGTCGCGGGCTGGTCGCGCAAGACCTGCGCTCGATGGAGATTCGCGCCTTCCGCGAGGAAGCGGTCGTCATCGCTACAGGCGGTCCCGGCATGATTTTCAAGAACACGACCAACTCCATCATCTGCACGGGCAGCGCGGCGAGCATCTGCTACCAGCAGGGCGCGTACTACGCCAACGGCGAGTTCATCCAGATTCACCCGACCGCCATCCCTGGCGAGGACAAGTGCCGCCTGATTTCGGAGGCGGTGCGCGGCGAGGGCGGGCGCGTGTGGGTGCCCAAAGACCCCTACGACAAGCGCCACCCGCGCGACATTCCCGAAAGCGACCGCTGGTACTTCCTTGAGGAGAAGTATCCCGCCTACGGCAACCTCGTGCCGCGCGACATCGCCACGCGCGAAATCTTCGATGTGTGCGTCAACCAGCGGCGCGGGATACAGGGCAAGAACCAAGTCTACCTCGACATCTCGCACCTGCCGCGCCAGCAAGTCGAAAAGAAGTTGCTGGGCATCCTCGAAGTCTACATCAAGTTCGTGGGCGACGACCCGCGCGAGACGCCGATGCGCATCTACCCCGCGCAGCACTACTCGATGGGCGGGCTGTGGGTGGACTACGCGGTGAACGGCGACGGCGTGATGGAGCCTGTGCATCCGCGCAACCAGATGACCAACATTCCCGGGCTGTACGCTGTCGGCGAGGTGGACTACCAGTATCATGGCGCGAACCGCCTCGGCGCGAACTCGCTGCTGAGCTGCATCTTCGCAGGCGAGGCGGCAGGTCCCGCCATCGTGGAGTACCTCAAGTCGCTGGAGACCTCCGCGTTCGACCTGCCCAGCAGCCTGTTCGAGCAAGAGCAGCGCAAGCACCAAGAGCAGTTCGAGGAGATCAGCCGACGCAGCGGCAGCGAGAACCCCTATCGCCTCGCCGATGAGATGCGCATCCTGATGGACGAGAATGTCACTGTCGTGCGCGAGAACCCGCGCCTGCAACGCACGCTGGAACAACTGATGGCGCTGCGCGAGCGCGTGCGGAGCGTCAACATCGCCGACCACGCGGGTTGGACGAACCAGGTCATCCCGTTCGTGCGCACGCTGCAGCACCAGCTAGAGCTTGCCGTCTGCATCACGGCGTGCGCCTTGGATCGCAACGAGAGCCGCGGGGCGCACTACAAGCCCGAGTTCCCCCAGCGCGACGACGAACGCTACCTCAAGACCACGATGGCGCGCTGGACGCCCGACGGACCCGAAATCCACTACGAGCCAGTGGATGTATCGCTGATTAAACCGCGTCCGCGCCGCTACGACACGCCCAAGACCGAAACCAAGACCGAAACCAAAGTTGCTGCAGGCGTCAAAGGCGCGCAGTAAGTGCCTCGCTTCCGTGCCCCTCTCCCACGCTGTGGGAGAGGGGTGAGCCGCACGCTGACCTGTTTGGAGTGCTGAAGCGCAGCTTCAGCATCAGGCGGAAGCGGAGCTTCCGCACCCTCGCCCGCTTGTAGGCGAGAGGCACCGCGCGCCAAGCCTTTTGGAGTGCTGAAGCGCAGCTTCAGCATCAGGCGGAAGCTCCGCTTCCGCACTCCATACCCTCCCTCGCTGCGAGGCGGGAGAGGGGTGAGCCGCACGCTGACCTGTTTGGAGTGCTGAAGCGCAGCTTCAGCATCAGGCGGAAGCTCCGCTTCCGCACTCCATAATCCCCCTTTCCCACGCTGTGGGAGAGGGGAGGCTTCTACAGGTATACTTCCCACGCTATGCAACTGGCGATTGTGGGCCTTGGACGGATGGGCGGTAACATGGCGCGTCGCCTTGTGCAGCGCGGGCATCAGGTCGTCGGCTACTCGCGCACTCGCGCAACCGTCGACGAGTATATCCCCTACGGTATCACGCCCGCCTACTCCCCGCAGGAGGTCGTCGAGCATCTCGCGTTGCCGCGCGTGGTGTGGTTCATGTACCCCGCAGGCGAGCCGACCGAGCAGGCGATTTTCGAGTTCGCGCCCCTGCTGCAGGCTGGCGACCTCATCGTCAACGGCGCGAACAGCTACTACAAAGACTCCATCCGCTACGCCGAACGCCTCAAGGAGTACGGCATCCACTTCGCCGATGTGGGCGTGTCGGGCGGCGTGTGGGGGCTGGAAAACGGCTACGGGCTAATGGCGGGCGGCGACCCCGAAGTGATTGCCCGCATCGAGCCGATTCTGCGCGACCTCGCCCCCGCGCCCGACAAAGGCTGGGTGCATGTCGGTCCCGTAGGCGCGGGGCACTACGCCAAGATGATCCACAACGGCATCGAGTACGCGATTATGCAGGCGTATGCGGAGGGATTCGAACTGCTGCGCCGCAAGCAGGAGTTCGGCATCGACCTCGCGGCGGTCGCCGAAGCGTGGCGCTATGGCACGGTCATCCGCAGCTGGCTACTGGACTTGATTGCGGGCTTCCTGCAGGATGACCAGCAGCTGAGCGACATCGCGCCCTATGTCGCCGATTCGGGCGAGGGTCGCTGGACGGCGCACGAAGCCATCGACTTGGGGTCGCCTGCGCCGCTCATCACGCTGGCGTTGCACGAGCGGTTCCGCAGCCAAGACTCAGAGGGCTTCCAGTACCGGTTCCTGGCGCAGCTGCGCAACGCCTTCGGCGGGCATGCGGTGAAGAGGGTGGAAGAGGGCTAACCCGCTGACCGCCACCCCGCCTTCAAGCGCGGCAACTCCTTGCAGAAAAAGTCGGTAAAGCCCAGCACGCTCGCCTCGCTGGCGAACCGCGCTTGCTTGATTGCGTCGCGCGCCACGAGGTACACATTCTGCTGGCTGATGACCTGCACCTTCTCGGCGGTGATGTCTTTCTGCGCCTCCGCCTCGGTCTGCGTACTCATGAGGTACATCGTCAGCCCGCGCGTGGCGGAGAGTTCCTCGAACACCTGCTTGTACCGCTCCCGCAGGGTGCGCTTGATCGATAGCACCGTGCAACGCCGACGGTCTTTCTCCCACATCGCAAGGCTGGGGAATAGGAAGTCAACCGTGCCGTTGAGCTTGCGCTGACGCTCGTACAACCCCTGATAGCCCAACTGGTTCAGGATGAACGCTACATGGTACTGTGCGCTGCCGCCTGCGCGGGTCTTGCGACTTTGCGCAAACGACTCCGTGAGCAGTTTGTAGAACTGCGCCAGCGACTTGGAGACTGCTATCAGTGCCTCGCGCGGTTCACGGTTCGTCGCCAGACGCCCCTGCAAGCCCTCAAGCAGGCTCCGCAGCGCAGGGTACTTGCCCCGAATCGCGTCATCGGCAGCCAAGAACGCCTCCACTGCCCCTTCGATAAGTTCGCGCTCCGCCTCCAAGTAAATCTCGTACTCGGCGTCGAGCAGCCTGCACAGGTAGTCATTCACATTCGCGCAACTAACCGCGCCCAGTTCGGCTTGGATACGCGCTTGCGCCTGCTCCGCCAACGCCTTGCCCGATAGTCGCTCCCCTCGTAGCCAGTTGGCAAAACCGTCGTCACCCAGAATCTCGTCGCGCAGGGTGTCGTCGCTCATGGCTGTCGTTGCAGCACCACGATATGCTCTTCGGTCATCGTCGGCGAGAGTTCGCCTGGCTTGTTGGAGGGGCTGTTGCGCAGGGGCATCCGCTTGTTCGGGATGTTGCGGTGGTG
>Ga0308418_1000196_pt1 | contig 39280 bp, 45 predicted proteins | sample HotsprSampleR4cd_FD_203517 | JGI IMG/M metagenome (GOLD analysis project Ga0308418, IMG submission 203517) | Hot spring phototrophic mat microbial communities from Mushroom Spring, Yellowstone National Park, Wyoming, United States - 20090729_R4cd ... | reverse complement strand
GCAAGAAGGACTCCACCAGCCGGATCACCGCCATGCGGTAGCGCACGGGGAAGTCCTCCAGCGCGCTGCCCACCCTCTGGCCCAGGTCGCGCTGGCGGGCGCGTTCCTGGTGGGCCTGGCTGGCCTGCTGGTGGGCCTGCTCCACCTCCTTGCGCGGGACTTTGCGCACCTCCACGCTGATCCCCCGGGCCGCCGCCAGCGCCCGCAGCGCCGCCAGAATGCCGTGGCGGTCGCTTTTCCCCTCCGCCCACAGCCCGGCGAAGTCGGCCCGGTCGGTGTGGATCTCGATCCGGCTGCCCATAGGAACCAGCAGCAAGGCCAGCAGCAAACCCCGCCCTTCGGCCTCGCCCACGTCGCGCACCGGGGGCAGGCCGATCTGCCCTTGGCTCATCACCTGTCCCCCACGCAGGGCCACCGCGCTGGCGGTGGCGCTCTCCTCCTTCAAGGAGCCGTCGGTGTAGACGACCCACTCCGCCGCTGCCGGGGCCTCGGGCGCACCCTGCGAGCGCAGCCATTCCTCCGCCTCGGCCCGGTCCAAAAAACTCCGGTGCAGTCCGCCCGGGTAGCCCCGCACCTGGGCCTCGGCCTCCGACCAGCTTCTATACAGCCCGGGGCGGCGACCCCGGGCCACCGCGTACCACTTAGGCCTGCCCATCGCTTCCTATTTTGAGTATGGCCTCGACGGCCTCGAGGCCCTCTTCCGGGTCGTCGAAAGCTGGGTGACAGGCTTTCCAGCGCGCATAGACCTCGGCCAGCCGCTCTAGATAGAACGGCATCACCTCGTAGGTGTGCCAGCCTTCCAGGAAAGCCCCTCCTACGCCCGGCCCGCCCGAGTCCGGCCCCATTTCCATGGCGAAGGCCTCGAGCGCTTTGGCGGTCTCCCACACCCGCCCCTCCGGGCAGCCCGGCAGGTGCAGCCGTACATACCCACCAGGCACCACCTCGCCTGTGGCCTCCCACTCCAGGAGTTTTTTCACCGCCTCGGGCTGCTGCTTGAGCACCTCGAGGCCCTTCTTCCCGATAAGTATCGTTGCCGAAGCCACCCAGTTCATATATCCTCCTCAAAACAAGAAAGGGGGCGGTACCGCCCCCCTGGTTTATCCTTTTATTCCCCCGGATTACCCGCCGGGGAACGGGAAAGAAGGCTTTGGCTAGAAGGTCTGCTTTGGGGGCAGCTCGGGTGTGTGATTCCACCCGAGCCGGGTGCGCTCTTCGTTATAAGCTCTAGCGATTTTGGGATAGATTTCCTCCGGGTGCTCCCACACCCAGCGGGCAGCCAGGAGCTGGGCCGCAGCGCGGGCTATAAACAGCGGAGGGAGGTGGTTGTTATTGGCTTGGCCCAGCAGGGCCAAACCAACAATTTCATCCCTAACCTGGCTGAAGCCGCCAAACGCTTCAGCAAGAGAGAAAACTATTTTGCTTGCGATTGCCATTGCCTGGTCGTAAGTTATCTCAGCCTCGCGGGCCTCGATCATCTGACGGATTTCGTTGCTCATGTCCTTCCTCTCCTCCTCCAGATTACCCGCCGGGGGTCGGGCAAAAGTTAGGGGCTCCGGCCCCCTGGTTCTGGTTTCAGGCTACTGCTTCCAGCCTGCACTGCACCGCAGAGAGAATCTGACGGGCAGCCCGAGCTCCCTTCCCACGGCGTAGGCCACGATCTCTTGCAAGAGACCGAAGAGCCGTCGGGCATCTGCCGATGAAAGAGCACGGGCCAGCTTGCCAAGGTGCAGGGCGGGTGCTGGGCCTTCCAGCGCGCATAGACCTCGGCTAAGCGCTGAAAGAAGAACGGCGTTACCTCGTAGGCGCGCCAGGGTCCAGACCCGGCCTCCAGTTCGTGACTTCACGAACTATATAGCGCATTTTATGAAAATTCCGCTTCAACCTCCCGCAACCTCCCGCAAACCTCAATAAACTCCGTCCTGCACGTAATAAACCCTTGCGGGAGGTTGAACTCGAACCTCCCGCAAACCTCCCGCAAACCTCCCGCAGACTCCGAGAAATCCTGTCCTGGAGGCTATTCCAGAACCACCAACCTCCGCAAACCCGATCATCGTCGTTTTTGATTGCCTTTCTCTGTCCGCTTTGGGTGAGCGAGGATCCACCGGCTTCACCTCCTTCTAATCTTTCGTCTGGCATACCTGGGGGGACTCGAACCCCCAACCTCCGGTTTTGGAGACCGGCGCTCTGCCGGTTGAGCTACGGGCACACGCGCTGGGGGCCAGGAAGCCCCCGGTGGATTTTTGCTAGTTTTCCGCCTGATTTTGGGTAAACCCGATGCTCAGGCGCTTTTCAAGGGTGATCTCCCAGGGGTCTTCGTTCTGGGCCAACTCCTGCCAGGTGAACACCGCCCAATGAGCGCCTTGAGCTTCGTGCCGCTCTATAAAGCGGCGCATGGCGGGGATGTTGCGTATATCCTCAGAGATGGTCTTCTCGGGATAGATGGCCTGGGCCATCACCGGAAACTTTGGGTCGAAGTCTCTTATTCGCATCTTTCACCTTTACGTCCCGCCCCCGCCCGTTTCTAGAAGAGGTCGGCCAGTTCGGCGAGGGTGGCGCTGGCCTCGCCCTGGAAGCCTATTCGAGCGTCGTAGTGGAGGTCGCGGGCAGGGGTCTCCTGCGCGAAGCGGGAGGGGCTGGTGTGCCCCCGCTCCCCCACCCGGTAGAGGCTCAGGTACACCTGCTCCTTGGCCCGGGTGAGGCCCACGTAGTACAGCCGGCGCTCCTCTTTGAGCGAGGCGGGGTTCTGGGCCGCCCGCCACATGGGGAACGCCCCTTCCACCAGGCCGGGCATGAAGACCACCTGGAATTCTAAACCCTTGGCGGCGTGGTAGGTCATGAGCCTGATTTTGCTGCCGTTTTCTTCCACCTCGTCAGAGGAGTTCAAAAGAACGTCGTTAAGGTAGGTCTGCAAATCGCCCTCCGGGGTGTGCGAAGCGAAGGCGTAGAGGGTGTCCACCGCTTCCTTCACGTTGCCCCAGCGCTCCCAGGCGATCTCCTCCACCCCCTCGGCGAGGTAGAGGAAGTAGGGCCAGAGGGCCTTCCGGTGGCTTTCAAACGCTCCGCCCACCGCCACCGCCAGTTCCCGGCCTTTGAGCCGGGCTGCGTCCTCCAGGCCGGTCAGGAAGTCCAGGGTTTCCCGCGCCTCCTCCGGGTACTTCCCTGTGGCTACCGCCTTAGCCGCCTTCTTGGGGCCCATGTTGGGCACCAGCAGAGCGAGCAGTTCTGCCACAGCCTCGGCTTCCCCGCTGGCTGCGCTGAGGGCGGTGAGGTAGAGCCGCACCTCCCGCCTTTCCCAGAAGCTCCTTCCTCCCACGATCTCGTAGGGGATCTTAAGCTGGCGGAGCTTTGCTTCGTATAACCTGGTCTGGGCCAGGCTCCTGAATAGGATGGCGATCTCCTCCGGGGGGGTGCCGTTTCGGATGTGATAGCCCGCTGCCTCGGCCACAAAGAGGGCTTCGTCGTCCCGCCCCTCGGTGACCACCCGTTGGGGCAACGGCCCCTCCCGCAAAGCCCGGAGGGGAAGGCTGACCTCCCGGTTGTTCTCGATAACAGCTCTGGCGGCCTCCACGATTCCCCGGTGAGAGCGGTAGTTGACCGGGAGTTCGTACACCGCGCTGTGCGGGAAGTGTTTCCTGAACTCCAGGATCAGCCGGTAGTCCGCCCCCCGCCAGGAGTAGATGGCCTGGTTGGGGTCCCCCACCGCCACGATGTTCTCCTCCAGGCCGAGGAGGAGCCGGAGAAGCCGAAACTGTACCAGGTTGGTGTCCTGGTACTCGTCCACCGTGAGGAAGCGGGTTCGCGCCTGCCAGCCGGCGCGGACTCGAGCGTCGTTTTCTAAGACGCTAACGGTGTGGTGGAGCAGGTCGTCGAAGTCCAGGTAGCCCTTTTGCTCTTTGTAGGCCTGGTACGCCTCCCAGGCCCGCGACAGGTAAGGTTCCAGGTCGGCGTAAAGCCGCTCCAACTCTTTCTGCGCCTCGTCCAGGGTCGCGGTGGCGTTTCTTACCCGGCTGATGGCCCCCTGCACGGTCTTGGCCTGGATCTTTGGGGGGGCTTTCAACTCCTGTAGGGTCTTGGCGATGAACTCCCTGGCCTTATCCGCCGGGAGTATCCGCACGTTGCCGTCCTCCCGGACGACCTGGTAGGCCAGACTGTGGAAAGTAGCCGCGAGGACTTTCTCCGCCACCGGCCCTACCAGGTGGTGCAGGCGCCGGGCCATCTCCTGGGCCGCTTTGCGGGTGAAGGTCACCAGCGTGATCTCTTCGGGACGCACGCCCCGCTCAAGCAGCCGGGCGGTGCGGTGTACCACCGTACGGGTCTTGCCGCTGCCAGGCCCCGCGATGACCAGGGCCGGGCCGGTGTAATGTTCAACAACGCTTTGATACGTGTCCATATCCCCCCTTCAAAAGAGTAACCCCCGGGGTTTCCCCGGGGGTCAGCGGGCTTACTTGCGGCGGGGACGGATCTCGTCTTCCTCCCCGTTCTCGGCTTCTTCCTCAAAGGGAAGCAGGGTCAGCTTGCCGTTGGTCGGGAGGGCGTTCAGAAGAACCACAATGTTGCCCGTTTCGTACTGGAACGCGGTGCCCACCCGCGTCCAGTACGTCTGCTCTTCCGACTCCTGGGTAACGAACACCTTGTACTGCTGCACAACCTCTTTCTTCTTCGCGATCTTCTTGACCATGTTTACCTCCTTACACCTCTTGGTTGGGCGGGGCTTGCCCCGCCCGTTTTAACCCTCTATCCGTACCGCCTTAGCCCACCAGGGGGTAGGGCTATCACTCGAACCGATGATACCGACCACCACCGGCACGCCTGGGGGGTTGGTCGGCCAGTCGGTCTCCCCGTCGGTGAGGACGACGATGAGGTCGGGATTATTCGACTGAGCCTTTGCTATACCCGCTCCCATGCGCGTTCCGCCGCCGCCGAAGAGGCGGATTTGGTCGGTGCGGAACACCTTCTGCACGGTGTGGACCTCAAAGTCTACCGAGTACACCGTAACTTGCTTGACGGTCTTGAGCAAGGCCTTGATTTCGGCGAGTGCCCTGCTCAACTGGTGTTCCGACACGCTTCCTGATGTATCCACCACTACGGCCACTCGAGGCCGTAGAGCGTAGTGCCCGGGGAGGGCGTAGGGGTGATAGGCCTGGGAGCGGCGGTGCAGCCGGTTGTAGGTGGGTTTTTGCCTTTGAGCGGTTTGGAGCCCACCTTTGACCAGGCGTTTTAGGACCCGCCGCCAATCCACCTTGGGGTTGAGGTAGTCCCTGGCCCAGCGCGCCAGCCCTGCGGGGACGTGGCCCTGCTTTTTGGCCGCGGCCTGCAGGACCAACTCGGCCACCTGTCTTCGGGCCACGTTCAGGACCTCGGGGCTTGTACCGGAGTCGTCGGGGAGTTCCCACGGGCCAGGCTCTCCCCCTTCCCCGCTACCTTCCCGGTCAAAGGCCTCCTGGGGTTTTCGCGCTTCTTCCGGGAGGAGCGCGTAGTACTCCTCCATGGTCAAACGACAAGGGAGGCCGAAGTCTTCGGGGTAGACGCCCCGGTGTTTGCCCGTGGGGAGGGTTACGCCCGCCTCTCCCGCGTCGTCGTTGATCTCTAAATCCGCCGCCACGTTACGACGGAAAGTATCGGGGAGATGCTGACCCCGGCTGGGGTGGTCGCGCACCAGGTGGTTGACCTCGTGCCATATGAGCCCCACCAGTTCCTGGTCGGTGAGGTCCTGGACGAAGTCCGGGCTGTAGTAGAGCCGCCCCCGCTGATCCACGGCTGCCGTGCCCACCGGGGGGGTTTCCACCAGGCCCATCAGAAAGGCCACCGGGGCGAAGTAGGGAAACTTCGCCACCAGCGCGGTTCGGGCGATTCTGATCCGCTCCTCGCTCAACGCACCACCTCCTTGATTTTTTCCAGAACCGGGCGGAAGGTGTTGATGAAGGCGCCGTCGAAGTCCCAGGTGGGCTTCCGCTTTTCCCGGGCCTCGACATAAACCCGGATCAACCTGGAAGCAGCGGGCGCAGCGATGTCGGGTTTTCTTTCCCCCACGTAGCCCAGCACCCGCTGGGCCGCCAGCCAGTTTTCCTTAGACCAGTTGCTGGCCGTCCAGGTGACCACGGCCTGCAAGGTGGCGTAGGCCCGGTCGTCCCGCGAGGGGACGCGGGTGGGGTTTTTGAGCACGTCGGCGGGGTGAGGCAGATCCAAATCCCGAATAAAGGCCAGGAAGGCGTACCCGCCCTGCCCCACCAGGCCCACCACCCCCAGGGCCTGGACTTCTTCGTCCAACCCTAAAGCCCGCGCCGTTCCCAGGTACCTGGCCGCCAGATACCAGGTGCGGTAGGAGGGCCAGGCCCGTGAAGCCTGGTCGTCCCTGGGCATTTTGTAGGCGGCTGCGGGGCTCCTCTCTAAAAAGAGCGCCAGAAGCTCCTGCGCCTCCGCCTGGGCGTGCCCCAAAGCCTCAGGGCTGGGCGTGGGGGGTATGGGCGGGTACAGCGTTTCGAAGCCCTCCCGGAGGGCCTGCACAAACTCCTGGGGCCTCATCTCCCAGGAGAGGTGCAGCACCCGGTTGGCGATGGGGGCTTCCAGGAGCAACCCCCCCACGGCGTGCTCTTCCGGGTTGGCGGCGGCCACGATACGGGCCGGGATGGGGGTGTCCCCTGCCACCCGTTCGTTAATGACCCGCAACAGCGCGGGCCGCACGTCCTCTGGGGTTGAGCTTAACTCATCTAAAAACAGTACACTTTCTTTTCCTTTTTCCCCGGCTTCAATAAGCCTTCTTAGCCAGGGAAAGGGATCCAGGACGGTTCCCTCGGGGGTGTACCTGGGAAACCCCCCGAAGTCCGTCCTGTCCCGGGTGGCTCCCACCAGCACTTCCAGGTGCCACCCGAGGCGGTCGGCGATGTAGGAGACGCTGGCGGTCTTCCCCGTCCCCGGGGGTCCCCAGAGAAGGACGGGGATGTCGGCCAGAAGGCTTGTATAAAGGGTTTGTATGTTTTTCTTAAACATCTTACTCCTTTCGCTTGTCAGGCGGGCCTGAAGGCCCGCCCGTGTTTATACGTGTCTAACCGCCCATCCCCGGGGTGCAGGGCTCAACACGAGGGCGTCCGGGGGCGGGAAGTCCAGGGGGACGAGCTCGACGGTGATGGGAAAATCCTCCGCGTCAACCGTCCCCTCCTCGAGGGCCTGGGGGTGCACGAAGACCACCCCCTCCTCCATGGCCCACTCCCGCACTTTCTTGTCCGAGACCCGCCATCCGCCGTATACCGTTTTTCCGCCGGTCAGGTAGACCCTCATGTTTACCTCCTTACGCCTTCTGGCTGGGCGGGGGCGGACACCAGGGAAAGGCGAAGAAGGTTCACCGGGTTCCAGGTGCCCAGCCTCCCCGCCCCCGCCCGTTGTTTGTCCCAGGACTCCGTGAACCGGGGCGGGACGGGTGACCCCGGATTTAGCCCCTCCCCCCACTGGGGGGAGGGGTTGGGGGAGGGGGGATACAATCAACCTCCCACACCCCAACCGGGGAAACACCACCCACCAAAAACCGCTTTTTGGGGCGCTTCTTTTACCCCACTAAAAGCCGGATGACAAAAACCCCTTCCACAAAAATCCCCACACATTCTACGATTGCTTGTTCGTATTTACGATTACTCCCTCTGGCTCCTCTTTTTGTAGGGCCTGGTCAATGGCGGCTTGGAAGTCGGGATAAACCTTGTAGACACCCTTGGCGAGCACGGCGATACCTACCCGGAAGATAGGACGGGTGAGGCGTTTGCCGTGTTCAAGGTCGGCGTATCCGAGAAGGGGTTTCAGCACGGGGTTTTCCAGCACGTCCCGGAAATCTTCGCCGTGCACGGTGGCCACCACGTCCACGCCCCTGCGCCGGGCCGTCTCGAGGACTTCCACGTCCCCGTGGTAGCCGATCTCGTCTACAACGATGGTCTCCGGCGAGTGGTTGGTGATGGCCTGGAGGATAATAGATCCCTGTTTCCTCGGGTCGCCCACCATCATTCTCCGGGCGGAACCGATGATGGGGTGGGGCACGGCCCCGTCCCCCGCGATCTCGTTGGAGGTGTCCACGATGACCAGCCGGGCCATCAGGGTCTTGGCTTTTTCTTCCACAATGCCCCGCAGCAAGGTGGTCTTGCCCACCCCCGGAGGGCCGATGATCAAGGTGGACTCCCGTCCCGAAATCCACTCCTTTAGAGGTTGGGCGATACCGGAAAGGGCCCGCCCAAAGCGGATGGTAAACCCGATAGCCAGGTCGTCCCCGTCCCGGATGACCGAGATGCGGTGCAGCGTGCCGGGGATTCCCGCCCTGCCGTTGCTGCGAAAGGAACCCACCTTGCTGTAGAAGTACTCGATGTCCCCCTGGGACACGTCCCGGTATAGCCGCTGTTCTCCCCGCCGCCTGACCACCAGGGGCCGCCCCAGATCCATGGCGATCTCCTCCGTGCCCCTCACGTCCTCCTGCACGATCTCCCGTATCCAGGCCGGGAAGTAGGAGAGCAGCCTGTCCAATCCCTGTTGTTCGGCCTCCTCTATCCGCCTCAGGTGGTTCCTGTCGTTCACGCCTGTACCCCCTTATCCACGGCCTGCCACCTGCCCTCACGGTTGACCACCAGACCCTTGGCCTCTAAGGCCCGCAGCTGCTTGTAAACGGCGGCCTTGGAGACCTTCAGGCGTTCCATCAGCTTTCTGGCCGTCTGGGGTTCTTGCAGCAGGCTGAGGTACACCTCCTGTGTTCCCCGCAAAGCCTGTTTGGGTTCTTTCAGGTTTTCGGTATTCGGGTTCACCTCCGAAGACAGGAATACCTCTTCTTGACGGGAGTCTACCAAAGGTAAGGGCGCTTCCTCGAAACGGGAGACCGGGGTAACCCTCGAGTTTACTTCCGTTGCTACCCGGCTAACCGGGGTTGACGTGTCTTTCTCCAATAGCTCCCCCAGCACCTTCGCCACCACGTAGGTAGACACCGGGACGAACAGGGAGGCCAGGAAGACCTCGTAGGCGGGTACGGTCTCACCGGCCCGCAGCATGGAGAAGAAGTTTCCTACCCAGACCAGGCCCAGAGCTACCAGAGAACCCCAGGCGGCCCAGGCAGAACCCCGGAGAAAGGAGTTGGAGAGGAGGGAGAGAAGGAAAGCCGAAGCCTCCAAAGCCCCCGCCAGCCCGACGGCGAACCAGGTAGGCAGGGTACCCAGGGTGAGCCGGTACCACTCCGACAAGTGCCCGGTGGACATCACCAGGGCGAATAGGTAGGCCAGCACCAGTAAACCGGCCAGAAGTCGTCTCACGTCCTCCACCTCCGGTAGACGCGGAGGACTTTCTCCGCGTAAAGAAGGGTGCTGGAGGGAACCTTTCCCCGCTGGACCGCTCCCAGCCCGGCGTTGTAGGCCCAAAGGGCTTTTCGCCAATCGCCTGTGGCGAAGTAGAGTTCCCTCAGGTGTTTGGCCGTGGCCCACAGCGCCCAGTCGGGGTGCGTCCGCCACGTGGAAGGAGTTCCCGTGGTCGCCTGCCAGGTGCCGGGCATAAACTGACCCAAACCCACCTCACCGGCTTTGCCCACCGCGTGGGGGCAGTACCCCGACTCCACCCATACCACGGCGGCTACCAGGTAGGGGTCTAACCCCCAAGCATGGGCGTACTTCCAGGTCTTTTCCCAAAGACTCTGGGGAACGTATCCGCACCCCAGGGTAAAGGAAGCTCCCGCGAGCATCACAGCGACAATCACCTTACGAAACATCGGCCAGCGTCTCCTCTGCCTCTTTCCCTTCTACCCTTTTTTCCCCGAGCAGGTAGACCAGTTCCTCCATGACCTCCAGGTGCCGCATCCAGCGCTCCCAAAGCACCGGTACACCCCAGGCCAGGAGAATGTTGTAGGGGGTCAGCCAGAGGTTCATGAAGGAAACGAACACCGCCCCTAACCAAAGCAACGCCTTTGCCCACCTCGGAAACCGCATCTTCACCTCCGCAACAAACCCAGGCGCTCCAGTATTCGAAGCCGCAGCTGGTCTTCGGCGCTGTACTGGAAGGAAACTCCCACGCGGGTAAGGTTTACCGCGTAGGTGTACCACTTCCTTACCTCCTCCGGATACAAAGGACGGGTCCTGCCTTCAGGGTCCGGGTAACCCGCCACCAGGGGGCCGATAAACCCCCACTTGCCGTCCACCACCAGGAAACTTCCTTCCACCTTCAAAGGCCACGGGTCAACCAGGTAAGCCCGCGCTCCCAGGGTTACCAGGGAGAGAAAGTAAGAGGCCGGTTCTGTTGCCCGGGGACTCGTTACCAGGTACACCTGCCCCCGCCTGTTTAACAGGTTTTTCCACACCGCCTCCATCAACCCCCTTTCCCGGTACACCGGGGCCACCACAAAAACCGTCCCCCCCCGTTCTACCACGGGAGGGACGTTCTCCCAGGTCAACCCCTGGGCCTCAGTCAAATAGCCAGTCCACAGGGCTACCGCCAGGCTTACCGCCCTTAGGTCTACTATCCTTTTTCTCCCTTTCCCCATTCCCGGACTCTTGCGGTTCACCCTCTACGTTATCCCACAGGTATTCTACCACGGCGGGCAGTTTTACCGAGTGAACCCCCTTGCGGGTGGTCTTTTGCGGGTTCAACAGTTCCCGCACGCGGGGAAGTTCCTGGCCGAAGATGTCCTTGAGGACGGCTTCAGGCACCACCAGGGCGGCCTCTTCAAAGTAGGCCAGGGGGTGTTCGGCTTCCCCCAGTCCCCTGATGGACGAGCGGTTTTCCCTGGCCCATTCCGCAAGTTGCCAGGCTAAACCCAGCTTTTCTAAGCGTAGCTTCTCTTCAACGGGCAGGACTTCCAGGCCCTTGAGGGTGATGGCGATGGCCCTGTCATTCTTCTCAAAGCGGGTCCAGCCGTTGCGTTTCCACTCCTGCAAGAAGGCCGGTGTGGACAGGGGTTCGGGTAGCGCGCTCCTCTCCACGTACACCTTGGAGAGGGCCAGCGTCTTGGGGTCGCGGAAGAGCCGTACCGGGTACTCCCCGTCTACCACGGCCCGTACCCAGTCCAGGAAGCGCGTCTCGGGAAGCCGGGGTATCTCCTCTTCGTTGCGGTAAAAGAGGTGCCGCTCCACCGCCGCTACCACCTCGTCCGGTTCTTCCCGGAGTCTTTGCAGGTGTTTACCGTAGGCGTAAAGCGGGTTTTTGTACCCCCCGATGGAGGGTTCGTCCACCCGGGGAAGCCAGGTGCGCAAGGGGTAAAGCCGGGGGCCGAGCACCAGGGCCTCCCCCTCGCCAAAGGAGTTCATCTCCACCGGGGAGAGCAGAAACCGCGCCACCTCCTTCTCCGCCACCTGGAGCTTGGGGTCAAAGATGGGCACTGCGCCCTTCCACCCCTGGGTCACCGTCTTCTCGTACACCGTGGTCTCGCCCAAAAACTCGGCGACAAACTTCCGGTCCTCCAGGGAGATCGCCTGGGGAAAGAGCACCCAGAAATTGAGGTTGTTCACGATGGCCTTGAACTCGGCCTCGCCGTAGTCCTTCACTCCCTGGTTGAGGTTTTGCAGGGTCAGGATGTAGGCGATGCGCCGCTCCCGCACCGTGGCCAGCATGACGTCCATGCCGGGCAGGTAGCCCAGGTTGGCCCACTCGTCCAGGTAGACGATCACCGGAACCGGGCATCTTCCCCCGTGGTGCCTCGCCTCCCGCAAAAGCGTGCGGTTGATGTACCGTACCACCATCTGGAGGAAGACCTGGCCCACGCCCTCCATCAACTGGTCCTGTGGGATCCCCAGGTACAGGAAGGTGGACTTGCGGGCTACGTTGGCCACGTCAATCTCCTCTTCAGGGTTGCCCCGGCTGGTAGCCCGTTCCAAACGGGGATCGTCAAAGGGTTGGAGCTTCCCGATCAGTCCCGTGATCAGTCCGGTCTTCTGGTTGTTGGTGAGGGCGAAGAAAAAGCCCATCTCTTCTCGGGCCCGTTCGTCCCCCAACTCGTTCACGAAGTTCTCCACCGTGTCAGGCCCCTGTTTCAAAAGCCGCACCAGCCGCCCCATGGAGCCCGAGCCGATGGTGGCTTCCAGGCGGATCAGGGTGGCCAGGATAGCCCGCTCCTGGTCTTTATAGTAGGTCATGGCCGTAGCCCGCTGGTCTACGGGGATGATCCCCTCGGCGATCTCCATGGCCACCAGGGGATCGGAAGCGTCCCGAAGCAGGGGAAGCTTTTTCGTGCCGGGCTCGTAGGGTAGGAAAAGCTCAATGGCGTGCCCTGTAGACTCCAGAAAGGGAATAAACCGGGGAAACCCCCGCACGTTGGGCCACTTTAGGTCCACCACCACCACGCTGTTGCCGTCCAGGGCATCCATGAGTAGATTCGGCTCGTAGAAGCGGCTGGTTTTTCCTGCTCCCGGCTGACCGAGAACCAGGGTGTGCCCGAAACGGAGCTCTCTGGGATATTGCAGGGGCTTTCCCTGGTATACCCCGAGCCAACCGCTGCGCTCCCCGGAAGTAAACGTCGGAAGGTCGGCTAAGGTAGCGTAGCGGGACATCCCCGGGGCTTTGCGCGGTTTCTCGTTCATCTTCATCCGGGCTAAAGCGGCCAGGGGGAGGATCGGGAGCAGCCAGTAAATAAAGTCGGTGTTGGTCTGTCGGGCTAACAGGGTGTTCATCCACGCGGTGCAGGCCCGATCCCCAAGGCACCGGGTTAAGGAAATACCCTGCCGGGAAAGCGCGTCGAAGGTCGTTCCAAAAACCCGAATAAAGCCGTACACTCCGTACCCTATACCCGCCAGCAAAAGGAGGACGCTTACTATAAAAAGGGCTACCCACTTGCCACGCCCGGGGTTGTTCATAGCCTGAGCCCTGCGAAGGTGTCCACGATCTTCTTGTTCGCGTACAGGAGCACGCCGATAGAGATCAGCCAGATGAAAACGGAAATCAACCCGGTGACAACGAAGGTCGCTATGCTATTGGCGATGTTATATATTGGGGCGGTGGTTGCTCTCCAGGCATCACCAAAGGCTTTTTGCGCGTCCGCCCACCTCGATCCCATCCATTCCATGAACCTTTCCCAATGAGGCTTGTTGGGGTTTTCCTTCGCCACGTTTCCGTACTGTTCGGCGGCCATCTGCATTTGCTGGGTGGCCGCCTGTAGCTGCTGCGCGGCTTGCTCGGCCTGGTTCTGCGCCTGGATAAGCTGCCTGTAGACGCTGGATACAGTGGTCTGGCTGGCCGTCTTTACCGTGGCCGCGAACACCATGGGGGCCAGCACGCCCAGTATGACCCCGCTCAGGTAGAGGGAAAAGGTGAGGGCTACGAGGCGGTTGTTGCCCAGGGCCAGAAGCCCCACACCCAGGGGCATCAGGGCGATACCCAGGTACGCGATCAACCCGGAAAGCATCATGACGGCGACGTAGGGAACGACGAGTAGCGTGGCCCCCCAGCCTATCCGCCTACCCACCGCAGCCGCCTGCTGGAAACCGCCCATGGTTCCTACCCCCTTGGCCGCTCCACCGAGCTTTCCCCGCAATTCCGCAGCCCACTCCAAAGCCTTCTGCGCCCCCTGCAGGCCCGTCTTGGCCGCCACGCCCACCGCTGCCCCGCCGAGTGCCATCAGTCCTAAGCTGCCAAGAACGTTACCGGTGGCATTCCGTATCTGAAGAATGCCGCTGGCGAAGTCGTTGGCGATGGGGGTCACTGTCCGCGTAGCCACGAAGCGGTGGGCATCCCCCCAGGCGTTCAGGAGTGCCGTTCTCAGCTGGAGACCTTCAGGACGGGTCAGAACCGTGAGCAGCGTAAAGGCCAGAAGAACCCGTATCAGCCCGCTCTGGAAGCCCAGACGGTTGCCCAGGATAAACTGTCCCATAGCGAGCGTGAAGGAAAGCGACAACATGGCCCAGGCCAGTCCGGTAAACCACCCGGAGATGCCGATAGAATCGGCGACAGCCAGAAACTGCTTCAAAAAATAGGTGTAGTCAGGAATGCCGGGAATGTTCGTCACGTTAGGAACATTCATCTTTCTCCTCCCCCCTTACCTATTGTATGTAATCTGCCAGGTTGGGCACATCGTCCACGAAATTCGCTACCTGCTCAAAGACCAGCGCTACGCCCTGTAGCTCCTGATCAGCGTCTCTAATCACGTCGTCTACGGCCAGGGCCGCCATCTGCAAGGAGGCTTCAGCGTCCCCCGCTTCCCGCTCGGCCTGCTCGGAAAGCACGTCGTAAAGCGCCGTCAGCCCGGAGTTGGAGAGAAGCTGGCTCTGGATCTGCTGGTTCATCTGCTGGGTTAGGGCGATGTTCATGGCTGCCTGGAGCTTGAGCAGGCTTGCGACGGCTTCTGCCGTGATCTCCATCACCTCCCGCGTGGAGGCCGCAGACCTTGCCCTGTCAATCAGCTGATCGGCCACCCCTTTCTGCACCACTCCCCCGGTATCCCGCTCTGCTTCCTTGGGTGTCAGCACCTTGGTCGCTAGCTGGGTGGCGTCTCCCACAGACTTTTGCAAGTCCTTAAACTTTTCGTTTCCCTCGGCTATACCAGCCGTGAACCCCCCTACAGCGAGGGCGTTCTTCACCTTCCTGATGTACTCGTTAACAAACCCAAGGCTTACGGTGGGGGAAGCCTCTTTCTTTTCGTCCAGGCTCTTCTGCCCCGATCCCGGAGGAAAGCGGCTGTTGCCCGCCAGGTACCTCTGCTTTGCGTCCTCCACCATGGCCCTGGCGACGGCTGCCCTGAGCCTGGTGGGGGCTGAGCGTATGTTCCTCACGGCATTGTCAATGTCGTTCACAAACTGGTTTACCCCAGGCCCCATGGCGATTCCCAGCGACTGCATGGTTCCTTCCATAACCCCCGTTAGTATCTCAAAGGTGAGGCTCTGTCCGTAATCGTTGATGTTGTTCATCATCCACGTGATGTTCCTGTAGATGTTCTTCAAGGAACACAACCACTCCCAGTTGCCTCCCCAGTTGAAGGTGTAGGTGTAGCCACAGGCCGTGTTGAGCAGGTTGCTCAAGGTGTCCCAAAACGAAGAAGCCTTCGCCTGGGGAAAGAAGCTCAGCAACACCAGGAATAAAGGCAAGAGACGGCGCATTCAGATCACTCTCCTTTCGCCAAAGCCATCACCGCGTCCTTCAGGTTTCCGTACTTCCCCACCGCCCGAGCCCGCTTCATTTTGTCGTTTTGATCGGTAGTGTACGTCCAGTACTCCAGGGGTGTAACCCGGTTTCGTAAAACCCCGCCTACTAGCCCGTCCCCACTTCGCAAGACCGTCAAGACTTCAGAGTACTCCCCCCTTCTAAACTCCAGCTTTTTGTAGACCTTTTCCATGACTCGAGGCGGAATACCGAAGAGCTTCACGATGTTTTCTTCCTGGTTAGGGGCCGGAAAGAGGTAGTGGAAGTAGGTGTTTTCCAAAATGCCCTGGGCGTACCCGCTGGTGAAGTCTTGAAGGGACTGGGTAACCGCGTATACCGCCGCTCCAAAGGTCCGGCTTCTCCGATACAGGTTCTCCACCACCGCCGCCCCGTATTGGGTCTTCAAGAGCGCCCAGGCTTCGTCCAGGACGACGAGCTTAGGCCCAGTCTTCTTGGTGATCTTCTTCCAGATCAGGTCGGAAATGAGGAGCAACCCCACCTGGGTTAGGGGGCCGTCTTTTCCCAGCTTTCCGGTCTCGAAGTAGATCACCTGGCTGTCCAGGTTCACGCCGGAGGGGCGGTCAATGAGCTTTCCATAAACCGAGTCCCCGGTCCAGGCATCCAGGGCGTAGGCCAGCCGGGTGGCGATCTCCTTTTCTTTAGACCCCATGGGCTTCCCCCCCACCTGTTCCATATTTCTGAGTTTAGAAACTACCGTGGAAAGGGTGAAGGGTTCCAGGTAGCGGTTTCCCTGCCGGTCTTCCTGTTGCTGCATGAGGTAGGTCTGTTCCACTGCCGCCATGAAGATCGCCTCTTCGATGGAAGACTCCTGCTCGTCCGAAGGCGGAGGTACCATGGCCCGAAAGATCGCCCGAATGAGGTCTTTCTTCTCCTCCGAGGGGAAAAGCTCGCCCTCCCGTAGCTCGAAGGGGTTCACGCTGGTTCCCTCGATGGGGTCCATGACCACCAGGCTCCCTCCCAGAAGCTCTACCAGGGTCACGTAGTTAAACCCCCGATCTACGACGATGACCTCTACCCCACGGAGGGCTAGCTGGTTAAGCAGGGACTGCACGAAGAAGCTCTTACCCCTTCCACTACCGCCCACCACGATGCCGTGTTTGGCCGGGAACTCCGAAGAGAAGGGGTCAATCTGCACCGTAACCCCCCCCTGCCCCTCGTAAACGGCTATCGGGGTGTTCATCCCCCTCCAGGGCGACCAGGTGGGCATGAAGTCCGCAGCGTTGTCCTCCAAAAGTTTGGCTTTGTAGTACGGCGTTCTCCCGCTTCCTGGAGAGACTGCAACCCAGGCTTCGAAGAAGTCGTGAACCTCCAGCCCCCGCACGCCGCCCAGTTCGCTGAACCTCCCCCTGGACTCCTGTATCTGCCGCACCAGACTTCTTTCGTTCTTGCTGAGGAAAATCAGGTAGGCGGAAGCGTCGAAGAGGTGCCTTCCTTCCCCCTGAACCCGCTTGAGGGCTTCCGAGTAGTTTTCCGCCTTCACGAACACCCCGGGGTCTACCACGGTGTCGGCCTTGGTCATGGCCGTAGCGGTGCGAAGCGTGGCCGAAAGCTGCCGGGTCTCGCTCGCGGTGTCCCGGTGGTACCAGTCCAGAACCAGGTAAAACTCCCCCTCCATCTTCAAGAGGGCGTCTACAAACCCCGTCCAGGTCATGTCCGGGCTTGTCCCCATAGCGCGCCCGGAAATCCAGCTTTCGCCCACCAGAATCCGGGTGGAGTAGGCGTTGTCTACTGCAGTCTTGGCTAACTGGGCGGTCAGGCCCTCGTAGTCGGGCGTTCCGTAAGGAAACCGCTCCTTGGGGGGCACATAGCGGGGCGCTGGGCGATCCGGGTTGAACCAGCGCCACATGGTCTCAAAAAGACGTTGGTCGTCGGCGGCCTGGGCCCTTATACCCATAGAGGCCAGGCGCACCGCGAAATCGTCCCGCACGGCCTGGGCCAGGGCCAGGGCCTCCTCGTACTCCCGCTCGGAAAACATGCCCCTCACCCTGCCCCGAGGAGGTGTCAGGGTCAAAAATCCGTAGTAGCGCCAGGTTCTCAAGACTCCTCGGGCTGCCAGGCGCTCGAAAAGCCGCATCTGCTCTTCGAAGAAAAGCTCACCCAGGGGGTGGACATAGCTACCCCGCTCCTTGCGGATGTTTTCCAGATACCCCTCGGCTTCCTGCCGTACCTCGATCAGCAGGCGAAACCGCTCGCCCTCCGGTATCCCCAGACGGAGGAAGTAGGAAAACTTGCGGTGAAACTCTTCCAGGTCCTCATCGGAAAAAAGGAGCATCTGGGGAAGGGTAAGCTCAAACCCTACCTCCATCTTTCCGTCCCGGGTAAAGACCACCCCCTCTTCGAGCTCCCACTGGAAAAGCTCATCGGCTAAGGGAAAGACCTTCACGCCAAGCCCGCTCATTCTCCATCTCCTCTTCCAGACCGGGCTCGGGAAGACCCGCCCGGGAAAGCGTCAGGGGAACCTCTTTCTGTGGTCTGGAAGCCTCGTACAGATCTGCCCGGGTAAGGAATCGGATAAACCTCATGCCCGCCCCGTTCCCGTAGCGGTCGGAAAGCAAAAGACTTACCCGGTATACCAAGACCACCGCAACCAGGGAAAAAAGCCCCCGCAGCCAGATGTTGCTTATCACCATCTGCAGGATGTTCAGCGCCAGCAATCCCCCAAATACAGAACTGATGACCGCCCCAAAAGGCATTCCAAAGATGGTCAAGGCTGTGTCCAGACGAGGCACCCTACGCATCTCATTCCTCAGGTAAATTTCGGGGGGGCTCCCGCCCCCCCATCCGTCTACACCTTCTCCTCAGATCCTTACTGACATCCCGTGGCTCCAAGAATGGTGTTACCCAGAGTCTTCGCGGCCAGAAGCAGCGCGCCACCCGCAATGGAGGTGATGATAAGCCCCATGGAATTGCGGTTACCGATGATGAGGCCGGCAAAGCCCAGTCCAATCATGAAGATTGCCAGAGCCGCCCCAAAGGGACCGGTCAGGGTGTTTACGATCCCACAGATGATGTTTTGAATCCTGGTCATCGGTGCCGCGAGGGGATTGGTGTTTCCGCCGCCCTGCTGAGCCAGCGCCATACCCCACATGGCCAGAAATGCCAGCGCCACGGCCGGGTTCGTCCTAAAAAACGTAAACCACCACGACACCTTTTCCTTCACGATCTTCACAACCTACCTCCCGTCACAACCTTCCTACACGAGCTTTTTTCTATTGTCAAGCCCCTTCTCACTCTGATACATTTTATAGCGTGGAAAAGGATATGTACAGGGGTGTGGACCGGAACAAGCTCTTGCTGGAACTCAGGGAGAAGTACGGGGACATACCGGAACCGGGAACCCAGGAGTGGCTGGGTTTTGTGACAGGGTTGAAAGAGGAGTCTCCCGACGACTACCGCAAAGCCCTCCTACTCGGTGGAGGGATTACCGCCGCATTACAGAAAGAAATACAGCGCTCTAAGCGGAGGGACGCTACAAAGGGCTTTCTCAACCGCCTATTTTTCAGACAACACCAGGGCAAAAGCGTACCTGACAAACGGAAGATCGGTCTTCTTATTCTCACTTTGGTAGGAGGACTGTTTATGTTCGCCTTCTTTATGGGCACCAGCCCCAAGAAAGAGGCCGAAGGAGGGGGGCTGGTCAAAGGGGTTCCCACCGGGCAGCAGAAAACAGCGGAAACGAGTGAACCACCTATCATTTCGGTTTCCCCGCTTTCGCCCCCGGGAAGCCAGGCGGGAACAGGTTCACCTGAGGGTTCTTCCGACTCAACTTCACTGGCCTCGGCGTTGTCTTCCGCTTCTTCCTCCTCCAGCGGGGCTTCTACCGCCGAAGGCGCGTCTGCGCCCACATCTCCTCCAAACCTCCCTCCACCGCCACCTCCGGTGTACGGTAGCGGCAGTCCGGTGCCACCTCCGCCGGACGCCGCCTACAGCGCCGGAAACCCCCCGGGGCAGGCGGTGGTTTACCCGCCGCCTATGGTTCTTTACGCGGACCCCGGTGTACCTGTCGCTCCAACTCCGAATCTGTCTTCCACGGCTTCCACGGCCAGCGCACCGGCTTCCCCGTCCCCTTCTGAATCTCCCGTTACAGAACCCAGAGGCGGCATGCTCTTCATCACCAATCAGCCCGCTTCAATGATGGTCGTTTCGGGGCAGGGGCAGCCCGGCATGGTGGTTTTTGAGCCCGGTTCTACCCCGCCTTCTCCCGCTTTGCCGCCAGGCCAGCCCCCCTTCCCGCCTGAAACCCCCACGCCTTTTCCTAACCCTCCTGGGGGTGGTCAGCGGTGAGGTACTTTTTCGCTTTGCCCTTATTCCTGAGCGTCGCCCTGGCCCAAAGCCCGCAGAACGACCCCTGGATTCTCTACCAGAGGCCCGCTCAGCCCACACCCGCGCCGTCCGCTCCTTCGCCGGAACCTCCGTTTCCCACACTACCTTCCTTTCCGTCCCCTCTTCCCGCGCCTTCTAGCCCGCTTAGAGAGGAGTCTCCCTTCAAGCCGGGACAGATCGCCAAAGGGCGTATGCTCACAGGGGTCTACCTTGTTCCCGGTAAACGGGTACCTGTGGCCGTAGAGGTTCAGGGCGACCCCAAAGCCGTCCTTGTGGGAAGCGCCCGCTTTGAATCCACGGGAAGGGTGTGGGTAGAACTCACTACGGCGGCGGTGGGGGATAAGGTCTACCCCGTCTACGCCGTGGCGCTGGAAGCCGCCGAACTCACCCAGGGGCTTCCGGCCCAGGTGGGCGATGAGGCCCCCACCCTCCTGGCCGACCTCATTCGGGGCTCCCTGGGCGGCATCTCCGACTTCGTGAAGGCCACCCTCGAAGCTACCACCGTGATCCCCCTACCCGGCGGGGGACAGGCCGTGCAGAAGAGCGTGCCGGGTCTGGAACTCTTCCTCCTGGCCCGGGCGGCTGACCTGGTGGCTATTCCCAGAGAGCAGAACGCTGTTCTCCGAACTGTGAAGGTAGATCGTGACACGCCCCTCTTTGTCCTGTTCCTTCCCGGTACTGACCAGACGGCAGGCCCGGCTCCTAGGGAAGAGCCTGGACGGTAGACCCAAACGTCTGATCGAGGTCGCTCCTTACCGCTTGAAGGACCGGGTAATACTCGCCGTTTACCCCGAACCTCACCTGGCCTCGCTGGCGGATCCCCTTTTCTACCACCTCGCGCTCTCGGCAGAGGCCGTGCGGCTGCTCGCTCCCCTGGCCTGGGAGATCCCAGACCACGGAAGCGCCACCACCCCGGACGCTTACCTCGTCTTCCCCTGGGGGGAAGCGGTTTTGGAAGTGGATACCGGCCACTACAGCCCTGAGACGGTCAGGGCCAAGCTCCTGGCCTTTCCCCCGCCCCTCTACTGGGCTACCCCTTCACCTGAACGGCTCTCGTGGGTGCAGTCCCTTGCGTGTAGGTTTCGTAAAGAGATAACGCCGCTTCTGCTACCTCCGCTGGTATGAGCGCGGTCACCGGGTGGGCCTTCAGAAAGCGGCCAAAACGCCGTTTGGGTGCGGGGAGAAACCAGAAACTACCCCCCGCCTGGTAGACGTAAGGGGACACGCTCTCCAGCACGCGCCGTGCGCCCTGCGGGGTGTACCCGCCCCACTTCGCGGCCAGAAACACCGTCCTGTCGCCTTTTCTGAAGACCAGCACCTCGCCGATGCGCCCCCGCAACTCAAACCCCCTTTCCTCCATCACCCGGTAAAAAGCGTAGCGCAGAAGGGCGCTGCGTCCCGCCTGGGAAGAAGGCGTGTAGTGGACGAAGCTGAAAAACCGTCTACGTCCCCTGCGGTCCAAGACCAAGACTTCGCCCCACAGGTAACGCTCCCGCTTCAACCCGTCCGCTTCTCCGACCTCAAGGGGCAAGGCCCCGAAAAACCGCGCCTGGCCTAAAGGGCTGTTCCGGTACTCACGGTAGTCTAACGAGAGAAAGAACCTAGCCATTTCAACCCCCACAAAAACCACAGGTGCGCCGGGTAAAGGGCGTAGGCTACCCACCAGGAAACCTTTCGTCCGGGAAGAGCCCGATTCGCCAACTCCCAGGCCAGGAGGAGGAGCCCACCGCTGACTAGAACCACCAAAGGCCCCCACCCCATGAAGAACATGGAGCCCATGTGGGCCAGCACCGCTTCCCAACGCCGCCCCTGGGAAAGCCAGTAAACCGTGAACCCCCCCAGGGGAAACTCCGTGAAGAGGGAGAGAAGACCTCCCCCCCACACCTTTCCCCGGGCCATCAGAGCTGCCGCGAGGAGGGTAAAGAGAACGTTCAAAGGTCAAAGCGTAACCCCCTTGGGCTAGTATGGCGAAAGGAAAAAGCCGGGCAACATACCGCTCAGGCGGATAGCCCCGCGAAAGGTGTAGGGCCATCATGGCGGCAAAGACCGGAAAAACCGCCCTTCCAGGAAGACGAAACAGCATGTATCCCGGCATAAAAACTGCTACCAGGTGGTCAAAGACCATCAACCCCAGCGCCCCCCACTTCAAGACCTCAAGGGACGCAGCGGGCGCTGTGCGGGAAAGGCTCACCTCAACCCCACCAAAGCGGCCTGGAAGTACCCCTGAAGAACCTGAACCACCTGGGGATTTTCCAGAATCACCCAGGACTCTTTCCCCCTGACCTCTTTGCGCGCCACCAGGAACCGCCCCTCTCCCAGGACGAGCACCCCGCTCATCCTGCTCCCGCCCAGCCGGATCACCTTCCAGCGGGAGGCCCAGGCGGGCGGGGACTCACCGCCCAGGATCAGGGTCACCTGTTTGTTCTCCAAGGCCCGCCCGATCTCCACGGGAGGCAGCCCGATTACCAGGGCCTCACCGACCCGGTTGACCAAAAACCAGTAGGCCGTCCCCCGGTCTACTTCCCGGTATCCTGGGAGCCCGGCCTGGGCCAGCGCCACCCCCAATAGAAGCAGAATCCCCAGAATCCGAATCACCGGGTCTCCTCCCCCCTTCTGGAAGCGCTCACGACGTACCCGGTAGCCAGACGGTACACCTGGGCCACCCTGTCGCTCACCGCACCGGCGAAGGTCAGCCAGAGCCAGCGGTCAGGGGTGGCGTACCCCGGGGAGAACAGGTAGGGCCTGCCGCCCGCCCACACCATGGGCAAGCCGAGGATCACCCCGGAAAGCTCCGGCGCGTCCTGTTCCCCGCCCACGGCCACCACCTTCAAGGCGTTGGGGTCGGGGAGTCGTCTCACCGCTTGGACAAGTTCTTTGGCGGTCTTACCGTCCGTTACCACGTAAGCCCTGGGGATACGTGTCCCCCCAGGGGGACAGGTGTAGATGGGCACCCCGCCGTAAGAAATGTTCTGACACCCTCCGCCGGAGAGTATCAGGGCCAGGTACTGGCCCAGCGCCTTCACCCCGGCCCCCGAACCCACCAGCATCACCTCCTGGCCGCTGGCCAGCGCCCGCTGAATCTCCCCCCAGGCGGCGGGGTAGAGCATGTCGTCGGGAAGTCCGCACATCTTCAAGGTGGTGCAGAGGACGCACCTGGTCACCTTGTAGACTCCCCGGAGTACCAGGCTGGGCTGGCCGAAGTCCAGCCGGCTGAGCTCGGAAGGGTCGCAGGCCATCACCCGGCCTACCTGTTGCAGGTTGTTGCTGATTCCGCCCCAGTCCAGCCCCGTCAGCCAGTCAAACTGGGCAAAGGCGGGTGCCAGGGTCATCAAGCAGGAAAGAATCCAGCGCTTCACGCCTCACCTCCCGATAAGCGGTCTGTACAGCGCCCTCAAGTCCAGGGCGTAGACCGAAAGGTCGGAGAGAAAGGTGTAGGGCGCGCCCCGCACCCCGGGCACCTCGTACCCCTCGGGCACGGAAACCCAGCGCCAGTGGGTTCGTTCCAGGGCAAAGGGGAGAACGTAAGGAGGTACCCCCAGGGGTTGAACAGGACCCTCCAGAGGAAGCGAGGGGTAGACGGTGACGCACGGGGGACAGTACTCCACCCGCACGTCAACGGTGATGGGCACGTGCCAGTACACCACCAGGCGGGATAACTGACTCCAGGCCCAATCTACCCAGTTGCCCAGGTTCACCGAAGAGAGGTCTACGTTGCGGATGTCGGGGACGGTGGTGACTTCCAGAAAGTTCATCGCCTGGAAAAAGCTGGCGTAACCGAAGCTTTCGTAGACAGGAAGCGAAGAGGGAGAAAGCCAGCGTTTAGCCTCCTCGAATTTCCAGAGGCCCGGGGACTCCCGATCCACCTTAATGGGGAGTTCCTGCGTCCTAGATCCCAGATCGTTCTGTAACTGTTGATTGACCTGGACAAGCCTGGTCTGGGCTTCTATGTCCTGCGGATTTTGTGCCAGAGCGTTTTCAAGACTCTTCTTCAGCTTCCAGAGTTCATCTATGCGCATCAAAGCGCTTACCGAACAGTCCACCAAAGCGTCCAAACTCCCACCACACCGGGAAAGAACGGGAAGACTGTGGGTCAGAGCGCGCAAAGGGGTCTCCACCAGGCTCACCAAGCTCCGCTTTACCTGGTCCGCTCCCGGAAGGGCCCTGGAATCAAAGAGGCTTCTGGCCGCTCGGTAAAAGTGAACGTAAAGGTATACCCTCTCCAGGTCGCTTCCGGCCCGGTTAATAAGCCCTTTGTAGGCGTTCCAGAGGCTTTGAACATGATTTGAGAACGCCGTGGGGTCGGTGGGGATGAGCTCCGTATAAACCGGGGCCACCACGCTTCCCCCACCCAGGAGGTGTCCCTGCCAGGGTACGGGGAGGTAAGTTTTAGGAGCTCCCAGGCTGCGGAAATCTCCCCCCAGGAGGTTCAGGACACTCTGGGGAGTGCTGGGCCTGGGGGTGAGAAGAATCCGGGCCACCTCCTTCTGGTAGTCCGGGTAGTACGCCGTGAGGGCCTTCTGCATGGCCCGCTCCACCCGAGCGCTGGCCTCGCTGTCGTTAAACCAGAGGGGTCGTGAGGGGTATCCCGGAGTGCGGAAGACCTCGTAGCCCTGGATGAGTACCTTGAAGCCGGGAAGGTACATCAGGGGGAGAAGCTGCATCCCCAGGCCGTCGCAAAACTCCTGCGCGTCCACCTGGGGCACGGGCAGGTAGCGATCCAGCTTATGGAGTCCGGTAGAAGCCCACTTGCCCAGGTCTAAAGTCCCGTTCCGGGTAGCCGCGTCCAGAAAGGCGGTGTCTACCCCTTGCGAAGGGACTTGCAGCCGGAAGTCGGGAAGGGAGGGGGAAAGCTCCGGTCCCTTCACCCCGGCAAGACAGTAGGCGAACCAGAAGGCGGGATTGTTGAGCTCGGTAATGACCCGCCAGTAGTAGCGCTCCTCGAACCGCTGCCAGGCCCACCGGAGATCACGGGCCACCTCGCGGGTAGCCTCCAGGCTGGAAAAGGGTAGGTAAAACTCGTGGGTACGGGCCTCGGTCCAGGGAAGTCTCCCGGAACAGTCCCGACCCTTACCGGGATCACACCTTCCCTTCTGGTAGTCCCGAAAACGGTCTTTCCTCAAAACCTCCAGGTAGGGCCACTTCGCCTTCAAGACCTGTTCCAGGCGGTATTCGGGAGCTAAGAAGAGGTACTTGGTCCAGTCCTCGTACCGAGGACCTGTCTGGGCCAGAACCGGGACGGAGAAGAACGCCAGCGCTATCGCCCACCGCATACTCTACTCCCTAAAGTCCCTTCTCCCGGCACCAGTCGGAGAGCGGTTTGAACCAGATCCCGGCCTCAGCCCTTCCCGTTCTTTCGAAGGGTGAACGATTGGGAGAGATAGAGCGGGTGATGTAGCTCACGTAAGGGTCACCCTCGGCGGCCTCGATCTCCCTACCCACAGATAAGAGATAACCCTCCAGGCCCAAGATCCGGTAGCGTCTGCCCTCCGCCGTTACATACCCCCCCGCTTCCACAGGGCGGTCGTTGTCTGCGGCGTAGCGCCAGGAGCTCCAACCCCGGATGTAGGCGCTGTAGGTGTACCCTAGGATCCGATTACGCGCTACCCAGGGATAGACGGTGCCCCAGACTCGAACAATACCCATAGCCAGATCCTTCATTCCACCACCGCTACCCCGGTATTGGCCCTGAAGATCGCGGTATTCGCAGTCGTAATCCATTATGTTACGGCTTGCCCAGCGGGAAAACCTGCAGTTGTAGGTTTCGAACCTCTCCCCCGCCAGGGTGAAGCGAAAGCCGTCCGGTGATAAGGGCATCCACAGGCTGGAAAAGTTAAAGTTGGTGGGCCGGGAGGTGTCCAGTTCGTACCACGTCGTCTTCTGGGTGGTTACGTGAACAAGGGCACGATCCTGGCCCTGGTCGTCTTTGCCGTAAAAAAGGGTGTTGGAATAGTCTCCCTCCCGCCAGTTCTGGAGCTGGAAGGTCTCAACCCCCCGTCCCACGTCAGCGGTAAAGCGCCCGCTCCAGGGCGCGCTCACCTGACCGGCGGTGTGGTGGTTGTACTCGGTATTCAAAACCCACTCCCTGAACTGCACCCGGGCCCTGAGGTTGCTCTGTGAGAGTTGACCCCACACATAAGCCTGGGCCTCGGGAAGTCCCGCCTGGGTAGGGGAGAGGGTGGTGTGAAAGGAAAGGTGATCGCTTTCCCATTCCCGCCAATCTGGGCGATCCACCAGGTACCGTCCCGCCATCACCGCCCCCTTCTGGGTAGCCCCGGAGGGCGGGTAGATCACGGCGAAGGACTGTTCCCTGGTCAGGGTGTCGCGGGGTATCACGTGGAAACGGAAATCGTTGCGGTAAAGGGGGCAGTACGTCCGGGCCGTGTTCTCGGGAACCACAAAACGGGCCTGGCCCCCGTTGTGGGTCCCAAACTCCTGGGCCAGGGTCTGCGTCCACACCGAGACTTCGGGAACGAAAAACCACAGCGCGCTCCTCCGAGGCTGGCGGGCGTAGAAGGCCCGGAGGTCGTTCAGAGAAGAGAGGAGGACCCTGCCTGCCACGTCCCGGTCCGTCGGAGAAAGGCCGGAGAGGATAGAACCCTGGGCCAGGACCAGGGAAAGGAAGGGGAGGAGAAACGCCTTACGCACGCCGCACCTCCGAATATCCCAGATCCATCAAGGCCAGAACAAACGCCGACACGGGACCCACGAAAAACCAGAAAAGCCCGTAGGTCTGGGCCAGCGCTACCCCTAACGAAACGCCGATAACCCACCGTGTCCAGATCATCATGGGTACTGCCTCCCTCTTTGGAACATAGGTTCAATCATGAGCAGCGTCTTCAAAGTAGACGTGATACCGGTGGGGGTTTCCACCAGGGCCAGGCACCGCCGACCCTCGCTGGTGTCCTTGTAGACCCGGCAGCCCTGAAGAACCTGCTGGCGCTCGTCCTCCGGCACCCCCGGATACTCCGGCGCTGAGGGGTCGTAGTACTTGCGGGGAATGAGGCGATCCAGAAGTATGTAGTCGTGCCGCCATCCCTTGACCATGAGGAAGGTCTTGATCTCCACCTTGGGGCCGATGTCTGCTCCCCGGGAGTTCTGCTGACCGAAACAGACCCTGACAAAACCACCGCAAAGCTTGCCCGTGTAGAGGAGGCCGTAGAGGATGCTGGGAACGTCGGTGAGAATCTTTATCTCCCCCGCCGGGTCAGCCCGCTGGCAGAACAGGCCGCAGTCGTAAAAATACCCCTGGGCGATCTGCTGCAAAGCGCCCCGCACAGGGTCATTGATCTCCTTAGCGTAGGCGTAGGCTTGCATGGATCCTACCGCCCGCTTGTGGTCGTCTATGAGCCGATTGGCAAACGCTTGCAAAACCTGGTCGTAAGAGAGGGACCGCTCCCAGGTGATGTAGCTCGAGGTTTGTTGCGAAGCGCGCACTACCCCGTTCCGTATCTGCCAGTACACCTTCAGCTGTTGACAGTTGTAGTAAGGGTGTCCCGGAACCTGGCCGGTGGTGGTGATCACGACGCTACGAACATCACCTTCCGAATCTCTGTACTGACAGGACCAGTCTGTGTAGCGCTCCTTCCAGTAAACAAGCGCCTCGGCCAGGAAGCTGTGGGAGCCGTTGTCGCGGTAGTCCAGCCGCCGGGTAGTCGCCGTAACCGAGGAACACCCGCGATGGGGGTTCAAAGGAGGGGCGTACCCCGCAGCCGGAACGTCCCGTGTGGCCAGCTGCGCCCCCTCCCACCTCACCTGCACCCAGGCGGTTGCGCCGGGGAAAGAGGTCCAGACCCGAACCGTCAACGCTTCTGGATCCACCAGGGGGTTAGGGGTGACGGAAAGATAGACCTGGGGCGGATGCGCCGGAAGCTCCGGGTAGTCGGGGGGCGAGTACCGCACCTGGCAGTCCTGTCCTATCCCCCATCCCGCGAAAACCACGACCGTCAAACAAAGCCAAACTCCCCGATTCATACGGAACCCACCCTATATAGCGTAACAAATTTTGAGAGCAACTTCCTCTACCGGTCTACCTGGTAAACGATCTGTATGGTGCCGGTTATTCCGGGGTCAAGGGACACCGGAGAACCCTGAACCCTTGGGGTGTAAGTCTGGCCGTCCACCACTACGGGGTAAGCACCCACCGCGTACACACCAGGCTCCACGGTAAGCACGACAGTGCTGTTGAGCGCACGGCTGTACCCGTTTGTTCCGATAACCACGACATTTGCCGCAGGCGACGGCAGACCGGAGATCTGCACCGCGAGGAAGGCGCTGTAAAGGGTGTAACTCACCTGAACGGTAGCCGGGTTACTCCCGGTCACCCTCACCGGAGAACCGGAGACCGTGGCCCGGTAGGTCCTCCCGGAATGGACCACATCCTCGGCGCTCACCGTGTAATGGCCCGGCGGCAAAGGGGAAAGAAGGGTCGTCTGCGTAACGGACCGACCAAACCCTCCAGGACCGTAAACCGTAACCCGTCCCTCCGCGCCGGAAGGTAGGCCCTGGACCACCACGCTCAGCGTTCCCGGTAGGGTGTCCTGGCGGAGGGCGTACTCCACCTTGACTCCCGCCGTCTTATCATATTCCACCTTCACGGGAAAACCCTGAACCGTGGGTGCGTACACCTCTCCTTGAGGACCCGTAACCTCCGCCGCCTCCACGGTGTACTCGCCCTCAGGGAGCTCCAGAAGGACGGAGACCTTGAGAACCTTCTCCACCCCGTTTCCCCGAACCACCACGCTACCCTCGACCCGACCCGGTAGACCGGAAATTGTCAGGGCGAGCTTACCGTTCAGATTCCCCTGAACGCCGGTGCATCCGGCGAGCAGCAACAGGAAAAGCCCGCCCAGCGCCCTCACCATCCGTACATCACCCCCAGGCCAAACCGGGCCACGTTGGGGCCGGTGCCCGTGGGAAAGGACACCACGCCCTCCAAACCCAGGCCCAGATCGCCAAAGAGTTTGACCCCAAAGGCCGTGCCCAACTCACCGTAGGTGAATCCGGGGCCGTAGAAACCCTGGGCTATGCCCAAAAAGGTCTTGAAGGAAAAGGGTGAGGCCACCGTCACCTGCGCCACCCCCAAAGCGGCGTAAAACCCTAAGGGGTCGAAAGCAAGACGGGCGTAACCCCCAAACCCCTGGGGCAGCACGTACCCCAGCCGCAAATAACCCCCTAAGGGGGAGACGTTGGTAAGCACCGCCCCCACGCCTAAAGAAGGGGGACGTTCCACCTTGGGTATCTCGCCCCTCAGACGGGTTAGCTCCTCCCTCAGGGTCTTCATCTGGGCTTCCAGGAGACTCAGGCGGTCTTCCAGGAGCTTCAGACGCTCTTCCGCGTCCTTCACCCTACTCAAGGCGGTCTCAAGCGCAGACACCCTTCCAGAGATCTGGGCGAGGACTCCCTGAAGCTCCGTGTACTGCCTCTGTACCTCCTGCGTCCTCCCGTTCAGCGCCTCCTCCAAAGCTTTTACCTTAGCGTCCAGGTCTTGCAAAAACGCCGCCAGCCCGTTCACCTCTTCCCGGAAGTCCCGCAACCCCTTGTAGGTGGTGGCCTCCAGGTTGCTCAGGCGCTCGGCGAAGGAGACGGCCTGGGCCAGGGCTTCCTCGGCCTTCTCCCGAGCGCTGCCGGCCAGGGTGGACGACTCCGCCTGGGCCTGTTCCAGGCGTACCCGCAACTCCTTGATGGCATCGGCGTAAGCCTGCAAAATCTGGCCCTGATCCTGAAGCGCCCGGGCCAGTTCATCGGCCCTCTGCAAAAGCGCTCTGAGGTTCTGGATGTCCTCCTGGCTAAGTTCTTTCAAGTCCTTCAGGCGGTAGGTGAGGACGACCCTCCACAGAAGCGCGAAGACTTCTCCCCGCTTCAGGTAAGCTTCCGGCCTGACCTTTCCATCGGGATACCCGTAGACTATTCCTTCCCTGATCAAAGCATCTATGGCTTCCCGACTCCACGACTGGGCCAGGGAAAGCGTCCCCAAAACCGAGATTAAGAGCAAAACCACCCGCATCACTTCACCTCAGTCTATTTGTTACCCACGGTAAAAGCACACCGTCACTTCACCTCAGTCCACTTGCCGCCCACGGTAAAGGTGCGCCCTGCGCCGATCTCCGTGGCCGCCCAGACCACCTCTAAAGGCAGGGTTGTCCGGTCAAGTAAAAACGCTCCCCGCTCGCTCTCCCCCGGAAGCAACCGTCCGGGGACCGCCGCTCCCTCGCGCCACAAAAGGCGAAAGGAAATCTCGCCACCTCCCCCTCTGACCTGCAAGCGTGCGGGGTCCAGAACCACCGGGTTTTTGCCCGCGTTCAAAGCTCGGTACTCCAGGAGCACCCCTTCACCCGCTTTGGTCAGCGTGAACTCCGCCTGCAAGGGTAAAGAGGACTCAGCGGGTCTTCCCGTAGGAGAAGCCCGCCGCATCGGGACCAGCTCGGAAGAGGGCAGCTCTACCCCCTCCTGGCGGGGATAACGCACCCGGTAGCGGTAGGTGGTGAAGCTCTTCTCGTCCACCACCAGCCGCAGCATGAAGACCCGCCCGCCCGCCGTGACCACCAGATCCGTGCTTCCCGCCCGTTTGGTGGGCCGGAGGTAGATGCTGCTGCCGAAGACCCGCATCTCGAAAAGATCCGATCTGGCGGAGACGGCCTGCTCCACCTGCTCGTCCACGTCCACAATGGTCAAAAAGCCGGGGGTGAGCACCACCGTTCCGGGACGGGTCATGAGGTCCCGAACGTCGTACACCCGCTCCACGTAAGGCCCCAGCTGGGCCCAGGCTAAACCCAACAGCACACCCCAAAAAGCCCAAACTCGCTGCACCGGTTACCTCCCAAAGTAGTAGCTATGCGCCGTCTTCCCCTCTTTCACCCTGAGCAGAAAACGGTACTGCCTGCCGTTTTGAAGCATCACCCAAAGCTCCCCTTCGCCCTCTCTCACCAAAGGCCGTAAGAGCACCATGGCTCCCTCCAACACCTGCACCTGCACGTAGGGCCATCCCGTGGCGACATACCGCACCCCCTCGGCAAAACGCAGCACCGTGGTACCGTAGGGCACCAGGTCTATCCGGTGAGGATTTCCCCAAGCAAAGCCCAGAAGGGCCACCGCTGTCACCCAGAACCAGCGCATCCGCTATAGATTATAGCACGAAGGGTGGTACACTTAGGTTGTCCTGAGAGGGAGGTACTATGTACGGTGGGTTTTTGGCAATTCTGGGGATAGCTGCGCTTCTAGGACAGCGTGAGGCTTGGCTGATCCTTCTTCTGTGGATCGCCTGGCCGATCCTGAAGCTTCTTCCGAAGGCTTTCAACCTTCGGAAGAAGGAAGCCCCTATCGAGGGGAAAGTGTTGGAGGTGCAGGGGGTTTCACCTTCCACCCGTCCGGCACTTCCTGACCCGGACACGGTGGACGTGGAGTGGAAACCGGTCTCTACTTCTAAGTGGAGGACGGCATTCGCGGCGGTCATCGCCGCTATTGGGGGCCTTCTTTTCCTGGGCGGAGCGATAAGCCTGGTGCTTACGCTACTCCGCTGAAGGAAAGGCGGTTTTGACCCCTGGTGAACTCACCAGGGGTTTCTTCTTTCACCGTGTCCCGAAAAGGGAGGTGAGTAAGCCATGGGGAAGAACGTGGATCTGAGGGAGTTCATGTGGAAGGTGATGCAGCACGTAGGGGCCGGCAAGCTGTCCTTGCGGGAAGACGGGGCAATCGTCTATGATGCCCCGTGCTCCTGCGGCAATGACTTGTGCGGCGACGAACTGATCCTGAGCCCCGAGCGTGATAGGCTCCTTTGGAGCCGCTGGTGGGGGGGACTCCCACCTGTACGACCGGTGGGTGTTCTACCCCGACGGAGATTACGACTACATCGGGACCGTCGACCAGGAAGGGGGGTTCCGCTTCCCTCCGGTTGTTCCGGAGTAAGGTAGCGGCCCCCGGTTAGGACCCCCGGTGATCCCACCGGGGGTTTTCTGGTCTAGAGGAAGAGTCCCAGGAAGGCGTGAACCTCCTCAAGGAAGCGGCCCACGGCCCCGGTGTCCACGGAACCCAAGATGAAGGACACGGTCAAAGGAAGGGGACCAGAAAGGAGGACTAACCCCCGGTCCTGGAGGGGAATCAGGTACAGGGTGAGGAGCTTCCGCTCCCCGCCGAAGTCGTAGATAACCTCCGCCTTGAACAGGGGATTTGTGGGCGAAGGGGGCGTTACCCGGGCCACCTCGTATCGGATGGCCCTAGCCTTCTCCCGCATCTCCGACGTAACCTTCCCGGGAAGCTCCCGCTCCTTTAGGACATCGTAGAAGGGTTGGGAGAGGTACCGGTTGATGCCCGCGAAGTCCAAAGCCCGAACGGCCTCGAAGAAGCCCTTGACCGTTTCCACCCCGTCCTTCTCCGGCGAAGAAACGGCCGGAGGAACCGGAGAAACCGGCGGTGGAGGCGGCGAAGGGGAAACCTGAGGCGGGGGGGAAGCCGGAGCCTCTTGGGTTTTGGGAGCCCCCAACCTCACCAGGGCCTCCCGGGCCTCCCTCCGCACCTCATCGGGAAGGAAGAGGTCTTGCGTGCTCGCGATCCGGGCGTAGTCCTCACGAGCTTCCGCCAACCGCCCTAGACGCTCCAAAGCCCGCACCTTGGCGAGGGTGATCCGCCAAAAGAGGTCGGCCACCCGGCCTCCCCAGTTCACCCCCCGAAGAGAACGGTAGAAAGCCTCCGCCGCCTCTAAAACGCCCTCGGGATTCCCCAAAGCCTCCTCCGCCCTCACCAGAAGGGCGTAAGCCCTGGCCGCCTGAGGGAGTTCACCGGGACGAGCAGGGGCTCCCTTCTCCGCCAGTATCCGGGCATCCCTCGCCGCCTTGTCGGGAGCGAAGCGGAGGTAGGCCTCCGCCCTGCGGTAGCCGTACTCCCAAACGTCCCTCCCCTGGCGGTCAAAGGCGAAGGGGTAGAGCGCCTTGAGCCCGAGGTTGTAGTAGCCCGCGGCGCTCCTGTAGTCCCCGGAAGCCTCGTAGTAGCGCCCGTAGAGGTAATGGAACTCGGGACCGACGCTGTCCCCCGCCATCCTCTGCCGCCTCAAGAGGGCAAAAGCCTCCTCCCGAACCCGGGGATCGGGGTGGGTAAGCCTCTCCTCGGAAACCGTGGGAAGGGCTTCATAAACTCCTCTGGGCGGCGTGTAGGTGCCGGAACCGGGAAGCACCCGGGAAAGGTCCGCCTCTCCCAAGGGGTCCCCCGTTACGGTGGGAGCGCAAGCGGCGAGGACCAAACCCAAGACCAAGACGGAGTACACCCTGCTCATCCCATCACCTCCCTAACAACCGCGCCACGTCCTTCAGAATGGCGATCTCCGTGAGGGCGAACAGAACCGCCAGGCCAAAGCCCAGTGTGTAGGGGTACACCTTCTCCACCCACTTCCTCCCCGCGAACAGGCGGTACACTGCCTGCCCGCCATCCAGAGGAGGTATGGGGAGCAGGTTGAACCAGAACAGCACCGCGTTCAAGGCCCCCCAGATCAGCGCTAAACCCGCGAGTCCCCCTTCCCGGATGACGCCCCCCGTGACCTGGAACATGGGGATAGCCCCCGCCGTGCCCAGATCACCGAAGAGCGCCTGGAAGAGATCCCCCAGCAGAAAGACCGGGAACCCCAGGACGGCAACCACGGCCTTCAGGGTGTACAGCAGGCTGCCCTGCAAAAGCCCCCAGAGGACAAAACCCGCCAACGCCGCCAACAAAGAAGCCAACGGGCCTACCAGGTATACCCTTAGCCACTGTGGGGGAGTCAGGTGTTCGGCGTCCTCCTCCTGCACCAAGACCGCCCCGAACAGGGGAATCAGGCCCAGGCGGTACTCGGTATTACCTCTCTTCCAGCGCAAGACCCAGGGGGGGCCACCCAGGTAAACCCCTAAGACCGGAACCCGGTACCTGCGGTAGACCAGGTAGTGCCCCAACTCATGGAGCCCTATAGCCACGTGCATCAGAAGCAAAACCAGCAGAATTTCCACCATCTTTTACCTCCCCGTTTTCCCGCTTCTTCTCCACCACCGGAGGAACCACCTTGCTCGCCTGGAGCTTCCGATCCAGGGGAAGGTGGGTTAGCATGGCCCGAACCGCCTCCGCGAGGGTCTGGGGGGATTCACCGGCCTCCACCAACTCCAAAAGGAGCAGAACCTCCGCCTCGTCGCCCTCGATCTTTAGCCGAAGGGCTCCTTCCACCGCGCCCAGATCCCCGTGGGACATCAAGGCTTCCAGCACCCTCGCCATCTCCTTGAAGCCGCCTTTGGGGGCGTCCCAGTTGCCGAACTTCAAGGCCACCGGCGACTTCGCCACCACCAGGGCGTAAGCCCCCGCCTCCCCAAACTGGCCCGTCATCACCAACCGCTCAAACCGGGGGTACCCCTTTTCCGTCAACACCTTGTACCCCAGCGCCAGCGCCTTACCGAGAAAAGGCTCCTTCAGGTACACCCCGGCTATAGCCCGCGCCACCTCAGGTCGCCGCCTGAGCTTCAGCATCCTTCACCTCCCAAACCGACTTCCCCGCATAGCGTCCCACGCCCATCCGACGTAAAAACTCCCGCTGCTCCGAGAGCCAGCGCATGCTCCACACCAGGTCTTCCGGCCTTAGCTCTATTCCCACCCGCTTGGCAAGCTGCCTCAGAAAGCGTAGCTCGGGCCAGGTGGCCTCTTGCAGCAGTTTAGCCACCTTCTCGACCTCCCCCTGCACCCTCACGCCCCGCACCGCCTCGTACACCGGAGCCAGGTAGGTCTTCCGCTCTACCCGGCCCACCTCCTTGTAAAACCAGGGGGAGGCGGCTACCTGGGCCGAAAGCGCCACCCCCTCGTGGTAGCGCGTATCCAATAGGGCGACGATGGCCTTCTGCTCCCCCCGCAAAGCCAGCATGCCCTGGAGCAAAGCCACCACGCTGAACCGATCCCCGCGAACCATGGCCCTGAAAATCTCCAGGGCCAACCGCTCTTTCGCCTTCACGCCCGTAAACCCCCTATGAACCCCAGCAGGAAAAGTTTTTCCGCTCCTAAATTGCGCACCCACACCTCCAGGTTTTGCAGCAAAGCCAGCGGGTGGGTTCGTGAAGCTTCCCCTAACCAGAAAACCCCCTGCTCGATCCCGTAACGCAACCAGGCGCTTCCCTCGCGCACCAGCCCGTCCACCCAGGCCCTGAACGCCTCCGGGTGCAGATACCCCCAGACCCCCACACCCAGCAAGGCCACCGTCAACACCCCCTCTAAGGGCCGCTTCAGCGCAGAACCCAGCGCCAACCCCGCGAGGAAAGGCAGGACCAGACTAAGGTAACCTTCCAGGCTCACACCGAAACCTCCTTCTTCATTTTAGCCAAAGCTCGAGTGTAGAAGGCTATCCCCAGCGCGTCCAGGGCGTGGGGGCGGTGCTTTTTCGGCAAAGTGCGGATCTGATCGAGTAAAGGCCCCCAGCCTTCCAGGTGCAGCCTCAACCAGAGGGCGCGGTCTGTCCCGTCCAGCCCCGAGGGGAAACGAAGCTCAAGGCGTTCTGCCGTCTTCAGGTGAAGGCCCTTTACCAGATCCCTTTTCCAAAAGGGCTTGACGGGCTTGGCTCCTAAGGTCAAAAACCCCCCCAGCAAGACCAGGGGCACCACCTGGCCCTGCCCGACGTTCCTGCCCTGATACGTCCAGTCTTCCACGTAGATCTCATCGGCACGAAGGAGCAGGGGGTAAAGCGTCTGCAAGGTTTTTTCCACCGCCAGACGGTAATCCGGGGAAAGCGCCAGAACTCCCAGGTGAACCTCCTTGCCCAAAAAGGCGTAACCGGTGTGAACCCCCGGATCAACGGCCAGCACCGAGGGCATCCAGAACCTCCTCTTCTCCGGATCAAGGGTCAGCAGCAAAGGCATCCAGAACCTCTTCCCGCCAGCGTCTATACCCGTTGAATCCCTCGATCACGCGGGTCGCTTCCTCCTTCTGGTTGACCACCACAGCCACGGGCGTTATGCGAAGGCCGGCCTGCTCCACTTCGCCCCGCATCCGTTCCAGGTAAGCCCGCGCCGCCTCCTCCGCCCAGCCTCGCTCCACCAGCCAGCGCAGCCAGTCCTCGTAAGACCCTGCGTGCCGCGTCACGGGCACATAGCGTATCCGCTCCCTTATTTCCGAATCTTTCTCAAGCTCCCGCTCCAAAGCCTGGCAAAAAGGACAGCGGGGATCGGTAAAGAGAAGCACATAAGGGGGTTTGCGAAAAGGCCAGGCTTCTTGCAAGAACGAGGAACGCAACTCCAGCGGAGTACCCCTGGGTAATAGAAGGTAGGTCACAAACCCTATGGCCAGAGCAAACCCGGTAAAGACGAAAACGCGAAGGAATACCATTCTTCAACCCCCTGATTTCACCCGGCTATTCAAGGCTGGCCTCCCTTTTCTGCAAGACCCACACCGTCTGCTTCAGGTGCAGGTTTCGCTCCTTGCTCACCACGATCCCCGCGCTTCTGAGTGTGCTTTGAAGCCTGGGCAAGCGCCTGACCAGGGCCTCCGGCGACTTCGGCCAGTCCATCAGGTTTCGGGTGTTGACCTGGCCCCCGAACGCCGCTTCTTCCAGTTCCTCCAGAAGCTGTTTGGAGGTGTAGCGGCGGATCTCCCCGGGCTGCCAGTCCCGGGTCAGCAGCAAAATCGCCCCGCCCAGCGGATTGGACTCCAGCAACTCGCTGTCGAACTCACCTTGAACGCTGTAGTAAGCCTCCCTCAGTTCACCCAGAGGAACACCGAACCGGCTGACACCGGCTTCGGCCCACACCATCCAGTCGGCCAGGCGGGGAAGGAAACCCAGCTCCTCCTCCGTTTCTTCAAAACGCCGCAAAGCCACACAAACCGCGTCCAGCAAGGTTCCCAGGATACGGGGGTGCTCCTGGTGAAAACGAGTCCATAGCTGGCTATCGGTAACCCGGTCTTCGTCGGCGATGCGGGTGAGTTCTACCCGGATGGCCCGGTCGGCCAGGTCGTCCCGCACAGCGCCGAATCCTATTCCCGTGAGGATCACCGGCCTCTGCGCTTCGAGCACCACCTCCGCGTCGTCGGTGTAAAGTTTCCGCTTGCTGAGCCCTCCGCCGGTGCTCAGGCGACAAAGCGCGTCCGAAATCTTCGGAGGAATCTGCGAGAGGTTGTCGTACAGGAGGACGTGGTTGTTCTGGGCGGCGATCACGATGTCGCCCTCGTTTTCCGGCTCCGAACGCCTGGGGGCCTTGGTGGGATCCAGCAAGCGCTTTAGAATCTCCCCTGCGGTGCTTTTACCGGCCCCTTTCTCGCCGCTGAGGATCAGCACAGGGTAGGGTCCCCAGGGGTTCAGGCTCCCGAGCAGCCAGCCCAGCACCAGCAGACAGTCCCGCTCACCTAAGGGCAGAAGTTCCCACAGGGCCTCCAGGCTCCCCCCGCTTTCGGGGAGGGGTAGGGGGCGCTGGTACTCGTTGCGGTGGAAGCGCACCGGCGCTTGCGAGGCCGGAATGACCCGCCACCCCCCGGCGGTGACCTCCACCACCGCCCAGTCGGGCCTGGCGAGATCCAGGTAGACCCGGCGCTCGCCCGTCCCATCTTTCCACCCCCCCAGGCGGGTGAAGACGGGGTGAACCTCACCAAAAAGCAGACCGGTTGCCTGCAAGTCGGCCAGCACGTCTTCAACCGCGACTTTAGGCACCAGGCGCTGGTAGACCTGGCCGTACAACCGGCGCAACCAGGCTTCGGTGCGGGCGCTGCGAACCGGCCAGTGCTCCACGCGCCCGTTCAGGCGCACGCTCAGCCAGACCTCGTTGGCCGGGCTGCGCCACACTTCGTGCTCTTCCGTCTGCAAAATTTCCTGGAGATGGTCGGAGGCCCGTGGCCGGGTTTTCTCGGGGTCGTGCCCCAGGTAGGTTTGCCAGTCGGCCCACATCTGGGCGTAGCTGACCCCCAGGCGTTTCGCTACGCCCCGGAGCACCAGTTCGGTCTCTACCCGGGTCAGCCCGTGCTCCACCAGCGCGGCGAAAAGCCTGGGATACGTCCCTTCCCAATTTTGGGGCGAGACCTGCTCGGCTATAGAAAGAACCTCGGGAATCGTCATGACCGTTCCCCCAAATTCCTGAACCTTCTGCTTTGCGCCTCTCTCCACAGCGGCTTTATGTCAAACTCCCGAATGGGAGCCTCCAGGCCATAGCCAAAGCCGTCTTTGGCCGTGGCTAGCGCCTCTGCGCGGGGTAGCCCGGCCTGCATCGCGGCCTCCGCTAAGGTGCGCACCACCGCCTCCTCGGAAAGCCCCAGGTGGGCGTAACCGCCAAGCAGCCGGGCGGTTTTCAAAAGGGTGTGGTGGCGGGTGCCCACAGGGGCCTCGGCCACGCGCCGTAAAGCCCAGCGCAGAAGCCCCTCCAATTGGCCCGGTGAGGCCGTACCCCCCAGCACAGCCGGTTTGGGCCTGGACTCCTTGGGAAGGAGTCTTCGCCAGAGCACATCCGGTAAAGGGGGCAGGGCCTGGGGGGAAAGAAGGGGAACCTCCCAAACGTAGCCCGGCGTGGGCGGCACCACCAGGGCGGTGCGTCCCAGTCCCCGCAGATCAACGCCGGGCAGGGCCCGCACCGTGGCCCTCAGGCGATCCCCCTTTGGCCCCACCCAGAACCACAGGTGCCAGCCCCCAGAGCGGGTGCGCGCCCGGGGCGCTCTTTTTATACCGGTCAGACCGGAGAGCTTCGCCCAGGCTTCGGGGGTGTCCACGTCCAGGACCAGCACCTCCCCAGGCGGCACCAAAGCCACCCCGCAACCAGGACAGGCCCGCCACCAGGACTCGACTATCGCCCGGTCGCGGGTGGCGTTTTTGATCCCGTGCGGAACCAGAGCCGGATGAGGGCGTTTACCCCCGGGAACCACCGGAACCACCCGGTAGCCCGACTCCGCGTAAGCCAGGGCTTGAAAAAGGACCTCAGGTGTACTACGCTGCATTCAGACCTCCTCGGGTCCAAAAGGGGCTTCTGTGCCAGGGGAGCCCCTAAGGTTTTTTAACTCACCGCGAGGACGTTTTCGTCGTCTGTTTCCAGCCGCTCGCGGGCATAACGGTCGAGTTCTTCTAAAGAAACTAAAATTTTCCCACGTGGCCCCGGGACCGCCCGTGGCCGCAAGTGCCCGGAACGGATGGCGGTGCGTAAGGTTGACTGGGAAACGCCCAGGTACCTGGAAGCTTCCCGTGTGTCCAGGTAACGCGAGGGAACCTCCTGCTTCAGCACGCCTTCGGCCCTGCCGGTGATTAGCGCGTGCAGCACCATTGAAACGGGAATCCCCAGCCGTGAAGCCAGCGCTGTGGCGAGGCGCTTGGCGGTTTGTACGCTCATCCCGCCTTCCCCGTTTTCTATCCGCCACAGGTGCTGACGGCTAACACCCGTTAGCAACGCTAGCTCGATAACCCCCATGCCAGCTTTTCGCCGCAACTCTTCCAACGCGCCCATGCACCAACCTTATTACGTGGGGTTGCATTTTGTCAACGCCTGAGCCGTACAACAGGCCGTAAAACTCGCTGATGACGTATTTTTGTGATAATCTACCGGCGTGTACCGGTTGATCTGCGCCTTACTGTTTCTGAGTCTGGCCCTAGCCCAGAACGCCGTGGTGGGCCGGGCCAGCGTGGTGGACGGGGACACCCTCGAGGTGCAGGGTGTTCGCATCCGCTTATGGGGCATCGACGCGGTGGAGTCTTCGCAGACCTGCCTGGACGCGGCAGGGCGGCCCTGGCCCTGCGGGCGGCGGGCCGCTTTCGCCCTGGCCGACTTCCTGGGGCAGCGCACCGTGCGTTGCGAGCGGCGGGGCACCGACCGCTACGGGCGGGTGGTGGCGGTGTGCCGCGTGGACGGGGTGGAGGTCAACCGCTGGCTGGTGGAGCAGGGCTGGGCCCTGGCTTACGTACAGTATGGCGGCAGCG